>Ga0209131_1001050_pt1 | contig 19088 bp, 21 predicted proteins | sample GraSoi_2013_40cm_FD_185826 | JGI IMG/M metagenome (GOLD analysis project Ga0209131, IMG submission 185826) | Grasslands soil microbial communities from the Angelo Coastal Reserve, California, USA - Sample 9_17_2013_40cm (SPAdes) (version 2) | ecosystem: Environmental > Terrestrial > Soil >... | reverse complement strand
GGCCTAAAGTTTCAGCGCCAGCTCCCTGTGCAGCACCTCCAATGACATCTCTAGCGACTTCAGGAGAACCCTGACTTGAAGGAAGCCCTAGCGCATTTGCTATAAGGCTATTCGCAGCTACTCCAGCACCGCCACCAAGAGCGGCCCCAGGAATGGCGGCAGAACCTAATATTGGAGCACTTGCAGTAGCCCCAGCAATTCCACCAGCAGCCATACCCAACATTGGCAGGACATCGCCTGCATGTTCAGCAATACCCTGCATGAATGGGGTAGCTTCATTCCTTGCCTTGAAGGCAACTTTCTTGTCGCCGACCTTGACGACATCGCGGCCAAATGAATCCTGGCTGACATTCCCAGGGCCGTATCTCTCTTTGAGATAAGCTGTCCTGTCCTCTGGATTGGCGATAATTGAATAGGCGGCCTGTGCGATCGGCTCATTCATCCCAGAATAGTCAACGCCTACATCCTTCTGCGCCAACGCCGAAGCGACGGCGGCTGTGGACTTTGCGGCAAGAGCCCCAAGTTGTCCCCTAGGATTAGCCTCTACTGGGTCGCTTAACCAAGCCGGTCCTTTTGGGGTAACAACTTCATCATTTTCCCAACCCATTACTTTTTCTTTCTTATGGAGCCATCGGGGGCAATATATCTGTCCCCGCTCTGAAGGGTATTATATTCAGCCTCGGAAGTGATTCTTTTCGGCCCAGTGTGGGCAGGTGGCGTTTCCGTGACTGGCGCGGTGCCACCGCGTCTTTCAAGCTGGGCAGAGATGGTATCCCTCAAAATCTTAAGGGAGTTCAAAGCCTGATCCGGCGAGGTAAAAGTCCCAAGACCTTTGATGAGGTCATCTATTTTTGCGGCGTCGATCTTGAGCCTTCCAGCCGCATGTCCCGGCAGGCCGCGATATGTTTTTTGCAGATCAAGAATCTGCGTTTGCAAGTCGCTCGCTGGAGTCGCGGCGCCAGGACTTACCATGCCGCCAATAAACTCCATCCCACGGCCCAGCATCCCACGGCCACCTACAGACTCAGGATTCTGCTGGATCATTCGCGTAGTGGCGTCTATCTTGTCCAGCACGTTGACGAGCGGCTCATCCAGCTTTGACCCTTGTTGGTCAACAGATTGTTGATATGTATCCGCACGCTGTTGCTGAACGCCGAGCCCGAGTCTTTTTAATTCCGCAGCAGTCTCCTGCTGGAATTGCTGATGTTTGGCAATTTCTCCTTTGTACCATGTATCCAGCGCCAATTTGTCTTCATTGGTCTTAACACGAGCAAGCCCTTCCTCTCTCTGGCGTTGCAGATTGTCGATACGATATTGAGCCAGTTCATGGGATTGCTGCAAGCGGGCGGCTGTGGCCTCTTTGCGATCTTGCGAGGCAAGCCCATAATGCAAAAGCGTCTGCGGATCGGCATATCGTGTGGCAAGATTCATCAAATCCTGCGGGCTAGCATTAGGTCCTAGATTTTGACGTTCCTGCAAAAACTGCTGCTGAAGCGCCTGCGTTTGTTCATCGCGTTGCTGTCTCTGCAGGTATTGCTTCATGCCCAGATATGGGCCGAGAACAGGCTGGCTCGCCAGAGCGCCCTCTAGGGAAGTGTCAAGTTGTGGATCGGCCATTTTAGATCAACCCTCCTCCACTAATCAGATTCATCTTCTGCGGTTGCTGGTTGCTGCCGATCAGCTGCATCAAACCGGCAAGATTTTGAGGATAACCTAGTTCGCCCTGATCGCCGGTCTGCATTGTGCCGCCAAGACCTCCTCCACCGCCCATTTGCTGCTGCCCTCCGCTCATACCTGGAAGTCCGGAAGGCATCGGCAACCCGCCAGTGGGAAGCAGGCTTGACAGTCCTCCGCCCCCCAAAAATCCGCCAACACTGCTGGCGGCGCTATCACGGAAACTGGTCCAGCGACTCATATAGCTCCTCCGCCGCTTATCATTGGAGAGGTATCAACCGAAGGCATTTGAGCCTGCTGTAGCTGAGCAAGGAATGCCATAAGGCCGGGTGAGAATTGCGCAGAGCTTTGGAGTGGGTCTTGGTAGGTATTGATAGGCTGGACGCTCGGATAACCGGGATAACCCTGACCTCCCAAAGCGCCCTCCAGCCCTCCGGGCGCTTGCCCGCCCGCTCCAGACATGCCTCCCATGCCGCCGCCAAATAGCCCCCCGGCCCCTCTGGCCGCCGATCCAGCCCAAGAGGTCCCAGTCAGATTGTTCAAATAGTTGCCTAGGAAGTAGCTTCCCACTGTACGGCCTACTTTCCTCGCCCAAGGATGCTCAGAGCCCGCTGGGTGCCCTACGCCACCAGCAAAGATATCCATGCTGTTCTGCTCGCTGCCATATGGGTGGCTCCAGCGATTTGCAATGAAGGCATCCTGAAGCGATTGAGCACTCCCTGGCATCGAAGGAAGGCGCTGAATCCAGCTTGGCTCATGGCTTTTTGCCTGAGCAAAGGTATCGCTAAAGAAATCGCCCAGCCGACTCATTAGCTAAATCCCATGCCCGCGCCGTCACTTCCGATGGAGCTCCAGTCTGTAGGCAGGCTATTCCCTCCGCCCTCGCCAAACATGCTTCCCCAGTTCTGATTCCCCAAGAGTGCCATCAATGGCCCCAGCGAACCGAAAGCCCCCATATTCGCGCCCATTGCGCCGCTTCTAGCCCCTGGAGCGGCTTGGTTGAAATAACCGCCTCCGCCATAGTTGAAAAGACGATCGCGCTCATTGCCATAACCCCGTAACATCGCTTCCAATGCCCCAGCCTGCGCAGTTCCTGAGCCCGCCGGATTGCCGACAGTGGCGGAATAACGCCTGTCAGACTGATTGGCCAAAGCCTGAGCCGCAGGGGAATTGAAATAGAGGTTTGGGTTTGCAGTAATGGATGAAAGCTGGTCGCGGTATGGCTGCCCCATCTGGAAATACTGATCCGATGTTTGCCCTCGCTGGTTGCGGTTGAAAAGCGATCCGCCGAGGTTCAACCCCCCGCCGATAATGTCCATCCAATTTACAGCCATATCATTCTCCTAAGCAGTCAGCCCGACCCATGCACCAGCTTCTTTGTGATAGATACAAGTGTTAGCTCCAGCCGCTCCGTCGCTCCTAAAAGCGAAATCACCATTAGCGCCTAACGATGCGGATGGTACGCCTATTACTGCATGGACGCGAAGTGTGCCAAGACGAATAAAAGACGGGACTTGCCCAATACCTTCTTGGTACGCGTAGGAGGTTGGATCAAAGACGGGAGCGTCCATTAGTCGATTCGCGCTAAGAAATTATGGATTCGCGTTGGCCTCGCATTAGTATTGCCCAGCCTGATATGCGCCTTCCTGAATGAGCCACCACGGAATAGCACCTTGCGATCCTGAGTCTGATCTATGGTCCCGAGCGTTGAGAACGTTTTGCTATCGTCAATGCTTATTTCGACAGTCAGATTGTTCGCGCTCGTATCGGTATCTGCGTCCACGCCATACATAGGCATGAACCTGCGAGAGGAACCATTCGTTGGTAGCTTGAATTGTGAAAACCATTGGTAAGAAGTTCCGTCGTCTTGCCAATTATCTATGGACGGAAAGTTGTAAATTTTATTCTTTAGACCAGTGCCACACGGAAGGAAAAATTCTCCGCTATTTATCGGGCTAAAAACTGTGCTCGTCCATTCAAACCATTCCTTCCATTTAGGGAAAAACATCAGCCACATTTGAGACGTAGCTACAGGAAGGGTCAACGATATAGCCACCGCTTGTTGGCCAAAGAATCCAACGGAGTTGAGCGAATAGAAAGAGATATTGGTTATTTGACTTAGGATTTTGTCTATATATGGAGAGCTAATCTTCTCGAAGATTTGTCCATTATATGCGAAGGCTCCGGCAGATTTTATTCCTCCAGAATCTCTGCCTATGAAAAATAGGGTGTTATCAATAACACAGGAATAATGCCCTGCTCCTACCACTGTCGGAGGCGGCACAATGAGACCGATCCTCTGATGAAGATGTCTAAGCGGCAAAAGAGGACTTCCAGTTGTATTCCCGGCGTTGTAAAACATCTCGACGGTATCATCCCCGAACGCCAGGATTTGATTGTTCAGTTTTGCAAGCCCAACAGGGGCATCTTGAACTATTTGCTTGGTTAAAAAACTAGTGGCAGTCCAATTTGCTAGACTATTGCTATCAGAATTGAAAATTCTGTTTTGAGATTCTAGAACAAACGCAAAGCCATCCATGTGCTCAATCTTCCCACGATGGACCAATCCAGTAAAATCAGCATCAACGATTTCTGTCCAAGTGGCTATGGTGCTTGAGAACCATACCCTATGGTTGTCGTTCATTACATTTCGTCTAGTTTGTAAAACGACCGTCTCAGCACCGCTGATAATAGTTTTATCGACAAAGCATGGAAGATTGCTGGCGGTATTTGAAAGGATTGTTGTCGTCGTGCCGGAATTTGAAACGCGAATGTCCCTATTTGATCCATTGGGAATGGTACTAAATACCCAAGCGAAAACGTCACCGCCGCTCTTCCCGGCAGTATTCCCGGCGGGTTGGGTGCTTATTAGATAAGTGTCTTGCGTGCTACTCCCATATGAATTAGCGTCAATCGTCACCCCAGGTCGCTTCGCAAGTGTCAGCGTGCCCTTACCAGTTGTCGCATTCTTCGACAATTCATAGAAACAATTTACCTTTCGTTGATCCTCAGAATTGGTAACTGCATGGGTATATCCAGTTATACCGCGCTCGTTGTAGCTGCTGGCAAGCGGGATGATGACGTTCGGCTCGTCAATTGCAGGCGATGCTCGTAGTGCTGCTTTTTTAGGCATTGGCTTGAAAGTAAAGTACGGAGTCTTCTGCATTCAGTCCAACATACATCGCCCGAGCTTCCTGACGATTCTTCTCCATCTCAACCGTCCACCTCCCCACCGATGGAGAAAGCGCAAAGGCCAGCTCCCACGAAAGATAGCGGAGTGCCTCCTGCGGAAAGGCAATGTCATTCGTCGTAGCGTCATAGTCCTCGGACGGATACAAAACCGTCAAATAGAGCTGCTTGGTAACATCAGTCGGCTGCGTGTCAACCGTGATCCGCGTATTGAGTCTCAACGGCTCAACGAGGATGCAAGTAGGGGAACCATCGGCGAACTTTGCGACAGTAGCCTCATACTGTTGGACTTGGGTATAAATATCGACCGGAGTATCATTGAAATTCTCATCTCTAATCGCGGCAAACTCGATATAGGGAAATCTCTGCGCTCTGGAAGTGAACCACCAGACATAGTTGCCCGCCGAGGCGGCGGAACTGAGCGCATTAATCACGGTCGCGGTAACGGCGGGCGTGCCAGTGATAGTCGTCCATTGGATCGTCCCAGCGTCTAGCTCAATCCCAATTACATCACCGGAAGTCATCGTCACGATGGTTCCGGGATAGCTCGTTATGTCCGTGTTGGAAGTAATGCTGAGAACGGTTTGGCCCGCCGCTTCCAGGTTGCTTATTGTCGTGCGACCGATAACTGTGCTGGAGGGTGAATCAGTTGAGTTGGGTCCGATCAGATAGGTCTGCTGTCCAAGGGCGAGCGGCATGGTAATGCGTTGCCGCGTATGGATCGGCATACCCGGAGAACCGTCGGCGCGACCCTGATGCTGCTTTACAAGCATTTGCAGACGTGTAAGTGCCATTGTGGAATCGGCTGTGGCGACGGTCCCACCCGGAACAATTACGCCGAGGTCTTCATAAGCACTTTGTATAATCTGTCCTGCCGTAAGGCTGAAGTCCCAGCTGGCGGAGGTCGTCATGCCACCATCCTTTGCTCACCCAATATAGTTTCTATCGCAGAGAACATCTGCTGTGGATGGATATGGTACTGGCAAAGCGCAGTGCCTGTTTCCTTGTCCTGCGGGCAGTCCATCCAAGGGCTGTGCCCCTCTGAACCATGGAGCTGGTGGCAATGATATTTGCGGCAGCCGACTCCCTCTTGCTGTTCAAGTGGGATGGTATTCTTCCAATGCTTGGTTAAATTTTCTTGGCTCGAATGGGATAGAGTGACAATCTTGTAAGCATCCATGCTACCAGCAGCATTCAAAAGACCCGTCTCAGTCCCTATGATGATGTCGGCGACCTCGGCAAATGACATGGACTGCCTTATCGACCATTTACCCGACTGGCGATGGACCCTTTTTTCTTTTTCCCAGCCTGCTTCAAGGACTGTGCAGAATTCATCTCCGACCAAAACAATATGAACATTTGGATACTGAAGCATAACCCCAGCAATAACAGCATCCAGATGGGGCCATACCTTATGGCCCGATGAACCGGATAAGCTCCAGAGAATGTTGATTGCGCCATAACTTCTCGCCTTGTCTCTCGCCCAAGCCTTTTCTTCTGGGGTTGAATAGAACCTCGGTTGATACGGCGGAGGTACTTCCGCCAATTCGTGCGTCCATTCCAGATAATTTTTGTTGAGATATTTCTGCCTCAGATGATTGGGCCATTCCCATGCCGCCCTCCCCGGAGCGGCAAGCAAGGTGCATTCTACTGACTCGGACAGATTCACCCACTTGTCGTACTTTTTTCTCGTCTCTTCCCAAAACTCAAACAAAAACATCGGCGGCACTGCATCACGATCCTGAATGATGAAGCGGTCAACGTGTGGGTCATGCTTGATTGACTCATACCCCTGCCCCGACTGGCAATATAGCGTAAGATGGTAGTCCTGCTCTTTCAACCAAGGAAAGAGAGAGGAAGTCTGTATGGCGTCGCCGATCGCGCCATACCGAACAATCGCGCAAGTCTTGGAAGGCTTAGGCAACCTCCAAGAGAACTCCCGCCTCATAGTTTCTTCACCACGAAGAAGAGACTATATTCATCGTCCTGATTTCTCTTCTGAAAATCTATCAAATCCCAGTCGCAGTCCACTTTTTCGAGAGCTGCGACCACTTTGTCATAGTTGACGTTCCACTTGTGATCTGGATTCGCGCCGGTTTCTCCGACCTTGGGGTATTCGTCTTCGTCGGGAACGTATAGACATAAATGCCCGCCTTTACGCAGGACACGCATCCAATCAGCGAGGGCGTCAGGCACTTTTTCATATTCAATGTGCTCAAGGAGATGGGAGGAAAACACGCAATCAACAAATTCAGTAGCGAAGAGGGTAAGTTTTTCGCATGTATCGACTAGAACGTCTGCGCGGCTCTTCCAGTCGAACATCTTGTCATGATGCCCATTGTCCACGCCGACGAAATGCGGAAAGACCTTGAAGGGTCCGCAACCCAAATCTAGAGCCCTTCCACGCATGTATGGGACCAGCTCCCAACGGACTTTCGCCGCCTCATTCCCCTGTGGAGCGTCAATCCTCCAGGTCATGCAGCCTCCTTCAATTTGAGGTGAGGAATAATTGCCTCCCACATCTGCTCTGGCTTTATATCGACCTGACAATGACTACCCACTGGTTGCATTTGCCCGTCAACTGGAAGATACCCTTGCTTGCAAAAGGTAAAGTCTTTGTGAATGATATGGCAAGGGTAGCATGGCGTATTTTTGGGCGTGAGACCTGTGGTATTGACCCAATGCTTGGTCAGATTCTCCACGGACGAATGTGACATCAGCACAATTTTCGGCACCGACATCATCGAGGCAACATTCAGTATCCCAGTCTCCGGACCTATCACTAAATCCGCTTGGCCAAGGAAGGATAAAGATTGTCTGATGCTCCATCTACCGGCTTTCCTAAATACCCGCCCCTCATCTTCCCATCCGGTCTCCAGCATTTGCGCGCTTCCGTCACCCAAAGTAACAATCCTGACGCCGGGTATTCTGAGGAGGTTGGCGAAAACCTGATCCATGTAAGGCCAGCACTTATGGATGGCAGACCCAGCCAAGGCCCAAACTACAAAGAAATTTCCGCCCATTTCCTCGCGCTGCTTTTTTGCCCACATTCTTTCTTCAACGGTCGTGTAAAACGTCGGCTGCGGCACAAACGGAACATCAGCTAAGGCATGAGTGAATTCCAGGTAGTTGACATCCATCAGCATGTGCCTAGCCTTGTGGCTGAACTTTACATTTAGATTGGAGGTCAGCGCCAGGAGATTGCTCTCCACTGACTCGCACAGATTGATGAACTTGTCGTACTTTGCCTCGATGTTTTTGAAGAAGAGCGGTAATTCGCTATTGGGAATATGGTTCGCTTCCTGAACGATTATCCGGTCGATATGCGGGTCATGCTCCACCGTCTCAAACCCAGTCGGAGTCGTATAGAGGGTGACATGGTAGCCCTGCTCCTTCAGCCCGGGGAGGATGCTGGACATAATGATGAGATCGCCAATAATACCGTAGCGAACCACTGCACATGTCTTAAGCAGCGGAGGGTTCTTCCAAGAAAAATCGTGCCTCATATTTCAATATTCATCGGCTGGATTTTGAGCATATCCAGATTGTTTCTCACACTGATCCATAGAGCGCACTGAGCGACCATGTTATCTATCACCGTCACTATGGAGCTGTCGCTTATGCCCCAATCGCGCATTTTCTTCGCGATCTCCAAATACCCAGTACCAATCTGATAACATGCCAACTCCTTTAGCCTCATCTGCTCATGCTCGTTCCCATTTGCCGCTCTCATCTTCCCCTCAAGACCGGCATTGTTGGGATCGTTATGCTTGATGTAGGTATGAAGGGGCTCGGCAATGAAGTAAAGGCCATTCCTCGCCGCAGCTAAAGTTGCGAGGTAAAAGTCCGGGGATATGAGGTAGGGAATAGGTCCTGCGGCATTGAAAAACTCGCGCTTCCAAGCATTAGACGAAGACCCGCCGACCAAGTTTGCAATACATTCCTGCACACCCACCATCTTTGTTTCTTTCGGATGAGCGGTTATGGCATTCACAGTGAACTCGGCATTGGCGAAAAGTTGCTGGGTGAGAACCATGTCAGCGTCAGTCTTCTCGAATCCCTCCACTACCTTGGCAGTCCTACCCAGCTCCGAGAAATCATCTGCGGAGGAACAAACAAAAACATCGGCATCAACATTGTCATTGAGCCAATTAAGATGCGAATTGAGCCCCGCCATTCCCCTCAGTGCCGTCTCTGGGCAATTGAGGACCGTAACCCTGTTATGGCCATCATATTTGGATGCCAGTTCCTTAATTACGTCCAGGGTGCCATCTTCTGACCCCTGATCGGAAATGACAATTTCCATAGGTGAATAGGTCTGCTTTAGAGCAGCAGTCATTGCCCGCTCTATGTGTTTGACCTTGTTCCGCGCGGGTATTACAAACGCTACTTTCATGGAAACGGGGGTTGCCCCCCGATCCTTTATGCAGTTACGGTCGCCCCTGGAACGACTAGAAGCTCGTAACTGACTGCAGCCTTGCTGGTCGCATCGACTCCGCTCTGGGTAATCAGTTGATCCCCCTGAGCAAGGGTTGTGGTGCCCAGGGTCACATTGGTAGTCGTCCCAATGGCCGTGGTCCCCACCGTTGTAACCCCGAGAGTAGAGGTCGTGGTGCCAGTGATCTTGATGATGTTGAATGACGCCGTTACCGTCGTCCCAATCACAGTCAGCGTGATTTGAGCCGACTTGGCAATCATATTGGTGAACGCCGCATACTTCCCGTATAGGGTAGTCGCGGCACCACCAGCCTCAAAACCGCCGATTGGCAATGGTGTTACATATGCCGGGTGGTCATAGTTCATGAATCTTGTGGCCATTTGAATCTCCTATTGCAGCAGCCTCTTTGCCGCGATTAGTAAATCATGTGGGGAAGAAGGCCCCCATTTAACGTCCGCAGGCTCTTGCGGACGAATTCCATTAGGGAGTAGCCCCCTAGACTGCGCTGTCAAACTTGACGATGCGTGCCTGCGTTGTGTTGGTGTGGCAGATGCCATAGCCGAGTAAGGCATACCATGCGATACCCCTAGAGCGCCCGAAGTCGTCGGGGATTTTCGCCCTGATTTCCTCTGGTGTATGCAGAGCTTCGCATAGAGTATCTTCGCCGAAGAAGAACACCCAGTCGGCTCCTGCGGCTCCAGCCGCATTCCAAGCATCGCCGATATCGCTAAACGGATCGAAAGTAGTGGTATCAGCCGCCCCACCAGTTGGAATACAGGTCTGTTCGACAAACCGCGTATTTTCGTACCGCCCAATCTCACCATTCATGATGAGTTCAAGACCTGTCTCCGTGTACTGATGGAGAGTTTCCAAGGTATTCTTGATCCCACGTAGGGCGAGGGGCCGAGCGATGGCGTAATAGTCATTGCCAGTGTAGGGCGGAATATTGCGGCCCTTCATGGTGTCCACGAGAGACTTTAGATTCGTGGTCGATATTGCCGCCGAGTTGGTATTGGTCGCAGTCCCATTTGCGGTCAAAGTGATGCCGTCTGCCGTACCCGTGGATACAGCCCGCAATGGCGTGTTGTTGAATTGCTGCCATGCGAGAGAATCCAGATCGACGGTAGCGTCATACTTCAGCACCTTCATGATCGGCTGCCTTACAGAGAACTTGGAAAGATTTTCCAGGAGTTCCGTATAAGGGATGCTAAAGCCGCGCTCATTCATGGTGAGCGTGCCTTGCAGGACGGTGTGTTGTCCCTGCCCGATCGTGTTGGTTTCCGTCAATGCACGCGAAGCACGCGCCATCATCGGAACCGTATCCCAGGTGAACGTCTGACCTGAGCGAGTTACTGTACCAAAGGCATCGCGGATGTCGGCAAATTGACGAAATTTGCATGTCGCCTGCACTCCCATCCGCAGTTCTTTACTGAGCCCTAGGGAATAATAGAATCCCCCGAGCGAGTTAACGCTCCAAAGTTGACCACCAGCCATTGAAATCTCCTAGGCATTAGGCAAACCCCTGGCCTTACGCATCGCAGCGATGGCATCGGCGCGGGTTTCCTGTTTTGGCTCCTCCGGCAAGGCAGCTCGCGCTGCAGCTTGTGGAAGATTCACGATGGAAGACTTTCGAGCTTCCTTATCGGACGGCTGGCTGGTGGCGTCGGTCGTCGATTTATCCGAAGACGGACTGGTAGCGCCAGTCTTCGGCATGATGGTTCTAACTTGATTGCCGAGGGATCGGTAAAAATTGTCCCAATCCCCTGGATGTCCTTTTTGCAGAGCTTCATTTCTGAGGGCGATCACCAGTTTTAGATGCATGGGGCTCGCGCCAATATCCTTGAATTCTCGATCGAACGACTTAACAGCGTCGTCATGGCGCATTTTGTCTGCTGCCATCTCGACAATCCTATTTTCATCTGTGGGCTTGGCTTGGGAGGAGAGAATCCTTTTTAGGGCCGCTGTTGCATCTTCCGGCGTGCCCCATCTCAGGATTTCGAGGTCTTTCTTCATCGCCTCGTCGGGAGCCTCCTTGGATGTTTCCCGTGGAACATCGCGGAGTTTGCGGACCTCAGCCAGAGCTTCATTGGCCTGCCTGAGTCTGTTTTCAGCCGCCCGCTGAATCTGGAAATTCTTGACCCCGCCAGCTTGGTCTATTTCCTCCTGCGATACCTCGAAATCCTCGCCATCAACCTTTACCTTTACTGTTGGTGTCGAGAATTTGCCACCCTGCAACATACTTTCAGCAGTAGGAGGAGGTAAGTCAGCTGGCACTTCCTTTGGAACCTCCTTGGTGGCGGGCTTTTCCTCATCCGCGAGGCCCAGTTCTATCCCCAATTTGCCCTTGGTTTCGATATCTCGGGCCTCGACCTCCTCCATCGCCTGCCGCCTGACTTCATTTCTAGGGGCAACCCTGACAAGATGGCTTCTTTCCTCAGGTTCCCCTTGGTCGATGGGCTCAGTCGTTTCTAGGGGAAGTTCGGGTTTGGCGGCTTCTTGCTGAATGGCTTGCTGAGCAGCAGAAGCTGCTTCTGCTGCCCTTCTTTCGCGCTCGGCATTGGAAGGTCTGCCCCTTGGGTTAGCCATTATCTGGTTTCTGCCTTTCGCTCCATACGATTAGAGCCTGTTCGCCTTTGGAGATCAGTTCGGCAAGCCAAGCCTCGAAATTTCTTCCATTCTTTGCCTGATTCTGTAGAGCAACAACTTTCTTTGTGTCTGAGGGGTCAACAGTTTCAAGTTCCTCTTGGGCCGCAGATACTTGTTGCTGCGCCATTCCCAGAAGAGTTTTCCCAAGATCGCTTTCAACGAATTTGCGTGCCTCTTCACCAATTTCGGCCTCGGCAATCAATTCATCATCGCCGCTCATTGAATCAATATCTTGGTGGCTTGGATGAGCGCCTCTTCTTCGTCGTCTTCTTCATATATCACCAAAAGATCAGTGAATGGAATGCCTCGTTCTGCCAAAACCTTGGCCAGAGTTTCTATATGCTCTGGAACCGCTTCTGGGAGGGGACTATATTCCTTTTCGTTCTCATATACAACTTCCTCTATTTTCTTCTTCTTTTTCCTTCTGGGGCGGAGGTTGAAAGTCCCCCTATCGACTGCGACAGTAACTGTTGAGCCTTGGAAGGCGAATTGACCATTTCCCTGGAAGGCCCCGCTGACTTGGAAGGCGAAATTAGACACGTTTGGCCGCTGTGCAAATCATGTCTTGGGCGACCTCCGAGTAATGCTGAAGAGCGAACCCCTGCGCTTCTTGGTTTTTGAGAGGCCATGGATGAGCGAGGCTATATCCCCAGGTGCAGGCAAAATCGCAGTTAAGCGTGAGATGCGGCGCATTTGCCGCTCGCCAATTCTTATCGAGGTAGTACCAGAAGAATTCAACCACTGGCGGCCATTGGTGCGTCAAATCGCCGTAAGCGCGGCCTGAGCGCCAATGGGGAGTAATGATCGTTGCTTTCGCGTCCTTTTGGAGCACGCGATAGAGTTCATTGAAAAAGTGGAGGCGCTCGTGGCCGGTCAGATGCTCTAGGAAATGGGAGCAATGAACCTCAGATACGGAATCGGTGCCCCACATCCATGGCTTCGTCAAATCAACAACCTTGTCAACACCGTCAAATTGAATGGCGTCAACGCCAAAGAACCCTTGCTTCTTATTCTTCCCACACCCGAGGTCGAGTCTGATCGGTTCCTGCACTGCTACTGGCTTCAACTTCTGCTTCATATAGAGCGAACTCCTTTGCTAGGTATTCCAGCCATTCGATGTAATGATCCGCTTCATAAGCGGGCATCCAATTCACCAGACCATCCCCTTTGGCCCGAACGCGCCGGAATGATCGTAATGCCCGACTAGAACTGAGCAGTCAATTGCACAGCGATATCCATACTTCCTCGCGTCCCCCCAGAAATAAAGGTCTTGAGTGCCAAGCCCAGTATGGTCCGCAACGGTCCTAAACCATGGCTTGCGCAGGCGCTCATCTTTGAACATCTTGAGCCGCCAGAGATTGAAGCCCATACCAGTGCCGCAGCACTCCACTAGGCCGCCGTTGGGATCGGGTGGTTGTGGCCTATAGTTCGGAACGGGGTCTTTTGGATCGCCCCAAATCTGCGGAACACCACCCTCGCCTTTCGTCCAGTAAAGACCGCCGATAACGGAGAGTTCAGGATGTTCTTCCATACGCTTAATGAGTTTCACTATTCCGTCGCTGGGGGCAAGATTGTCATGTTCAATCGTCAGCAAGAATTCCCACTTGCTCAATTCTGAATTGTCCAGAATCGATTGAATTGCAGTGCTGAATGCTTCACCGACCTCGAATCCCTCTGCGGCAATGCGATAGGCTGGTTGATTCGGAGGGAAGAACAGGGAGCAATGATTCAGATAGACCTTCGTCGGGATCATCTCGCCCGCTGGAATCAGCATGACCACGCGCTGTTTTTTCCAACTTCCACCCTCGATGATCCGCGCAGTAGATTGCTGGATGTTGTCGTTGTGCTTGCCGAATTCCTGTGCTCGTTTCATGCTTTTACCCACATAAGTTGATTGGTCGTTCCGGTGGATGGTTTGAACGCCGCACCTATTCCTACCGCAACGTCGGCAACCGCTTCAGTCCAACTCGGGTTAATGCTTGCGGCAGTGACTTGAACTGCGTCCTCGACCGCATAGGTCGTATCGGAAGCGCCAGCGGGGTCTTTTGAAGCCGTAGCGCGCTTGGTGAAGACTACCGGGTTTGTCCCAGCCGTATATTGCGTGCTGGAGCGAGCGTTATTGTCATCGTTGATGAAGCTGATGATGAGACACCCGTCCACGCTCGGGGTGAACGCCCCCGTTTTCATCGCGTCCGCGCCAGTGCTCCCGGCGATATTGGCAAGACCCGCCGAGCCCGCGTCTAGGCTGGCGCCTGCATTCCCGCTATATTCTGCGACCCAAGTCCCGTTGAAGGTCGTCGCCGTCGCCGTGATCGTGATCGTAATTGAGGTGGTAGTCGCGGCCACAGCCCACCACAGAGAAACGCCCGCCGCGTTGGTTGTATCTTTGATCGGTGATGCGCCGACAGCAGTCCAGCTATTGATGCCATCGGAGATCGTCGGCGTTGAGGTACCATCGCCGCAGGCAAATCCGCATACGAGAAGATTCCCAGTGGTAACGCTTTTCGTCACCGTTTTGGTTGAAGTAGCGGCGGCGTCTACGAATGCCCAAGCCATTAATCACCCATCACTGCCATCGCCCAAGCAGAAGCAAACCAATTGATCGTCGCACCGACCTGACCGATGACATTGACGATTGCATGGTCATTGTCGAAGGTCGTAGAAAAACTCCAAGTGGTGGCACCCAGAGTTCCGGTGGGCGTCATGAGATTGATGAGCGAAGTTGACGTAGGGGTGGCATCTGATGTTTTGTCTATCAGCATAACCTGATGCCAAGTCTTTGCGTCAGAGTTGCTCTGCCTTCTCGCCACAATATTTACTTCCATGCTTACAGTTACGTCCGTATCGAAAATAGGTATGGACAAAATGGGCGCTGCGCTTGCGTCAACTGTAGTGATTGCACCATTTATCTGGTTCCAAGGAACGCTCGAAGCCATTGCATTCTCCTAATGTCTTTATAGTTATCATGGATCAAGTATTACTGAAGTTAACGTACCACCAATTTTGTGTCCCAGCAGACACAACCGACATCGCCATAGTATTATTTGTCGTCACCGCAGAGGCCACACCTATCCCGAGGCCATCTGGCGAGCTTTGCGGAAGCGATCCGCTGCTCGTGATTGTAGCGAAAGTGTTGGATTGCGGCGCGATATGCAGATTGCTCACGGAGAGCAGCGTGAAGTTGCTGCCTACGGTCGCCGTTGTGCTTGAGTGCGCCTGACCAATGAAATACTCACCAGGGGTCAGAGTTGTTACTAGTGGAATGCGGAACATCTGCATTCCGGTGAAAAAGTTGGTCCATAAGTTGCTCCCGCTCGTGGTGCTGAACGAGGTTGTTCCCCCGGTGCTATTCGTCACCCAGCTCAACGCAACACTGGCAGAACTGGAGGATTGACTCAGACTTCCAGTCATCCCGAAACTCGCCGTAGTCCACTGGCTCATATTGCTTGAGTTACCGGCGAAGTCCTGACGGGTGAATAAGGTCAATCCGTGAGAATAGGAAAATTTGTTGGTTGCCGACGAATTTTGTGAACTCATACCCGGCGCGCTGACATTCAAAGATTTCAGAACATTGGCGTAACTCACTGCGATCGGCCAATCTAGGATGATGCGACTGAACCAGAATGAGGCCGGAGCATGGCTCGACGTGGCGGTGCCAGTAACAATGGGGTACGGATCCCAGGCGCTCAACGGCTTCGGAAAGACTGAAATCGTGCTGCCAGCGGTGCTGATGGAAATACCGCTCGTGCCGACGATGCTCGATGTCGCTGGAGCCTGTATCCAGATCGTATTGCTATTAGCTGCCGTAGATTGGGATAGCGTAATGGGGCTTGACCCGGCAAATACCCAATCAACACCAGTCGACATCCCCGTATTGCCTGCCGTATTCCCGGTATTGCTTACGCCTAGACCTTTGATCGCGCTTTGGTTCGATTGAGCGGCGACCGAGTACCAAATTGTTGATTGGCCTGCTGCAGTCGATTGGGACGCAGTTATCGCCCCAGATCCGGCAAAGACGAGCGTTCCAGAGGAGACAGTCCCAGTATTCCCCGCCGTGTTGCCAGTATTGCTTATTCCAGCCGCAACCCCTGCCGCCGGGGTCGGGCCTATGATCGTTACGGTGGAACCATTCCCAGACAGTGTGATGTTGTTCCCGCCATTGAAGAATAATGTCGCATTGTTAGAGGCATTGAAGGTCGTTGTTCCGGCGGTGTTGCCACCAAGGGTCATCGCCTGATATTGCGTAGATTGCGAAGTGATGGCGTTATGGCTTCCTACAATGGTATGCGAGCCGCCTGCCCCAGTCGAAAGGCTTAACGTCACCCCATTCAGATTGGTAAAGGCGAGCCTTGCCAAGGTCCCAGAAGTCGCGGCATCGGAGACCGTCATGGAGCTATTTGTAACGGTCGGGACCGTGTATGAAGCAAAAACGGTGTGATTGCCGTTGTTGCTGGTGCTCAACGTCATGGTGATGCCATTGGCAGCCGTGAAAGCGAGCCTGCCTACCGTCGCACTCGTTGCCGAATCCGAAACTGTCCAACTTGAATTCGTTACAGTCGGAACTGTATAGGATCCAGTGATTGCGCTTCCGGCTGATGTTCCAAAGCTAAAATTATTTGCATTCGAGAAACTCAAAGTCTGGAATGCGAATCCCCCATTGGCAGCGGTAATATTCTGGTTGGATTGCGAGGTCAGATAGTTGGTCTGAACTGTCGCCGTTATTGATCTAGACGATGCTCCAGTACCCAGACCGAACGAAATGCCATTGGAATCTCCAAAAACGATGCTGGCAAGATTGTTGGAGGTCGTGCCTGCCGAGATATTGACCGGGCTTGGAGCGCCAGCAGGCGCGGCGGCAGTTATATTGCCATCCGCGGACAATCCGAAACTAACACCACCGCCATTGCCGAATGCTCCGGAAATCTCGCTCCCGGATGCGTTCAGCGTATAGATGTGATTGGAATTCCAGTGCTTAGGCTGAATCTCGAATGCAGGATCGCTCGGCGTAGTGGCCGAGAGGCTATGACTTACGGTAAGACCCACTAGCGGCTCACTGGCATTTCATCGGAAGTCCCATCGTTGTAGTGGACAACGACAGCCGATGTCTTATTGTCTGATCCTTTCTTTAGCTGCATCTTGGAAGGTTTTTTCTTGGATGTCATGGCCTTCGCCATGGTGCCGATGCCTTCGACGAGAACCTTATTGACCTCGCCGCCCTGGGAAATCTGGTCCTTGATGCCCTTTATTTCGTTGGCGATGCTGTTCATAGAATTGGAGACTCGTTGGGCAACATCTTCGGTTACCACAGAGTCCTTTTCAATAATCGCCTTCTCAATTTCCTGCTGCCCTTTTTCAAGCTCTTGCGCGAGTTTCAATATCTGGCCGTTCAATTTTTGCTTTTCATTTTCGAGTTTAAGACCGGCAATCTCCCTATCCGAGACAGCCGCTGCGTTATCCGACGCTTGGGAGGATGCCTTGAGTTGATTTTCTATATCCTTCACATGAGCATCTATTGTGACTTGCAGCCGTTCGAGTTCGAGCCTTTGCTGGTCGATGGCCAAGGTGGCCTGCTTGATTTGCAAATCCCCTGCCATCCCGCTTTGTTGGACCTGGGCCTGAAGGTCTTTTGACTTCGCCTCCAGCGCGACCTTCATTCTTTCGATATCGACCTTCTGTTGTTCTATCCCAAGATTCTGCTGGTCAACAACAAGTTGCGACTGACGGATTTGAAGATCGCCATTAATGCGGCTTTGATCCACGAAAAGCTCCGCTGCCTTGATTTTCTCTGCGCTTTGATAGCCCAGAGCCTTGATTTGGCCTTCCTGCTGAAGCTCCATCTGCTTGGATTGAAGGGCTTGATGGAGCTGCTCCACCATTTTCATCGCCTTGATGAGCCTGGGGTCTTCTTGCTGGTTGTAGAACCGCGCCCCATCCCTGTAGCCAGCATTCGACCATACTTCCTTAACTTGCTCCATGACGTTCGCACCAGGAGGCGCGTTCATGATGAGTTGGTTCGCTGCTTGCGCGGCAAAAAGGAAGTTCTGCATCCGTTGCTGCGGATTGGACGAACCCATGCCCGCGTTGACATTGATGTTGACCTCGTTCATCAACATAGTATCGGTGATCTTGGAAATTCCGAAGCGGGGGAAAAGACGTGCTTTATTGGCGCACACGCCCAAAATTACATCATCGGTTTCATAATACTGTTCCAGCATGACGAGTTGCCGCAGGACCGGCTCCCACCATGTTTCGATGATGGTCCGCAGAAGATAGTCTGTCATTACCCCGGCGGTCTGGTTCGCCATCCGCGAACCACCCAAGGTATCGTTGACCGCATTATTGGATACCTTGGTGTTTGCTGAAAAATTACCCGCCAACTCATCAATGTCAGCTTTAAGCCTGTCCTGCTCCACGAAAGCTGAACTTGTAACGTCCGGCCAATTGGATTCTTGAACATCAGTTTTGGGATCAGTTGTGAGAGTAACCCCCCCGGGTACGTTCCTAACAAGTGACTGCACATCCACTTGCCTTCCTCTAGCAACAAGCCAGCGTTTGTTGAGGACGAATTTAACATTATCTAACCTCTGATTTCTGATGTCAGCGCCCTCCTGCTGGAGCGGCTTCACCAGCATCGGCATTGAGGTCTTCATGACCTTATGCGTCTCTAGGATTGAATACCCTATGACGTAGGGCCTCTTGCCGTGGAAATAGACTTCGTCTATTGGCTTGGCTGCGGTAAGGAGTTCTTCAGTCCCGAGCGTATAGAAAGCCTGATCGTCCCCTTGAGAATCCTTGATGAACCATCTCAGCACCCAGACAATATCGAAATTCTTGATGCCGGTAGTTTCATCGTGCGGGTCTTGCTGATTACCCAAGCGCGCCCTTCGGGTCGTATCCATGTCATCGGGACGCGCCTTCGCTATCGTCGCATCATCATATTTCTTCCATTTTGGCGATCCAGTCTTGTCGTCTTTGTTCTCCATCATCCCTTTTACATCGCAGACATACATGGGAATGATGTCGCAGAAATAGGGCGAGGTTCCTACCGGGTCCAGCCATGACGCGCCGCCATCGAGCCTGATGTTTTCGATGGGACGGAGTTCTATGCAGGGCTTATCTTTGATCTTCTTGCCGTTCCTTT
>Ga0209131_1001048_pt1 | contig 19091 bp, 13 predicted proteins | sample GraSoi_2013_40cm_FD_185826 | JGI IMG/M metagenome (GOLD analysis project Ga0209131, IMG submission 185826) | Grasslands soil microbial communities from the Angelo Coastal Reserve, California, USA - Sample 9_17_2013_40cm (SPAdes) (version 2) | ecosystem: Environmental > Terrestrial > Soil >... | reverse complement strand
CGACCACGGGTGCGATGCCGCGCTCGTCGGCCCGCGTCCACCAGTCGCCGATGTCCTCGAAATCCCACATGGGGCGAGTCTGCCCGGACATGAAGGCGATCACCTTGCCGGCGTCGAGCGCCGAGCCGCCGCCAAAGGCGATCACCCCGTCGTGCCCGCCGTCGCGATAGGCGGCGAGACCGGCTTCAATGTTGGCGGCGACCGGATTGCCCCGCACGCCGGCGAACAGCCCCGTCCCCGGCACCAGCGTGCGCGCCTGGCGCACCATCGACGCGTCGCGCAGGCCTTCGTCGGTCACCAGCAGCGGGCGCTTGATGCCGAGTGCCGCGCAGGCCGCGCCCAGTTCGGCAATGCGTCCGGGGCCCGCCCAGACGCGCGTCGGATAATTCCAGTTGGCTTTGAGGATGACACTCACGTCTTCACCCGCAGATGAAAGGATTTCGGCCGCGTCAGGTGTTCATAGCCGACCACCGACAGCGTACAGCCCCGCCCCGAATCCTTCACGCCAACCCAGGCCAGGGCCGGATCGAGGTAGTCGCAGCGGTTCATGAACCAGGTGCCGGTCTGCACCCGCGCGCCCAGGGCCAGCGCGGCCCCTTCATCGCGCGTCCACACCGCGGCGGTGAGCCCGAAGGCACTGTCGTTCATCAGCTCCACGGCCTGGTCGTCCGACTGCACCCTCATGATGCCCGCGACCGGCCCGAAAATCTCCTCGCGCATCACCACCGATTCGGCCGGCGCATCGAGCAGCAGCTGCGGTGCCAGATAAGGCGTGCCCGGCTTGCTGGAGGGAAATGCCCGTTCATCGATCACGGGGCGCGCGCCGGCTTCGGTCGAGGCGCGCAGCTGCGCGCGCACGGCATCGGCCGCGCTGGTGCGCACGAGCGGACCCAGGGTGGTTTCCGCATCGAGCGGGTCACCCAACCGGTACTGCTCGACCAGTTCGGTGCAGCCCGCGGCAAAGCGCTCGTAGACGCTCTCGTGTACGTAGATGCGCTGCAGGCCGCAGCAGGACTGGCCGGAATTGAAAAACGCGCCGTCGACGATATTCTCGATGGCATGGGGCAGGTCGGCATCGTGACGCACATAGACCGGATCGCAGCCGCCAAGCTCCAGGCCCACACCGATGAATCGCTCCGCCGCCACCCGCTGCACCGCGTGCCCGCCGGCCACCGAACCCGTGAAGGCCACGAAATCGATGCGCGGATCGCGAATCACACGCTCGGTGCCGGCGTGCTCGAGATGCAGCACCTGGAAGACGCCCGCCGGGAGCCCGGCGGCTGCGAAGCATTCCGCATAGCGCTCACCGCACAGCGGCGTCTGCGCCGAATGCTTCAGCACCACGGTGTTGCCGGCCAGCAGCGCGGGCACCACGCTGTTGACCGCGATCAGGTAGGGGTAATTCCAGGCCGCGACCACGAACACGACACCGAGCGGCTCACGGCGCACGAAGCGGCGGAAGTCCGGCTTCGGCCCGGCGTCGATATCGGCGAGCGATCGGCCCGCAATAGCCACCATGTGCCGCGCGCGCTCCAGCATGCCGCGCACTTCATTGGGTGCATAGCGGCTCGGCCGGCCCATCTGCCAAGTCAGTTCGGCCGCAATCTCGGCGCCGCGCGCCTCGAAGGCCGCGCAGAAGCGCTCGATGATCGCCGCGCGCTCAGCCAGCGGTACGGTGCGCCACAGGCGCTGCGCAGCGTGAGCGCGCAGCAGCGCCGTCTCGATCTGCGTGGGCGTCGCCGCCTCGCGTTCGACGTACACGCGCCCGTCGACAGGGCTGATGGTCTTCATCATCAGATGATCTCGAAGTAGCGCGCCAGCTCCCAGTCGGTGACGGCGCGCCGGAACTCGCGCTCTTCCCACTCACGGCTGGCGGCAAAGTGTTCGACGAAGGGCGCACCAAACAGTTCCTGGGCCGTCTTCGAGCGCGCGAACTGTGCCGCCGCGTCGGTGAGCGTGCGCGGCAGCTGGCGCTTGGCCGGGAGCTTGCGATCGTAGGCATTGCCGGTGATGGGCTCGTCCGGCTCGATGCGCTGTTCGATGCCCCACAGTCCGGAACCGACCGCTGCCGCGATCGCCAGGTAGGGGTTGATGTCAGCGGCCGCGATGCGGTATTCCACGCGCTGGCTTTTTGGGCCGCCCTGGATCACCCGCAGTGCGCAGGTGCGGTTTTCGACGCCCCAAGTCGCCGAGGTCGGCGCCCAGAAGCCCGGCACAAGCCGCGAGTAGCTGTTGACGGTGGAGGCCACCATCGCCAGGAGCTCGGGCATCAGGGCCTGCTGGCCGCCCACGAACCAGCGCAGTTCGTCCGACATCGTGTGCGGCTTCTTCTCATCGTAGAACGCCGGCGAACCGTCCTTGCGCGTCATCGACATGTGCAGGTGGCCGCTCTGGCCGGGCATCTGCTGCGACCACTTCGCCATGAAGGTCGCCATCAGGCCGCGCCGCTGCGCCAGCACCTTGGTGAAGGTCTTGAACAGTGCGGCGCGATCAGCCGCTTCGAGCGCCTCGCAGTAATGCAGCGCAGCTTCCATCACGCCGGGCCCGGTCTCGGTGTGCAGCCCCTCGATGGGCGTGCGCATCTGCGCGGCCTGCAGGAGCAGCGCCTGGTAGAGTTCCGAGTGCACCGAGCTGCGCAGCATGGAATAGCCGAAGTAGCCCGGCGTCAGGTTCTTCAGCCCGCGATAGCCCTTCTCGCGCACGCTGTCCGGCGTCTCGCTGAATACAAAGAACTCGAACTCCGCTGCCGCCGAGAGGGCGTACCCATGGTCCGCTGCGCGCTTCAGCACCCGCCGCAGCGTCGCGCGCGGACAGACCTGCTCGGCCCTGCCGGCAAACTCGCCCAGGAACAGCAGCATGTTGCCTTCGAAGGGCAGGCTCCGGCAGGTCTCGGGCAGCAATCGCACCCACGCGTCGGGGTAGGCCGTGTGCCAGCCCGTGAAGCTGACGTTGTCGTACTGCTGGTCGTTCGAGTCCCAGCCCAGCACCACGTCGCACATGCCGAAGCCCTTGTCGAGCGCCGAGAAAAACTTCTCGCGATCGATGTACTTGCCGCGCAGCAACCCGTCATTGTCGAAAATACCCACCTTGACGTGTTCCAGGCCGCGCTCCTCGACGATGGCGCGCGCCTGGGCCGCGGTTCGTACCTCTTCCGGCTTCATCATTCGGCTCCCTTAGAGGCGATCGAAGGTGTTCTTGGGCCGGCACGCTGCGTGCGGCATCGCCTTAAGCGTCAAGAATATCCACTAGCCCGCCCGCTCTGGCAATACGAGCCACCGCGCAGGGCAATAAGTGACTGATGCGGTTCGCTCTTTTGAGGATGCGCCGGCCGCACCCGCCTTCAGGAGCGCCACTCCGTGAGCTGCTCGATCTCGCAGAGCCGCTGCCAGCTCGCGCGTGCGCGCAGGAGCGTCGCGAAGTGCCGGAGCGAGGGCCATTCGAGCGCTGAGCGGGGCATGTTCCGCGACCAGCGCATGTACATGATCAGCAGCAGGTCCGCGGCGGAAAATTCCGCACCCAGCAGGTAGGGGCCGCTCGCCGAGAGCTGCGCCTCAAGGCGCGCCCACGCCGCTTCGATGCGCGCCTGGAGCGCGGCGCGCACCGGGGCCGGATGTTCGCTGGCACCCAGATCGGGCGGATAGAACCAGTGGCGATAGCTCGCTCCCAGCGCGTTGCTCAGGTACACGATCCACTGGTACCAGGCCTGGCGCTGCACGCTCCCCGGCGGCGGCGCCAGGCGGGTCGCAGGATGCCGGTCGGCGATCAGCATCAGCAGCGCGCCTGATTCCGTGTAGGGCTGTCCGTCGACCAGCAGTGTGGGGACCTGGCCCAGGGGATTGAGGCGCAGATACTCCGCGCTGCGCTGCTCCCGCTTGGACAAATCCACCAGCTTGAGCTCGTAGGGCGCGCCCGCCTCGAGCAGCGCCAGGTGCACCGCCATGCTGGCGGTGCCAGGGGAATAATACAGCGTGTACATGACTAGTCCGCAGGACGCCGATGATGCGCGCAGAGCCGCCCCGTACGTTACTGAGTGTCGCCCGGCGGCGCAACGCCCGCGCCGGCGTACTCGTCGCGGCGCTGTACCCAGAATTGGTTGCGCCCGTGCTCGTTGCGCCCCTCCGGTACCAGGTCCAGATAGTGATAGGCGGTGTTGAGGATATCGATGCCGCGGGCAAAGCTGGAGTAGGTGTGGAGTATTTTCCCCGACTCGTCCCGGAAAAAGACACTGACGCCTTCGCGATCGGGGGGTCCAGCATCCTGCACCGCGTAGTTGTAGTGCACGCGTTTGCTCGCCAGTGCGGCGGGCGTAAAGGACACCTGGTAGTCGAAATTAAACTCGTTCTGACCCGAGGATACCCATTTGAACGTCCATCCCATCCGGCGCCGGTAGGCCGCGAGCTTGGCGTAGGGCGCGCGCGAGATCGCCACCATGGTCACGTCGCGGTGATTGAGATGGACGATGATCGGATCAAAATTGTCGGCCCAGAACGAGCAGTGCTTGCAGCCCGCGTCCCAGTCCGGCGCAAACATGAAGTGATAGACGATGAGCTGGCTGCGGCCGGCGAACAGCTCCGCCAGCGACTCGCTGCCGTCGGGTCCCTCGAAGCGATACTCAGCGCTCACTTCTTCCCAGGGCAGATCGCGCCGCGCCTGGCTGAGCGCCTCGCGCTCGCGGGTGAATGCCTTCTCCCGCACCAGGAGCGCTCGCCGGGCCTTCAGCCACTGCTCGTGTGAAACAACCTTGTGCTTGCCGCTCATGCCTCTTGACTCCTGCGGTGCGGTGAATGGCGGATGTTCAGGGGCCGATCCGGGTATTCAGTGCCCCGCCAGTTATGCAAGTGTCTGGTTGTGTGTCAAGCGTGGCGCCGGCGCCATTCCCGACCATGGCGGCCCGGGCGGGCCCTTGACGCTTGCGCATAATTATGCACAATACCTGCATGTTTATGCAGAGGCCCCAATGCTGACCGACCACCACCAGCACGAGCGGCGCGACGCCATCCTGAGCATTCTGGGCAACGGCATCGTGCGCCGGCAGGCGGAGCTGACGCAGCTGCTGAAAAAGCGCGGCTTCGCCGTGACGCAATCCTCGGTGAGCCGCGACCTGCGCGAGCTGGGCGTGCTCAAGGCCAGCGGCCGCTATCTGCCGCCGCCGCCCGAGACCGCGCACGCGCACGGCAACCTCGGGAGCCTCGCGCCTTTCGTGCGCTCGGCGCGCCCCGCCGGCGCCACCCTGACCGTGCTGCGCACCAGCACCGGCGCGGCCCAGAGCGTCGCGGTCGCACTCGACAAGGCGGAGTGGCCCGAGGTGGTGGGGACGATTTCCGGCGACGACACGATCTTCATCGCCACCGCCGACCCGCGCGCCCAGCAACGGCTGCTGGCCCGCCTGCGCGAACACTTCGGCGCCTAGGAGGGGCGGTGAACACTCCCGCGGGCGCGAAGCCCATCGTCCTCGCCTATTCAGGCGGCCTGGACACCTCCTTTCTGGTGCCCTGGATCGCCGAGCACCACCAGCGGCCGGTCATCACGGTCACCGTCGACACCGGCGGCATCGACGCCGCGGCGGCCCTCGCCCTGCGCGAGCGCGCCCTCGCCTTAGGCGCCATTGCGCACCATCAGATCGACGCGCGTGCCGATTACTTCGAGCAGGTGCTGCGTTTTCTGATCATGGGCAACGTGCGCCGCGGCCAGCTGTATCCGCTGTGCGTCGGTGCCGAGCGCGTGATGCAGGCGCAGACCATTGCCCTGATGGCGCGCCGGCTCGGCTCCGATTCCATCGCCCACGGGTGCACCGCGGCCGGCAACGACCAGGTGCGCTTCGAGGTGGCGTTGCGCACGCTGGCGCCGGAGCTGGAGATCATCGCCCCGGTGCGTGACCGCGCCTTCAGGCGCCAGGAGGAGCTGGAATACCTGCGCTCTCGCCAGCTCCCGGTCCCACCGTACGGCGCGGCCTACTCCACCAATCGCGGCCTGTGGGGCGTGACAATCGGCGGCGCGGAGACGCTCAGCTCGCTGGCCAGCATCCCCGAGAGCGCCTGGGTGCTCTCGAAGGACGCCTTCACGCATCCGGCCCTGCCGCAGCATCACAGCCTGCGCTTCGAGCAGGGGCGTCCTGTGGGCCTGGACGGCAAGCAGCTTGCTCCGGTGGCGATCATCGAGCGGCTCGAGGCGCTCGCCGCGCCCTTCGGCATCGGCCGCGGCATCCATCTGGGCGACACCATCATTGGCACCAAGGGACGCGTGGCCTTTGAAGCGCCGGCGGCCGAGGTGCTGCTCAGCGCCCATCGCGAACTCGAGAAGCTGGTGCTCACGGCGCGGCAGCAACGCATCAAGGAGGGCGTCGCCCTCTCCTACGGAGACTGGGTGCACGAGGGGCAGCTGCTCGATCCGGTGTGCCGCGATATCGAAGCGCTGCTCCTGTCCTCGCAGCAGCGCGTAACGGGCGTGGTGCACCTGCTGTTCCGGCCCGCGGCGCTGTTCGTCGAGGGCGTTGAATCACCCTACTCCCTGATGAGCGCCTCCCGCGGCGTGTACGGCGAATCGGCCGGCGAATGGACACCGGCCGACGCGCTGGGATTTTCCAGGATCGTGGCGCTGACCGGCGTCTTTCACCGCCGTGCCGGTGAGCTGGCCGCACCGCGGGCTCCAGGATCGCCCCCGTCATGAAGACCGTCGTCGTCGACAAGATTGCCTCGATCACGCAGGCCTGCACGCTCGGCCACGAGCTGCGGATCGCCGATGAGATCATCGCCGAAGAGGGCGTGGTGGTGGTCGCCGAGATCCTCAACAACAAGTCGAGCTACAACACGCTCGAGCTGACCAGCGGGCGCATGGCCAAGGTCGCCAAGGGCGACGTGGTGGTGGGAGCACTCGGGCCCCGCAAGGCCCTGTTCGGCTATTCGGGGCATGTCCCCGAATCGCTCCGGCCGGGCGATGTGATCCAGATGCTCAACATCGGCGGCGTCATGGGCGTGTGCGATTCAGCCACCCCCGACAAGGGCAAGCCCTTCGACTGCCGCGTGCTGGGTGTCGTACTGCAATTTCCGTATCTCGGTGAGCGGATCGGCGTGCCGGCGCGGGTGGGCTTTCGCCGGCTCAACTACGAGGCCGCGCTCGATGCGCGCGGCGTGCCGGTGGTCGCGCTTGCCGGCACCTGCATGGAGGCGGGCAAGACCGCGGCGGCGGCGGCCATCGTGGCGCGCATGCGTCATCGCGGCCTCGTGGTCGATGCGTTCAAGGCGACCGGCGTCTCGCTGCGCCGGGACATCATGGCCTTCGAGGATGCCGGAGCGCGCAAGACCATGATCTTCACCGACCTCGGCATCGTCACCACCTCAACGCGCACCGGCCCGGCACTCACCCGCACGATGCTCAGCGAGCTGGCCGCCGGCAAGCCCGACGTGATCGTCTTCGAACTCGGCGATGGCCTGCTCGGCACCTACGGGGTCGACGCCATCCTGGGCTGCGCGGATATCCGCCGTGCGCTCACCGGCGTAGTGCTGTCGGCCAACGATCCGGTCGCGGCCTGGGGTGGCGTGAAGCTGCTGCGCGAGCGCTTCCACATCGAGCCGTGCATGGTGACCGGGCCGTCCACCGACAACCAGGTCGGCATCGACATTATCGAGCAGCAGCTGAAAGTGCCGGCCTGCAACGCGATCAGCAATCCGGCGCCGCTCGGGGATGCGATCATCGAGGCGGTGGGCCTTGGCGCGCGCGCCAGCGTCGCCGCCGTCAGCGAGTAGCCCTTGAACCGCGTACCAACCATCGTGCTCGGCGGCACGGGCCTGGTGGCCGGCGAACTGCTGCGACTCATCGCCGCCCACCCGCAACTCGAGCTGGCGGGCATTCTCTCAGACGGGAGCCCGGGCGAATCGGTGGCGGAAGCATTCCCGCACCTGTCGGCCGCCTATGCCGACACGCGGTTCCAGTCGCTGGCGCAGATCAGCGCGCTCCTGCGCCGCGAGCGAGCGCCCGCCCTGCTCGGGGCCGCACCGCACGGCGTCTCGGCCGGGCTCATCGATGCGCTCCTTACGGCCGCCGAACAGGCCGGCCACACGCCGCGCGTCGTGGATATCTCCGCGGATTTCCGCTATGCGACCGCGGCCCAATACCAGGCCGTGTACCACCACCCGCACGGTGCGCCCGGGCGCCTCGCGCAATTTTCCTGCGCGGTGCCGGAGCACCTCAGCGCGATCCGCACGCCCCATGTCGCGCACCCCGGCTGCTTTGCCACCGCCATCCTGCTCGCCTCCGTGCCCCTGCTGGCCCTCGATCTGGTCGAGCCGCAGCTGTTCGTGTCGGCCGTGACCGGCAGCACCGGTTCGGGCCGCAAGCCGACCGAAGGCACGCACCATCCGACGCGCCACAGCGATCTGTACGCCTACAGCCCGCTGGCGCACCGCCATGCCGCGGAAGTGACGGCCTGTGCGCAGGCCGCCGCCGGCGTGCAGGCGCAGTTTGCCTTCGTGCCGCATTCCGGACCGTTCGCGCGCGGCATTCACGCCACGGTGCAGGCGGTGCTGAAGCGATCGGTGCCACGCCCGCAGCTGCTGGCGCAGTTGCGTGACTATTACGCGCACTCTCCCTTCGTGACGGTCAGCGACGACCCGCCGCGCCTCAAGGAGGTCATCGCCAGCAACTATGCGCGCCTCGGGCTGGCCAGCGACGGCCGCACGGTGGCGGTGATGAGCGTCCTCGACAACCTCAACAAGGGCGCCGCCGGGGGCGCGATCCAATGGCTGAACCGCCTGCTCGGATTTCCGCAGGAGACGGGTCTCACGGCAAGCGCGGCCGGATGGACCTGAAGCCGTGAAGCGCTTCGTCGATCTCGCTGAACTGGGCACTCCCGCGGTGCGCGAATTGCTGACCCTCGCCCGCCGGCTGGAAGAGCGGCCCGAACCGCAGGCACTGGCCGGCAAGGTGCTCGGGCTGCTGTTCCTGAACCCCTCGCTCCGGACACTGGCTTCGTTCCAGTCCGGCATGGCGCGGCTCGGCGGTTCCTCTTTCGTCATCACTCCGGGCCAGGGCAGCTGGCCGCTGGAGACGCGTGATGGCGTGGTGATGGACGGCACTGCGGTCGAGCACATCCGCGAAGGATTGCCCGTGCTCGCCTCTTACTGCGACGCGCTGGGCATCCGTGCCTTCGCGGACGGCCAGAACCTCGCGCTCGATCTGGCGGACAGCCGGTTCGCGGCGATGGCCGCCCTCATCGATCGGCCACTCATCAATCTCGAATCGGCGATCAATCATCCCTGCCAGGCCCTGGCCGACTGGAAAACGCTCGATGAACTGCCCGCTGCCGGCCGGCGCCGTTTCGTGCTGAGCTGGGTGATGCATCCGCGGGCACTGCCCCTGGCCGTGCCCGCCGCGACCGTGCACATGGCGGCGATGCGCGGCATGGAAGTCATCGTGCTGCGCCCGGAAGGGTTTGCGCTGCCGCCGGCGATCATGGAGCGCGCCCGCGCGGCCGCGGCGGCGAGCGGCGGGAGCGTCAGTGAGACGACGGATCGTCAGGCCGCCCTCGAGGGTGCGCAGGTCCTGTATGCGAAAGAGTGGGGCAGCACGGCGCACTATGGCGATACGGAAGCCGACCGCGCCTTGCGCCGGGGCCTTACGGGCTGGTGCGTGCGCTCCGAGTGGTTTGCGCGCAGTGCGCCCGATTGTCGGGTGATGCACTGCCTGCCGGTGCGGCGCAATTGCGCGATCGCGGACGAGGTGCTCGACGGCCCGCGGAGCCTTGTGCTGCGCCAGGCCTACAACCGCCTGCCGGCGCAGATGGCGGTGCTCCACCGACTGCTCGGACAATGACCCTCTGCTGCCGATCGCCAATCAACGCCTGAACCTTGCCCTGGAGTCCCGCCTCATCATGAAACTGCATCGAGCCGACCAGGTGGTCACCATCCGCGCGCTGCGCGGCGCCGCGCCGTACATCCGACTGTACAAGGGCCGGATTTTCGTCATCAAGGTGGGCGGTGGGGTCTTCGGCGACGCCGAGCTGACCCACGCGCTGATCGAACAGATCGCGATCCTTCATTATCTGGGCATACGCGTGGTGATGGTACACGGCGGCGGCCCGCAGCTGACGGCCGTCAGCGCGGCGATGGGCGCGCCTACGCGCATGGTTCAGGGGCGGCGGATCACCGACGAGAAAGCGATCGATGCGACCTCGATGGTGCTCAACGGCCTGATCAACACGCGGATACTCGCGATCTGCCGCGAGCTGCAGATCGACGCGGTCGGACTCTCCGGCGTCGACGCCGGCCTCGTGCAGGCGCATCGCCGCCCGCCGGTTCGGCTCCAGCCGAACGACACCGAAACCGTGGACTTCGGTTTTGTCGGCGACATCGATTGCATCGACACCAGCGTGATCCGCAAGCATCTGGACGCCGGATTGATGCCGGTGATCTCTCCGCTCTCGGCCGACGCCAGCGGCCAGCTGCTGAACATCAATGCCGACACGGTGGCGGCGGCGATCGGTGCCGCGCTGCAGGCCGAAAAGCTCATCCTGTGCACCGGCGCGCCGGGCATACTCGAGGACATCGCCGATCCGGGCTCGGTGGTCTCCTACACCGACCTGCCCGGCCTGGCCCGCATGCGCGAGCAGGGCAGGATCGCCGATGGCATGCTGCCGAAGGCCAAGGCGATCGAGGATGCCGTCCGCGGCGGCGTGCGGCGCGTGCACGTGATCGGCTACCACGCGCCCGACAGCATCCTTGCCGAGGTCTTCACCAACGAGGGCACGGGCACGCTGGTCGTGGCGGATATCCAGGCGCTGACGTCCGCGGAGCAGCTGTCCGGCGCTCATTCCTGAATGGGTGCTGATTCCTGCGCCGGCAGCTCGGCTTCATCAGGGCGCGGCCCACCCCTGCTCCACGCGCCCCAGGCCCAGCGCAGCCAGCCCGTCAGTGCGAACGCGATCCACGTCGCCCAAGCGAACATCAGGAGCTTGTAAGTCCAGAGCGGCACTGACCAGACCCTGGCTTCGGGCAGCGGGCCGTGTGCCAGATCGTGGAACCAGAGGAAGCTGTTGTCCGACGATCCCGCACCGGCGATGCCCATGTCGGGTGCGGACAGGAAGCCAAAGCGGATGCCTGAAAAGAGCAGGCTCCCGATGGCGCTCACCGTAAACAGCACCAGTGCGATCTGCACGAGATTGAAGACCGGTCGCGAGACGCTCTCCGTTCGCCACTGCGCGCGCCAGCGCATCACGAAGAACCAGACCGCCATGAGCGCGAACACCGCCCACGATTGCGTCGACAGTCCCAGACCCAGCAGCAACCACTCATGCGCCGCCAGCGGTGAGCGAGGAACGCGGGCCAGCAGCAACGCGGACAGCACGAACACCAGCAACTCGCCCCAGTAGCGCACCACCGGACCCGCCAGGGCGCGCGAGACAAACAGTGGCCAGCGCTCCCTCGGCAGCACCAGCGTGGTGCGGATATTGCTGGCGTCGGCCCGCAGATCCACCGCGCCGGCCCGCGCGCGCAGGCCTGGCGACTGGGCGCGACGCCATTCGACGATGACCACATGGGTCCCGGGCAGCAGGCCAATAGAGAGCTCCCCCGCCTCCGGGCGCAGCGCCACGGGCTCGCCGTCGATATGCACCGCCTGCACGTGCGCATCCGGCGGGAGCGTGATGCTGTGCCGCCCGCCCTGGGTGCTGCGATAACTGATCTCAAGCGACTCATCGACCGTGCGGGCGCCAAAGTTGATCTGGCGCTTGACACTGTCGATCGCCAGCGTCGTGCCGGCTACCGGTGCCGGCCGCGCGATGCGCACCTTCAACTGCTCGCCAGGCCGAGGCCGGTACTGAAATATCCAATCGCCGTCACCAATGGATTCGGGAAGCACCGCCGGGAAACCCTCAAATTGCACCGTCCACTGCGGGCTGACCGTGAAATTCCACTCTTCGACGCGTGCCGCGTCGGCCCCACTCGCCAGCACGAGTTCGGTCGACTGGGGCAACGACGAATTCCAGACCACAGCGCTGCTGCCGGCTGCGATGCCCACGGTCAGCCGCGCGCCGGCCCCAGTGCCGCTGACTTGCAAGCCAGGGGTCAGCACGACCTCGCCCGGCAGCAACGGCAGACTGGTCGTGATTGCCGCAGTTTCGGGCGCCAGGCGCTCGACCGTGGTCGCAATACTCCAATCCAGATCGAGCTTCACATCGCGCGACACCCTCACGAAAGCGGGAAACTGCGTGCCCTCGAACCCCTGCGCGGCCGGTCCCGCGGAACTTCGGTGCCGGCTCAGCTCGAGGGCACCGGCGACCAGATGGCTGTCGTGCAGACCAGCGACATCCCAGCCCGTGGCGACGACATCGATATGGCGTGGCGGCTGTGGAAAAGCGACCGACACCTGATCAGCGGTCGTCAGCCGCGCCACCAGTCGCAAGGTGTGCGCGCCGGCGCGCAGTGGCACCCACAGGGTTGCGTCGTTCTCGCGACTGACACTGACGGCCGCGTTGCCGTCGAGCGAGAGGCTGTCAATCTGCCAGCGATTCCCGGCGTCGGGAATGGGAACAGCGACGTCGGCCAGCGCTGCGAGCTGCAGCACCAATTCCAGGCGATCACCGTCAACCGCCACGCGTGCCGCGTCAACCTCACTGCAGTTCGGCCGACATGTGGGTGGCGCCAGCAGACGCGCGCGCAGTTCCTGCAACAGGACTGGATCGGGCGTCGCTGCCGCTGCGGCCCGCTGCGGCAGGCCGCCGATGACCGCCAGGCCCAGCAACAGCGCAACCGTTCTGCCCGTTCCGCCCCGCAGGGTACGCCAAGGCAGTTGCGGCAGGCGCAGGTCGAGTCCAAAGCCGGCCTGCAAGAGCCAGGCGAACCACAGACCGGTGAAGAACACACCGAGGACACGCCATAGGGCCAGCAGTACCGGACCGATGTACACGAACCTGACGGTTTCGCCGGGTTCCACCGGTCCTGTCCACGAAAATTGGTAGCTGTTGTACTCCCAGACCGGCACGCCCGGACCCGCCTGCAGCTGGGTACCGGGTGCGTAGCGTGCAATTGGGGTCGAGGCCGGTTCTGCCTTGTCCTTCTCGCGCGCCCCCGTCACGACCACTTCCGAGAGCATTGCCCGAGCCGCCACACTACCCACATTGCCCAGCATTGCCTCCGGCGGTGGTGGTGCTGCTGGATGTGGAGGCCTGTCAAATCGCACTTCCAGGCCCATCGGCACTGGCATGGCCGCTTCCAGCTGCGGATAGATCGCCAACCGCATCTGGGTCCACAGCAGCGGCAATAGCGCCAGGGCCAGTGCCCCAAGGCTCAAGGCCCGGTAACGCTTCGTCCATTGAGGCCAGCGCCCCGCGGCACCACTGCGCGCCGCGGCGATTGCCGCCAATGCATTGGCCCACAGCCAGATGTACGACGGTGCTTCCTGGTACAGCAACAGCATTGCGAACAAGGCGACACCAGCAGCGGTGAGTCCCGCGACACGGTGGCTGACCACGACGACAATCAGCACGCCGAACAGGCTCCAAAGCGTCCAGGCGGAACACCAGGTGCCCGGCGCGTCATCCGCGCCGGGCGCTGCCAACAGCCGATGGCCCGGCGGCAAATTCAGGGTGCCGCGCACGCTTTCGAACCGCGTGCCCCAGCCGCTGGCGCTCATGCGCCCACGAGTGACGCCGCTGCGGCTCACACCTGTCAAGTGCAGCTCGGGCATCCGCACCTCGACACCCGGCTGACCGTCAAGTCCGCTGACAAGCAGATCCTCCTCGCCGCTCCGCGCACTCGCCAGGCGAAACGGCGCCGCCGACTGCAGGCGCCATTCGCTGCGCATCGTGCCGCTGATCGCATCCACGGCTGTCAACCCCGCGTGATCAAAATCGAGCCACAACTGGCGAACGAGCTGAAGCCGGTTCTCATCCGCCGCCGTCAGCCCGCGACTGCGTTCGGTGATCTGCAATGTTGCGCCGGCGCCTATCCGAAAAGCCGGGTGTTGCTGCCACTCTTCAGGCACACCGGCCTGTTTCGGATCAATACCCTCGGCACCCTCGGCCGCCGCCACACGCAGCCGATCAACACCCGCAAAACTCCAGATCTCCTCGGCCGGCCAGGGAGCGCTATGGGCCGGGCGCGCCACCCGGTTCGCCACGCCCGCGGCTCGTGCCGTCAGCGTGACTTCAAACCGTCCGGGTCGCAGCAACAGTCGCAGGCCGCCATCGCCATCAAGCCGCGCCGGCAATTCACCACTCAGCGCCATCGGTACGAACCCGGCCGGGAGCGGTGACGAAATCCGCACTTCGCGTGCTTCACCCGCCACTTCGAGCTGCAGGCGCGTCGTCAGCTGCGCCGGTATTTCGTCCTCCAGCATTCGATAGACTTTCAGGTCGACTGCATTGGCGACCGCCGGCGTGGCCTGCGCGCCCAACGACACCGCGTCTGCGGTGCGCGCGAGCGCATGAATTTCCACGCCGTTGACGTTCAGGAAAATGATCCCGCTCTGCTCGGGCACCGACAGTTGCGCCGGACGGCGCTTCCAGCTGAACGCACCGCTGATCTGGTAGGCGCCCGCCGCGAGCTGCATCTGTGGCACGCCTTCGTGCATGACCACGGGGACCGCAGCACCGTTAGCGCGCACCTCGGTGGGCCAGTATTCGCTGTCGCCGGGCAACGCCACCCAGCTCTCGGCAAACACTTCCCAATGCTGCGTGAAATGCCCTCCGTGCTCGTCGACGGCGAGGTTCAGGGCCTGCGGCCAGGCACATCGAAAGTCCTGGTCGCTGGCCTTGCCATCGTGCATCAACACGGGGCACTGTTGCTGCTCGGCGCCGTGCAGCGCCCACCGGCGCCACGGCTCCAGATCGGCCGGCACGAAGACCTGCGCCGCCAACGCACAGCCGGATGGGATCAACATCCACAGGGCATGCTTGAGCATTGCATTCTCCGAATGACTCCTGCCGAGTGTAGCGCTGTCCGCTCGACCGCGAATGCCATTAAGGCGGCGGCGGCTTGAATTCGGTTTCGGATCCGCTGTTGGCAGGGCTATCATTGCCGCCAGTCCGTTTTTTCGAGGCCGCATGAGCAGACTGTGGGACAAGGGCGCGCCGCTCGATGAGCGCGTGCTGCAATTCACCGCCGGCGAGGACCACACGCTCGATGAAAGGCTGGTGGCCTACGACGTGCGCGCCTCCATCGCCCACGCGCAGATGCTGCAGGCGCAGGGACTGCTGAGCGCCGCCGATGGCGCGGCGATCTGCGCGGGCTTGAGCGCACTGGGCGATGCGCACGCGCGCGGTGAGTGGCGCATCGAGCTTGGCGATGAAGACGGCCAGACCGCGCTCGAAGAACGCCTGACGGCGAGCATCGGCGCGGCCGGGGCGCGCATTCACCTGGGCCGCTCACGGAACGACCAGGTGCTCGCCGCCCTGCGCCTGTACATGCGCGAGGCGCTGGCTCAGCTGGCCGCCGGCGCCGAGGCGGTCGCCGCCGCGCTCGACCGCCTTTCGCAGCGCCAGGGTACGACCGTACTGCCCGGCTACACGCACATGCAGCAGGCCATGCCCAGTTCAGTGGCGTTGTGGGCCGGAGGTTACGCGGCCGAGATCCGCGACGATGCGGAGGGCCTGCGCGCGGTGCAGCGTCGCGCCGGGCGCAATCCCCTGGGGTCGGCCGCCGGCTACGGCACGCCCGGACTCCCGCTCGATCGTCACGCCACCACGCGCGCACTCGGTTTCGATTCCACCCAGGAACCGGTGACGGCGGTGCAGCTCTCGCGCGGCAAGGCCGAAGCCCAGCTGCTGTTCGAGACGACCCTGCTGATGCAGGACCTGGGCCGCCTCGCCACCGACCTGCTGCTCTTCTACACGCAGGAATTCGCCTTTGTGGATCTGCCCGAGGCCTACACGACCGGCTCCTCGATCATGCCGCAGAAGCGCAACCCGGACGTCTTCGAACTGCTGCGCGGCCGCGCGTCCAGCGCACTGGCCTGCCTGATGGAGGCCCTGTGCCTGTACGCCAAGCTCCCCTCCGGTTACCAGCGCGATCTGCAGCTGCTCAAGGCCCCGCTATTCCGCGGCATCGACCTGTGTGGACAGAGCCTGGATATCATCGTGCCCGCCCTGGACGCGCTGCAATTCCGGCCGGAACGCGTGAAAATGGATCCGGCCGTGCATGCCGCCGCCGAGGCCACTGCGCTGGCGGTGCGGGAGGGCTTGCCGTTTCGCGAGGCCTACCGGCGCATTGCGGCAAGATTCACCGTCGGCGGAAAGTGAGATAGCAACCATGCCAGACACTGCCGGTGCCGCTGAGCGTCAACCCGATGCCGGGCTCATCACCTACGCGCACATTATCTATGCGCTGCATGCCAGCGCCGTGCTCACCGGCGTATTGACCAGTTCAAGTATTGCCGGGCGCTTCCTGTTTGGCCTGCCCTCGATCATCGCGGTCATCATGAACTATGCGCGCCGCGCCGAGGCGCACGGCACCTGGCTCGAGACGCATTTCGACTGGCAGATCCGCACCTTCTGGCTGGCGCTGCTGTGGATCGCGATCACGCTGCTCGTCGGCGGGCTCCTGACCTTGATCGTGATCGGCATCTTTGTCGTGATTGCCGGCTTTTGCGTCGTCGGCCTGTGGGTTGCCTACCGCGTGATACGCGGCTGGATGGCGTTGCGCGAGCGCCGGGCCGTGCCGCACCCGCTCAGCACGCAGGCGGCCGCAACGTGAGCGGCCGGCGGGCAGCCCTGCTGGGCGCGCTGCTCATCAGCGCCGGTTGCGGCCAGAAGGGCGCGTTGTACCTGCCCGATCCGGCGCCGCAAGCCGTTCCGGCGCCGCCGGCCCGCGCCACGCCGGACGCGCCCGCGACGCCCGCGGCGCCCGCGGCGCCCACGGACGATGAGGCTACGCGGCGCAAGACGCCCACCACGCCTGATCCTGCCAGCGCCCGCTGAGCGGGCGGCCTATCGCCCATGACACCGAGTCCGGATCTGCTGCTCGTCGACGGTTCCTCCTATCTCTATCGGGCCTTTCACGCCCTGCCGCCACTCAGCAATTCGCGCGGCGAACCGACCGGCGCGGTGCACGGCGTGCTCAACATGCTGCACAAGCTCCTGCGCGAGTACCCGAAGGCGCGCGTGGCGGTGGTGTTCGATGCGCCGGGCAAGACCTTCCGCGATGACCTGTTCGCCGAGTACAAGTCGCACCGGCCGCCGATGCCGGACGACCTGCGCGCGCAGATCGAACCGCTCCTCACCGCGGTGAGCGCGATGGGGCTGCCGTTGCTGCGCATCACCGGCGTCGAGGCCGACGACGTGATCGGCACGCTGGCGCAACGCTCCGCGGCGCGCGGCGAGCAGGTGCTGATCTCGACCGGCGACAAGGACATCGCGCAGCTCGTGAATGAGCGCATCACGCTGATCAATACGATGAGCGACACCCTCCTCGATCGCGACGGCGTGAAGGCCAAATTCGATGTCTATCCGGAGCAGATCATCGATTACCTCGCGCTGGTCGGGGACAGCTCGGACAATATTCCCGGCATCGACAAGGTGGGGCCCAAGACCGCCGCCAAGTGGCTCAATGCCTACGGCACGCTCGACGCAATTCTCGAGCACGCGGCCGAAATCACCGGCAAGGTGGGCGAGAACCTGCGCGCCGGCACCGACACCGTCGCGCTCTCAAGGCGCCTCGCCACCATACGCTGCGATGTCGACCTGCCCCTGGATGAGGCGGCGCTGGTCCCGCGTCCGGCGGATACCGCCGCGCTGCGCGAGCTCTACACGCGGCTCGAGATGCGCTCCTTCCTGCGCCAGCTCGATGCCGGCGGTGCTGCGGCCGGCACGGCGGGCGACGACGCCGCCGCCGCCCCAGGCGCGCGCCCCGCGGCAGTGCCCGGTGCAGGGCCGACCGCCCCGGTCGCACCGCCAGCCGGCGCCGACCCGCTCGAGCGCCACTACGCCCTGATCACCGACTGGACCCAGTTCCTCGGCTGGTGCGAGCGGCTGGAGCGCGCCGCGCTCTTCGCCTTTGACACCGAGACCACCGGGCTCGATTACATGCAGGCCCGGATCGTCGGTGTCTCCTTCTGCGTCGAAGCCGGCCACGGTGCCTACGTTCCGCTGGCGCACAGTTACGCCGGCGCGCCCGAGCAGCTGGATCGCAAGCGCGTGCTGGAAGCGCTCCGGCCGCTGCTCGAGGATGAGGCGCACGCCAAGGTCGGCGCACACATGAAATTCGACATGCACGTGCTGCAGAACCACGGCATTGCCCTGCGCGGCCAGCGCTACGACACCATGCTGGAATCCTACGTGCTGGACAGCACCGCGACGCGCCACGACATGGATTCGATTGCGGCCCGCTACCTCGGCGTGCGCACCATTCATTTCGAGGACGTGGCCGGCAAGGGCGCCAAGCAGATCAGTTTCGACCAGGTGAGCGTGGAGCGCGCAGGGGAATATTCCGCCGAGGATGCCGACATCACGCTGCGCCTGCACCGCGAATTGTGGCCACGGCTCGAAGCCATCCCGGCGCTGGCAAAGTTGTACCTCGAGATCGAGCAGCCGCTGGTGCCGGTGCTGCAGCGCATGGAGCGCGGCGGCGTGCTCATCGACCGCGCCATGCTGGAGCAGCAGAGCCACGAGCTGGCCGCGCGGCTCGCCGAGCTCGGCCTCGAGGCGCAGCGCGCCGCCGGACAGGATTTCAACCTCGAATCACCGAAGCAGCTGCAGCAGATCCTGTTCGAGAAACTCCAGCTCCCGGTGCTGCGCAAGACGCCGACCGGGCAGCCCTCGACCGCCGAAGATGTGCTCGAGGAACTCGCCGCCGACTATCCGCTGCCGAAACTGATCCTCGAATACCGCGCACTGGCGAAGTTACGCTCGACCTATACGGAGAAACTTCCCGAGCAGATCGACCCGACCACCGGACGCGTCCACACCTCGTATCACCAGGCCGTAGCGGCCACCGGACGCCTGTCTTCCACGGATCCGAATCTGCAGAACATCCCGGTACGCAGTCCCGAAGGGCGGCGCATCCGCCAGGCCTTCATCGCGCCGCCGGGCCATCTGCTGCTGGCGGCCGACTACTCGCAGATTGAGCTGCGCATCATGGCTCACCTGTCGGGCGACGAGGGGCTGC
>Ga0209131_1001047_pt1 | contig 19091 bp, 13 predicted proteins | sample GraSoi_2013_40cm_FD_185826 | JGI IMG/M metagenome (GOLD analysis project Ga0209131, IMG submission 185826) | Grasslands soil microbial communities from the Angelo Coastal Reserve, California, USA - Sample 9_17_2013_40cm (SPAdes) (version 2) | ecosystem: Environmental > Terrestrial > Soil >... | reverse complement strand
CCGGCTCGCGCCAGCCGACCAGATTTAACTACCAGCCAGGCTCAACTGCCGGAGATCTGGGGCTGGCGGTCATGTCGGACTCCTTGAAATGCGGGGGAGGCATAACTGCCCCGGCGATGGCAAGGACAGGGGCATCCGGCTGAACACAGGCGAGACCTCCATCCCGGGATCGTGCCAGCGTTTCTTTTCTTCGCCTCGAGTGGCGGGCGCGTACCTACAGTGAGGCCATTCTGAACGGGACGCAAGACCTCGTGGTGCACGAAAATGGTTACCCGGCCCCAGCCCAGGCAGTGTCCAATAGGAACGCACCGTGCCCGGTGCGTTCCTGGCGATTATGTAACACGTGATCGCCTGGGTGTCTGAGAAGGTCTGTCGAGCTGAGCGGCGATCTGCCGCAGCGACGCGCGGCCGATCTCAGCGTCGAGACTCGCCACTCTCGCCAAGCCATTCTTCCTCATTGCCGAGGTTGAAGGCGTCTGCGCAGGCTGATCGACCGTCACTTCACCCCGAGGAGCTGGGCGCCATCGTTGATCCTGCTGACAGCGAACGCGTAGCGGCCTCGGCCAGCGACCTGACCACCGGCGGAATCGCACGGCTACTTGAGGAACCCCCGGCTGGCGCCTCCGGGTGTCCCAGCCCGGCGCGGCTGCTTGCTGTGTGGAAGGCCGAAACCGGCCGCGAGCCGGACTTGGGCAGCGATCCCCGTCTCGGGTTTCAGAGCCATCACCCGCTGGCGAAGATGGACTGTTTGCCGAACCCAACATGAGTGCCGATGTGCTGGTCGTTTTCTACCAGCAGGGCCGGCTGCAGCTGCTGCCCGAGACAGAACTGCGACGGTTCGATGCCGCGATCTGCGCGTCCCCGGAATCCCGGTCCAACCGAGCATTCCAGCATTGAGGCGGCGCTGATGGGTGATCTCAAGCTCTTCCGGATCGAGGACGGCACTGCGATCGAACTCCTGGGCACAGCGCTCGCGTTGGAGAAACCCCTCCAGATACTCATCGAAAGCAACATGGAGGCCCTGTTCGGTGTCCAGTTCGTCGCCAGCGAGCACTCGACAGGCAAGAAGCACCGTGGCCGGATCGACTCCATCGGTCTTGATGAGAACGGCAGCCCGGTCATCTTCGAGTACAAGCGATCGATCAACGAGAACGTCATCAACCAGGGGCTGTTCTACCTCGACTGGCTGCTCGACCACCGCGCCGATTTCGAGCTGCTTGTGATGAAGAAGCTCGGCCCGGAGGCAGCCGGGCAGATCGACTGGTCCAGTCCCCGCCGCAACGTCAGCGGTGGCACGCGGGTTGCAAGAGCGGGCCATCCCTCCGGCGCCTGATCCTGAAGCCTCGCAAGATCGTGGTCAAGGGCGCGCTTCGCGCGTCGCTGCGCGATCCCTTCGGGACCCTGGACCACGAGTTTTGTCGAGGATTCATCGGCGGCTATCGGAGGGATGGCCAGGACTGAGCAAATTGGGAATCAAGCCCGGTGATCGTTGCTACGATCAGTTCATGATTGCCGGGGAAGCTCCTGAGAACGAATCGCTTCGCCTCGAACTACAAGAGGCCATAACAGAGTTTCGACATGGGGCCTCAATATTGACTCAAGCCGGTGGAATCATTGCTACAGGAGATGTACTGCTGCTAAGCTACGGATTCTCTCAAAAGGTGGCTGCCATCCTTTTGGTGGCAAGTATCTCGCCTATGGGTATTCTGCTAATCTATCTAATAGTATCGTCTATCGCCGGTCCTCTCGTGGGCCTAATACTAAGGCTGGAGAGGAAACTGCTGATCCAGGAAGACTCCCTAGGGGCAACCTACCTCCGAAGTCACATGCGATCAGTAGCTGCGACATTGGGCGATATCGAGAATCTTGATGATGAGCAAATACGTGCCCTAGACCTAAGCACCCTGAAGGGCCAGTTGGGGAAGGCGATCCCCATTAGCCTCTGTGCAGCTACCATAGCTCAAGTAGGGCTATTCGTATTGAGCCTAGCCGTTTACCATTATCGATTTATATAATCCAAAAGACTCCATGTCTTAGCTAGAGATGGCATTCAGCCGAGCCACGAGTGTCGCGCTCCGCGAGTTCTCGGAACAGGGTTTCCTCATACTGACTACGGCCGGGCTTTCCGGTCTGCAGACGATCCTTTATCGCATCGACTAGACGCCGCGCGACATGACCTGTGTCCTCGGTAGCAGCTCGCCGATGTGGAAGATGATCGGCCACGTTATGGCCGTCGCTGATCGCTCGCTGCACCAACCGTCGGGGACCAGCGTCGGAAACGTGCATGCCAGGCATCATCCCACTCCAGGTGCGCCAGATGCACTCAAATTCGGATCGGCCCCTTCGGTCCTGCTGCCGGTCTGGTGGCGACCCGTACCGGGCGACTCGCAGGGAACGAGTGCTCGACGTCTAGGATCTGGCCCGGCGCGGCATGTCGGCCAAAACTTCGGTGTGTCGTAGAAGCCGAAGTTCCCGTCTAGCGGGGTGCCGCCTGAAGCCGTCCAGGCCGCGAAGGTGCCTCCGTGCCGTCGGCGGGGCAGGAGCACGGCACGGGCCGGGATTGGGTACCGCAAGAGCTGGCGGGCGGTCGGCGCGGCCCTGCCATCGTCTATCATCGGCCGGTCGGCGATGAGTGACCGGTCGAGCAGGTAGGTCATAGCGTGCAGGGTCCACGCGGCCACGGCGCGACGCAGGCCAGGCCGCCAGACGGCGTCGCTGGCCAGGTCCGGATGGACAGCGCTGACCAGGTCCCGGTAGGCGGTCTCAGCCGATCGCGCGATGTCGTCGGGCAGCCGGAACACTCACCAGCACGTGCTGAACGGCATCGAGAGGTAGCCGGCCTCGAGGAAGCCCGAATGGAACTCGGCGCTTTCATAGTCGATGAACCTGATTCCGCCGGCGGTCAGCAGGTTGTTGTCGGGGCAGATGTCGCCGGGCGAGAAAACCTCGTACTGCCCAGGGCGCAGGATTGACGCGACCTCGGCCAGGTCAACTCCCAGGCCGGGTGGCGCCGGGATCTTCAGCCCGGCGAGCAGCGCGGGTATCTCGCCCAGCCTGTGCTGCAGCCAGTGATCCCGCGAACCAGCCGTCGGCGCGATCCGGTGCGCCGCGGTCAGCCTCGCCAGCTCGTCCTGGCGACCTGCGCTGGCCACCGCGAGGTCGCCGCAGGCCCTGGCCCAGCTGAGCAAGGCCGACGCGGCCGCGTCAGCCGGTCCGGTGAGCAGCACATCGGCCAGGCTCGGCCCGCTGCCAAGATCGCTCATCACCACGAGCCGTGCCTGCGGGCTAGCCGCGAGCAGCCGGGGACCAATCCCGGATTCCGCGGTGAAAGCCAGTCCCGCCGCCTCGGCGGTGAAGCTCTCGGCACCCAAGACGGTTCGCGGGTAGCTCTTGACCATCACCGCGCCCCCATCCGGCCGTCGGCAGCGGAGCACTGCCGAGCGGTCGCTGCCGCCGAGTTTCGCCGGCTCGCTGAGCGCCATGCCCAGGGCAGCTGACGCGGCGGCCACCACGTCGTCCACGGCTAGCGATCCTGGCCGACGGCACCGGGCTCGCCGGCGACGACCAGGCCCGACTCGTAGGCCAGGATCACGGCCTGCACCCGGTCTCTGAGCTCGAGCTTGAACAGCACGGAGCTGACGTGCGACTTCACGGTCTGCTCGGCCAGGCAGAGCTTGGCTGCGATCTCCGCGTTGGTCTGCCCGGCCGCCACATGCAGCAGCACCTCGCGCTCGCGTGGCGTCAGCCGGTCAAGCTCGGGTGGCGCCGTGAGCCGCTTCCGGCTGGCGAACTCCGCGATCAGCCTGCGGGTTACCGACGGCGCGAGCAATGCCTCGCCCGCGCCGACCACGCGCACTGCCGCCAGGATCTCCTCCGGCGTCGCGTCCTTCAGCAGGAAGCCGCTCGCGCCAGCACGCAGTGCCTCATACACATAGTCGTCGAGGTCAAAGGTGGTGAGCACGAGCACGCTCGGCGGGTTCTCGCCCCGGCTGAGCTGCCGGGTCGCCTCGATGCCGTCAAGCACGGGCATTCTGATGTCCATCAGCACGACATCCGCCAGGAACTCGCGCGCCATCCGCACTGCCTGCTGGCCGTCGTGCGCTGTTGCGACCACGCGCATGTCCGGCTGGGACTCGAGCATCGCGGTGAAACCCATCCGCACCACCGCCTGGTCGTCTGCGACGAGCAGCCGCAACGGCGGCCGCATCAAGCCGGATCCCGGGCAGTATCCGCCGCCGCCGACGCCCGGGCCGGAACCGGGGCGGGGAGCATCGCACTGACGACGAATCCGCCGCGGTCGTCCGGCCTGGCCTCGAACTCGCCGCGAAGCATCGCGACCCGCTCCCGCAGGCCCGGCAGCCCGTATCCGCGCCGCGCGGCCGCTGGCACGTCGGCCCGCCGGCTCGGCGCGCCGTTCGCAACGAGCACGCTGATCCCCGCTGCTGTGTAACCGAGTCCGATCGTGACCTCGCTGCCTGGAGCGTGCCGCCTGGCATTGGTCAGTGCCTCCTGCACGATCCGGTAGCAGCACAGCTCGACCGACCCAGGAAACTGCCTGACCGTGCCGGACACGGTCATCGTCGCGCTGGTCCCCGTCCCGGCCACCCGGCTGACCAGGCCATCGAGGTCGGCGATCCTCGGCTGCGGCGCCGCTTCCGAGCCGCTGCCGGGCGCGCGCAGCACTCCGAGCACCACCCGAAGCTCAGTGAGCGCCGATCGTGCCTCCTCCGCGATCCCGGCGAAGGCGTCCTGTCCTAGTTCGGTCAGGCCGGGAACCGCGTACGGTGCGGTCGCCGCCCTGACCGCGATCATCGACACATGGTGTGCGACCACGTCGTGCAACTCCCTGGCGATGCTGGCGCGCTCGCGCGCGACCGCGTCCCGTTCGCTCAGGTATCTCAGCCGCTCGGCGGCCTCGGCTCGCTCGGCCGCGGACTGCCGCCTGGCCCTGAGCATTTCGCCCGCTCCCCACGCGGCCAGCACGGCAAGCGCCTCGGCGGCAGACGCGTCCCACGGAGTTAGGTTCCGCCGCAGGTCAGCCATGCCGAGCAGGACGGCGCACTCGGTCAGTGCCACGGCCAGCACGGCCGCACGCCTGGGCAGCACGAGCGGGCACGCGGCCAGCGCGATCAGCCAGCCCGTCACGGCGGCGACGGACCAGGACAACCTGCCGAATACGACGAACACCGCGTTGGCTGTCAGCACGGCCCCAAGGGCTGGCCCGGGAAATCTCCTGATCACTGCGATCGGCGCGGTCCCGAGCAGGCCGAGCGTCAGCGCGGCAGCCGGGTTCAGCGGGCCAGCAGCCTTGCCTGACTCTGCTGCAGCGGCGGCCGCCAGCACCGCGGCGATTGCGATCGGCCCAATCGGCCTCCGGTAGTCCGCCGCGACCAGTGCCAGCACCCGCTCCATCAGCGCGCCTGGCCACGATGGGCGGGTCCGCCGCGACGCTGTATCTGTCACCCCACCAGCATGCATCGCCGGGGCGACTAGCTGCGCGCACCTGGGGCGGGAACCAGCCCCCAACTCAAGTACTAGCCGTAGAAGACCCGTTCCATCACTGCCCTGGCCCGCCGCGCGGCCCGGCGCCAGTCCTGCACGAGGTCCTGCGAGCCGTCTGGCGGGTAGCCAAGCAGCCGCGCGGTGCCCGCCAGCTCGGGCTGCCCGGCCGGGAGCACGTCGGACGCGCGGCCGGTGACCAGCATCACCGCGTTCCTGATCCGCGTGGCTAGCAGCCAGGACGTGGTCAGCGCCGCGGCATCGTCCGGCGCGAGCAGCGCTTCGTCCCTGGCCGCCGCCAGGGCCGCGAGTGTCCGCGTCGTCCGCAGCGCTGGCACCGCATCCCCGTGTCTGAGCTGGAGCAGTTGCGCCACCCACTCCGCGTCGGAAAGGCCGCCGGGACCGAGCTTGACGTGCAGGGCCGGCTCGACGCCACGAGGCATGCGCTCCGCCTCCATCCGGGCTTTAATTCTCTTGATTTCCCTTACCGGACCCTCGGCTATCCCCCCGGCCGGATAGCGGACGTCGTCGGCGAGCGCGCGGAACGCTTCGCCCAGCGCGGTGTGGCCAGCCACCGGGTCGGCCCGCAGGAGTGCCTGTATCTCCCAGGGCCGCGCCCACCTGCCGTAGTAGGCGCGGTACGCGGTCAGCGTCCTGACCAGCGGGCCCTGCCTTCCTTCTGGCCGTAGGTCCGCGTCGACGCGCAGGGCTGGATCGGGGCCCGGATGGGCGAGCAGGCGGCGCAGTTCCTCGGCGACCGAGTGCGCGGCCCTGGTCGCGGCCTCCTCGCTGGCACCGGGGACCGGCTCGTAGACGAACAGGACATCGGCGTCGCTGCCGTAGCCCATCTCATGCCCGCCGAACCTGCCCATGGCGACCACGCAGATCCGCACGATGCCCGCCGAGCCAGCGACCGCGGCGCCGGCCAGCTCGAGCGCCCCCGCGATCGTGACAGTCGTGACCGTGCCGACCGCCTCGGCGACCAGGTCGGAATCAAGCTTGCCCAGCAGGTCGGCGGCCGCGGTGCGGAACAGCTCCCGGCGGCGGATCGCGAGCAGCCCGGGCACCGCGCCCTCGCGGGCTGCCTGCGCATGCCGGCGCAGCACAGCTTCGGCCTCGGCATGCAGCGCATCGGCCTGCCGCGGGGCCAGCAAGGCGTCATCCGCCAGCATCGCGACCGCATCAGGGGCGCGCAGCAGCAGGTCGGCGGCATACCGGCCGGAGGCGAGCAGCCTAGCCATCCGCCACGCGACGTTGGTGTCGTCACGCAGCAGCCGCAGGTACCAAGGTGAACCTCCGAGTGCCTCGCTGACCTGCCGGAACGCGAGCAGTCCGGCGTCCGGCCGTGGCGCGTCGGCGAACCAGCCGAGCATCGCGGGCAGCAGCGCCCGCTGAATGGCCGCCTTCCTTGATACGCCGGTGGTCAATGCGCCGATGTGGCGGAGTGCGCCGGCCGGGTCGTCGTACCCTAGCGCCTCCAGCCGCTCGGCCGCGGCACGCGAGGTGAGCCTGATCACGTCTCCGGGCAGCCGTGCGACTGCGTCGAGCAGCGGTCGGTAGAACAGCTTCTCGTGCAGCTGCCTGACAGCCGCGGCCTGCTGGCGCCACTGCGTCATCAGCTGGTCCGCCGGGGCGCCGGGGTCAGCCGACAGGTCGGCTGACCCGGGGGCAGGCGAGCCGGCCGCCAGGGCACCGGCGTAGCGCATCGACCGCAGTGCCCGGCCGATCTGCCGCAAGATCGCCGGGTTGGCCGGCAGCGAGTGGGTCCGCCGCAGCTGGCGCAGCTGGAGCAGGTGCTCGACCACCCGCAGGAACCGGTAGGCATCGGCCAGGCTGGCGGCGTCCAGCCTGCCCACGTAGCCGCCGGCGGCCAAGGCGGCGAGCGCGGGCAGCGTCGCCGGGTCGCGCAGCGTCTCGTCGGCCCTGCCGTGCACGAGCTGGAGCAGCTGGACGGCGAACTCGATGTCCCGCAGCCCGCCGGGTCCCAGCTTGATCTCACGGTCGGCGTCCCCGGCAGGCAGGCTGGCGACGACCCGGCGGCGCATCGCCTGGACGTCGGCGACGAAGTCCGCCCGTTGGGCGGCCTGCCAGACCAGCGGCGTAATAGCGTCGATGTACTCGCGGCCGAGCACGGCGTCCCCGGCGACCGGCCTGGCCTTGAGCAGCGCCTGGAACTCCCAGGTCTTTGCCCAGCGCTGAAAGTAGGCGCGATGACTGGCAAGGGTGCGCACCAGCGGGCCGTTGCGGCCCTCTGGACGCAGGTTGGCGTCAACGGGGAACAGCGATCCTTCAGGCCCTACGTCGGAGCACACCCTGATCATCGCGCTGGCCAGCTGGGTGGCCGTGCGCAGCGCCCCGGTCTCGGTCCCGGGATCGGCCGGCTCGGCGGGCTCGGCAACGAAGATGACATCCACGTCGCTGGCGTAATTGAGCTCCCTGGCGCCGCACTTACCCATGGCGATCACGGCGAGCCTGCAACCTGGCGCGTCGGGTGGCAGCTGCGCTGTCGCGATGGCCAGCGCTGCCTGCAGCGCGGCTGCCGCGAGGTCGGCCAGCTCCGCCATGACCTCGTCGATCGCCGTGGCGCCGGTCAGATCCCTCGCTGCGATGTGCAGCAGCGCCCGCTTGTACCCGATACGCAGCGCGTCGGGATCGGCCGCGGCGAGCACGCTGGCGCGCAGCTCACCGGAGCCGCGCTGCTGGCCCGCGTCCAATTCGCTCAGCAGCCGCCAGTCGGCTGGGTTCCTGCGCAGGTGGTCGGCCAGCGCGGCGCTCGTGCCGAGGACCGCGGCCAGCCCAGCCCGCAGTCCATCATCGGCACGCAGCGCGACCAGGAGTTGCTCGTCAGGCAGCAGCCTGGCCAGGCCGGCGAGTGCCAGGTCCGGGTCGGGCGCCGCGGCCAGGGCCGTGATGATCGGCGCGTCCCTCCCGAGGAGGTCAAGTCCCAGCTCATCGGCGAGCAGCCGCTGAGCATCTGCCGTGTCCGCGAAGCCGAGCGCGGCCAGCCGCCCGGCCAGCGTCATTCCCCGCGGCATGCTCACGCGTGCCACGCTAGCGTCAGGGGGTCAGCAGCAGTACCGCGTAGGCGGCGAGCCAGTGCTCGATCATGTAGTCATCGCCGATCACGTGCGGCAGCGCCACATCGGCGTGCACCAGCGCGGCCCTCAGCGCGGGCTCGATCCGGTTGTCGCCTGGCGGCAGGGTCTCGGCGACCCTGCGCCAGCACCAGGCCCGGCTGGCGTTCAGGCCATGCAGGTGAGCGATCTGCCCGTCGCCTGAGTCAGCCACGAAGGCCGGTTCGAACAGCGCCGCGGGCTCGCCACGCTCGATGCCAGGCAGGAACGCGGTCAGCCAGGCGGCGAACTCACCGGCGGGCAGCAGCAGCGCCATTAGCTCGGCCTCGGTCAGCACCGGGGACAAGAAGTCTGATCCTGATGGCTCCCAGGCAGCGGGGTAGCCGACGTCGCCGCCGTACCAGCGGGTTGCCGCGGCGATGATCGCGTCCTCCAGCCTCGTGTCGCCTGCGGCGGCCAGGCTGCGGGCGTGCGGAATTGCCCGTGATAGCGCGAACGCCGTGTTCGGGTGCAGTCCGTAGCGGACCGGATATGTCGCCTTCGGCAGCCAGTCGCGAGTGCCAGTCGAAACTCCCGTAGAACACCGGATTGCGCTCCCTCGGCCGGCTGGGGAAGTCGCCTGGCGCGGACATCGTCTGATGGACGTCGTTGGGAAACTCCCGGCCGATGTTGGTGATCGCGACCCGAGCGTAGGCATCCGCGTTCGCGGCAAGTATGCGGCGCCATCGGCCGGCATTGGTCAAGGCTACGAGCCTCACAAGGATGGCAAGTACCGGTCGAGCTCGAACTCGGTGACCTGGCGGCGGTAGTCCCGCCACTCCTCGCGCTTGTTGCGCAGGAAGAAGTCGAACACGTGCTCGCCCAGCGTCTCGGCGACAAGCTCGCTGCTCTGCATGACGTTGCAGGCATCCGACAGACTCTGCGGCAGCGGCTCGATGCCGAGCGCGCGCCGCTCGGCGGGGGTCAGCGCCCAGACGTCGTCCTCGGCCCCCGGCGGCAGTTCGTAGTCCTCCTCGATCCCCTTCAGCCCGGCCGCGAGGATGACGGCGAACGCCAGGTAGGGGTTGCAGGCCGGGTCGAGCGAGCGGAACTCGATCCTCGTCGCGTTCCCCTTCTTCGGCTTGTACATGGGCACCCGGACCAGCGCTGACCTGTTGTTGTGCCCCCAGCAGATGTAGGCAGGGGCCTCACCGCCGGCTCCGGCGATCCGCTCCGGGCCGCCCCAGAGCCGCTTGTATGAGTTGACCCACTGGTTGCACACCGCCGTGATCTCGGCCGCGTGCGTGAGCAGACCCGCGATGAATGACCGCCCGACCTTGGAGATCTGGAATTCGCCGCCCGGGTCGTGGAATACATTCCTGTCGCCTTCGAACAGCGACATGTGAGTGTGCATGCCCGAGCCCGGATACTCGGTGAACGGCTTCGGCATGAACGTGGCGTAGACGCCCTCCTCGAGCGCGACCTCCTTCATGGCCAGCCGGAACGACATGACATTGTCGGCGGTGCTCAGGGCGTCTGCGTAGCGCAGGTCGATCTCCTGCTGGCCGGGGGCGCCCTCGTGATGGCTGAACTCCACCGAGATGCCCATGGTCTCCAGCATCGTGATCGCCGACTTGCGGAAGTCGTGCGCAATGCTGTGCGGGGTGTGGTCGAAGTAGCCGCCCTGGTCGATCGGCCGCGGCTTCGCACCGCCCTCGGGCCGCTCTCTGAGCAGGAAGAACTCTATCTCGGGGTGGGTGTAGAAGGTGAACCCCATCCGGCCAGCCTTGGCCAGCGCGCGCTTGAGCACGTACCGGGGGTCGGCGTGCGACGGTGACCCGTCGGGCAGCAGGATGTCGCAGAACATCTTGCCGACACCGGCCTCGTCGTCGCCCAGCGGCATCAGCTGGAACGTCGACGGGTCGGGCTTGGCGATCATGTCGGCCTCGTAGACCCGGGAGAAGCCCTCGATCGCCGACCCGTCGAAGCCGATGCCCTCGGCGAACGCGCCCTCGAGCTCGGCAGGGGCCACGGAGACCGACTTGAGGTAGCCGAGCACGTCGGTGAACCAGAGCCGGACGAACCGGATGTTGCGCTCCTCAAGCGTGTGCAGTACGAACTCTTCCTGCCTGTCCACGGGGCCAGTCTGCCCCGTCCGTGTTTCCGGGCGGTAACGCGGCACCACCTAAGCTAAAGTCGTGCCTCAGCTTCGAATCGCTCTCGCCCAGGTCGAGTCCACCGTCGGGGATCTCGACGGCAACGCCGCAGCCATTATCGAAGCGGCCGGCCGGGCGGCCGCCGCGGGGGTTTCGGTTGTCGTGTTCCCCGAGATGATGCTCACCGGCTACCCGGTCGAAGATCTCGCACTGCGGGCGTCGTTCGTCGAGGCCTCGAGAGCGGCGCTGCACCGGACCGCCGCCGAGCTCGCCAGGGCCGGACACGGTGACATCGCCGTGGTAACGGGCTATCTGGACCGGCGGGCCGGGCTTCGGCCGAGGGTCGGGCTCCCAGCGGGCGCGCCCCTGGACGCGGCGGCTGTCCTGCACGGCGGCGAAGTTGTCGTCACGTCGGCCAAGCACCATCTGCCGAACTACGGCGTGTTCGACGAATACCGGTACTTCGTGCCCGGTGACGTGCTGCCGGTCTTTCGCATCGCGGCCAGCTCCGGCGAGCCAGTCGATGTGGCGGTAGCTGTCTGTGAGGATCTCTGGCAGGACGGCGGGCCGGTGGCCGTCGCCCGCCAGGCCGGGGCATCGCTGCTTGTCGTCCCGAACGCGTCGCCCTACGAGCGGGACAAGGGCGACGCGCGGCTGGCGCTCTGCCGGCGCCGGGCCGCGGAGGCAGGCGCCCCGCTGGCCTACGTCAATATGGTCGGCGGGCAGGACGAGCTGGTCTTCGACGGCGATTCGATCATCGTCGGTGCCGACGGCACCCTGCTGGCGCGCGGGCCGCAGTTCGATGCGGAGCTGATCGTCGCGGACCTGGAGGTGTCCGCAGCCGGTACGGCACAGCCCGGAGATGAGCCGGCCGACGCCCATGATGGGACCACGATGATCATCCGCCGCGTCGAGCTGCCGGTCGTGGCTGGCGGAGCTGCCCGGCCCGGCGACCAGCGAGGTGACCCGATCTCGCCGAGGCTGAGTCAGCTAGGCGAGGTCTACGCAGCGCTGGTCACCGGCGTGCGCGACTACGTCAGCAAGAACGAGTTCCGGTCAGTGATCCTTGGCCTGTCCGGCGGGATCGACTCCGCGCTGACCGCCACCATCGCGGCCGACGCGATCGGGGCCGACCGGGTCCACGTCGTGCTGATGCCGAGCGGTCACTCATCCGATCACTCGATCGCGGACGCCGAGGACCTGGTTAAGCGCCAGGGGCTGCACGCCCGCACCATCCCGATCGCGCCGATGGTCGGCGCGTTCGAGGCCGAGCTGCATCTGGAGGGGCTCGCCGCGGAGAACCTGCAGGCTCGGGTGCGCGGCATGATCTTGATGTCGCTCTCCAACGCTGAGGGCCATCTGGTGCTCACGACCGGCAACAAGAGCGAGCTTGCGACCGGGTACTCGACACTGTACGGCGACTCGGCAGGCGGCTTCGCTCCGATCAAGGACGTGCTGAAGACACTGGTCTGGGAGCTCGCCAGATGGCGGAACGAGCGCGCCGCGCAGGCCGGCCAGGTCCAGCCGATTCCGGAGAACTCGATCATCAAGCCGCCCAGCGCCGAGCTGCGGCCAGGGCAACTAGACTCCGATTCGCTCCCCGACTACGCGGTGCTTGACCCGCTGCTGCACGACTATGTCGAGCGGGATCTCGGCGCCGCCGAGCTGATCGCCGCCGGCCATGATCCGGCGCTGGTCGAGAAGGTGATCGCGCTAGTCGACCGGGCCGAGTACAAGCGCAGGCAGTACCCGCCAGGGCCGAAGATCACGGCCAAGAACTTCGGCCGCGACCGCCGCCTTCCGATCACCAACCGGTGGCGGGAGCCGCTCAGCCGTCTGCGGAGTTGAGCGCTCGGCCAGAAGGCCGGATAATTGGACGGTCCGTGTGGACTGACCACATAGACCGACGATCCGTCGCGCCCGACCTGGCTGGTGGGCATGCAGCGGCTAGGGCAGGGTCTCGGAGGCAGGCTGTGAACGGCGAGAATAGGCCGGCAATCGGCGACTTTCCCGCTGGATCACGCATTGCCGGGTACCAGATCCAGGAGCTGATCGGGCGCGGCGGGATGGCCGTGGTCTACCGGGCGTCTGACGTGCGGCTGGACCGGCTGGTCGCGCTCAAGGTCCTCGCTCCCGATCTGACCAGGGATTCGGCGTTCCGTCAGCGGTTCATCAGGGAGTCGCGCTCCGGCGCGTCCGTCGATCACCCGAACGTCATCCCGGTGTTCGAGGCCGGCGAGGCCGAAGGCGTCCTGTTCATCGCGATGCGGTACGTCGCGGGCAGGGACGTGCGGGCCCTGATCGATCGGGAAGGCCCGCTGCGGCCGTCCCGCGTGGTCAGCATCGTCACCCAGATCGCCTCGGCGCTGGATACCGCCCATGCGCATGGCCTGGTGCACAGAGACGTCAAGCCGGCGAACATGCTGCTCGGCACCGTTGCGACCGGATCGGCGCCCGACCACGTCTATCTGTCAGACTTCGGGCTCAGCAAACTGTCGGTGTCCGCGATCAGCCTGACCGGCACCGGCCAGTTCCTCGGGACGATCGACTACATGTCGCCCGAGCAGGTCGAGGGCCGCGCGATCGACGGCCGGACGGACCTCTACGCCCTCGCCTGCGCGACTTTCGAGATGCTGACCGGCCGCCCGCCGTTCCGGCGCGACCAGGATCTCGCCGTCATGTGGGCGCAGGTCTCCGCGCCCCCGCCGTCGGCCCGCCAACTGCGGCGCGAGCTGTCGCCCGAAGTTGACCGGGTTATCGCGAAGGCGCTCGCCAAAGCCCCCGGCGACAGGCACGCCACCTGCCTGGAGTTCGCGGCCGGGCTGAGCGATGCCTGCGCGATCAGGCCAGGACAGAGCCAGATCCCGCCCGCAACCGAACTGGCCGCTGCCGTACCGCCGCAGGCAGCCGCCCATCCGCCGCTCAGCCCTGCCACGCCCGGCTACGAGGCGACCATCACCGAAGCCGTCCGGCCAGTAAGCGCGATGTCTCCCGGCCAGTACTCAAGTGGGCCGCCGGACCGGACCAACCAGCTGCGGGAAGGCTCCGGCTACCAGCAGCCGCCATACCGGGGCACGCCGCCCCGCCGGCGCAGCAGAGCCCTGCCCATCACGCTGAGCATCCTTGCCGTCGTCATCATTTCCGGGATCGGCGCGCTCGTTCTGCACTCGCGCAGCAACGGCGCGCACACACCGCCGACCACGCCGGTCACGGCGTCCGGCTCTGCGAGCCCGTCCCAGCAGGCCAGCCAATCTTCATCGCCCCCCGTGCTGACCAGCCCGGATTCGGTGGTGACCGCGTACTACGACGCAGTCAACAACCACGACTACGCCACCGCGTACCGGCTCAACAATGCGGCGCATAACAAGTCATACCCGGCATTTAAGCAGGGGTTCACTGGCACCCGGCACGTTTACCTCACGATCACCGGCGTATCCGGTGACCTAGTCAGCTTCGATCTCAGGGCCGTTCAGACCGACGGCACGGTCAAGACCTACACGGGCACCTACACCGTCCGCAACGGCAAGATCGCGCTAGCGAGCGTCACCCAGACAGGCTAGACCGGCGGCTGGGCCCGGTTAAATATCGACACTGGAGCCTGGTTCAAGCCGCGAGTAACCGCCGCCACGCTCGCCGAGCAGTGCCCCGGCCAGCGAACCCATCAGCGCGATCCCGTTGGCGCTCAGGACCTCGTCGTGGATCGCGTAGCTCATCTCCGGCCCGACTGCTCGGGCGTAGTCGAACACCTCAGACGCCTTGAGCCAGGGCGCGCTGATCGGCAGCAACAGCGTGTCGATCGGCTCACCAGGAATCGTGAAGGCGTCTCCAGGGTGGAAGAGCTTGCCGTCGACGGCGAAACCAATGTTAGGCACGACCGGTATGTCCGGGTGGATGACCGCATGATCCGTGCCGTACACGCGGATATCGAATCCCGCGGCTGTGAACGCGTCGCCGTGCCCAACGGTGTGGATCCGCTCGCCGAAGTCCGCGAACTGGGCGGCGACGGAGGCGTTGGTCCATAGTTCCAGCGCGGAGTCGGTCTTAAGCGCCGACCTGACCACGCCGCCGTCGAGATGATCGGCATGTTCATGCGTGATCAGGAGGGCATTAGCGCCCGCGACCGTGTCTTCTCCGCTCCAGATACCAGGGTCGAGCACGATCTGCTGGCCATCGCGCTCAAGCCGGACGCAGGAATGCCCGAGCTTCGTCATCCGCATTGCTGCTCCCCTCATCCGCTACGCGTAAGAACCTATCGCGATGCCATCCCGGTCAGGAGTTCATCGACCACGCGCCTGGCGTACCCGCGATCGGCCCGGTCATGACTCAGCCTCGGCCTGGCGAGGACTGCCCCGGTAAGCATGTCCACGGACGTCTCGATATTCGTGCCCTCGCGCAGTTCGCCGGTGGCCACGCCGCGCCGCAGCACGGCCCTGAAGACATCGCGGCGCGGCTCAACGACGGTCTCCACGTACCGCTCGATCAGCCGCGGGTATTTCGCGCCCTCACCAAGCAGCAACGCGAACTGCCGCACCCGGCGCGGGTCGACCGATTCGCTGCGCATGGCGTCAAGCAGCGCCACCAGGTCGTCCCTGACCGACTCTCCCCTCGGCTCGGGCAGCGGAGCCTGCAGGGCCGCGAGCGCGTCGAGCAGCAGATCTTCCTTGCCCGGCCAGCGCCGGTAGATGGTCGCCTTCCCGACGCCGGCCCTGGCCGCGACCTTCTCGATGCACAGGCCCTCCGCTCCCGACTCGGCGAACATTTCAAGCGTCGCGTCGATGATCGCGCGGTCGGCTTGCTCGCTGCGCGGCCGCCCGCGGCGGGTGTGGTCCTGCGATGCCTGCACGGACGTCATAGCCTGCGCTAGTCCTCCACCATGACGGCGACCGGCGCATGACCGGCCGCGATATCGGTGGCCCGCCTCGCGGCGCGCAAGCCAGGCATCCAGATGGCGATGAGAATCGCACCGGTAGCCGCAATGACGGCGGAGACCACCGTAGTCACCTGCATCGCGTGGACGAAGGAGCGCCCGGCGAGCGCCATCAGGGGCGCGCCGCGCTGGCCCAGATGCCCTGCCGCGGCCTCGGTCGCCGCGATCGACTGCGTCGCCACCGCCCGGCTAGCCGCGGGCAGCGCGCCGAGACCGGGTCCCAGCCCGGCCCGGTAGGACCGCGCCAGGATCGAGGCGAGCACGGCGACGCCGAGTGCCACTGCGACCTGCCGGGACGTATTGGTGATCGCCGATCCAGCGCCGCCACGCTCGCGCGGTACCACCGACATAACCAACTCGGTAGCGGTCGGCATCACGATCCCCATGCCCGCGCCCTGCAGGAAGAAGATGCACTCAAGCGCCCCAATCGGCGTCATTGTCGTCAGGGCGTGGTAGCCGATCACGGCGCCGGTCACCACGGCGAGCCCACCCGCGGCGACCGATTTGGCCCCGAACCGCCTGACCAGGCTCGCGCTGCGGTTCGACGCGACCAGCTGGCCGAGTGCCACCGGCGTCGTGAGCAGGCCGGCGTGCATCGGGCTGTAGCCGCGCACGTTCTGCAGGTAAAAGCTCATGAAGAAGTACACGCCAGACATCGCGAAGAAGTTCAGCCCGATCGCCGCCGCAGCCGATGACAGCCGCGGGTCACGGAACAGCCGGACATCGAGCGAAGGATGCTCGGTCCTCGACTCGTGCACGCAGAATACCGTCAGCACGGCGATCCCTGCCGCAACCGGGCCGATGACGCCGGGCTCAAGCCACGACGCCGCGTCGCCGCCCCTGATAATTCCGTACACGAGCAGCACGAGCCCGGCGATGGACAGCAGCACGCCAAGGTAGTCCACCCGGCCGGGGGCAGGGCTCTTGGACTCGGGGACCAACACGGCGATCGCGGTCACGCCGACGGCCGTGAGCGGCACGTTGATCAGGAAGACCGATCCCCACCAGAAGTGATCGAGCAGCAGGCCCCCGGTCACCGGGCCGACCGCGATGGCCACTCCAACCGCCGAAGCCCAGATGCCGATGGCCTTCGGGCGCTCTTTCGGGTCGAAGACGTTGGTGATAATCGAGAGAGTCTGCGGCATCACCGCGGCGCCGCCGAGGCCCATCGCCGCGCGGGCCCAGATCAGCTCGGCAGGCGTCTGGGCATACGAGGAGATCAGCGACGCCAGCCCGAACAGCGCCATGCCGATGATCAGCATCCGCTTGCGGCCGACCCGGTCGCCGATGACCCCGAACGTGAACAGCAGGCCAGCGAAAACCAGCGTGTACGAGTTGATCGCCCACTCGAGCTGGCTCTGCGTGGCGCCGAGGCCCACGGTAGGGTCGGCGATCGTCTTCAGGGCGACGTTCAGGACGGTGTTGTCGAGCACGATCGAGAACAGGCTGATGATCAGAACGCTGAGGACCACCCACTTGCGGCGGTCGGAAATCATCTGGACGGACCGCCTCACCCGGGTCATAGCCTGCTAATTACGATACGGAACGATATCGTATCGTAATCCAGCGGAAGCGGCCAGGAGGCCACGCCACCGGGTGAGCACTTGCCCTACCACTGGAAGTCGTCGCATGTCATCATCGAATCGTCCGGGGACGCCAGCGTGGCGCCACGAGACTTGGAGGATCACGATGACCGCAGGTCAAGACCAGTCTGCTGCCGCGCAGCCGACAGCCACCGAAGCCGCGACTCCCGCGCGGACCGGCGATCACCAGATGCTTTACGGTGGCGGGGGCACGCGCCGGATCACCGTGCGCGACCTTGCCGCGGCGAAGGCGCGGGCCGAGAAGTGGCCCATGCTCACCGCCTACGACGCCCTCACCGCCGGGGTGTTCGACGACGCCGGGATCCCTGTCCTGCTCGTCGGGGACTCGGCGGCCATGGTCGTGTACGGCCACGACAGCACGATTCCCGTGACCGTCGACGACCTCATCCCGCTGACAGCCGCGGTCGTGCGCGGCAGCAGGCGGGCGATGGTCGTCGCCGACTTGCCGTTCGGTTCGTATCAGGTCTCCGTCGAGACCGCCATGCGGACTGCGGTCAGGTTCCTCAAGGAGACCGGCGCACACGCGGTCAAGCTCGAGGGCGGCCACCGGGTGCTCAAGTGCGTCGAGGAACTCGTCGCAGCGGGCATCCCGGTGATGGCGCACCTCGGCCTGACGCCGCAGTCGGTGAACGCGTTCGGCGGCTACCGGGTACAGGGCCGCGGCGAGGAGGGCGAACGGCTGATGCAGGATGCCAAGGCGCTGCAGGCGGCGGGGGCGTTCGCCGTGGTGCTCGAGTGCGTGCCCGCCGAACTGGCCGCCCGGGTTACGCAGGCGCTGGCGATACCCACGATCGGCATCGGGGCCGGCCCGGACTGTGACGCCCAGGTGCTGGTCTGGCAGGACATGGCCGGCCTGAGCCCGCGGACACCGAAGTTCGCCAAGCGCTATGCGGACGTGGCCGGCCTGCTCGGTCAGGCCGCCAGGGCGTTCGGCGACGAGGTCGTCGCCGGGGCGTACCCCACAGCGGAGTACAGCTACCGCTGAAACCGCCTGAATCGACCTGGGATGGGCTGCCGGTCGCCGCGGACGAGCCGCACGGCGCGGCGATCGTCGTGCGCCGGCCAGAAGCCAACGGCGGCTGGGAGTACCTGCTGCTGCACCGTGCGCATCGTGGTCCGGCTTATGCGGGCGACTGGGCGTGGACGCCGCCGTCTGGCGCCCGGCTGCCCGGCGAGCCGGTGCTCGCTGGCGCGCTCCGCGAGCTGGCGGAGGAGGCGGGGATCACATCGGCCGAGCCAGTGCCGGTTGACCTGTCCGGCCCGTGGGCGATCTTCCTCGCCGAGGTTCCCGCCCAGACTCAGGTCCACCTCGATGCCGAGCACGACAGGTTCGGCTGGGTCCAGGCGGCGGAGGCGCTGGCCAGGTGCAGGCCGGCCACCGTGGCGGCCAGTGTCGCGGCAGCTGCTGCGGTGCCGCGGCACGATGTCGCATTCCGGCCGCTGACCCGCGCTGACCTGCCGGACATGATCGCGTGGCAGCGGGCGCCGCACGCGGCCCGCTGGTTCTCCGGCCAGCTCGACCTCGCCGGGGCCGAGCGGAAGTATGGTCCGAGGATCGACGGAAGCACGCAAGTACGGGTTCATGTGGTCCTCGTCAGCGGTCGGCCGTGCGGGTTCATCCAGCACTATCCCATCGCCGATCTCGCACCGGGTGACCAAGGCACCGCCGGAATCGACTTCGGGATCGGCGTCGCCGGACTCACCGGCAACGGGCTGGCCCCGCAGTTGATCTGGGCATATCTCGGCACGGTCGTGGCGCCGCGCTGGCCGGGACTGAAGGCGGTCGTCGCCAGCCCCGACGCCGAGAACACCCGTTCGATCCGGGCGCTCGCGAAAGCCGGCTTCACCCCGG
>Ga0209131_1001046_pt1 | contig 19108 bp, 15 predicted proteins | sample GraSoi_2013_40cm_FD_185826 | JGI IMG/M metagenome (GOLD analysis project Ga0209131, IMG submission 185826) | Grasslands soil microbial communities from the Angelo Coastal Reserve, California, USA - Sample 9_17_2013_40cm (SPAdes) (version 2) | ecosystem: Environmental > Terrestrial > Soil >... | reverse complement strand
TCTTCGTGTGAAATCTGGTGGGCGTGATGCCTACCTCAAGAAGTGAGTGAGCCAAATCGAGGCTGCAATCACAATCCATCCGATATTCTTTTCTACTAGGTCCCTCCACCACCGCTCGCGTGGTGGTAGAGAATGTGCGTCCATCATGTCTGCCTCCGAATTCTCGAACCTGCGGTACAGTTTGCATCTCTTGTGCCAAAAATGCTTTCTGAGGGAGACCGGCAAATGGTTGGTAAGATTGGGTATTTCCCCGTTCACGAAATTTTCGGCGGAGGATGTCTTGCCGGGTGGCGTCTAGTGCGACACCTGTGTCGTCGCGCCGGCGGCTTCGGAGAATGCAATCGAAGTTTGGTCAGGCAAGATGCATACCGAGAATTCATCCGCGGCGGGGCAACCCGCTAGGCACTGCGTCGCAAAGTGTCTAGACGTCGCCTGTGACGAAATCCCGCCGCTCTGGTGTGCGCCCGACCTTTAGAACCCGACCGACCGTAGCGAAACCTAGCGCCTTTCTCAGTCAACCCCAGACTCTTCAGCTTGAACGGGAAAGCTGCCGCGTCGGGATCTAGTGGAACTCAAAGTGCATCTAAAAGCGTACCGGGCCCGCAGATATGACGACTCGATCAGAGCCTGTCAGGAAGCCCTTGAGTTCGACCCCGATGACGTCCTTGCTCTTTGGTTTCAGGCCCGCGCTGAAGTAGCGAATCATCAGTTTCCCGATGCCATCATGAAACTTGAGAAGGCGGTGAGCCTTTCGGATGGGCCAATCTATCGGGCACTACTCGCGAACGCATATGCATCGGCAGGACAGCGGGGCAAAGCGCTAGATATCCTTGAGCAGCTTAAAGCGCTTTCTAAGCAAAGATACGTTTCCCCGATCGACATGGCCGTCGCTTACATGGGGCTCGGTGATCGAAATTCGGTGTTCCAGTCGTTTGAGAAAGCGTATCAGGAGCGCGCCGCTCGTATTCAGGAAGTTTCCGAGCCACTCTTGGACAGCTTGCGCTCCGATCCGCGTTTCCCGGGTCTCATGAGACGCGTCGGTCTGCCGCTATAGGCACACGGACTCCTACGTTGAAAGTGGCGCGCTACAGATAATGAAAGCACTAAGCCAATCGGCCATAATTCTCTCCTGACATTTCGCCGTTTCTTCCCGAACGACGGGCAACCCGGAAGTCCGCCCGTCCGATTAGTACCGACAAACACGCCAGCAGTGACCGACCAATTTGCTGGAGAGAGGCCGACTTGTAGGTACCGATTCGGTATGCATGATGGCTAACCCATTAGACGGCCTTTGTCGAAACTCAGATGTCAGGCAGGCGCCTTTCGGGCGGAGAGAATGCCACACTTGTAAAGCTAAGTGCCTGTCAAGGTTTACAGGGCCAAGTGCAGATAACAGCTTGGCCCTGTGCTCACCAACTATGCGAACTTCACTCACTGATTCTGCTCAATTACATTCGCTTCAGGTTTCACTCTCTGCCACAAAACGTCTGAGTCGGGAGCGTTGTTTGGATAGAAGCGCAACGACTCGCGGTTCGTCGGAATAAGCACGACGTCAACCCTACGGTTGTAAGCGAGCCATGTCGCACGGAAGTTGCGTATGCGAGTCTCAGGCGGTTGACTCGGGTTCTGTGCTTGGAGTTCGAGCACGGTGCTCTTGGCGAGGGGCTTCTCCAGTCCGTACGCAGAAGTCTCGATTTTGCTCTCGGCTATGCCGCGGCTGACAAGGAAATCCTTCACTCCTTGCCCCCGGAGCTGGGACAACTGGTGGTTGTACTGGTTCGGTCCGCGTTCATCCGCGTAGGCGGCGAGTGAGAGCTTCGCGTCAGGGTCGTATTCCAGATACTTTGCAAATCCAGTAGCTAGATTGGTCAGAGCCTCCTGTTGACTGCGCAGCAGGCCGAGGGACGGGTCCCGCTTAGTTGGATAGTCGGTTGGGAAGAAGACGCTGTGAAGGAGTACTTGAGGAATTGGTTCAATAGAACCCACGATGTGGATGGCAACCGTTTTCGTTTCTGACCCGCCACACGCGTTGCCTGCAGTAAGAGCGTAACTAATGGTCTCATCGACTGGGCCATCCGATGTCTGCGCGGGCTTGATGGGGACAGATTTGCTCCCGGTCGTTTCAACTGAGCCAAAGGGGGTAAGAGACGCAGCGTCTGCATTAGAGCTCGACCAGGCGAGAGTAGCTTCCCCCGATGCTAAAGTCTTGTCCCCGATGCGTCGGTAGCGGATTTCCGTCGGCGATGCATTCAGCGTGGCTTGCACGGCCATGTTGACTTCGATCGTTGTACCCGACTTCGTAATGCCACCCGGGCCAGTCGCCGTCAGCTCGTACGTCGTGGTTTGTCTGGGAGATACGGTCTTGTCTCCGACTACTGGAACCGGACTCATGCCACTCATATCGGCGTCGAGGGTTTCCGCGGAAGTCCACTTTAACTGGCTCGGCTGGCCGCAATCGATCTTCGACAGACTAGACGAAACCTCACTGTTCACCGGTGCGATAGCCACTGTCGCCCTGGCGGTGCCTGCACTGAAGCGGTGTAGTGCATGAAGTTGATTTCCACGCGTCCAATTCTTCACTCTTTGCTTGCCGCTAGAAATGTCAACAATAACGCGCTGGTTCGCTGCGACTGTAACTGCCCCTGACCAGACTTCATTGCCGCGCCTGGTGACTGTGACCTGGTGAGTTCCGGGCGGCACAAGTAATTCCTGGTGCCAGACGAGTTCGTTATTGAATTCATCGACATGGCCGACGAAATAATTCGCCGTTTTGCCGTTGAGCAAAACCGCGTCATCGCCGGCATCGCTAGCGTAGAGAGAGCCCAATTCAAGTTGAATGCGCCCATACGGACCGGATACTTCGCTCCCGCTTGGGTCCAGTGTGACCTTCAAGACTGTCGTCTTATCCGAGTCCATGGTGACGTTCTTCTGAAAAAACTTGAAGCCGTAGTTGGCAACCACCACACTGTGCGTGCCAAGCGGAAGCTTAATGGTCCGATTGCCTGGGCCGATCGCTTGTCCATCGACAAATGTATAAGCTTCGGGCGGCTGCACCGACATCTTCAATTTTGCTGTTTTTTGCGCATAGGTCATTGTCGCGAAGGCAATGCTTGCTGCCATTGGCGCACACACGAGTTTCCATGCAAGGCTCTTCATAGGACAGAGCTCCTTCTTGCTTAACTTTTGCAGCTGATCAAGTCGCCGCCCTTCGTCGCGATAGAATTCGCCTTGTCGCCGGGCACCCGGAGGTGCGACGAAAATAATGTCTACATTCTGCGGGGCAACCGATCGCGGTTGCCTCTCCTCTTCGTCCTTCCTCATCACTAGTGATGCCAGAGCCGAAAGGAAAGTTAGGCTGGGTTACCAGGATGGCGTCCGCGCGGAGCAGATCTGTGAGCGCAATGCCCGCTCGATAACTGCCGAATGTGTTCTCGTCCAAACGCCCTAGTGTTGACCGAACCGATCAACTCCCGGATGGTCAACTCGGAGGTGCTCCCCAGAAACGGCGTTCGAGGAGATCGGGCCGCTGGCGACGGTCACAAGCTTCACACCTCCTCAACCGGACTTGGGACCGCGAGGCAACAACATCCTTCGTTTCTCCGTGGTAAGAGTGTTTATCAACAATTGTGCGATGCAAATACCAAATACCCAAGGGTTCCGCCTGAACCGGCGCTTCACAAATGTTGATGCCCAGCACTTTGTACGGCATCTCAGTCGATTTCGGTCGTGGCGAAAACGCCGCCTCAAAGCGTTACCTCAAAATCGTGTCTCATATTGCTGAGGACACCGTCTCCGGTCCCAAGAAAGGCGCGAGCCTTAAGAAGCTGCGACATGCAAGCATCGTCGACGATAAGGATGAGCGTTCTGGTCTTGTTGGTAAGACGCACGCTGTGCAGAGATCAATCCTGTGCCGGATTTGCAAAACAAAAGCAAGAATCGGCGTTACGTTTTCGTGACAGCGCGCACTCCAACGGAGAAATGCGCGACAGAACTCTACGAAATGCTCGGGAAAACCGACAAAACGACATGTCCTTGAATTTCTTGGAGAACCCAACCGTCTGCTTTTTTCGCAATAGATCTGGGGTGACGGCCAATTTCTCTAATTCATTCAGCTTCAATTAGATCGAAGGCAGTGGCGCGCCCGGCGAGACTCGAACTCGCGACCCCCTGCTTAGAAGATACGCAGTACAAAACTCTAAGTGCCGCTTCTGGTGTTGCTTACGAGGAAGCGCGTCATTTATCTCGCCCTTGAATTAGACCGAAGTTGGACTGACACAAGTGGGAAATTGAAGCTCCGGCTCCCGGAGTTGAGTTGCAATGGAACGTCTGCCTTCTAAGCGCGGCTTCCGGCTCCAACAACTCCATCCAATATTTTTAACTATCGATGTTTCCAACAAATCGGGGCATCTGCTTTTCGCTCAAAGCTAACCCGAATGGATGGAAAAGATAGGATTCATGCACAGTTACGGCACAGCGATACTAGCACTTAGTGGGAAGCCTGCCTCCGCGCAGGAGGTCGAGAAGATCCAGTCCTGCTCTCCCCGCTATTCCGAACAATGGGCTCACTGAGCCCCACCACTTTGAACTGTTTCTTTGTAGAGCGGTTGGCGATTCATTAGGGGTGGCCGCGTGCAGCGATCACCGTCTCGACTTCGACTATCACACGCGGCCCGCCGACCTGATTCCGCTTGATGAAGTCTGATGCGCGTTAGCTTTTAATGGAAAACATTGTGGCCAGGCACCGCATTTCTAAATTTGCGCCCATGTCGCCCGGGTGATTATCAAACTAGAAGTCGGACTTTGCGCCCCTAGAACACAATGGCTAGGAATCGAATGAACTTGACGTCCGCTTGCTGTAAACCTTAGCCTGACTCAGGAATTCAAGGCCAAGCCGATGACTCTGTATTGCGGACAAGGTGGCTCAGACCGCGAGCTTTCCTCGGATGAGCTGAGAGATCTTTTCCTCGGTGCACTGGAAAGAGTGGGCAAGCGCTCTAAGGTCCTTGCCATCCCGCCCGATCACACGCGTGCGGCATCGCGAGCCGGTGAATTGACTCGCCACGCTTGGAAATATTACGGTCAAGGTCTTTGCGCGATCCTACCTGCACTCGGAACGCACAGAGCCATGTCATCGGAACAGCTGTTATCGATGTTCGGCGAGATTCCGAGCGCCCTCTTTCACGCCCACAGGTGGCGCGAGGATGTGGAAACGATCGGGGTCGTTCCTAGGGATTTCATGCGTGAACAATCGGAAGGGCGGTTCGAGTACGACTGGCCGGCCCAGGTAAATCGGCTGGTTTCTCGTGGCCAATTCGATCTCATTCTCTCCATCGGACAAGTGGTCCCGCACGAAGTTATCGGCATGGCGAATTACAACAAAAACATTCTGGTCGGAACGGGCGGACCCGACAGTATCAACCGTAGCCACTATCTTGGCGCCGTGTACGGCATGGAGCGCATCATGGGGCGCGCGGATAATCCAGTCCGTCGCGTGCTGAATTACGCCGCGTCTCAGTTTCTCGCGAGCCTCCCGATTGTTTATGTTTTGACGGTCGTGTCGCGAAATGCCGCAGGAGTTCCCGTCGCGCGTGGCCTGTTCATTGGGGACGATTCGGAATGCTTTCATCGCGCGGCGGAGTTGAGCTTCCAGGTGAACCTCGCCCTCATGCCCAAGCCCCTGCGCAAGGTCGTGGTTTATCTCGACCCGCGAGAATTTCACAGCACCTGGCTCGGAAACAAGGCGATTTACCGCACCCGTATGGCTCTGGAGAATGGCGGAGAGCTGATCGTTCTGGCTCCAGGCGTGCGCGAGTTCGGCGAGGATCCCCTAATCGACAAACTGATCCGTAAATATGGCTATCACGGCACGGAAGCGACGCTCGCGATGGTCAGCAAGAATGACGATTTGGGTGCCAATCTCAGCGCTGCAGCGCATTTGATTCACGGATCGTCCGAAGACCGCTTCCAGATCGTCTGGTGTCCGGCGCATTTGACTCGCGAAGAAGTGGAACAAGTGGGCTTCCAATACGCTGAGCCAACCAAAATGATGCAACTCTATGATCCTGCCAAGCTCCAGCAGGGTTGGAATTGCGTGCAGGGGGAAGAAATCTATTTCATCGATAATCCCGGCCTCGGTTTGTGGGCCGAGCGAAACCGCTTCTAGCCTTCCCAGAAAACGCGTACTCAAAGAGAAACGCCTCTTTCCAATGGAATGAAGAATCGTCTTCTTATATAGCGCGGCGGCCACAGGCTGCCAACCGCGGACACTTGGCGCCCAGCGGCACTCTTCTTTGCTAAACAGTTCGCCTCACGCGTGCCGCTTGACAATCAATCGCTCGCAAAACATTCTTCATGCGCAGCCGAGCGGCTCTCTTCTTTCGTATCATTCGGAGGACTTAGACGCCCTTCTTCCAGCAGCGTTGGCACCTACCGTCCTGATTCCGGCAATCCTTCCAGCGGAAGCCAATGCCCACGAAGGCACTGTGCTGCCCACTGCGATGTATCCCTTTGAGAAGCTCACTCCGCGGACATCGAACTCCGCCGTAATTCGCGACCTCCTCAAAGGCAAACTCGCCACGGGCGAGTCCGTGGAAGTCCACGAGACCACTCTGCCTCCGGGCGGAGCTCCCCACCCGCCGCACCTCCATCTCCACACTGAAATGTGGCTTATCCGGGAAGGAACTGTCGAGCTGACCGTGGAGGGCAGGAGCACGCAGATGGGGCCGGGCTCGGTGGGATTCGTCCACTCTAACGAAGAACATGGCATCAAGAATATCGGTGCGCAGCCGTCAACTTACTACGTTGTTGCAATCGGCCCGGGTGCCGTCGGGGCCTAATAGCCCTTAATCTTGATGACAAAATAGGTGAACTCTTGCGCGCCTTCGAGAACCAGTTGATGTGGCATGTTCGCGGGGATGCGCACTATGTCCCCCGTCGACAATTTCTGTCGCGTGCCGCCCTGAATTGTCCCGTTGCGTTTCTCGTGTGGCGCGGTGGTTTCCGCGTTGACTAACGTACCTCCTACTACTAGCGTTGCGGACCCAGACTCCACAACAAACACATCCGCTTGGGTTTCGTGCAGCTCGGGCTGTCCGTCAGCCTCTCGATGAGCAAGCATGAACAACTCATTCGGACAATCGGAAAGAGGCTTCGAAGCCGCGTGATGCGAATCGCCTGCCGCTTTCGCTGCAAGCGTTTTGTTGACAACCTGCAAATCCGCGGTCGTCCAATGTTCAAAGCCCGCTGGGAGCGGAGCCTGCGACTGCGCAACGAGAAACGGAATCGCAATAAGGCAAAGCAACCAGATTTTTTTCATATCAAATCACCTAAATGAAACGTGTGAAACGTCCAGCGCGCGCAGGCATGTTAATACGTCTAGATACTCCGAGTAACGAAAAATCACAGTGCCTCGAAATGGGTCTCGACTTGGGGTGTTACTTTCCGGGTGAGATTAAGAGACAATTTCACAGCCAGTTGCGCGACTCACGAGACATACGCCCTGGTAGGGAAGGTCGCCATTGTCTGAGACTGGAATCTGTGCCGCTTGTTTGATCAGGTCGGTAGTCACGCTCAGTACCTGTGGACGCCGCTATTTGCGTTCCTGGATTTGGTTTGCTTCGTTTTCCCTTTGTTCTTAGTGGGAACAAAATGTTTCGCGCAGAACCTTGGGCGGGAATGCCAGGTTGGCCCAATGCCCCAGAGTTATGGAAGGCGCGGACTATGTACCCGTTGAGAGACTGTCGAATTGTAAGAATTTAAGATTCCATCCAGCCGAATTGAACGAGTTTTTCGAAGTCCTTTAGCGGTATGCTCAGAAAGAAGATTGAGGGGGCGGCGATCCTTCAATGGGAACTATCAAATTTTCTTCTTGACAAGTGGAGGCAATTCCATAATATGGCACGCGTGCCACAATCCAAGACAACCGATTCTCCCTACAAGGTCCAAGTTCTCGATCGTGCTTTGGCGGCCTTGGCGATATTGGCAAAGAGCTCGAGCGATTGCAGCCTGGCGGAACTGTGCCCTGCGCTGAAGCTCCACAAGAGCACTGTGCACCGGCTGATGATGGTGCTGGAGCAGCACCGGCTGGTGGTCAAGAACCCAGATACAGGGCGCTATCGCTTGGGGCTGAGGCTCTACGAGTTGGGATCCAGAGCGATCGATGGGCTCGACCTCCGGGGGCGCGCACGGCCGTATCTGGATCGGTTGCAAGACGAATTTGGGGAGACTGTGTTCTTTTGCATTCTCGACGAGGGCCAGGTTTTTTACGTGGAGAAGGTCGAGTCGCAACGCAGCGTACGCACGGCCTGCACAGTGGGGAGCCGCGCTCCGGCATATTGCACAGCAGTCGGGAAGGCCATGCTTGCCGAACTTCCGGACGCTGAGGTGAGCAAGATTGTCCGGCGCTGGGGGTTGAAGGCGGTGACGGCAAATACTATCACTACGGCTAATGCGCTGAAAGCCGAATTAAAGGCGGTCCGGGCGCGGGGCTTTGCCATCGATGACGAGGAGAAGGAAGAAGGACTTCGGTGCGTCGGTGCTGCCGTGCGTTCTCATTCCGGAAAACTGGCTGCGGCCATGAGCATATCTGGACCGGCGTTCCGGATGACCAAAGAGAAGGTTCCGGAGATCGGCCGTGCAGTGATGCGGGCCGCAAACGAGCTATCCGCGGAGTTGGGGTACGAAGGCGCGGCGCTCGAAGTTGTGCGCAAGGCTGCGGGGTAGTCTGATCTGCAGGCGGCGCCCGGCGAAAGCTGGGCTTTTTTTAGGGCCAGAGATCAAGTGAGATGCCGTCTCACGATGCGGTACACAGTAGTCCGGCCAGAAATTTGCCGAGACTTTCCTCTGATGGCCAAGAGAAAACGGGGTGGAAGAAAAAAGCAGGTCCGCCAGGAAGAATGGGAGCAAGACGAGATCTCTATTTTTCGAAGGGGGTGTTCTTGTGAGAACGAAACTGTCCGAATCAAACCACGTTGTTTGGGGCGGTGAGTTTCTTGAGTTTGTATTAAAGACGGTAGTGGTTATGTTCGCAATACTATCGATGGTTTGGGTTGTCGATCCGGCCGCGGGTCAGAACATCTTTGGGCGTATCGCTGGAACTGTCACAGATTCGCAAGGCGGTGTGGTCACTGGCGTGAAGATCACAATTGTAAATGAGGAGACGAAGCTCGAGAGGCAGACGACGACTGATTCCAACGGGTACTACGTGGCCAGCGACCTGCCTGTCGGCGCCTACAGTGTGATTGCGGAGCAATCCGGCTTCAAAACACTCAAGAAAACCGGGAATGACCTAGTGGCTGGCAGTCGTTTGACAGTTGACCTGAGCTTGGTGGTTGGTGAGGTCTCGCAAAGGATCGAAGTAGCAGCGACAGCTGAAACGATCAATACCACGTCCGGCGAACTGGCACGCGTCATAGACTCGAACCAAGTCCAAACCGTCGCGCTGAACGCGCGGAACTACATGCAGTTGCTATCTCTTACCCCCGGTACCGCCCTCACCGTCGATGACCAACTTAGCTTAACCACGAGCTTGGCCATCAACAATCAGTCCGTCAATGGTAATCGTCCCGACTCGAACGCTCTGTCCGTTGATGGCGGCTTCAACATGGATTCGGGCTCGAACGCCAGCCAGGTCAACAACGTTGGCATCGATTTCGTTCGTGAAGTCGCGATTAAGTCATCGAATTTCTCGGCGGAATACGGACGCAACTCCGGCGCCTCGATTAACGTGGTAACACGCAGTGGGGGTGACTCTTACCACGGAACGGTTTTTGAATTCATTCGCAACGACAAACTCGATGCGAAAAACCCTGCCCCTGGCGCTCTGAAAACGCCCCTGCGGTTCAACGACTTCGGATGGGATTTTGGCGGCCCCATCAAACGCGGCAAACTGTTCTTCTTCGCTGGTGAGGAATGGAAGAGGATACGCCTTACGGCAACGCCGCAAACAAGAACGGTTCCCACCGTGGCGGAGCTGACCGGCGACTTCAGCGCGTTACTCGCATTGCCGACTCCCGTGCAACTCCACGAGCCGGGCAAACCGGGCACCCCTATTCCCGGCAACCGCCTCGATCTCGATCCCAACGCGCCGCTTACAACCGACGGCATAGCGATTGCCAAGATCTACAGCACGATGACGGCACTGGCCAGCGGGGTCTCCCCGTTTATTCCTAAAAATGCCACGATTCCAATTGCACGCACTGCGACCTTCCAGCCCAACAACCCGTTCAATTGGAGACAGGACATCCTCCGTCTCGATTATCACCTCAACGATAAACACAATCTGTACAGCCGCTATTTGCACGATAACTTTGATCTCGTTGATGGCTTCGGGACCTTTGTCGACGCTGGCGTTCTGCCCACGACTCCTACTCACCGGTTGCGTCCGGGGTACGGAATTCAACTTGGGGAAGTGTGGTTTATCACTCCCAACATCGTGAACCAAGCGAGGATTAGCACCTCGTGGAACGGCCAACGCATTCCTCCGGCGGGTGTCAACTGGCAACGAGCTACCTATGGCTTCACTTTCCCGCAACTTTTCCCCGGGGGACGATTCCCCGACGGAATTCCCGACATCAGCATTGCTGCCTTAGGGCTCATGCCCAGTATCTCGGGTACACAGGGTCCCGACTTTTCGCTGCTGTCTCCCACGGCAGATATTGCACCCAGCGAGGACGTGACCTGGCAGAAAGGACCTCATACTTTCAAGGTGGGAGTCTTGGTGGTCCGCAACCGTAAGGACCAGAACGGCCGCTCCAGATATACCGGCCAAGTTGCCTTCAACACCAGCGCGGCAAACACGACGGGTACCGCCTTTGCGGACGCCCTGCTTGGAAATTTTCAATCCTACACCGAGGCATCGGACGACCCAATTGGGCACTTCCGGTTCACGGAAGTCGAAGCATATGTTTACGATTCCTGGAAAGCTACTCGCCGATTCAGCCTCGAGTTTGGCCTAAGATATCAACACGACGGGCCGACCTACACGCAGGCGAACAACATCGTCAGCTTCAACCCAGGCCTATTCGACCCAGCGCAAGCTGTCACGCTTACTGCGGACGGCAACGCTATCGATACGACCAAAGGCGGCAATCGTCTTAATGGGTTGGTGCGCGCAGGCAATGGCGTACCTGCGGATCAGTTGGGCCGCGTGTCTAACGGAAACAGTCCTCAAGTGCTCGCTGTGCCGGCCGGTGCGCCGCGCGGCTTCTACGACGCGGAGCATCTGTTCGCGCCGCGCTTTGGTTTTTCCTATTCGCCCTTCAATGACAACCGCACGGCGATTCGCGGCGGCATCGGTCTTTTCTACGACAAACCCGAAGGCAATATTATTTTTTCTCAGCTCAATATACCGCCGTTCATCCAATCTTCGACCTTTCAGAGTGGCAATTTGTCGAACCCTTCCGGCGGTAAGGCAGGGGCTGCGTCCCTCTTGTCGGTAACTGCTATTGATCCTCATTTGACGCTTGCACGAACCACTAATTACAGCCTGGGCGTGCAACGGGAGATGCCGTGGGGCGTTCTTTTGGAGGTGTCGTACGTGGGCAACGAACAGCGGCACATACTGCGCCAGCCCGATATCAATCTGCCGACGTTCGCAGCGCTTCAGGCCAATGCGGCGCTTCCCGCGCCTTTGGCAACCAACCAGCTGCGCCCGTACCAGGGATATACGTCGATTCGGATGTATCTAAGCGACAGTACGGCCAATTACAACGCGTTGCAGGTTTACGCGACGAAGCGGAAGGGTGACTTCCTGACCACCGTCAGTTATACGTGGTCGAAGACGCTGGCTGACTCCAGCGCTCTTGGCGCAAACCCCGATAATTGGCGTGATCGAAGGTTCAACTACGGCGTGGCGGATTTTGACCGCAGGCACGTCTTCGCGGCAACTTATTTCTACGACTCTCCGCTGTTCCGGCATCGGGGCGGGTTCGTCGGCACTGCGCTTGGCGGCTGGCAACTGAGCGGCATAACACGGGTGCAATCCGGACCGCCCATCACCATCCTGGCGAATTCTGCGCTCGGCGGCAAGATCGGTAACTCGACAGGGAGCACCAACGTGAGCGGGCGGCGCGCGGATAGGGCTCCGGGAGTATCGCTCGCTCCAACTGCTCCCGGTCAATTCTTTAATCCGCTTGCTTTTGCGGCCCCGTCTCCGATAAGTCCAGGCACGAGTGGCGTGGGCACCTTCACTGGCCCATACGTTTTCGTGACGGACCTATCATTGCGTAAGAGCTTCAGATTGCCGAGAGAAAATATGGGCCTGATGTTCCAGTCGGACTTTTTTAACATATTCAATCGGGCGAACTATTCCCTGGGTAGTCTTGGCAACGCGACCTTGACCGTTGGCTCCGTCAACTTCGGAGGGTTCGGAAGCGCTAGCAACCCGCGCAACGTTCAGTTTGGATTGAAGTTTAACTTCTGAGCGAAGTGGTCCGGAGCCGAAATTGGATTCCCGTTCCGGATGCTCACCCATGGTGGCGGCCGCAGTTTGACTGTGTCAGAGCCGATGGTGTCCGCAGTTAGAGTTTTGATTTATCAGTATCAACTGAACTCGCGCAGGTTGAGGAGCAGGCTCTTGGACGGAGGAGTAGCCGAGTATTGTATGAGACGAGCGCATAGAAGCTGATTGGATCAAGTCTCTTCCGCTTTCGCAGGCAGCACGAAAGAACGCCGCAAAGGAGCAGTTCATGAGTACGCAAACACAGGTCGCCTTCGAACGAATGATCTTTCGAAAGACGAATGCGCAGACCGGGCGTCACGTCTCCGTGACGCCGCAAAACAGCACAATGCGGCACCTTGCTTATGGCCGCATCATCTTGAATTCTTCAATGCCTGCGGTCTCTTTCTCCGCGGGAGGCCGGGAGACTGCTCTAATCTGTTTGTCGGGGAGTGCGTTCACAAAAACAGGCGGGTGTGAATTCGAACTTGGGCAGTACGACGCCATTTACATTCCACGCGATTCCGCGATTGAGGTATCCACGAAAAGCGAAACGGACATCGCCGAATTCTCTTCCGATGTCGAAGGTAAGTATCCCCTCCAAGTTGTACGCTATGCGGAAACATCTCGAGACTCGGGGTTGAAATTCAGCACTGGCGGGCCCGGTTCTTCGCGGCAGTTGAATATGTTGATCGCGAAGAACGTGGAAGCGGGCCGCCTGGTGGCAGGTTTTACCCACTCCGATCCGGGAAACTGGACGAGCTGGCCACCGCATGAGCACGCGAAAATGCTAGAAGAGATGTACGTGTACTTCGATATGCCGGAGCCGGCCTACGGCATTCAGCTGGTATACAACAACATGGAGTATCCGGAACTTGTGACCGTAGTGCGCGAGGGCGACGCGGTGCTGATGCCCAGCGGGTATCACCCGAACGTTTCCGTTCCGGGCCACCGAATCGCTTTTCTGTGGGCGATGGCTGCTCATCGCGAGGTGGAGGACCGGCAGTTTGGTGTCGTGAATATTCAGCCGGGATTTCAACAAGGCGGATCTGGACTGAATACGGGTCGCAAGTAAGCGATCGAATCAGGCCAAAGGGAGCCGATGCGGGAAGAGAATCCGATCGCCAAGGCCGGGATTGGTGGACGCGCGGAGGTTTTAGCGGGGCCGCCTGCTGCCCTACAGAAAGTTGGCATCTTCGCAGGACGCTTCCGGTGGGTCATCTGCGGGCTCTTATTTCTCGGCGTAACCAAGAACTACATGGACCGGCAGGTGCTAGGGGTGCTGAAAGGCCCGCTTCAGCACGAGTTTGGCTGGAACGAGATCGACTACGGGAATCTGGTGTTCGCGTTTCAGACGGCCTACGCGCTCGGGATGATTTTTGTGGGCCGTTTGATAGACCGCCTGGGCACGCGCATTGGCTACGCCGCTGCGATGGTCTTCTGGAGTCTCGCGTCGATGGGGCATGCGGTCGCGCATTCGCTCACCACCTTTGTGATCGCGCGATCTGCCCTGGGATTCGGCGAAGCAGGAGTGTTCCCGGCCAGCATCAAGGGCGTTGCGGAATGGTTTCCAAAGAAAGAGAGGGCTTTGGCAACGGGGATTTTCAACGCGGGGACGAACATTGGGGCGATTATTACTCCGCTGATCGTGCCGTGGATCGCAGTGCACCTGGGCTGGCAGTGGGCATTTCTGCTCACAGGGGCTCTGGGGTTCGCATGGCTCATTCTGTGGCTAGTTCTCTACCGAAAACCCGAAAACCATCCCTGCTGTACGAACGGCGAACGTGAGTACATCCTGAGCGATCCCGCTGCGCCATCCGGAAAAATCAAATGGGGAATTCTTCTTCGCTACAAGCAGACCTGGGCGTTTGCGGCGGGAAAGTTCATGACCGATCCGATTTGGTGGTTCTATCTATTCTGGATCCCGGACTATTTGCAGCGGGAACATGGATTGCGTCTGACACAAATCGGCCTGCCAATCCTGGCGATTTATGTTATTTCGGATATTGGGAGCATCGCCGGCGGCTGGCTTTCCTCGAGTATGATCAGGCGGGGATTCTCTGTGAATGCGGCGCGGAAATGGGCGATGCTTTTCTGTGCTTTGGGCGTTTTGCCGATTGCCACTGTTTATCGGATCTCAGGATTGTGGCCTGCCACGCTTCTGATCGGTCTTGCAGCAGCGGGACATCAGGGCTTTTCCGCAAATCTTTTTACGCTGACCTCTGATCTCTTTCCTTCCCGGGCCGTCGCGTCCGTGGTCGGCATTGGTGGAATGCTTGGGGCAATTGGCGGAATGCTGATCGCGGAAATTGTCGGGCACGTGCTGCAATGGACTGGCAGCTATATGATTCCGTTTTTCATTGCAGCCTCGGCGTACCTTATAGCGTTGCTTTTGATCCATACGCTGAGCCCAAGGCTCGAGCCTGCACAAATTGACTAGAGTGAGCCGATGAACCTGGAAGCGTTTCAAATAAACGGCAAGAATGCGCTGGTGACGGGCTCGCACCGAGGCCTTGGCGCCGCAATCGCCGTGGCCTTGGCAAAGGCCGGCGCGAACGTTGGCTGCCACGGGCGGGACCCGAATCCTGGTACTGCCTGCGACGAGGTTCGCGCGGCGGGCCGCAAAACATTTTATTTTCCCGCGGATTTGGCGGATTCGAAGTCGTGCTCGGGGCTTATCGAGAAAACGATCTCAGAATTTGGCTCCATCGACATCCTTGTGAACAACGCGGGAACGATTCGGAGGGCTCCTGCCGCGGAATACCCCGCGGAATTCTGGAATGACCTGATTGCCGTGAACCTGACGGCGGTGTTCCACCTGTCGCAGCTCGCAGCGCGACACATGCTTGAACGAGGCACGGGAGGCAAAATATTGAATATCGCTTCCCTTCTCTCCTTTCAAGGTGGAATTCTGGTCCCGGCGTATGCAGCGGCAAAGGGCGGTGTCGTCCAGCTAACGAAAGCGCTGGCGAACGAATGGGCTGCCAAAGGGATCAACGTGAACGCGATTGCGCCGGGATATATGGCCACCGACAATACCACTGCGTTGCGAAACGATCCAGTCCGTAGCCGCCAAATCCTCGATAGGATTCCTGCGGCGCGTTGGGGCGAGCCGGGTGACATAGCAGGCGCGGCGATATTCCTCTGCTCATCCGCGAGTGACTATGTGCACGGACATGTCCTTGCCGTGGACGGAGGCTGGCTGGCGCGCTGAGGAAACCTCATCTCAGGCGAAGGGACGAAGAGAGATCTCCCGCAGGGATTTGAGCAGTCTGGGTGGATAGGAGAAAGCAAATGGAAACGCGAACAAACACTTTTCCCGACCTCGTAGTGGTAGCACACGAGAAAGGCAAGGAGTCCACGCCGGAAAGCGGGCTGAAGCGCCATGTGCTTGCCTTCAACGACAAACTGTTTCTTGCCGAGCACGAGATGGTGAAAGGCTGGGTTGGAACGGTGCACAGCCATCCGCACGATCAAATCGTATACGTCGTGCACGGCCATATCCGGGTCAAGTGTCAGGGAAACACGTTTGACGCTCAAACAGGTGATACTTTCGTCGTTCGCGGTGGCGTGCAACATGACGCGTCCGCAATCGAAGATTCTCGGGTGGTCGATGTCTTCACGCCGTGCCGGGAGGACTACATCACCTGAGCCGTCTGTTCGGGGTCGTCGTATTCATTTTTCAAAGAGAACAATACTCCATGCGCAAAGCTTACTTTCGATTGTTGTGCCTCCTCCCGATTCTATTCGCTGGTCCGGCTTGGGGAGCGCAACGGATCAAGAACATCAAAGTGGCCGTCTCTAACCCCAGCTCGACGGCTCGAAGCGCTGCCGACGTCGTCATCCCGATCGCGGGGATCCGGATGGTGGCCCCGGACTTCAAGCCGGGCGCGGTGATCGTAACGGTGAGCGACGCGAGCACCTTGGACGAGGACGCGTCCGTGCTCCAGACGAAGGAATTGCCATCACAAGTTGACGATCTGGATGGCGACGGGAAGGCGGACGAGCTGGCTTTTCAGGTTGACCTTGCCGCGCGTCAGACTCGCATCGTCACGATTTCGTATGGCGAAGGCGCCCGCATCTGGCGTTTGCGCGGCGATTACAAGCAAAGAACCGCCGCGCTTTTCAGTCGCAAGATCGAGGGTCTCGGTTGGGAATCAGAGCGTGCGGCGTTTCGGATCTACTTTGATCCGAGAAATGCCATCGATATTTACGGGAAACGCCGCTCAACCCTACAGCTTGCCATGTACGCTTCACCGGATTACGCCTATCACGATGAATCCCCGGAAGGACGCGACATGTTTAAGGTGGGCGACTCCATCGGAATAGGCGCCGTCGCGGCCATGGTTGACGGAAAGCTGATCAAGCTGGCCGAGGTGAAAGAACGCAAGTGGCGGATTCTGTCGAGCGGACCAGTGCGCTCGATTGCGGAACTTGAGTACGACGGTTGGAACGCCGCTGGGAAGATCATCCGCCTTCAGTCGCGAATCACGCAGTGGGCGGGAGAGCGCGGATTTGAGCACGCCATATCAGCGGACTCCGGGAATAACTTCGCATTCGTGACTGGTCTTCCTGTAAAGCCTGGAATTTCTCCTGTGAACTCCGAAAAACATTCTCCAGTGACCTGGATCGCGACTTGGGGAGAGCAGGTCGTCGCGCCTGGCGCTACGGCAACGGAAGAGGTGCCTGGGCAAAATCTCGGACTTGCAGTTCTCACCACTTCGCGAGGCGCGGAACCTCGAGACGACCCCAAAAATCACCTCGTGGAATTCCCTCTGAAGGATGGCTCGGCCGCATGGTACGCGATGGCGGCGTGGGACCAGGAAGGCGCGAATCGCAAGATCGGCTACTGGAATGAGTTGGAGAAGGTAGAGCATCCGTCACTTGTGCTTCCTCCCGCTGGAATAAGAAGCCGTGAACAGTTTCTCAGTGCGGTCAAAGAGCAAGCCGACAGAATGGAGCAGCCCACCACATTTCAAATCCTTTCGAGTGCAGCAAGCACCGAACCCGCTCCCGCCGACACTCTTGTACGGCATGAAACAAAAACCATCGAGCAGGCGCTGGGATTCCTGCGTCAAGCAATCGACCGCACGGCGACAACTTGGGCACCGATTCTTCGCGCCACACCCGAGCCCATCAGCGCAAAAACGGGGCAGGGATTTTTCACCGAGGGCGACAACCGGTCGGGAGACTGGCAAAAGCAGAACGGATACTTCTGGACGGGAAGCTTCTGGGTCGGGGAACTTTGGCAACTGTACGGCACCACTCACGAAGAGAAGTACCGCAAATGGGCGGAGTTGTGGGGTTCGAAGTTTGTCGGGCAGGAGTCGCAGGAGAATCACGACGCAGGATTTTTGAACTACTACTCCGGGGCGCTTGGATACGATTTGACGCAGGACGATGCGCTCCGAGCGAGCGCGATGCGCGGAGCTGAGCGGCTAGAACAATTGTTCAATCCGAAGACGCAATTGATCGCATCGTGGAATGTCGATGGCGACGACACGATCGTTGACACCATGATGAACCTGCAATTGCTTTGGTGGGCCAGTGACAAGACCGGAGACGAAAAGTGGCGAGACATCGGCACGAAGCACGCGCTACGGACAGCGGAATGGTTTGTGCGGCCCGATGGCTCTGTCTTCCAATCCGTGCACTACAATCCGGGCAGTAACCAGCAGGAATTCCAGTTGCATGGCGGTGGGAGGGACGTGGAGCTAAAGCTCGAAAATTCCGCCGCTGCGGGAGAATGGGTTTTCGCGCACACCCATCAGGGCTACGGCCCAGACACGACGTGGTCGCGTGGACTTGGATGGGCGATCTACGGTTTCTCCGTGGCTCACGCAGAGACCCGCAATCCCTTGTTTCTTGCCACTGCGCAACGCATCGCGGACTATGCGCTGGAAAATCTGCCGACTGATTCTGTGCCGTGGTACGACTTCGACGATGAAGGCGTTCATTTTCGAAATCGAGACACTTCGGCGGCTGCGATTATCGCGGGAGGCCTCTTCCGTCTGTCCACCATAACTACGGACGCCGCGCGCGCAGCGCGCTATCGAGACGCGGGCGAACGCATCGTGCAATCGCTGATCGACCGGTACTTAACTCCAGTGGGAGCCGACGATCGCACGCCTCCGGGCGTCTTGCGCCATGGAAGCGGTGTTCGTCCCAATGATGCGATGCTCATCTATGGACAGTATTACTTGCTAGAAGACCTGCTTTGGCTCCAACAACATAAGCGTCCTGCGCCTTTGCCGAAAAAATGATGCTCTCGAATGGCGAACCTTTGTGCCACCCACAGTTTAAATAGGGTGCATTGAATGCGAAAAACAAAGCCTCTCGTTGCAGGACCGATAGCATTAACTCTGGCGGCTGTTCTTTTCGTGCAACGCGATTCGCTCGCACAAACGCAGCCCGACGCGCCACAAGTTCAAACTTCCACGCTAAATCAACAAATCCGAGACTTTCCGCAGAGAGAAGTCAGAGCCCATGTTGCCGATATCAGGACTCTCGACCCTCCCCCGGACCGCGTAGTCGGCGCGTTGACGACTGGTGAATTCTCCTGGGGAACCTTCATGCGCACGCTCGGCGCCTATTCTGAGTTTGCTGGGACGAGGACGATTGCGAACCATGACGTCCCGCAAATGATTGGAAAAATGGCTCAGATCGAACTGA
>Ga0209131_1001045_pt1 | contig 19116 bp, 19 predicted proteins | sample GraSoi_2013_40cm_FD_185826 | JGI IMG/M metagenome (GOLD analysis project Ga0209131, IMG submission 185826) | Grasslands soil microbial communities from the Angelo Coastal Reserve, California, USA - Sample 9_17_2013_40cm (SPAdes) (version 2) | ecosystem: Environmental > Terrestrial > Soil >... | reverse complement strand
TTGTCAGAACGAGCCACAAAGTCGGTCTCACAGTTCACTTCAACCATCACGCCCACACGCCCACCACCGTGTGAGTAAAGCTCAACAACACCCTGTGATGCATCGCGGTCGGCGCGCTTGGCGGCAGTTGCCATGCCTTTTTCGCGCAGCCAATCCACAGCCTTTTGATAATCGCCATCTGCTTCAGTCAACGCCTTGCGACAATCTAAAATTCCAGCACCGGTCGCAGCGCGTAATTCTTTGATCATTTCAGTCGTAATTTCCATCTCAATATATCCTTATATGGCTTTCGTACGATTATTCAGCAGCGGGAGCAGATTCTGCGGGGATATCAGTTGCAGGAGCTTCGGCAGCAGGCGTTTCAACAACATCTTTCTTGGGAGCCATCTTCGCCAAAGTAGACTCGCCGAGCAACGCATCATCTTCCAATTCGACATCGGTATCAACAACCTTGGGAGCTTTGCGAATGGACTTGTCTGTTCTAGCGGCTTCAGCAGGTTTATCATCAACATCTTCTTCCTTGCGTGACGCTTTACCTTCCAACACCGCATCAGCTACCTTGGCGACCAACAACTTGATGGCGCGAATGGCGTCATCGTTGGAAGGGATTACATAATCAACATTCAAGGGATTACAGTTCGTGTCAACCAACGCGACAATTGGGATACCGAGCAGGTTGGCTTCGTGCACCGCTGACTCTTCGCGACCAACATCAACGATGAAGATCAGGTCAGGGCGGCGTTTCATAGTGCGCGTGCCGGAAAGACGAGTAGTAAGGCGGATAATTTCACGACCCACCAACAACCCTTCCTTCTTGGTCAGGCGTTCGAGTTCGTTGTTATCACGCATCTTCTCGAGGCGCTCAAGTTCCTGAATACGAGCATACATGGTGGACCAGTTGGTGAGCATACCGCCCATCCAGCGTTCGGTCACATAGGGCATGCCACAGCGTGCGGCTTCTTCGGCAACAGTTTCCTGTGCCTGGCGTTTGGTGCCAACAAACAAAACATTACCGCCATTCGCAGCCACATCGCGGATTACATTGTAAGCCTGGTTCAACAACTTGGAAGTCTGTTGCAGGTCAATGATGTGAATACCGTTACGCTCTGTGAAAATGTACGGTTTCATACGGGGGTCCCACTTGTTAGTACGGTGCCCAAAATGCACACCGCTCTCAAGCAGGGCTTTCATGGAAATAACTGCCATTTTTCTCCTTACAACTCTGCCTACCAACGCGCACGAAGTGGCGTGAAGCAGAATGAGTTTAGCGGGATTTGATGACCCGCTCAAGGACGCTCAATGCCCGTCCCAGGCAAGATGTGCTTCTTTTTGGAAGCGGCGGGATTATATCACAAGACCGCTTCATTCGAAGCTGAAATTTGCTTCATCATCCCAAACCGACTCTCCCCGAATCCATTTACAAAAAAGCCCTGAGTTTCCTCAGGGCTAATCGACTAGATTACCGCAGCTTGACCGTACAACTGTTGTTTGATATTGACTACACGTTTTCGCAAATCGGTTTTGGTCTCAATCTCGTTTGCAATTTTATCTATAGCGTACATCACAGTCGTATGATCGCGGCCACCCAACACCTCACCGATCATTGGCAGAGATGCATCAGTTTCTTTGCGCATGAGGTACATGGCGACTTGCCGCGGCTGAGCAATCTTTTGTGAGCGATCACGTCCAAGCAAGGCTTCGACGGTTGTTTGCCACTCTTTGGCAACCAGTTCAATAATCTTTGCGGGAGCTATATCACTGCGTTGTGGCAACAAATCTGCAAGCGCTACTTCGACCAGATTCGGCGTCAAAGAAGAACCACTTAAATCAGCAAAAGCTAGGATCCGGTTCAAAGCGCCTTCCAATTCACGAATATTGGACTGAACGCGACGAGCGATTGTTTCCAAAATGTCATCAGAGATCTGGCGACCAGTCCGTTCCGCCTTTGAACGCAAAATAGCGAGACGAGTTTCAAGATCAGGTGGCTGGATATCCGCAGTTAAGCCCCACTCAAAGCGGGAGCGTAGACGTTCATCAAGGGTATTCAATGACTTCGGCGGGCGATCGGATGAAACGATGATCTGTTTGTCTTGTCCATGCAGGGTATTAAAAGTGTGGAAGAATTCTTCCTGTGTGGATTCTTTTCCGGCAATGAACTGAATATCATCCACCAATAAGACATCGGCTGAGCGATATTTCTCGCGGAAAGCCTGATTGGTATGGGTGCGGATGGCGCTGATCATGTCATTAGTGAATTCTTCAGAAGAAACATAGAGCACATTCAACCCACGTCCATGACAGGCATTACCGATAGCATGCAATAAATGAGTCTTACCAAGTCCCACGCCTCCATATAAGAACAATGGATTGTACGCACGCGCCGGTTTTTCGGCGACTGCCAGGCATGCAGCATGTGCCAAGCGATTACCAGAGCCTACAACATAGGTATCAAACACGTAACGCGGATTGATACTAAGACTGCGAGCAGGCTGATCGGAAGCATAAACAGGCTGCGGCTTCGATTGAGGCGCTTCATCCAAGGTTTGTTCGGGCTCATTACCGCTCACAATGAAGTTTACATCCACAGTTGAGTTCAAAATTCCCACCAATAGACGATTCACCGTACTGGCAAGGCGGTTTTCAAGCCAATCACGAGCATATGCGTTGCCAACCCCAACTGTCAGGGTACCATCTTGATACGAAACAGGTTTGGTATCACGTACCCAGGTATCAAAGGACGCACGCGGCATTTCCATTTGAAGTTGTCCAAGTACTGATTGCCAGGCCTGTTCTGCGTTCATAATAACTCCGTTGCAATGGTGATAAAGAATGTCGAACCAATCCGCTTCGTCAGCGGCTCATTTGCGATTTCTTTTTGTTTGTAATAAGACTTACCGGGATAAGATGCGCAGCGTTCTCCACATCCAGATTTCAGCGTGTCATCATTCTAGCAGATATATATGGAAAATAACAACACGCAAAGCCTACGCTAGTTTAAAAACTTCTGGTTTTTTAAGGTCGGTCAACGTTAAAGATTCAACGCGTGCAGGAATTTCACAAACTCTTTTTATAGAACACTCGTTTCAGCCAAGTACATCCTAAAAAGTTATCCACACCCCCATATCTGGGGTTGGGATGCTGATTTCTTAGGCGTTTGGTAAATACGGAGGTTGGTTGTTAAAAAAACATTTTATAAATTTGGAGCGAGTCAAGATTTTTGAATCACTGAATCTCGTGATTCAATGTTAAAGAAAATTTAATTCGTAGGTTTATGACCGTGAATGTCGCGGGATCCATACAAGAATCGTTGAACCCTCATCCAATACCGATGATATATCCACTTCTCCACCAACAGATTGTGCACGTGTTTGCATGTTCGCAAGCCCATGACCAATGTTGATGTTCATCTTTTCCATTTCAAAGCCATTGCCATCATCATTGATCTCCATCAACACACGGTCTTCAGTTGACCAAAGTGAAATTTGTACATGCTTGGCCCTTGCATGCTTGGCAATATTCGCCAATGCCTCCTGACAGATATGGAAAAGAACCGTTGCATGAGCATCTGGAAGGTTATTAAGGTCAATATCAACATTTGTCAGACTTATTTCTGCCAATGTGTTGGCGCGGAACTCCGCCATTAACCGTTTTAATCCGTTAACCAGACCATCATCGCCCATCCTTCGCGGTCTTAGGTCCAAAATATACGAGCGAATATCCTGAATCGTTTGGTTTAATCCATTCATGGCAAGTTTCAAACGTTCTTTAGCGTTGTCCGAATTGTTATCGATAGCATGCAATACAGTTTCAAGCGATAGCCCTATCCCATAAATGGACTGGATGATACCATCGTGCAAGTCCATGCCAATACGATCACGCTCTTCAAGGACAGCCAAACGTTGTGAATTTTCATGCAGCCGTGCGTTTTGAACCGCCGCCGCCGCATAAGCAGCCAACATCTGGATGATCCTCTCGTCATCTGCAGTAAATTCGCTCTCCCCAGGTTTTTTAGTAAGATAAATTTGTCCCAGTTGGCGATCCGTTGTACGAATTGGGACACCTAAAAACGGAATCATAGGCGGATGGTGGGCTGGAAAACCTACAGACTTCGGATGATCCTGAATCACAGGCACTCGCAAAGGGAGTTCCGTGTTCATCAGCTCACCGATCAAGCCTTTTCCCACAGGCGGATGCACAATCTGCTTGATTTCATCATTTGTCATTCCAACTGTAATAAATTGCTTTAGGCTTCCATCATCGTTCAAGACCCCCACTGCTGCATACTGTGCCTGAGATTGCTCGCAGGCTACCGCAGCGATCCGCTCCAGCAAATGTTCCAGCGAAACATCCTTTACAAGCTCCAAGCTGGCTTTATGCAAAGCAATCAAACGCTCCTGGAGTTGTTCGCGCGTGAGTAACATGTGATTAATTATCTCATAAATGTGATAGATTTTGAAAGAATATGAGCATAAAATAGTAACTACAAAGGTGAACCCATGACAAATTCCATCATCTCAGGATTTTACAATATGACTCTCGCAGAGCGCCACGCCAAACTGGCAGACGCCGCGAATCAGACTCCCGAAAGCCTGCTCCCATTTACCACAAGCGGACTCGCCCCTGAAGCCGCTGACCACATGATCGAAAATGTGATCGGCTTATACAGCCTGCCCATTGGAATCGCATTGAACTTTCAGGTGAATGGCAAAGATGTGCTTGTGCCCATGACACTGGAAGAACCATCTGTTGTGGCGGGCGCATCGTTTATGGCAAAACTTGCCCGTCTCGGTGGCGGATTCCAAGCCACCACCAATGAACCACACATGATTGGACAAATGCAAGTGCTCGATCTGCCCAATGTTCATTTGGCACAACTTTCTATTTTGGAACATAAAGAGGAACTCCTCGCCGAAGCGGACGTGGTAGACCCCGTCCTAAAAAAATTCGGTGGCGGTGCGCACAACCTTGAAGTCCGAGTAATATCCGAATCTCCAATAGGGCCTTTTCTAGTTGTTCATCTCATCTATGATGTCCGCGACGCAATGGGCGCGAACGCGGTCAATACCGCTTGCGAACGGCTGGCTCCGCACATTGAAGCCATCACTGGCGGACGTGTTCACCTCCGCATTCTCTCCAACCTTGCAGATCATCGTTTAGCCCGCGCGCGTTGCACCATTCCCGTCAAAGAACTCGCATTCGGAGATTTTTCCGGTGAAAAAGTCCGTGATGGGATCATCGAAGCGTGGGCATTCGCCGCATCTGACCCTTACCGCGCCGCGACTCACAACAAAGGCATCATGAACGGCGTGGACTCGGTCGTCATCGCCACTGGTAACGATTGGCGCGCCATCGAAGCCGGCGCACACGCCTACGCTGCTCGTTCGGGCAAATACACATCATTATCCACTTGGGGCAAGGACAGGGACGGCAATCTCGTCGGCACACTTGAGATGCCGATGGCGGTGGGAATTGTCGGTGGCGCGACCAAGGTTCACCCTACCGCGCAAGCCTCGGTCAAATTGATGGGCGTTTTGAGAGCCAGTGAACTTGCGGAAATCATCGTCTCGGTGGGACTCGCCCAAAACATGGCAGCCCTCCGCGCTCTCGCCACCGAAGGCATCCAGCGTGGACATATGTCCCTGCATGCGAGGCAGGTTGCGATTGCGGCAGGAGCGACAGGGGATCTCATCGAAAGAGTCGCCGCGCAGATGGTCGTCGAAAAAGTTGTGCGCATTGACCGCGCCGAAGAGATATTGAAAGGCATGCAGTAGAAGACAATAAATTTTGATAGCTTGGGAGAGGCTTTGAAAGGACACTATTGCTAGAATGATGGTCACCATCAAAAGATTGGAGATCATCATGCGAACCTCACTCGAATGGCGAAAATACTACGAAGAAAATGCCCGCGCACTTTTACAAATCCCCTGGGAGATGGGTCATGAACTTGGCGAGGAAGAACAAAAAAGCAATTGCTTCCTCGGTTCAAGATTTTCAGGCAGGCGAGAGTTCGGAAGGCCGACACTTGTTCCAATATGCAAAAGCCTATGCCGAGCAGACAGGCGATTATGAATATATCGAGGCGATCCGTCTTTTTATTGCAGAAGAACAACGTCACGCCAGAGACCTCGCCCATTTTCTCCAGATCAATGAGATTCCCCTTGTAAAAACGACATTTACAGATGGTGTATTTCGCCGTTTACGTCAAATCCTTGGCAACTTGGAAATATCAATTGCAGTTTTGATCACCGCAGAGATCATCGCAATCGTTTATTACACAGCTTTGAGAGACGCGACGAATTCCCAGGTACTTCAAACATTATGCAAACAAATTCTACAAGATGAAGTAAAACATGTTGAATTTCAAGCAGAGAGATTAGGCATATTACGAGCAAAGCGAAATTGGTCTCTATTGGCATTTACAAATGGGTTACAAAGATTCTTATTCTGGGGAACCTGTCTCGTGGTTTGGGTGTTTCATTGAAGAGTCTTTAGAAAGAGCAGATATTCATTCGCAGGATTTTGGAAATATTGTTGGAGAGAGTTCAACAAAGCATTTCAAATATCAAGAGATGTTATTACAATAATGAACTCAAGGAACAAACTAGTTATAGTGGAACAAAAATTTGATAATGGATAACAACGACTCCCTCCTCTGGCAAGTACGACACTTTGTCTACAACCACTTCGCGGATACGACCCTCCCGCCGAACGTAGAAGAAACCGCCGCGCACTTTAACATCTCAACTGAAGAAGCTGGCGAATACTATAAAGAACTCAACAACCGCCACGCCTTCTTCCTCGAACCCGAAACCTTGACCGTCCGTATGGCGTGGCCATTCTCAGCCATTCCGACGGATTTCAAAGTCCATGCCAACGGCAAGACCTATTACGCCAACTGCGCCTGGGATATGCTCGGCGTCCCGGCCTTGCTTAAATGCAACGCGGTCATGGATGCGAGGTTTACAGAAAGCAATGAGTCGATTCAGCTGGAAGTGAAAGACGGCAAGGTCACAAACAGCGAACTTCTGATCCACTTTCCAGTGGCTTTCTCGCACTGGTATGATGACCTGGTCTTCACTTGAGCGACCATGCTACTCTTCCGGTCGGAAGAATGGATTGACAAATGGTGCCAACGCAACAACCTCGAGCGCGGAGAAGTTCTCACCCTCCAGCAAGTTTGGGAAATCGCCAAACCCTGGTACGATAACCGCTTATCCCTGGAATTTCGTGGACGAAGCCCTGAACAAGTTAGAGAGATTTTCAAGCAGGCAGGTTTGACATCCAAGTTTTGGTATATCTAAATAAGAATCAAATATGAACGAATCTCCAACAAACAAAGAAGGCAACGACATAACTTCCAAAGCAAAGTTGTTTCGGTTGCCACTCCCATTAATAGGAGCATCAACAGGAATTCTCTTCTTCTTATTAGTTGAGTTCTTACTATGGCGTGCAGATTTATGGACTCTTGCTCTAGGATTAAACTACCTAGGATTATTTATTACTCCATTGATCCATATACATCTTCGTCAGGTACAAGTTTTGATATTTTATGGAATATCAGGCATTCCCTTTGCAGTTGCAGGTTCGCTATTTTCTTCTAAAAGTGCGACGCAGAAAATATCTGGCGTCATTTTACTGGCAATACATGCCACGCTATGGATAATTTCTTCAATTTTCTTCTCCGTTATGGCTGACTAGGTCCTTTGTAACCCTAGATAACGAAACAATTCTTGACGAATGGATTATAGGAACTACTTTATGACAACCCATCACACATCCCCACCTCCTCAAACCTGCCAAGCCAGATCTGTCAGGTCTTTTGCCGAACAGATTGAAGCGATTTTCAAGCAGGCAGGATTGACGTCAGAGTTTTGGAATGTAAAGGAATAACCTTGAGCAAAATAAGTTTTTTATTCAATGAAGATATTTGGAAAACTATTCCTGAAATTATCAAAACATCTAAGCATACGGATGTTGCTGTTGCATATTTAGGCAAAGATGGTTCAAAACTTCTCCCATTGAAAAAGGGTGACGGATTAGTAGTAGACATGAGCATTGCCACAGTTAAAGCAGGGTCAACAAACCCATATGAAATTGAAAAATTTATAAAACGAGGTGTTCAAGTTTTTAGTAGACGAAACTTACATGCAAAAATTATTATTTCTGATAAACAAGCCTTAATTGGCTCAGCGAATATTTCAAAAAACTCGCGCGACAACCTAGATGAAACCGCAATTTTGACAAATGACTTAATAACAATTCAACGTGCAAGAAATTTTATCAATCAAATTTGTCTTGAGCCTGTTCGTCATGAGTATTTAAAAGAATGCATAAATATTTACAAAACTCCGCGAATTCATAATCCGCCTCCTCCACCTCCGCCAAAACACGCAAAATTACGAATAGTAGGTCTCATGGATTATGCTGATTTTCCTGAACGCGAAATCGAAAGTTACGAAAAGAGTGAGAAAAAAGCAATAAAACTTCTTAAAAGCAAAGAACAATCTGTTCTTGAAAATTTTCATTGGTCCCACAAACCCAAAATGGCTGACGAACTCGAACAAGGAGACTGGATAATTCAATGTATCAAACACAGTGACAAATCCATCTCCGTATATCCTCCTGCTCAATTAATCTTAATTGACCATTATTTTCGTGATAAAGAAAATGGAAAAGAAAGATATGTTTTCCATTTGGAATCCCCAAAAAACGGGCAGGCAATAGATTGGAATATTTTTCGTAAGAAAATGAATGCCATTCTTTCAACTAGCAAGAAAAATCCACCTACAATAGCAATCAGAGATGTAAGACAAGCAGATGAATTATTACGGTTATGGACTCCTAAAGGACGAATAACAAGGACAACTAAATGACAACCCCTCACACACACTCCCCTACCCTCCTCAAACCCGTCAAGCCTGTTGGCATCGTTGGCTACGGCGCATACGTGCCGCGCTATCGTCTGCCCGCCAAGGAAGTCGCACGCGTATGGACAGGCGGCAAAGGCGGACTCCCCATCAAAGAGAAAGCCGTCCCCGGTCTCGATGAAGATGTCATCACGATGTCCATTGAAGCGGCGCGCAACGCCATGCTCCGCGCGCAAATTGACCCGACCGAATTGCGGGCGGTCTGGGTCGGGTCTGAGTCCCACCCTTATGCGGTGAAACCAACTTCCACCTTGGTCGCTGAAGCGATTGGCGCCGTCCCCAACACACAAGCCGCCGATTGGGAATTCGCCTGTAAAGCGGGCACCGAAGCGTTGGTCGCTGCGATGGGCTTGGTCGGCTCGGGCATGGGACATTACGCCATGGCGATCGGCATGGACACGGCGCAAGGCAAACCGGGCGACGCGCTCGAATACACTGCGGGCGCGGGCGGCGGCGCGTACATCGTCGGTCCCGCTGAAGAGTCGCTGGCTATCATCAACTCATCGTATTCCTACGTCACCGACACGCCCGATTTCTGGCGACGCTCCGATGCGAAGTATCCCGAACACGGCATGCGCTTCACGGGCGAGCCTGCCTATTTCAAACACGTCACCGAAGCCGCCACGCATATGATGGAAGCCTCCGGCACCACCGCCAAGGATTACATGTGGGCGATCTTCCACCAGCCCAACACCAAGTTCCCGCAACGCGTCGCTTCACAACTCGGCTTTTCAATGGATCAGATCGAACCCGGACTCTTAGTTCCTGTAATTGGAAATACCTACGCAGGCGCAGCGATGATCGGACTCACTGCGACTCTCGACATCGCCCAACCCGGCGACCGGATTCTCTGCGTCTCTTTCGGGTCCGGGGCTGGTTCAGATGCCTTCGACATCACCGTCACTGACGCCGCTCCGCTCCGCGCCGGTCTCGCGACGAAGACGCAAGAATACATCAAGCGCAGATCAGAAATTGATTACGCCACGTATGTCCGTTATCGCGGAAAATTACAAATGAAATAATTTTTTGTAGGGGCGCAATATATTGCGCCCCTACAATAACATAGGAGAACACCATGGCATTCTTCGACCTCTCACTCAACGAACTACGATCCTACCTCCCGGCACGCGACGAGCCTGCGGACTTTGACTCATTCTGGAAATCCACATTGGATGAAGCGCGGACATTTCCCCTCAACGCCACCTTCGAAAAAGTGGACTACGGGCTCGTCGCGCAGGAAACCTTCGATGTCACCTTCAAAGGCTTCGGCGGACAACCTGTTAAAGGCTGGTTGATTCTGCCCGCCAAGGCGCAACGCAATGGTAAATTGCCTTGCGTCGTCGAATTCATCGGTTACGGTGGCGGACGCGGTTTCGCGACAGACTGGCTGCTTTGGTCAAGCGCAGGCTACGCTCACTTCGTCATGGACACGCGCGGACAAGGCAGCACCTGGTCCGCTGGTGATACGCCCGATCTCTATGCCGATGGCGGCAACGCTCATTATCCCGGCAGCATGACCAAAGGAATTCTCGACCCCAAACATTACTATTATCGCCGTGTCTTCACCGATGCCGTGCGTGCCATCGAAACAGCCCGCAGTCATTCATCAATTGACGCTTCAAAGATTGCTGTAACCGGCGGCTCGCAAGGTGGCGGCATTTCTATCGCCGCGGCAGGACTCATCCCTGATGTGTTCGTCGCCATGCCCGATGTGCCATTCCTTTGTCATTATCGCCGCGCCACTGAAATCGTGGATGGCTATCCATACAAAGAGATCGCCGAATATTGTCATATCCATCGCGATAAAGTGGATACGGTCTTCAACACACTTTCTTATTTCGACGGCGTCAATTTCTCCACACGCTCAAAAGCAAAAACTTTATTCTCCGTCGCCCTGATGGATCAAATCTGCCCGCCCTCAACAGTCTTTGCTGCATACAATCATTGGGTAGGCGAAAAGGATATCAAAGTCTATCCTTACAACGGTCATGAAGGCGGTCAAAGTTTTCAGAATGTTGAGAAACTGAAGTTCTTGAAGAGTATTTGGAGGTCTTGATGAATCAGAAATCTTGCCTTTCTTACGTTAATATCATTACGGTAGTAGGGCTCGTGCTCCTTTGCTCAATACTTGTAATCACATTGATGTCTGGTTCCAACCTATTTCCAACAATCCCTGAAATACCGCTAAGAGAACATCTAACAGGAGTGGGGTCGATATGGCTTGTTGTCCTTAGTATAGTTATTGTAATAGGTTTCTTTCTTGTAGTTGCAATAAATTATTTTATAACTCCAAGAGATTCTTCATGGTCGCTGCTTACAATCGCAGCACTTCTTGTTCTTCCTTTTGCCATACTTTGTCTGATTGCTTTGGCTATATGGGGAACTCTAACTTCACACGTCTTAAATTAGCTAAAAAATAAAGCTAACGGAGTAGTTATGACAGACGTAGTCATCGCAGGTATCGGACAAACAGTGGTTGGCGAACATTGGGAGATTGGTCTGCGTGAGTTGGCCTTCGCCGCCATTCAAGACGCAGTCAAAGATTCGGGTGGGCTCAAACCGCAAGCGTTATTCGTTGGCAACATGCTCGCACCGAATCTTTCCAACCAGGCGCATCTCGGCGTGTTGCTCGCGGATTATGCAGGTCTGCTTGGCATCGAAGCCGTGACCATTGAAGCTGCGGGCGCATCTGGTGGCGCAGCATTGCGGCAGGGTTATCTCGCCATCGCCAGCGGAATGGTCGATGTGGCGCTCGTTGTTGGTGTGGAGAAGTTCACAGATAAGATCGGCTCAAGCGTTGAAGAAGCCATTGCCACTGCCAGCGACTCCGATTTTGAAGCTGTGCAGGGCATGACCGCCACTGCACAAGCCGCGCTCTTGATGAAGCGCTACACGCACGAGCATCAAGTTCCCAATGATGGCTTCGCTGGCTTTGCATTAACCGCGCACGCGAACGGTGTTGCCAATCCACATGCGATGTTCCGCAAGGCGATCAAACCTGAAACCTATGCCAAAGCGGAAATGGCCAGCGACCCCATCAACATGTTCGATATAGCTCCGAATGCAGATGGCGCTGCCGCGCTCGTTCTGACTCGCCGCGACCTGCTTCCGTCCGAATTTAAGAATCCACTCGTGAAGATTTCCGGCTCCGCTGCTTCGTCTGATACTTTGGCATTGCACGACCGCAAAGATATGCTGTACTTCGATACGGCACAGATCTCCACAGGCAAAGCGATGAAGCAAGCTGGACTCACGCTCAACGACATCAACTTGTTCGAATATCATGACACTTTCAGCATCTACGCCGCACTGCAACTCGAAGCAGTTGGCTTCGCCATCAAAGGCAAAGGCTGGAAGCTTGCCGTCGATAAGGAAATTGGATTGAAAGGCAGAATTCCATGCGCGACAATGGGCGGCATGAAGGCGCGCGGATTTGCCGGAGGCGCTGCCGGTGTGTATCAGGCTGTCGAAGCAACAATCCAGTTACGGGGTCAGGCTGAAGCGAATCAAATCCCGAATGCAAAGACTGCTTTGATCCAGTCCCTTGGCGGACCAGCGTCCACGGCGGTTAGTCACATCTTGCAAAGGTTGGATTAATGAAGAAGGTCACGCTCGCGAAGTCCCCGATAGGGGAATGCGTGACCTTCTTTTTTTATCGTTGACGATTCATCGTCATTTGAATCAAAGTGGGAATGGTTAAAGCGGAGAGGAACGCCGCGATGCCAAAGAAAAGGCTCGGCACCAGCCAGCGCGCATTCACGAGAAAATATTGATATAGCAAAATGCCTTCAATATGAAGTTTTGCCAACAGGATCGGCGGCAGACTTTGCACCGTAAAGATCAGCGCGCCGACGCATAAAGCAATGACAAAGCTCAGCGCAAAATCATTCCAGGTGATGAGCGTGGGTCGCGTATCTTTTTGAATGCGCGCCATAACATTGGGCGTGATGCTATGCGGCATGGGCACCAGCGGAAAATTTTTCAACGCTTCTTCAAGCATTGCTTCTTGTTCAGGAGTTAAGCGGTCGTCCATGAGTCCTCCAAATGTGCAAGCGCGTTTCGTAGCTGTGCCTTCGCGCGGAATATGCCGGTCTTGACCGTGCCAAGCGGCAGGTTGAGTGAGGTGGCGATCTCTTCATAGGAAAGTTCGTTTTGATAACGCATTGTCACCAGCAGACGATACTGTTCATCAAGCCCGTTGATGGCTTGATATAGATGCTTTCGCGTTTCATTGGATTCAAATTCATCTGCGGGGGCATTGAATTTCGTTTCGGGGATTTCTTCCATCACATCATCACCCAGATCGTTCAATGAACGGCGCAGGTTGGGCAAACGGTTATAGCAAAGATTTGTGACAATGCGATACAGCCATGTGCGAAGCTGCGATTGTCCTTTGAAATTCGGCAGCGCCGTCCACGCGCGGACAAAGGTCTCCTGCGTCAGATCGAGCGCTTCGTTCTCATCTTTCACGACGCGCAACGCAAGGTTATAGACGTAAAGTTGGTGTTCATCCACGAGTGTGGCAAAGGCATCATGATCGCCCTTCTGCGCACGTTGGATAAGTGCCTGTTCATTGTCCACGCATAAGTTCCTTCAAAAGGTTAGACCGAGGAAGGCGGAAAAAGTTTCAAAATTTAGACATGTCGTTGCGAGGAGGGCTTTAGCCCGACGAAGCAATCCCCAATTAATGAGGAGATTGCTTCGTTGCCCTACTGGCTCCTCGCAATAACATAAGTTCACTGAAACTTTTTCACGAATCGCCTGTCAAAAGAAATAAGAAATAAAACTAAGGAGAAATGAATGAAAAAACCAATTGTGATTGTCCTCTTGATTGTAGCACTCGCCCTCGTGTGTACAGGCATTGGTGCGGTGGTATTCTTTGCTGCCAATAGCGGCTTCCCCATGAATAATCCGTTCGATAGGCGGAATATCCCCTCCACCCTGGAGGAAAGCAAGACTCTCAAAGTGGATAAAACCAAACCACTCACTTTGAAAGTGGTTGATGATTCCGGCGCTGTCACCGTTACAGGCGCAGACGTGGATACGATCCAGGTCAAGGCAGTCAAGACCGCCTACGATTCCACCCAAGCTCGCGCAGACGCAGAAGTGAAAACCATCAAATACACCATCGAACAGACTGGCGGCACCATCACTCTCAAATACGAATTACCCAAGTCCATGAATTTCGACAACAATGTAAATCGAGTGGATTTTGTCGTCACAGTGCCGCATGAAATTGTTGTCGACATCAACACCAATAACGGGAAAGTCGATGTTACTAACACAAAAGGAAGCGTAACCGTCAAGAATAGTTTTGGCGATATAACCGCCGAGAACATTGAAGGTGCCTTATCCGTTCACACAAACAGCGGTGATGTCAATGCCACCTCCATTGTAGCGAATGATGAAAACATTGATCTTGGCTCAGATTTTGGCGCAGTCATCCTGAAGAAAGCTGGCGCAAAAGACATCACCCTCGACTCAAACAGCGGCGCCATTATGTTGAGTGAAGTCCGCGCGATAGGTGATATCACCACCAAAACTGACTTCGGCAACACCTCTTTTGAAAATGGCTCTGCCGATGGGCTTCACATTCAAACGAACAGTGGCAAGGTATCTTTGGATAAGCTCACTGTCAATCAGCAAATCTTCGTCAAAGATGATTTTGGCAACATTGATTTGAACCAAGCCATTGGAGCATCCTATGACCTTCACGCCAACAGCGGCGCAATCACAGTGGATGGTGCCAAAGGCAAATTAAAAGTTGGTTCAGATTTTGGCAATATCACCATTACCAATGCTGAGTCGGCGACGCTGACAGTCGAAACCAACAGCGGCGCTGTGGAATTCAGCGGCTCATTGAGTACAGGTCCGCACTTTATCAAGTCCGATTTTGGAGCCATCGATATCACGCTGCCAGCAGACTCAAAATTAGATGTGGATCTCAAGACCGATTTCGGCAAGATTAAATCTGATCTACCCGTCACGGTCACACTAACTGGCAATTCTAACAACCAAGGCGATCACATCACTGGCGCCATCAATGGCGGCGGTGAGCAACTCACGGTGCAAGCCAACAGCGGCAATGTGACCATTCACGCCAGCAAATAATCATAGTAGCGTTGGCAGTCTGGCGGACTACCAACATGTATGAACAGAAACAAAAGTGCGGATGTGGCTGATACAATACAGTCAATCCGCGCTTTTGTTGAGAGGCAAAATGGCTTCAGACCTAGTCCCCTGTTTAAGTATCGTCAGCATCCTCATTGTTATTTTCGGTTTCCTCGCTTTCTTACGTTACATGAATTACAAAGAAACTCTCGCCCTCGCCGAAAAGGGCTTGACCAAACCCGAATCAAAATCGAACAAGAATCTTTTACGTTGGGGGATCATCATCACTGCGATCGGATTCGCGCTCACGATCGGACTCTACACCATTGGCTTTGCCACTGCCGACAGCTATCCGCTTCATCTCGGACCCTGGATGCTGGGAGGCTTCGTCCCGCTTTTTCTTGGCATCGGCTTGACCCTGCTTCACTTCCTGACTGAGAAGCAATAACAAAGTTTTGAGGCTTCATTAATCCTTTGACATATTTATTTCAAGCCATTTCGCCAACTCCGAATAAAACAATACACGGGGTGAATATGGAATCTCTGCAAATAAACCGTGTGGCGACTCATTCAGATTGTGGTCACCGTTCGAGAAAATTTTATATGAGAAATTATCTTTCCCCGAGTCGATCAAGGCTTGAAGGTTCTCTGCGCTTAACGTGACAGGCACGCTTTTATCCACACTCCCCCACAGCCATAAGCCACGTTGTTTCAATTCTGCAATAATAGGTATTGGGTCAAAACCGCCAGAACTCATTTCACGCAGTTGCTGTGTAATTTTGGCATCATCGTACTTAGTACTAGAATCTCCATCGTTGGTATAAGTACTAAATACATCTTCTTGAGATGTAGATTCAACAGGACCCGAGAGAATCACAAAATGGGTTATCACGTCCGATTGTGATGCAGCGAGAGGGATCACCCAACCTGCCTGGCTGAAACCAATCAGCCCGATTCGACTCGTATCAATTTCTGGGCGTGAAGCCAGATACTCAACCCCAGCGATTGCATCTTCCGCGTGTTTCTGCAAATTGGAAGTACTCGCTCTCTCCTGATAAATCCCTTCCGACTCCCCTACACCGCGCTTGTCATAATTCAAAATGGCAAATCCATGGCTGATCATATAATGCGCCATGACCTTATTCCCAAAATTATCGCGTGTGCCTTGCTCAGAACCATGCAACATCATGAACGCAGGATGCTTTCCATCCGTATCAGGCAAAGAGATACGTCCCATCAACTTGGTTCCATCTGCACTCGTGAATGGAACATCTGCATACGTGTATGAAACATGAGAAGCATAAAAACCTGGAACTGGAGAGGAAAGAAGGTCATTTGGGGTTTCCCGCAATGTTAAGCCTTGAACATTTCCTTGATCATCTTTAACAAATTGAATCCGTCCACTGAACGGCGCGCCCGCCACCCGTAAAGCACCGATTAAAAAAGTAGAGTCATCTATGGGGTAAAGTCCGCGCAAGGCACCGCTTTCGAAATCTGTCATCATCAAAGTTTGACTGAAGAATTGCAAACCACCTGACGAATATTGGGGACTCACAATAATGCTCAATGCCCGCCCAGACTCAAAGCGATAGATGCCCTCATATTTTTCCAGCACAGATGAGTCTACTGAAACGATGGGCGTAAATATGACAGAACTTTTCCGCCCATCCCAGGTAAGATCGCCTGATAAATATTTATCCGATAATTCGCCAGTAAATTCTATCTCTGCGAATGGGTCGTTCGATTTGCCTGCGACAGAAAATTCGACTGCTTTTCCAGTTTGATTCACCTTCATTGACCACGTCATTGTCATCGGCTCGATGCTTACTTTTGCATCATCGAAGTTGAGAGAAAGAGATGCTAATGAACCGTCAGGTTTGGTCGCGCCGCCGAGCCATATACCCATCAAGGGAACAGATACAGCTTCAGTCGAAGTTGGAGGCAGAGGGGTGGGCGATGGAAGTGGAGTCGCTTTCGGGGAGGTGCAGGCGGCTAGTATACAGAGCAACATCAGGGTTGAAATGATTCGCATGTTGATTAGTATATTTCAACGAGTGGTATTCATCATCACTCCACAGAGGGGTATTATGATTCAGCATCAAGAATCAGTCCAAGGTCAGAGCGAAGCGTAACCTTTTCCCCTCTTCCATTTTCCGGTCAGATTCGGGTAAAATTCGGGTACGTTCCGAAATTATATATAATGTATAATCTCAAGGAGACCGAATGACTGGCTTGACTCCCGGACGACGTTGGCAACCCGCCTACTCCCCATTTCAAAAGGAGACGTTTGGCGAACACGCATTGCGAGTGCTCGAATACGGCGTGAAGGGTCCGCTGTTTGGATGCCGCATGTGCGGAAATTGTTTGCTGTCTGAGACCGCGTTGATCTGTCCGATGGAATGTCCAAAAGGCTTGCGCAACGGTCCATGCGGCGGCTCGACCTCGGAAACCTGTTACGTCGATCCATCGCGCCCGTGTATTTGGTACAAAATTTACGAACGCTCGTTTGAATGGGGACGCGAAGATTTATTGCTCGAAGTTTTGCCACCGCTCGATTGGGAACAAGTGGGAAGAGATTCGTGGAGCGCGATCTTCAAGAATGCTGGAAAGATTGGGGTAAAGAAAATATTTAGCGGATTGTTATCGAAAGAAACTCGTGCACAAACATGGGATGGGATTTTCCGTCCGGTCCGTCAGCCAGACTGGTGGCAGGGCGATTCGAAATATCACGCGCCCGCCTATACAGAACCCGCTTCAGACTTACAGCGGAGGCTGGTCGCTGGCGAATTTGTTGTTACTTGCGAGGTCACTCCCCCACTATCCTCCTCGACCGATAAATTGATCCACAACATTGACCTGGTCAAATCATTGGTAACCGCAGTTAACTTTACTGATAATCAATCCGCGATGCCGCGCATGACATCGTGGGCATGCAGTCAGGTGGCGATGAATCAAGGAGCTGAACCTGTATTGCAAATGTCAGCGCGGAATCGTTCACGCGGAAGTGTGCAAAGCGAGATCATCGGCGCGACGGCTCTGGGCGTGCGCAATGTTTTATGCGTAACAGGTGACAGCGCAAAACTTTCACCCTCTCCGCGCGATAATATGCAGATCAATGACTTGGATGCGATTCAAATGTTGTGGGTATTGAGACGAATGCGTGATGAAGGAAAGTATCTCGATGGGCGTGAAATAAAGAATCCGCCGATGTTCTTTTTAGGGGCGGCGGCTTCACCGTTTTCATCGAATGTCAAATTTCAGGCATTACGTGAACTAAAAAAGGTCAATGCAGGGGCGCAGTTCTTCCAAACCAATTTGATTTTCGATATTGATGGTATGGAAACATGGCTAAATGAACTGGCAAAGCGAAATGTGCTGGATAAAGTTTATATTCTGGCAGGCGTTACGCCCATCAAGAGTTTGAAGATGGCGCAAAAGCTGGCAGAAGTCCCTGGTGTGCATTTGCCGAAGAATATTCTTCAAAGAATAGAAGTTGCAGATAAAGCGGGTAACGCACAAGAAGAAGGTGTTCAAATTGTGCTGGAAATTATCAGCAAAATAAAAGGATATGAGAAACAGGGTATTCATGGAATCCATTTGATGCCTGTAGGTTGGGATGAAGTGATACCCAGAATAGTGACGGAGGCAAATTTGTTGCCAAAGGATTTTTTGTTCGACAACACTGCACAGGAGTGGAATCATGCATACCCTATTGAAAAGTAATACCAAAACAGTTACCGTCGGTGATGATAAACCATTTGTCATCATCGGCGAAAAGATCAACCCAACGGGGATCAAGAAATTGGGACAGGCATTGGTTGACCAGAATTTTGATTACGTCAAATATCTTGCTCAACGACAAGTCGCGTGGGGCGCGGATGTTCTTGATGTAAACGTAGGTCATCCACAGATCGATGAAGCGGCGATCATGCCGAAGGTCGTCGAAGCGATATTGGCAGTTGTAGATGTACCCTTGTGTATCGACTCAAATGAGCCAAAGATTTTGGAAGCAGGTTTGAAGGTGGCACCCGGCAAACCGTTGGTGAACTCTGTCAATGGGGAGGATAAGCAACTGGCA
>Ga0209131_1001043_pt1 | contig 19122 bp, 16 predicted proteins | sample GraSoi_2013_40cm_FD_185826 | JGI IMG/M metagenome (GOLD analysis project Ga0209131, IMG submission 185826) | Grasslands soil microbial communities from the Angelo Coastal Reserve, California, USA - Sample 9_17_2013_40cm (SPAdes) (version 2) | ecosystem: Environmental > Terrestrial > Soil >... | reverse complement strand
CTTCGGTGTCGCGGAAGCTAACTTCCAGGCTGCCGTTCGAACCGAGGAATTGCTCGCCGCGCCTCCGTTGGAGGAAGAAAAGGCGCGGGCAGATGCGGAAGTGCTCGCAGCGGAGGGCCGCGCGCGAACTGCACAAGAACGGATCAGAAAGTGCGCGATTCTGGCTCCGATTACTGGAACTGTTCTAAGAGTCTACGCCAGAGCTGGGGAATCCTTTAGCACGGTCACTCCTCGCCCCTTGTTCAGTCTGGCAGATGCTTCTGCTCGGCGTGTTAAAGCGGAAGTAGACGAGAGAGATCTTGGTAAAGTCGCGATTGGCCAAAACGTGATCATCCAAGCCGACGGGCTTAGCGGGAAGAAGCACCCTGGAACCGTAGCGAGCATATCTGCGGTCATGGGCAGAAAGAGCGTCTACGCAGACGATCCATCTGACAAGATCGATCGCGACGTTCTGGAAGCCGTGATCGACCTAACAGACGACGCACAATCACTGCCCATCGGACTTAGAGTCACTGTGCAGTTCTTGTCTAATGGTTTGCCGAAACGGTAAGCACTGTGGGCGCTAGCCCTGGCTGCCGACTATAAAGCGGACTCGGTATTGGCGAGCAGTATTTACAGGTCGTATAAGCTGTCCTGTCGTTCGAGTACAACCCAAATACGATACTTTCCGGTTGAGGGGGCTCCCCAATTTTACAATGGAAATCGTGTAGATTGGCTCGAGGTTCCGGAGGTGAAGCACCCGCGGAAGATGAATCTATATACGAGAGCCTCCTGCGATTTCGTTCCGAGCAAATCCAGCTTCTGCGAGCGCGAAGTACCGTTGTTCCAGAATACAAGACTCGCCAGACCGTTACACTAAAGATGGATTATGCCTAGCGTACGAATCGATATATGGCTCTGGGCCGCTAGATTTTTTAAGACGCGTGCACTGGCGAAACGTGCCTGTGAACTCGGCAGGATCGAGTCGAACGGCCAACCGTCCAAGCCAGCACGCGAGGTCCGTGTCGGCGACCGGCTGCGAGTGACAACCGACGGCGGCGACTTTCAGGTGGAGGTGCTGCAGTTGAGCGCAGTGCGTGGCCCGGCCGCGGTTGCCCGAGGGCTCTATTTCGAGACGGAGGCAAGCCGTGAATTGCGGAAGAAACTAGCAGACGAGCAAAAAGCGCTGAAACAGTTCGAAGAGTTACCCACAAGCAGACCATCAAAACGCGATCGTCGGAAGATTATCCAGTTTCGGGGGAGAGCCTGATCAGTTGAATAACCGCCCGATCTGCAGGAAACGTTTTTTGTATTTCGCCTCGCTATGCCACGCGATACACGGGAGGGCATGAAGTAGCCGCTCGGGTCCGCAGCCTTCGATGGAAAGGCGCTCGCCGAGGTTGCAGGGGTAGGCGCGTATCTTAAACACCTTCGGATGCGTAGTGATAGATATGGATGATCCACGCGCCACGAGTGTTCCCGGCCCCTTCGAGGCCCGGTACCTCGCATTCCTCGAAACGATCACCACGCTCCGCCCCAGCCTGCACCGTTATTGTGCACGGATGACCGGTTCGGTCCTGGAGGGCGAGGACGTAGTCCAGGAGGCTCTGTTTGAGGCTTATCGAAAGCTGGATCAATTCGACGATCGCCGTCCGCTCGCCCCGTGGCTGTTCCGAATTGCACATAATCGTTGCATTGATTTCTTGCGCCGCCGAAACGTTCGGAACGAAGTAGAGGTAGCCGTCATGAAGCCGGATCGGGTCATGCCAGTTGAGCCTGCCGGACACGAACTTGGGCGCGCAGTCGAACACCTGGTGCTGAGTCTTCCTCCGAAGGAACGCGCCTGTGTGCTTCTGAAGGACGTTTTTGACTACACGCTCGAAGAAATCGCGGAACTGGTTGACTCCACTGTGGGCGGTGTCAAGGCGGCGCTCAACCGCGGCCGGTCGAAATTGGCAGCCTTGCCGGAACAACGGACGCCGCCACAGAAGAAGAACGCGGAGATGTCGAAGCTGTTACATCTCTACGTCGAGCGATTCAATCGACGCGATTGGAATGGACTCCGTGAACTGATCGCCGCCGACGCTCGCCTGCAGGTGGCAGATCGATTCGCCGGCCGGCTGGACGGCTCACCGTACTTCGGAAACTACGAGCGGTGGCCGGTTCCGTGGCATATGGCCATGGGTGAAGTGGACGGCGAACCGGTGGTCGTCATCCTGCGACAGGACGTAAGCGGTTGGACGCCCATGTCCTTCGTTCGCCTCGATGTGGTTAATGGCCGCATCGAACGCATCGCGGATTTCGTGCACTGCCCGTGGATTCTTGCGGCCGCGACGTCTGTCGTCACCGAGCCCTCCTGAAATGAAACCGCCGTGAATACGTATCTCAGCTTGCTTGAGAGACGTATTACAGAATAGGAAGGTATTTCAATCGAGGAGACGAGACAAAAATGCGGAACATTATGGCAGGGATGGTCCTACTTTTGGTGAGTACGCAAGCGGCGATGATGTGCGGGCAGAGCCCCCAGTATCCTCCGGTCAGCGAGTATATGATGGCGCCGGAAACCGAGGTGGCGTTAGCCAGAAGTGGTGCCCCGGCAAACATCTCAGAACGGGCGACGATCAAGGTGTTAACGACATCCGGCTACCGGGTGGCTCGCGAGGGGGACAACGGGTTTGTCTGCGTGGTGATGCGTGGGTGGTCTGCCCCGACATATACCCCTGCACAGTTTCGAGACCTGGTGTATGACCCGAAGGTCCATGCGCCCATCTGTTTCAACCCGGCAGCGTCGCGGACGGTAATGCCTTATTACGAGCTGCGAACCAAATTTGGGATGGAGGGCAAGACGCCGGACCAGATCGCTGAGGGTCTCCAGGCAGCCTATGTCAAAGGCGAGTTACCCAAAAGGGAAGGTGTCAGCTTCGCGTATATGTGGTCTGCGGATCAGCATCTCGGATCGGGAATCGGCCATTGGCATCCGCACATGATGGTCTTCTGCCCATACTACGAAAACTCGATGGTCGGCGGTAACCCATTCGGTGCCCCGCTTCCGCAAGTGACGGACGACGCTGGAACACCATTCGCCGTAGTCGTAATTCCGGTGGACGACCGATTAGCCATCAAAGCCCAGCAGAAGTAGGGATGCGCCACCGCTAGCAAGATGCAGATTTCTGAGTCGAAAAAGAAAGGAAGAATCGCGATGCAAACCGAACTCCAAACCGAGCTGCAAGAGTTTTTGAGACATTGGGAGCGAGAAACAGATGGCATGCTCGACCTGCTGCGTGCACTACCGGCGGATCAGTACGATTTTCGTCCGGACACGGGTGGCCGATCAATCGGGGAACTGGCGTGGCACCTCGCAGAAGTCGATGCTTATGTGTCACTAGGCATCGAACAGGGCGAATTCAAGTTCGACACCAACAAACCGCCACACATCGACCGTCCGAGAACAATAGAAGCGCTCGCGCCCGCATTCCGTGTAGTGCACGACGAGGCCGTCACTAGAGTGGCTCGGCTTCAGTCTCACGACTGGGGGCGCGAGATCCGATACGCGGATGGCGAACTCTGGAGCATTGGCAATCTGCTCTGGCGCAAGCTGTTGATGCATGCGGTTCATCACCGTGGCCAATTGACGTTACTTTGCAGGCTCGCTGGCGGTGTTCCTCCCGGTCTGTTCGGCCGAACCCGGGAAGAGACTCCCGCGCGTCGCGTCCTGACACATTCGCGAGATAATGCGTGATCGATTCCAGAAGCAGCTTGACTCAGAGGCCGCTCCCGCAATCGAACTACTGCGGGTACCAGTCGAGCAATCGGACTTCGATCCCGGTTCCTTCCAGCCGCTTTTGAAACGCGCTGAGATCGGAACCGCGGTAATGATACGGAATCACAACCTTCGGGTGGAATGCCTTCACCGCATCCGCTGCTTCGTCGGGAGGCATGGTGTAAGGAAGATTCATGCAGACGAATGCCACGTCGACGTTTTTCAGAGCGCGCATTTCCGGCACACCTTCCGTGTCTCCGGAAAAGTAAAAACGCACGCCGCCATAGGTGAGCACATATCCGTTCCCGGTCCCCTTCTCGTGGAACAGTTTGCCCGGAGCTGGACCGCGCGTTGGGTTAAGGTTATAGGCGGGGACAGCCTCGATGGTCCAGCCCTGCCATGTTTTGGATTCACCATTAGCAATCGGTCTTGCAGCCGTGACCGTGGGCACCACGGCGAGGGGGGCCAGAATGTCCGTTCCGGACTTTCTGATTTCGGCAATGGAAGCCGGATCCATGTGATCTGGGTGAGCGTGGGTAATAAGGATAAGATCCGCTTTTGAGGATCCGGGGAACTTTGCCGGTTTGGCAGGGTCAAGATATATGGTTTTGCCCCCCGCTTCGATCAGGGTGCTGGCGTGATACAACGGAGTGATCCTGACCTCTCCCGCCGAGGTCGGAAACGTCTGCGGAGCCGCCGCGGAATATGCAAAGTACGACGTACTGAAGAAGAAGCAAGCGAGAGCCAGAAGCAGTTTCATCTCAACCTCACGTAAATTGTCGATCGCGGCATAAACGCCCTTTACAATGAATCCCGCAGCGTCCAGTCGACCATCCATAATCTTAAGGCTGACTGGACGGTCGGCCTAGATTTAAATGTCGGCCTAGATTCAAATAAAGTGCGAAATAAAGCAACTTCTCCCGCGACCGGGCGAAGCGATTCGTCATCTAAGAAACCTCTGACAGTACGGACGGGCGATTTGATTTCGACGGATTGACGATAGTCAGGGTCCGACGAGCCTTCCTGGCCAGACCGGAGTGTTGCATGCCTCGTGCAGAAATTGGTGCGGAAAGAATCGCTGCAGTTCACGATGAACTCCTTGAGCGATGGTCTGACGCTCGCTGCCGAAGCGATGCACTCTTCAATTTGGTGCGCGAGAACGCCCTTTATGAGCGGCCGATTCCGGAGCGCCATCGCATCATTTTTTATCTCGGACATCTCGAGGCATTCGATTGGAATTTACTGAACGGAAGTATCTTCGGGCTGAAGAGTCTCCACCCCGAATTTGATCGGCTATTTGCCTTTGGCATCGATCCAGTCGGCGGCGGCCTTCCTACCGATCTGCCATCCGACTGGCCCGCCGTGGATGTCGTCCGCGATTACGTCAACAATATCCGCAACTGTCTCGACACGAACGTTGAAAAGCTAATTCTCGAACCGCACTTTCGCACGGACGACGGTTTCTCTCTGGACACCTTGCTTAATGTAGCGATTGAGCATCGGTTGATGCATATCGAGACACTGTCCTACATGCTGCATCAGTTGCCACTGGACACGAAGGTGCGGCCGAGAGCGCAGCAAGCAGTATCGGCGAATCTTGCTCTTCCGCCAGTCGCACACCGGATGGTCAGTGTGCCCGCCGGCGTCATAACTCTCGGTCTCGCTCGGGACGCTAAAGACTTTGGCTGGGACAACGAGTATGAGGGTCACACGGTCGAAGTTCCTGCGTTTGAGATTGACCGGTACAAGGTGACAAACCGGCAGTATCTCGAGTTCATGGCGGCGGGAGGTTATGAGACACGCGCTTTCTGGAACGATGATGACTGGAACTGGAAGACTGCGGGTGGAATTTCTCATCCGTTGTTCTGGAAGAAGGACGGCGATCGGTGGTTGTACCGCACCATGTTCGACGAAGTCCAGTTCGACGAAGTGGTGCTGGACTGGCCGGTGTATGTGAGTCAAGCGGAAGCTAGTGCGTACGCGCGCTGGGCAGGGAAGTCGCTTCCCACCGAACAGGAATGGCAGCGCACTGCCTACGGCACCGTCGACGGAAATGCAAGGTTTTACCCGTGGGGCAGTGAAACGCCCAATAAAAAGCTCGGCAATTTCGACTTTCACCACTGGGACCCCGTGCCGGTATATGCGTTTCCAGAAGGCCAAAGCGCTTTCGGCATTCACGATATGTTAGGCAACGGATGGGAATGGACCTCCACCGCTTTCGCTCCGTATCCTGGTTTCACACCATTTCCTTTCTACCTTGGATACTCTGCAGATTTCTTCGATGGCAAGCATTTCGTGATGAAGGGCGGCTCGGCGCGCACTGCTGCGAGCATGCTGCGGCCCACGTTTCGCAACTGGTTCCAGCCGCATTATCAATACGTGTACGCTGGTTTTCGATGCGTACGCCGGCGGATGCCGAAGGGGATATAAAATGCTCATTCATGCCATCAATAAACCCACTTATGAATTCGCCGCCGACGTGCGAGCCGGTCTCGCCCGGTCAGGACAGAAAGAACTCCCCTCCAAGTACCTCTACGACGACGTGGGCTCGGCGCTCTTTGAAGTGATCAGCCATCTGCTTGAATATGGACTCACTCGGGCCGACGAGCGTTTGCTGCAACAGCATGCCGCCGAGATTGTGGATCGCCTGGAATCCCCGGTCGCCGTGGCCGAACTTGGCAGCGGTAGTGGCAAGAAGACCCGTTGGATACTCGAGGCGATCAGCCGTCGTGAGCCGACTTTCTATTATCCGGTTGAAATATCCCGCTCAGCTTTAGTCATGTGCGAGCGGGAACTCAGCGACATTGATTCCATCAGCATTGTGGGTTTTGAGCGCGAGTATCTTGATGGGTTGCTGGAGGTGGCCGCGCACCGGCGGCGCGGTCAGCATCTCTTCGTGTTGTTTCTGGGGAGCACCATAGGGAATTTCGATCGTCCCGCTGGAGTAAAATTCCTGGCGGAGGTACGGCGCATTCTCGAGCCCGGAGACTCACTTCTTCTCGGAACGGACTTGGAAAAATCCAGTGAACAATTGCTGCGGGCCTATGACGACGAACTGGGAGTGACCGCTGCTTTTAATCTCAACCTGTTGGCCCGGATCAATCGCGAACTCGATGCCGATTTCGACTTGAGCCAGTTTGCCCACGTCGCGAGGATCAATCACGAAGCCCGAAGCGTCGAAATGCATCTGCGATCTAAATGTCAGCAGACGGTCCGTATTCCGGCGGCGGATCTGCGTGTCGAGTTTCTGGAGGGCGAGACCATCTGGACGGAGAGCAGCCACAAATACTCCGCCAGGGAGGTCTTCGAGATGGCGCGCAATGCCGGGTTCTATTGCCAGTCCCAATGGGTTGATGAGCAGTGGCCGTTTGCGGAGAGCCTGCTCATGGCGGAATAGCTGTATCATGCTTCACGAGTAGCCCATGGAGGACGCGATGGCAGAAGAATGTACCCACCTCGATCAGATCAAAGTAAGAAAAACGAGCAAACATGTTTGTGAGGACTGCGTTAAGACCGGCGATTCCTGGGTCCATCTGCGCATGTGCCTCGTCTGCGGACATACCGGTTGCTGCGACTCGTCCAAGAATAAACACGCCACTAAACACTTTCACAATACGAACCATCCCCTTATCCGCTCGATCGAGCCCGGCGAAGCGTGGGTTTGGTGTTATGTAGACGAGATCGAGGCGGGGGAACTGGCAGCCTAAACACTCAAGATAGGATCCCGATGTGACGGGTTGCGGCGAGTCCGAAGCCGGACGATAATTACGCGACCAGAGTGTAGTTTGCTGTATCTAACCCTCTATACCTGATCACAAGTTCAGACTCTTGGTTCAGACTTGCTGTCTGAATTTTACCTTCTTCAATACCAGGGTTGAGGCCGCGCATGGCAAAACCGGTTTTGCTGAGTGTCGATGACGACTCCGATGTTCTGCGGGCGATTGAACGCGACTTGCGCTCGCAGTATGGCGCGGAGTATCGCGTCATCGGGAGTGATTCTCCCGAGGGCGCACTGGATCTGTTGAAGCAGTTAAAGGTGCGCAATGACAGCGTCGCCCTGCTGCTGGCGGACCAGCGCATGCCTCGGATGGACGGGGTCGTATTTCTACAGGAAGCAATGCACATCTTTCCCGATGCGAAGCGCGCGTTGCTGACCGCATATGCTGATACGAACGCAGCGATCAGCGCCATCAATCAGGCCAGCATCAATTACTTTTTCTTGAAGCCGTGGGATCCGCCGACTGAGCATCTGTATCCGCAACTGAATGACCTGCTCGATGACTGGCAAGCTTCCTATCGACCGGCGTTCCAGGGGATCCGTGTTCTGGGTACGCGCTGGTCGCCGCGATCGTACGAACTGCGCGACTTCCTGGCTCGCAATCGCGTTCCCTATCAGTGGATCGACGTGGAATTTTCGGCCAACGATCCAGAAACTAAACGTCTTGTTGAGGCCCTCGGCCCCGAGGCCGCGAACCTCCCGGTCGTACTCTTTCCCGACGGAACGAAGCTTCTGGAGAGCCTGCCAGCCGACGTTGCACAAAAAGTCGGCCTGCGGACGCGTGCCCAAACCGACTTTTATGATCTGGCGATTGTAGGCGGCGGACCGGCAGGACTGGCGGCCGCCGTTTATGGCGCGTCGGAGGGTTTGCACACGGTGATGATTGAGCGCGAAGCGCCTGGCGGCCAGGCCGGCATGAGTTCGCGAATCGAGAACTATCTTGGTTTTCCGGCCGGACTCAGCGGCAACGATCTGGCCCGGCGCGCGGTGGTGCAGGCTCAGCGTTTTGGCGTGGAAATCCTGTCTCCTCAGGAAGCGGTCGGGGTGCGTACTGAAGGATCTTATCGGTTTATCAAGCTGGCGGATGAAAGTGAAATATCCTGCCACGCCCTCATGATCGCGAGCGGAGTGCAGTGGCGGCGACTAGACGCTCCAGGAATCGATAAGCTGCAGGGCGCCGGTGTGTATTACGGTGGTGGTGCAACGGAAGCGCTTTCCTGCAGGGGAGAAATCGTCTACGTGGTGGGCGGCGCAAATTCGGCGGGCCAGGCGGCGATGAACTTTGCCAAATATGCGGAGCGCGTCGTCATGCTGGTGCGCGGGACTTCTCTCGCCAGCACGATGTCACAGTATCTGATCGATCAGATTAAAGAGACGCCTAACATTCAAGTGTGGGCCCACGCCAGTGTAGTCGAGGTGCATGGGGAAGCGCGCCTGGAAGAGATTTCGGTGCTATGTTCGGATACCCACAAGGTGGAACGGGTGCCGGCGAATTCGATCTTCATCTTTATTGGAGCCCTGCCGCGAACTGACTGGCTGGGAGTTCTGGTCGAACGAGATGAGCGAGGCTTCCTCTTGACCGGCCCCGACCTTATCCGTAACGGACAACGCCCCAAGGGGTGGACGCTAGACCGGGATCCATTCCTGCTCGAGACAAATATCCCCGGAATCTTTGCGGTGGGCGATGTGCGGCATGGTTCCGTGAAGCGCGTCGCTTCGGGCGTCGGCGAGGGATCGGTAGCGGTGCAATTCATCCATCAGTATTTGAGCAAGGTATAAATGGTCGACAATTCAGAACTACTTCGCGTTCCCGCGTTCGCTGATTTACCAGACGAACAGATCTCCTGGTTCCTCAGCCAGGCGCAGGAACTCCATCTCAAAGCGGGTGATTCCTACTTGCGCGCCGGCGATCCCGCGAACGTAATGTTCGTGATTCTGGAAGGCCAAGTTGAAATCCGCGGGGAGATTGGCGGTGAAACGGTTGCATTCCCCATTGATGCGGGCAATGTCACAGGAGCCCTTCCGTTTTCCAGGATGAAGCAGTTTACGGTGGGTGGGCGTGCAATCGTGGACACCCGCGCCTTAAAGTTTTCGGCGGCCCTGTTTCCCGATCTTGTGCATAAAATGCCGGAACTGGCCAAGCGCCTGGTGGGCCTGATGTCCGATCGTATCCGCGAAACCACTCGGATGGAACAACAGCGAGAGCGATTGGCCAGTCTGGGTAAGCTTTCGGCGGGTCTAGCTCATGAACTCAATAATCCGGCCTCTGCAGCCAAGCGCGCCACCAGTCAACTACGCAAGATCCTGAAGAAAATCAAAGATGCCAGCCTTGAACTGGGCAGGCGGGATCTCACTCCGGCACAGAAATCAGAAATTGAGAAATTGGAAGCGGCGTTCACCCTGCACGACGAACCTCCGCTCGATGCGCTGGCCATCAGTGACCTGGAAGAGCAGGTTGATTCCTTATTGCGCAGTCACGGGCAGAACGACTTGTGGCAACTGGCGGCTGATCTGGCGCGCAAGAACGTCAAGCCGGAAGTGCTGGAATCGTTATTCGCTGCACTCGATGCCGGCACAGCCAGAGCTGCCCTGGTGAGAATCGCTGCGTCGGTCGAGATCGGCAACCTGCTGAACGAAATTGAAAGCAGCACGTCGCGAATTTCTGATCTGGTTGGCGCGATCAAAGAATACACCTACATGGACCAGGCACCGGTGCAAAATGTCGATATCGTGAAAAGCCTGGAGACCACGCTTACCATCCTGAACCACAAGCTCAAACGCGGAGTGGAGGTGCAGCGCAATTACCAGCCCGTCCCGTTTCTGGTAAATTCATTCGGCAGCGAACTTAATCAGGTTTGGACCAATATCATTGATAACGCCATCGATGCGATGAGCGGAAAAGGCGAGCTTCGAGTACGAACCTATCAGGACGACGGTTGCGTCGTGGTGGAGATCGGCGACAACGGTCCAGGCATTTCGCCCGAAGTTGAGGCACATATCTTTGAACCATTCTTCACAACCAAGGGAGTAGGGCAGGGAACAGGGCTGGGCCTGGACACGGTTCAGCGCATTGTGAAAAAACACAGGGGCAACATTCAGGTCGATTCGAAACCGGGGGACACACGCTTTCAGGTATGGCTCCCGCTGGCGGAAGCTTCGATACCTGCAAATAGAATCCACAACTGAGAATCACAACTAAGGAGGAACCTTTATGCCCGCGCTCACGATAAAAGACGGCACGCATATCTTCTACAAGGACTGGGGAAAGGGCCAGCCCATAGTGTTCAGTCACGGCTGGCCGCTCAGCGCGGACGACTGGGACGGACAAATGTTGTTCTTCGGCCGGCAAGGCTATCGAGTCATCGCTCACGACCGGCGAGGTCACGGCCGTTCCACCCAGACGTGGGATGGAAACGAGATGAACACCTACGCCGACGATCTCGCGGCTCTGACTGAAAAACTCGACCTGAAGAATGCAATCCATGTGGGACACTCAACCGGCGGTGGAGAAGTTGCCCGTTACATCGGGCGGCATGGCACAAAACGTGTCGCCATGGCCGTGCTAATCGGCGCGGTGACACCGTTGATGGTGAAAACGGACAAGAATCCAGCTGGCGCGCCGATCTCAGTCTTCGACGACCTGCGAGCCCAACTTGTGACAAATCGGCCGCAGTTTTACAGGGACATTACGCTGCCGTTCTACGGCTACAACCGGCCGGGCGCCAAGATTTCGGAAGGCATCCGGGAGCACTGGTGGTTGCAGGGCATGATGGGAGGCGTTAAACCCCATTACGACTGCATCAAGGCTTTCTCCGAGACAGACTTCACGGAAGATCTCAAGAAGTTCGATGTACCGACGCTCATCCTGCACGGCGATGATGATCAGATCGTGCCTATCGACGCCTCAGCCCATCTCTCGTCCAAGATTGTTAAGGGCGCGACGCTGAAAGTCTATCCAGGTTTTCCGCACGGGATGCCGACCACCAACGCGGACCAGATCAATGAGGATCTGCTCGCGTTTTTCAAGCGCAGCGCGCAAGTGGCAGCCTGATGCTAACTGCGGTCGATCCAATCGTGCTGGTGGAGCGCCGGGCGCCATCGCCCAGCGCTCCACCGAGGCACCTAGAGCGGACATGCAGATGAGATTCTCAGACAAGGTTGTGCTTGTTGCCGGCGGAACCGGCGGACTCGGACGCGCGGTGAGCCTCGCGTTTCTGGAAGAAGGCGCCAAGGTCGTCGTCACCTACCGAGACCAAAAAGAGTTCGATACCCTGAAAAGCGAAGCCGGCGCAAGTGGCTTGGCGATTGAGGGCCACTATGTTGATGTCACCGACGAACCTGCTGTCGGTCAACTCCTCGCCAAAATTATCGCCGAACACGGCCGCTTGGACGCGTTGGTGAACACGGTGGGCGGCTACGCCGGCGGTGTGAACTTGTGGGAACTGGAGACGAAAGTTTTCGACCAGATGCTCGCGCTGAACTTGCGCTCGGGGTACGCCTTGTCTCGCGCTGCGATACCGGCGATGCTCAAACAGAAATATGGAGCGATTGTAAACATTGCGTCAAAAGCCGCGTTAGATCACGGCGCCGGTGCCGCCGCCTATGCGGCCTCAAAGGCAGGCGCATTGGCGCTGGTGGATTCGTTGGCCGCGGAAGTAAAAGGCACCGGGGTACGGGTGAACTCGGTTCTCCCCAGCATCATCGATACGGACGCGAACCGCAAGGCCATGCCTGGCGCTGACTTTGCTAAGTGGCCGAAGCCCCACGATATCGCGCGTGTCATCCTGTTTCTGTGCAGCAACGATGCCACGGTGATTCATGGCGCGGCCGTTCCGGTTTACGGGGACAGCTGAAACGTCTCGTGACACATCGCGACGCAGGTGACTTGCGCCTGCCTGTTTCCTGGACTCGCCTACGGCAGCAACCCCAACACTCCTACCCCGCTCGTCGTAGCCACATACACCTTGCCATTCGCAATTGTCGGGGTAATGAATTTGTTCCCGTTGCCAAAGTGGTCACGTCCGCCCGCAGCCTGGTTCGAGTTATATAACTCCATACCAAGATTTGTCGCGCTGTAAGCGTGCAGCACTGCTGGTGAGGCATTCTCCGCCGCCCACAAAATCAAATTGCTTGCCGAACTCCCGGAAATGCTAGGCGTAGCCCCCGGATAATTGAAGTGTGTGCTCGTCGCCGATGCAGGCGTGGAATTCAGCCGGCCGCTGGCGTTGAACGAGAAAGCTTTGATCGAGTCGCCCACTGCCCCATAGTAAATTCTCTTGCCGGCGAACGCCGGCGCCGAAAACACTTGCCCACCGAGCTCCCCGGTTACTTCCTGATAAATCTGACTGTTGTTGTTTGGATTAAACTTCCCCATGTTAACTCGATTTGCCAGATAGATGTTCGAGTCTTTTCCGGCGCCCACAACCAGGGAGTGGATCACTCCGCTAGCGTCTTTGAAATTCGGCACCACCATCGCGCCGCCCGAACCTAAGTCCTCGTCCGCATTCGACTCGCTCACCGTGTTGTACATGTTGAAGTAGTCGGACACGGCCAATTGACCATTCTTGATCGCGAGCTTCATGATCGCGTTTCCATAATCGCCATTCACCGGGAACCCGTTGGCATTTAGCGTCGTGTCAAACGTTCCATTCGCATCGAGAAAGTAGATATTTCCGTTCGAGTCCGCCGCGGGTCCCGCTCCTGCCGCCCAGATTGAGCCTTCATGCCCGTTCGGCGTGACGTTGAGTACCGACTGCCGCGCTAAGGTCGTCTCGTTGTAACTGATAATCCATCCCGTGTACGGCCGGATGTCACAGTGAGAAGCCCATGACGTATACAAGATGTGATTCACCAGTAATAGACCAGCCCGCTCCTTGTACTGCTTAGGATCAAAGATCACGTATCCGCCCTGGCTGTTATCACCCGTCCCTGGATACTTGGCTGCAACCTCCACGGGACCGGCAAACTCCTCGGTTCCGGTAGAAATGTCCAGCGCGTGCAAGCGCTGATGATAGGTAGCACTTGAGTCCTTACTCATAGCGACCACATAAATCGTCCCATGCAGCCCCGCTGTAAGATCGATTACCGGGGTAGAAGTAACTCCGATCTCCGGCGTAACCTGACCACAACCACGATTATCCGAAGAAGTCTCGCCCGCCGCAAGCGTCGTCACTTGCCAAAGCGTCGATCCGTTGTCCGCATCAAACCCGTACACTGTGCCATGTTCAGTAGCCACAAACAGCACGTTGTGAGCGCCCTTTCCGGGAATAGTCACGTTCGGAGCGTATAACGGCTGCGCATCGACCCGCCCGTCTGTGGGGATCACGAACAGCTTTCCAAACGTAGTGGAGTTGACATTGTTGAGCGTGAGCAATATCTCGCTCGAATTTCGTCCCGTCCGCATGTTGTTATTGTGATAGGTAAGAACTCCTTTAAACGACAGTGCAGCTCGCACCGGCATTTCACGACGGAAAATCAGAGCCGAAAGAAGGGAGAGGAACAGAAATGCAGATGAAAGCAGGGCGATTCGCGCAGGCAGAGATCGTCTCATGACACACCTCGGATTTTAGAGCCGGGTTTCCGGCTGTTGCCAGATTTCGAGACGAAGGGACGAGTCCGATGATTCTACCTCGAAATCGCCCGTTGGTTGTCTCCAGACCGTCAAGCTGATCGAGCCAAGTGTCGCAGCAGCGTTTCGCTTCTCAATTCTCCCTCCCAGCGCGCGAGGACCAGGGTTGCTACCCCGTTTCCGATCATGTTGACCAGGGCTCTGAACATGCTCAGGAAACGGTCGATTCCGAGAATCAATAGTTGGAATCACAGAGAGCGTTGCGACGAGAGCGATAAAAGATGCACCTTGCACTCCGCTGGCGCCCTTGGAAGTAAGAACCGCCACGGCGAGAATGGTGAGTTGCTGGGCCAGAGTCAGATGGGTATTAGTGGCCTGCGCTACGAATAAAGCCGCCAGCGTCATGTAGAGACTGGTTCCATCTGTATTGAAAGTGAATCCGGTCGGGACCACCAGTCCAACCAGAGACTTGGAGCAACCGAGTGACTCGAGCTTTGCCATTAGAGTCGGGATCGCGATCTCAGACGAACTTACAGCTAATACCAGCAAGATTTCTTCCTTGATGTATGCCAGAAAGCCAAAGATGTTAAAGCTGGCGGTCCAGGCGATGGCGCCGAGTACGATCACGACAAAGAGCACGGAGGTGAGCCAGAAAGTCCCAATCAGCTTGGCGAGCGGACCGAGGGAAGCAAGGCCAAACTTGCCGACCGTGTATGCCATCGCGCCGAAAGCTCCAATCGGCGCGAATTTCATCAAAATATTGGTTATAGCGAACACGACATGAGTGACGGAGTCGAAGAGCGCCACCAGCGGCTTGGCGCGCGCTCCCGCGGCCGACAGCGCGAAGCCGAACAGTAAAGCGACGAATACTACTTCGAGGATATCTCCCTTGGCGAATGCGTCGACCACCGTCGTCGGGATGATGTGCATCAGAAACTCGGTGACGCTTTGCGCTTTTGCCTGGCCCGCATAATCGGCGACCGACTTGGCATCCAGCGTGGCGACGTTCACGTTAAAGCCGCTGCCCGGGCGTACGACGTTTCCCACCACGAGCCCGATCAGGCAGCGCAATTGTCGAAACGACTTCGAAATAGAGGAGTGCCATGCCGCCGACACGGCCGACTTTCTTCAAGTTCTCCATGCCAGCGATACCGGTGACCACGGTGCAGAAGATAATCAGAGTGATGATCATCGTAATCACGCGGATGAATGCGTCGCCCAAGGGCTTCATGGCCACCGCACGAGCCGGGTCGACATAGCCCACCACTATGGCCAGCGACATTGCAACCAGCACCTGAACCCAGAGGACGCGGTAAAAGGGTGTCTTGCTGGATGCGGGCGCGGCATTGACTCGACTCGCCACGGCAGGTGGAGGATTCGCCATCGTCGGTTGACTGTCCTTAATTGTTCGTCGTTAGTCGAGAGCCGGGCGTCCCGCCCGGCGGACCCTTCGACTGCGCTCAGGGCAGGCTAGCGAGATGCCTGTTACTCCACAGGCTTAAGCGTATGCACCAGCCACGGAATGATTACCTCTTTGAAGATGCGTGGATCAGGCCACACTCCAACTTGCCGCCCGAGGTGTCCGCCCTGCGGATTGATCCATGCCGTTTTCGGCACATCTCCTTTGTCGAGCAGTAAGTAGATGTCGGAAATCGGTACCTGAGTATCCTTCACTCCGGCAAGAATGAGCATGGGCGCCATCGGCTTGCCGAGCAGTCCTTGTTTGACGAGCGATATCTTGGGCAACACCTCCGCCATTTCATCGACAGTTTTGACGTTGTCGAAAATCGCCATCAGCGCCGGGACCTGATCGAACAGATATTCGCGGTTGCCGATCAAATGATTCATCAGAAAATCTTTTTGAAAAAAAGTATCGGTCGGCGGTGACTGCGCGCTCGCACCCTTCAAGCGGCTACGCTCGACGATGGCCATCTTCGTGGCCCAATACGCGCCCCAACTCACGCCATGCATAGCAACTCGGTTTTTATCGATCTCGGGCCGGGTGGCAATGTAATCGAGCACGCGCGAAAGCATGCGCTCGGCATTTTCACTGACCTTGATCGGATTTTGCCCGGTGCCTGGGCCATCCACAGCCAGAAAGCCGATACCGAATGGCAGGATCGCGCTGAAGCTCTCGGACAAATCTTCCTTGCGGCTGTCCAGTCCATTTACGGCCAGCACGAGCGGCACGGGCCCATTCGCGTTTTTCGGCAAGCGCAGGTAGCCAATGATTTCCTTTCCTTCGAATGGAATTCTCACAATTTCAAGCGGTGGATCCCAGAAGCGCGCGTGTGCCAGGAAAGCCTCAATTGCCTTTTCATACGAACGCTGCTTGCCGGCAGAGGCGGGGATGGGCCAGCGTCCGAAGGAATAAAGCCGCCACGCGCGGATGTAGTCGGCGTTCGCTTTCACCGGATCGGTTTTCTCCAGCGACTTGGCTTCATTCATGTAGCGATCAGCGACTCCTATAAAGGCCGCCGCCCATTCGTCTTTATCGCGAGTGTGGATGGAGGTGAGAGCCTCCTTCACATCGCCGGGATCAAGTCCGATGAGTGGATACTGTCCCACTTCGGCGCGGTGGACGGCTTCAGTCTTGATCTCGTCGATGGTGCGCTCGGCGTGCTGCTGGGAGGAAGACGTGATGCTCAGCATGAGAGTCAGAGCCAGAAGCATTGCGAATGAGCAGATCAGTCGGGCGAGGTGATGGTGATGCTGTGACGATCTTGACACCTGATGATTCCTTTCCGGTTAAATCCGATTGAAAAAGATGGGGCCGGAGGAAGTCCGACCCCGATTTCTGAAAACCACCGCGATCAGAAAATAAGCTTCAGGCCGAGTTGAACCGAGCGCGGGCCTCCCGAACCCACGGCCGGATTGGCGGCGGCGACGTCGGGAGTGGCGCAGCCGCATCCGAAGCCACCCACGGAAGGATCATTGAAACCGAAACCATTCTGGCCGCCGTATGGATTGGCGAGGTTGGGATGGTTGAAAATGTTGAAGAACTCCGCCCGGAACTGGGCGCGAAAGCGCTCGCCGAAATGCCAGTTCTTCGCCAGGGAGAAATCCACGTTCTTGAAACCGGAATCGGGGAAAATGTTGCGTCCCATGGTGCCGAACGTTCCCAGTGACGGAGGAATCATAATGGAATTGCGGTTGGCGTAGCAGCCGAAAAAGGCCAAGGATTCGGTGGCTGCACCCGGAGATCCTCCATCCAGCGCGAGAGCTTTTGCGTTGCAGGCCGCGTTGTCAGTCGGGGCGGATGGACTATCGGTTCCGGGGAAGAATGGAATGCCTGCCAAGTTCGACTTAAAGTCGCCGGGCTTCCCATAGAAATTCCAGCGGATGGGGCTGTTCGCCGGAGGACTGACGGGCAGGGGACCGATACCGGCAGCGTCCGTTCCTTCATCCATCGCCCCCCAGTGTTGCGGACTTTGCAATGTGATGATGGAGTTGAGTTCCCAGCCTTCCAGAGCCTGCGCGTAGCCCTTCTTGCCGGGGATAGCGTAGGTAAGTGAAAGCGTTAGGCGATGCCGCACGTCGAAGTCGCTGTTGGCGTACTCCGCGCCCGGGTTATAAGCGTTCTGCGGAAGTCCCGATCCATAACCGAAATCCCAGTTTGCGCCCACGTTATCGAGAGAGTGCGAGTAGGTGTATCCGGCTACCATGCTCAGGCCATGGAAATTTCTGGAGTTCAGCGTCACTTGCAGGCCGTTGTAATTTGACCTGTACACGTTTGCCATGTTGAAGATGTTGCTTAGATATGGAAACTGGGTGAACGGTCCCACCTCGTTGGCAACCTGGCAGTTAGCATTGTTGACGGTGTCGTAAAAGCCCGTTACCAGTGCATCCGCCGTACAAGCAGCGATGTTGGCTGCGGGCCACCCTGATCCTACCGGCGGCTGGTTAATGTCGCGAATGCCAGTTAGCCTTCCGCCGTGGTTACCGACGTAGGCCATCTCCAACGTAAGTTTCGGGGTAAACGCGTGTTGCAGACTGAGCGTCCAGTTCCAGACGCGGGGCGTGGTCAGATTGCGGTCAACGCTCATGATGGGGCAGGCACTGACGGGGCAATTGATCGTGGCGTTGTTAACCGGTGTGTTGTCCCAGGTCGTCCCGGGATTAGTGAAGTACAAAAAATTCTTTGTGGTGACGTTACCGGTGGTGATCGTGCCGCCCGGTACGATCCCCGCCGTAGGAACACTGCCAGGGCCAAAGGCGTTGTTGAAGGCGATGAACGACTGCCAGTTCACGGTTTCGTAAACCAGACCGGCGCCGCCGCGGATCACGGTTGATCCCTTGCCGTTGGTGTCCCAGGCAAATCCGAAGCGCGGCGCGAAGTTCTTGTGATCGGGATTGTAGAGGCTTGGGATACGACCCGTGCCCGTTTGCACCTGCACTAATCCGTAGGTCGAGTTCGGATCGAAGTTACCAAGCAGGTTGTGAGCTTCCTGGGGAACACTGCTGAACTCGTATCGCACTCCGAAGTTCACAGTCAGATTCTTGGTGGCCCGCCAGTCATCCTGGAAGAACGCGCTATAGGCCCAGTTATGGAGTTGCAGCGTTGGGTTTCCCACCTCCAACGTTGACTTAAAGGGCAAGCCCGCAAAGAAGTCCTCGAGTGGTGTGGAGTTGGCGCCGTCCAACACCGAGCCCAGGAAAGTTATGCTGCCGCGGGAATTTCCGTAGGCTGCGTTCCTCACGTCCTGGCGATGCAACTCACCGCCGAACTTCATGGAGTTTGAGCCGGCGGTGTAGGAAACGTGGTCGATGAACTGCGTGATGGAGTCAGGGCCCTGGAATTTTGGCCATTTGAAGCCGCCCAGTCCGGGAAAGAAGTAGCCGCCAAACCCGATGCGCGGCAATCCGCCCGTGTTTGGGCCCGAGACGCCAGTGACGAGCCCGTAGCTGGACGCAGGCGTGTTGAGATCGCCCGGCAAAGTCGGCTGGTATAGACGGTTATATCCAAGCCGCGCTTCATTCACCCAGCGCGGACTGGGATTCCACGCCCAGCTTCCGCCAACCACCTGAACGCGCGTG
>Ga0209131_1001042_pt1 | contig 19126 bp, 17 predicted proteins | sample GraSoi_2013_40cm_FD_185826 | JGI IMG/M metagenome (GOLD analysis project Ga0209131, IMG submission 185826) | Grasslands soil microbial communities from the Angelo Coastal Reserve, California, USA - Sample 9_17_2013_40cm (SPAdes) (version 2) | ecosystem: Environmental > Terrestrial > Soil >... | reverse complement strand
AATCTTCTGCTCGTTCGAACCGGAAGGAGCTTTCGAATTCGCCGCAGCGCTGTCGAGGATTCCATGGAGTTGTTCGCGATTTCTTTCCGCCAGCTCGTTGAACCGGCCCCAGCTCGGGTACGCGGCCGGAATAGGATTCTTCTTCAGCCATTCGCCATTCGCGTAATTGTAAAAATCCTCGCAAGGTTTGCACGTCTTGTCCAAAATCGTGAGGTCAACACCATGCGCTTCGGCGGCAGAAGTCTGAGAGCTGCCGCCGCCCTGTGCGGCACGCAACATTCGGGCGGAAACAATACCTACAAACGTCAAGATAGCGGCAATTAAAAAATATGGTCGAATAGCAAGCTTTCTTTCGCGCACCAAATTGGAAATATGTTGATCCTTCAATGGGAATCCCATAAGCAGAACCTCCTATCCTTGCAATTGCAACGCATTACTTTTTGTTGCGCCTCTCTTGTATCTCCCAGCCAAACTCTTTTGCCATCCTACGTACCATGCGTTTCCGCAATTCGATTGTCCTGACTGGACTCTGTAGTCTGCCAAGGATTCTCTTGAATTTGTCAACAGCTTTTCGATCAACAATCCTTAGTCGAATCTCGTCGCCTGTGCGAAGCGGGCGCCGGATCCAGCGTACATATGACTTCTTGGACGTAATTAGCCCCATGATGTCCAAGTCAGTTTCACCTGATTCTGAGATGTAATTTATGGTGGCGGAAAGGTAACCGTATTTACCGATTCCAGCGATAGCAAGCCGCTTCCCATTGAGAAATACTTCATAGGCACGCATGACGTTAGTGTACTCGAAGACAAAAGCCGCATCAAACTAAGCGCTCATGCGGTCGACCAAGGCAGGCGCAGCGCCGTGCCCTAAAAGGAAAAAGACGGGGATTCTGGCTTCACTCTGCAGCGCTTAGGCTTCGCAATTGCGACTCAAGCGCCGCAGAATATTCGCGCTCAGAGGTTAAATCGGTCTGAAGTTTTTTGATGAGAAATTCGAGACGCCGAATTTCCGCACGTAGTTTTACCACTTCCGGCGAACCACTCACCGAAGTTTGTTTCGCAATCGCGGGCGGAGCCGCGGCTTGTAGGGCCTGCGGCGCCGTAAGGTTAAATGCGGGCGCGGTCTTTAGTGCAGGAAGGACCTGGGGGGAAACATTGGCGGCGCGCTCAAAAAGTTGAGTCAGCGGATTGGGTTGACCCAAATTTACATTTACAGCCGTCAGTTCCGGTTCAGAACGATCTAGAAGTTTCTTGACTCTCGCGACCAATTCCTGCGGATGAAACGGCTTGCGAATCAGCTCATCCGCTTTCACGTCATTGGCCCGCTCAGCGACTTCCTTGTTGACCACTCCGGACATCAGAAAGACGGGCGTCCCGCCAAACAACGGATGTTGCTTTACGTACTGACAGAGCTGGTATCCATCCTTGTCGGGCATGATGACGTCGCTGATCACGGCATCGGGCGGCGTCTGATCAAATTGAGCGACGGCGGACGCCATGTCGGCGCAGGTTACGACATTAAAATTCTCGCGGCGAAACGCGATCTTGACCACCTCGCGCATCGTGGCGCTGTCATCGATAAAATAAACATTCGGTTTGGACTCCTGCCCGCGTGCAAGAAGATCGATCATGGCAGTTCTCTTTCCGCCAGTTCGCGTTGTGCTTCATCGAACTCGCGCATGGCATCAAGCAACAGATCCGTCGCGCGCCGGTGAACGGTTCGCTCGTTCGCGATTGTGCCGGTGACAAGTTTGTAGGATCCCATGGCAGTCTGCTGGCATTCCTTAATGATCTGGATGACCGCTTCTTCCCCGATCAGCTTGCCGCACTCCGCGTGGTGAATTTCGCCGCTCTCAAAAAACATGACCGCGTCGGTTTCGCCCGCGTTGACGTGCAATGCGCCGGTTTGCCGGCCTTGGTCGAGCATCTGAATGATTCCCGGCAAATCCAGGTGCGCCAGATTTCCGCTCAAGGAAGTGTCCGCCGTTGAGAGCATCTCGGTCGCCTGAAACCCGTGTCGTGAGCTTCGCAAAAATGCACGGATGTGCGCGGCAATGTCAGCGGGATTCCTGCGGCGGTCAATGTAATCGTCGCAACCGGCACGGTAGGCCTCCAGAGGCCCTTTCTCCACGCTATTGCCCAGCGCCATGAGGGGAGTGCTCGCCGTTTTCGGATCGTTGCGCAACATGGGAACGATTTCAAAGGCCCCCATTTCACGCAGTTCCGTCGCGCACAGGATTATGTCAGGCGGACTCCATTCAATCATCGTGAGCGCATACGAAGCCACCGGATGATGTAGCACCTCAAAACCTTCCTTCTTGAGCGCTTCCGTCATGCGCTTGACGAAGTAGACGTTGCTGTCAATCAGCAGCACGCGCAGCGCCGCCTCGCCCGGAGTCACGACAATACCTCCGTGGCTAGGATTCTTTCGTCGTAGTTCGCGGCGTTCATCGCAATTGCCTTCTCCAGATCCAACACATCGACTTGCTCTCCGTTGAAGTCGAGGCGCCCGACCACGAAATCAACAATATCAGTATGCGGAAACATGATCCCGCTTACCAGTTCGCATGCGCCTTGAACGGGGATCGCGCATTTCTCGATTGCGCCCGAGATGTTCCGTTCAACTACAAGGAAGAACCGCGTGGATCGAGAAGGCGCGCCGCATACGGCGGGGCCCAAATCGAGCACGGGAAGAATTCGTCCGCGTCGCAAAACCACTCCTGAAATCATCGGAGTCGTGTGCGGAAACGCGAATAGCTGCGGTGAGGCGATTAATTCCGCGACTTCTTCGCGTCGCAAGGCAATCCGTCGCGTTCCTACTTGAAATACGACAAAGGACGGGACCAGATTGTTGTTCTCCGCGCTCACGCGCGCTCCCTTTCGCGCCGCAAAGTCCCTACAGAATGAACCACGGTGTGCAGAAGTCCTGGATTCTCTTGTTCCAAGCGTCGCAATTCATCGACCGTGAGAAATCCTCGTGGTTCCGCGACCGGCACAACCTTGTGTCCCAAAACCGTGAGTCCGCGGTACCAGGTCCGCTCTTCTCCACAAAACGATCGCGGCAAACCCAGCAGAACCCGCATCTCCGCCATTTCCTCAATTCGGTCCACCAAGACCGCAACGGGCACATTCCGCAGAATCAGCACCGACGTGGGTCTGGAAAGCGGCAGATGAAAATGCTCGTAGCCGCTGACGACGTAATAGGAACGTGCGTCACGCTCAACGATGTGGCGGACTTTTCGCAACACGGGCCGGTCAAGTTCCACTACGTTCCCGCCCAGGCCGTCCGTACTCCGAATTTCCTGAACCGATGACGCGGAAATTACGAAACTATGATCGCCAATTGAAAACACGACGACTTGTTCTTTTGGGCGGGTGTCTCGCGGCGCGAGGCCGGAATTTGCCTGCTGCGTCACCGTGACCCCACAGGCTGAGTCGAGCGTGAAATGATTTCCACGTACTTCTCAATGGCCGCGTACATTTCCTCGATCCCAACGACCTGATCCACAGCGCCTGTTCGAACCGCCTCCGCGGGCATTCCGTAAATAACGCAGCTCGCCTCGTCTTGCGCCAAGACCCAACCTCGACCCGCCTTGACGGCCTGAACTCCTTGCGCGCCGTCGCTGCCCATTCCCGTGAGCACCACGCCAACCAGGTTCGCGCCCGCATAGGCTGCGGCGGATTCGAACGTGACATCCGCGCAGGGCCGGTAGCCGGAAATTCTTGGCCCATCATCCAGTTTTAAACGTCCGGTAAGTGAAATTCGCAGATGGCATGACCCGGGGCAAACGTAGAACGTGCCTGGGGAAAGCGCTTCGTTCGCTTCGGCCTCTTTTACGCGCATGTTTGCGACTTCAGCAAGCTGCACGCTCAGTTGCGAAGTAAATGTTGCTGGTATGTGCTGAACAAGAACCACTGCGGCGGGAAAATCTTTTGGAAAACGCGGCATCAAGCGCATCAGCGTTGCCGGACCGCCCGTGGATGCGGCAATGACGACCAGTGGAAACCGCGCGTCCGTGTTTCCGGAATCCTTGGTGGACTGCGCCGGTGTTTTGAAGGCCGTAGATTTTGAGGCATCGTGCCGCGCGGCTGTGCGCACCACTCGCACCTTGGCCGCCATCTTGAGCTTGCGAAGCAGTTCGTCGCTGACCTTTTTCATATCCAGATCGATTCCGTTTGAAGGTTTGGAAACGAAATCGATGGCGCCGAGCTCAAGCGCGCGCAGAGTGCTGGCGGCTCCCTGCCGCGACTCCGAACTGACGATGACGATTGGCCGCGGATTCTGCGTCATGATGTTCTGGGTGGCCTCCAAACCATCCATCCGCGGCATGTTGATATCCATCGTCAACACATCGGGCTGGAGAGACGCCGCGAGCGTAATTGCTTCGCGACCGTCCTTGGCCTGCCCGACCACTTCCATTTTTGGATCGGTGCGGATGATTTCCTCGAGGACTTTCCGCATGAATGCGGAATCGTCCACAATCAGCACGCGCGTTTTTTTCTCGACGGCTTCCATGGTTATGCCAGATCCAATGCGGGCGCGACAGGACGTTGCCGTCGCCCGGAGGAATCCATTAGCTCACCAACAACTGTGAGGAGTTGCTCTTCCTGCACAGGTTTAGTCAGAAACGAAGCGGCGCCCTCCTTCATGGCGCGTTCGCGATGCTTGGCGCCTGCCCTTGAAGTAACTACGAGAACGGGTATACGGCGCTTTACAGGATCCTGACGCAAGTGAGTCATTAATTCGTACCCGTTCATTCTTGGCATTTCGATGTCCGTGATGAGCAAGTGACAACCAACTTGCGCGATCAACTCGGCAGCTTCCATCCCGTCCGAAGCGAGCTTCACGCTGTATCCCGCTTTTTCCAGAATTCTTCCGACAAATTTGCGAACACTGATGGAGTCGTCGGCAACCACCACGACTTTTTCGCCGCGCAGTTCGTCCACGGCCGCGGCGGGAATGCTGCCGGACACAACAGCGGCGGCGCCAGGAGCAAAAACGCGAGCGGCGCTGGCGCTCGGAATCACAACATCATTCTCCACCGAATCAGCAGCGGCCAGCCGGTTTACATCGACTAGGAGGATAAGACTTCCGTCGGGAGAGACCGTCGCCCCAGGAAAAAGTTTCGCGCGCCGCAAGTATTGCCCGAGGTTCTTGATGACGACCTCGTCCTTGCCCAGAACTTCCTCAACTACGACGCCCACCTGACGCCCCGCCGCACGCACGATCACCATGTTCAAGTAGCCGTTGATGGGCTCAATAGGAGGCAGGCCCAAGGCATTATCGATTCTCACCACTTCGGTAACGACGCCGCGCACCTTGGTCAGCAATTTCCCGCCAACGTCTTCAATTTCCGCTGGCCGTAATCGTCGAATTTCCTCGACAACCGCAAGCGGCATGGCAAGCGTCGTGGAGCCGGAGCGTATGAAAAGAGCCTGCGAAATAATAAGAGTCAGCGGGACTTTCACGCCGAAACACGTTCCACGGCCCTGCTCGCTGCGAATTTCAATTTCCCCGTTCAAGGAATGAACGTTGTTGCGGACAACGTCAAGGCCGACTCCGCGCCCGGCGACTTCCGTCTTCGACGCAGCGGTGGTGAAGCCGGGATGAAACAGGAAAGCGCGCAACTCGCTCTCGGTCAGATGTTCGCCTTCCGCGGCTGAAACCAGTCCCGCATGAACGGCGGTATGGCGAATTCGCTCGTAGTCGAGCCCGCTGCCGTCATCCTGCACTTCGATGAATACGTGATTGCCGCGGTGAAATGCGCGAACGGTGACGCGGCCGCGTTCGGGCTTTCCCGCCAGTTTTCGCGCGGCCGCATCTTCGACCCCGTGCGCAATGGAATTTCGGACCAGATGGATCAGAGGATCGGTAATCTGCTGCACGATATTGTTGTCGAGCCGCGTGTCTTCTCCGACCAGTTCCAGGTCCACCGATTTATTGCAGATCTTCGCGGCGTCACGCGCGGTCCGTGAAAGTCGCGTATAAAGATTTCCGATTGGAACCATGCGCGCCTGCGTAATTTCATCCTGCAGGTGGTGCGCGAGCTTGGTGAACTCATCGATGTCGCCGCCCACTCGCCCGACGAATCCTCCGAGTTGCGAAAGCACTTCAGAAATATCCGCGGAAATTTCGGTTAACGAGCGCGAAAGAATGTTGAAGTCGTCGTACCGATCCATCTCCAGTTCGGAGAAATCCAGCCAACCGCTGGAAGCCGGCGCCATCGCGCCGTCTCCAGGACCGCCGGCATAGCGCGTGCCTCCGGAACCACCATTCGGTTTGGGCTGGCCTACGCGATTGAATTCATATTTTGTCTGGAACTCGGAAACTTTGTCGTAGAGCCGTTGCCGGGAAATTCCCAGAACCTCGACGAGTTTCTTGAGCTCCGTCATGCGCCCGACCAGGCGAGTTCGATTGATGACCAACTCGCCCACGCTGTTCATCATTTGATCGAGGCGCACGAGAGAAATACGCACGGACTTCGCCGGCACGCTACGTTCTCCCGAAGATGAATTAGTGCCTGTTGACGAACCCGCCGAAACGACTTCGCCGGCACCCGCTTCCGAAATTTCGCCCGCAGCTGCCTCCGCGCCGTCCGGAACGCTTTCGAGCAGGTCGTCGGGAATCCATTGTGTAATCCGAGTCAGCAGCGGCCCCACGGTCGCGGCCATTTCTTCGTCGCTGGTCCATTGCCGGTACAGGAATTTCCGCAGTGCATCGACGGTCTGTAAACATACGTCCGTTATCTCAGCAGTTGACTGCAATCCCCCGTCGCGGAGCAGTCCGATCAGATCTTCGAGGCGATGCGCGACCGCGCCCAAGCGGCGCAGGCCCACTTGCGCAGCCGATCCCTTGATTGTGTGGACGGAACGGAAGAGCCGGTGAATTTCGTCGGGACTTGCGTTGGATTCCAGGCCCAACAGACATTGCGTGGCGATCTGCAAATGCTCTTCGGCTTCCGGAATGAAGAAGTCCAACACTTCTCTGGGAACATCATCGTCATCCGGCAAATCATCCGCGAGATTATGTTCAGACAACGTCGTGGACATCATTGCGTCGACGGCCGCCTGGGAAGACTCTCCTTCGGCCTCGATCGATTGCGAGGATGCCGCGTCTCGAAATGCAAACGCATAGCGATGTTTGAATGCGGCAATGTCGTCGACTGTTTCTTTTCCATCTGAGCTGATTTGCAGAAGATTAAATTCGAGGACCGATATAGCGTCGGCCAGAAATTCCGTGAGCGGGCCATACGTATCGGGACTCAATTGCGCCTTGCGCGCATACTGAAAAACATGAGCCAGTCTGCCGGCAATTCCTGAAAATAGCGGAAAACCCCAACGGCCAGCGGCATCGGTTAACTGAAACGCGGCGTCATACAGGTGTCCCAGGTCATCGTCTCCTGAAGACTGTGTCTCAACAGGCAGGGCGGCATGCTCGCGCAAATATTGCAGGTGCTCGGAGGCATCCTGCAAAAATTGCTCAAGCGAGCTGGAATCGTGTGGCGTCATGACCCTTTCCCCAGCGCCACTGGACTTTTTTCCGGCGCGAGACGAGCCGGCTTGACGTAATACTTGCAATCTCCATAAACGGCGGTCTCAAATTTGACGGGAACGTTCGTCATGGACTCAGAATGACCAAGAAAGAACAAACCGCCAGGCTCCAGCGCATCGTAGAACCGGCGAATCAGTTCGTTGCGGCGCGCCTCGGAGAAATACATCAATACGTTCATGCAAAAAATGCAATCCATGCGCCCAACGTACACGGAGCGGGCCAAATTCATCGGCGCAAACGAAATCATTCGGCGAATGCGCGGCTTCACCTGCCAGCTATCGCCAAGATTTGTGAAATGCGCTTGCAACTGACCCGGTGAGACATTCGTGATGCTGCGGCCCGTATAGATCCCGCGCTCCGCGACTTGCAGTGCTTCGCGGCTGATGTCTGTCGCCAGAATTTCGATCTGCCACGCATCGGCGAACGGAAGCGTGTCAGCGACTGTGATGGCAATCGAGTAGGGTTCTTCGCCGGTCGAGCAGCCCGCGCTCCATATTCGCAGAACACGCGGGTTGCTCCACATTTTGCGAGCTTGAACTTCGGGCAGAACCACGCGTTCGAGGGCCTGAAATATTGCGGGATAGCGAAAGAACGATGTTTCCTGTGTCAGAAGGCTTTCCAGAAAACGATCGTATTCCACGTTGGAACCGCGAATCCGGCGAAGAAGCCCGGCGGCATCCGGTTCGCCAATTTCTCGTACATACTGATTCACGCGTGGAGAAAAAAATCTCTCGCGGGAAGCATCGAACAGAATCGCCGATCGCTCTTCGATGAGCGTGCGGAACTCGTCGAGTTCCGACGCGGTCGCCTCGGCCGGCATGTTGGATAATTTGTCCTTGCCCATTCCAGGGATCCTCAAGTCGGCACAGATCGGCCGATTTCGGTCGGCTTACCGCCTGGCCTCAGCGTGGACTGGCTCGCGTTTCTCGGGAGCCGACGCGCCGTTCGAACGGAACTGCGACAACGCGTCAACCAGTTGTTCGGAAAGTTTGACCAGCGTGCCCACAGTGCCGGCTGCCTGACGAGCGCTCTGCGTCGTCTGCCTGGTGATTCCAGAAATAATTTGCATGGCGTTGGCGACGCCTTCCGTGCCGCGCACTTGCTGTTTCGAAGCGAGCGAAATTTCCTGGACGAGTTCCGCGGATTGCCGGACAACACTGGAGATCGCTTCCAGCGCTTTTCCCGCCTGATCGGCGAGGCCCGTTCCGACTTCCACTTCCTTGGTCCCTTCTTCCATGACGACAACCGCTTCGTTTGTCTCGGCCTGAATGGCTTTGATGAGCGCCGCGATATCTTTAGTGGCGGTACGGGAGTGCTCGGCCAATTTACGAACTTCATCGGCAACGACGGCGAAACCGCGGCCCGCTTCACCGGCTCGCGCAGCCTCGATGGCAGCGTTGAGAGCCAGCAAATTGGTTTGCTCGGTGATGTCGTTGATGACGTTGATGATTTCCGAAATTTCCAGTGAGCGGTCGCCGAGCGACTTGATTTTTCTTGCGGTGGCCTGCACGGAAGACCGGATGCGCTGCATTCCATCCAGCGTGTCGCGCACCGCACGGTTGCCCTGCTCGGCGGCGTCGAGAGCGCGGCGCGCGGCTTCGGCACTGGCTTCCGCGTTGTTTGACACCTGCTTCATCGAAACCGTCAGCTCTTCCACGGCGGAAGACGTGTTCGTGATTTCCTGATCCTGCTGCCCGGTGCCGGTATTCATCTCGTCGGTCGAAGCAAGAATCCGATTGGCGTTGGTGGAAACATCCACGGCCGCCTTACGCACGCGCTCGATCACGGTTGTAAAATTGTCGAGCATTAGGTTGATCGAGTCGGCGACATTTCCCAGGGCGTCGTTGGTGACTTTTCCACGCAACGTCAGGTCGCCCCGCGCCACCTGATTGATCAAGTTGAGAAGGTCGGTGATGCTTCGCTGAAGGGAATCCTGCGCTTCCTGGTTTCCGTAGGCCTTCGAGACTCGCGCGACCGTCCGGTTCAGATTTTCCGCGATCACGCCGAATTCATCGTTTGCCGACACTTCCGCCTTGGCACGCTGATCACCTGCAGCGAATCTCTCTGAAAAAGCCGACAGCGCGCCGAGAGGTCCGAGCACGCGTCGCGGCAGAGTGAGGAGGAGGCCCAGCGCCGTAAAGAGCGCCACCGCCGCGGCTAATAAGAGCTCCGGACCGGCAGCAGTTATCCCGCCCTGGAAAATGGAGACACCTCCGGAATGTAAGCCGGCTTCGTAGGCGAGTCCGAGCACCGCAAATAGCGCGACGCTAGTCCAGATCACAAGCAGCCAGATTGTGGAACTCAATCGGGTCTTCATAACTTCAAAACCTCCATCGTTCTCTCTCGCGCGCCGCTCCAGTTCTGCGACCGCGCACGAAACTCAAACACTTTTTCTAGGCGGGCTCCAAGTGGAGCCCGCTTCGTTCTCTTTGCGGGCTCCAAGTGGAGCCCGCACCCGTCGCTCTAAATAACCGGCACGGAAAAAACGAGCGTTAACTGGCGCAAGTCCACGACCAAAGCCAGACGTTCCTCGTGTCGCAACATGCCGCGGCAGTGCGGCATGTCCGGAGGCGAGTGGTCCAGCAAAGTCTCCGACGACGCCGGATACGTTCCGATCACTTCATCCGCGGCGATCCCGATATGTGTATCCTCGCTGCGCTCATCTCCCGTCAACACCGCGACAATGACGCTGCGCGGCAGCAATCCTGGCCGTCTGCCTTCGGTCACGGCGATATCCACCACCGGAATGATCGTGCCCCGCAAATTGAAGACTCCCATCAGAAATGGTGGCCCGAGCGGCACACGCGTCATCAGCGGCCAATCCACGACTTCTTCCACCTCCAACACAGGAAGGCAGAATCTTTCACGGCCCGCGCGAAAGACACAAAATTGACGCGTGGGCAGCGCGGAATCAACCGCTTCGGAAATCTCCAGCAGATCGTCAGCCGCCGAATCCGGTGAAAGTGGCTCTAAATGAGTTTCATTCGCCATTAATCGAATCGCCCCACTTCACGAAGGAGGTCTTCGTCGGCAAACGGTTTCACAACATAACCGTTCGCCCCTTGTTGCTCGGCCCAGTAACGGTCGCTCGAAGTCGCTTTCGATGTCACCAGAATTACTGGAATGTTCATGTAAGCTTCTGCGGCCTTCAGCGCTCTGCAGATTTGAAACCCGTTGCGTTCCGGCATGACCACATCGAGCAAAATCAAATTGGGGTGCTCGGAATCAATTGTCTGTTCGATCCGCGAAGGATCGCTGATTCCGATCGCGCGATATCCACCCTTCTCAAGAACGGACTGAATCATCCTCACCATGGCCATCGAGTCATCGACAACGAGAATCTTTTTCACTTCCCTAGCCTCAATTCAAACTGCCCCGCTAAGAGACAGCAAGTACCGCGCCACTCGTCTTGCCGTGTTTCTCAATTCGTTATTGCGCCTAAGCAGCTGAAAGAGAAACTTTTAACTCGATGACAGTGACGATCAGCTCTTTCTTGCCTCCACCATCGCTATCTCACTCGTCTCAACATGCGACTTTCGCTCGTTCAGCTCCATTTCGTTCTCCAGGGAAGAGAGCCGCTGAACCATTTCATTCAAGCGCAGGGCCATCGTTCGGATGGTCCGCACCTGTTCCCGGCATTCAGATGGCAAGGGCTCTCCCGAGAGAAGAATCAGATCCGCGTTCCCCAGAAGAGAAGTAAGAGCGTTGACCATGCCGGGGCGCGCTTCGAGCAATGACTTCCCGAGAACACTAAAACGCTGAAGGGCGCACATGCTTCGTTCCGCGTCGCGCGCACGCTTCTCTGCCGTAGCCCGGCGCAAAACTTCGCCCGCCACGGAAAGCAATGCCTCTATCCATCCCGGATATTCAGGAAGCAGAAGCCAATCCGCATGCTTCGCGTGAATTGGCGCGAGAGATTCAACATCACCCACGACACATACGGGGGAATCCAGATGCACCGACGGCGCCGGCGGAAGCGTGGCGCCATCGCGCAAAGGCCCCACCACGACGAGAGCGTAGCCGGAGGGGTTCGCCTGCCCGCTAACGTTCGTGGATACAGCAGTAATCGAAGGAGAATTCTTCTCCTTTCGCCAACGTGCCGATAAGGTCCGAACAAATTCAGCGTCGTCAGAAACAATCAGGATCTGGCCAGACGTCATCGCTTTCCTTCTTGTGCCGCGTTTCACTTCTGGAGCTGTTCTGCTTCTTCCACAAGAGCCAGCAAACGTTTGACACTGATGCCCAGGTTCACTGCGCTATCCGTTTTCAAAGTTCGCTTCAGCTGGTCGATGCGCTCCTGAAAGCGAGGGATCTCGCCACGCGCATGAACCACGGCCTGTTGCAGCGTTTTAAAATCAATGATTTTTTTTCGTCGCTCGATGGCGACTGACAACAGGGCTCGCGCGACGATGACCTGGCGCAAATCATCCGAATCCTGTCCGGAAGCGCTAATGAACGCCGCAACTTCCCAGGCGGACAACAACACACGGGTATCTTGCACCGTCACTGTCGTCATGGAGCGTCCGCGAACGGGAGGAGTCGCGATCAACTGTTCCCAGATTTTTTCCTCGAAGCTCTCGACGTCCGCGGGTGCGAGATTGGAGACCTTCTCTTCGAGAGGCGGAATTGCGTCCTTCGAGGCGGTGACAGGGGCAGAAGTCACTGCTGGTTTTGCGCCGGGCTTGACGCCTTCTATCGGTTTCGCGGAAGGAATAGAAGTGGACGCTGGCCCGACTGATCCAGACGCGATACCCAGGGCCTCTTCCAGGTCCTGGCGCAGGCACATCAACTGCTCATAGGGGCGGAACTGCGAGTCTTGATTGTAATCAGTCTGGAACGGAGACTTCCACTGCTTATGAAACTGACGCAATTTTGCGACCGGCTCGCTGGCACTAAAACCGCTTCGGCGGCAGTCAATGGATTTGACGCTTCGCCGCTCCAATTCATTCAGCGCCGATTCGATGGCGCGGAGGTCCGCATGCAACAACCGGATGAATGTCCGCCGAAAGGTGAAATTGAAATGGCAAATGGAAACCAGCGCCACGGGATCGTAAAACATTCCGCCCGCGGCTTCTTTGACGAGCCGGCCTTGCTCCATCAAACCCTGTTCGACCAGATCACGAAGACTCCGGCACTGCTGCGCGGTTTCCAATATGCGATCAAATGGCTCGCAACATTCCAGTGATGTCGCTTCCACTTCGCCCAACACGGGCGAAAGAATTTTTGCGACGTCTGCAAATTCCATTCGCGCACCGATCAACTCCTGGGGAGCGCAAAGGACGAAATACTGCACTACGAGCAAATCAATCTTGTCTCGATCCGAAATTTCTTTTTGGGGATTCAATAGAAGGCGCTGCAGGAAAATGCGCAGGCCTTCTTCGCGCGCTGCTGCGGGGGTGGCAAGAAAGCGACGGATGTTCACGGCGCGTATCTGGCGGTCGACCTCGTCGAGCCACAGGAGATCGCGCTCGCGGGACTTTTTGTCAGGCCAGGGCTCGGCGTTCTCGACTGAGGTATACGGCGCGTTTGGCAGGTTCAGTTGGCGTGAGAGGGCAGCGTAGATTGGATACACTTCGCGAAACTCGTCCCAGGAGTTATTTGAGATGGCTCGTGGGCCCTGGTTCCGGTCTGTGCTCACCGTGATCACTGTCAGCCTCGAAGGATCCAGTTGCGAACTTCCGTTGCAAATCGGGCCGCGATAGCCCGGCAGCCTTCGCTGAAGTGAAGACCGACAACGATTGCGTCAGCATCAAGTGAACCGTCGGAGTTCCTCAGATGAAATTTGTCATCCAATTCCAACGGCAGCCTCGATTCAAAAAACACCATTCTGGAAGTCCCGTATTCAATTTCTGTTTTTTCTTCCAGACCCTGGCCCTTCCCTCTGGGCACGACCACGCAGATACGGATTCGCATGGGTGTGGCCCCGGGAAATAGCTCCACCAGTCGTCGCAGGCCTGATTTTTCCTGAACGGGTGGTTCCGGATTTTCTACATGCCGCGTCATTTGAACCATCGGGCGAACCCTCGGGCCGTTTGCGGCCGCGCGTCGTCGCGATTCACTTTTTCAACGGTGATACATGAATGTACGCAATGAGTAGTGCAAGAGGACGGCCAAAGGTCTAAAAGGAGCGATGGACAACTAAGCCTTTAGTTTTCTTATGGTTTGCGAGGGCGTCGCGCTATTACTTTTATGCAAATCTCACTTTGCAACGCGGTGTCTCACTCGCGAAGCGAATCTTGAGTGTTTTTCGCTGACAAAGAAGTCGGCGGATGGAGAGGTTTTTCAACTTTTCTCAACCGGGAACCTTCTCAGTGGGCGCATTTGAGGGAATCTGGTAACGCTTGAGTTTGCGATAAAGCGTTGCGCGGCTGATCCCCAGAAGCTCGCCTGCCTTTGCCTTATTGCCACTCACTTTGTCAAACACACGCTGGATGGTCAACCGCTCGAGTTCTTCGAGCGCAACAGTAGAAAACTGGTCATCCGCAGCGGCGTCCGCTGGCTGGGATTTGGCGTGGAAGTTGCCGCCAAGCAGCGCCGGAGCCAAATCGCTTTCATCAATCAGCTTGCGGTCACCCAAGGTCAGCGCCCGATTGATGCAGTTTTCCAACTCGCGAACGTTGCCGGGCCAATCATATTGCATCAGCAATTTCATCGCAGCCGACGTGAATTTAACGTTCTCGCCTTCCGCCTGGCGATCCAGAAAACATTGCACCAGCATGGGAATGTCCGAACGTCGTTCGCGCAACGGAGGAATATGAATAGAAACAACATTCAGGCGGAAGAACAGGTCCTTCCGGAAAGTGCCCTCGCGAAACGCGGCCTCCAGATTGCGATTGGTAGCGGCAACGACGCGGACTTCGATGCTGATATTTTCATTGCTTCCGACGGGCCGTACTTCTCTCTCTTGCAAAACGCGCAGCAATTTGGCCTGCAATTCGAGCGGCAATTCTCCGATTTCATCCAGAAAAATCGTCCCGCCGTCAGCCGCCTGAAAAAGTCCCATCCTGGACTTGGCGGCGCCCGTAAAGGCGCCTTTCGCGTAACCAAACAGGTCGCTTTCCATCAATGTCGGAACCAGCGCTCCGCAATCGACGGCCACAAAGGGTCGCTGCGCAAACGCCCCCCGATAATGAATTGCGCGCGCAACGAGTTCCTTTCCTGTTCCACTCTCTCCGCAAATCAAGACGGGCGTCCACGTATCCTTCAGCCGTCCGATCATCCGCAGAACCTCACGGATATTCGCTGATTCGCCGATGATTCCATCCAGCTGCTGATCGGTTTCGACTCGCTCTCGCAGGACTTTATTCTCTTGCACCAGCCGGATTTTTTCTTCCATCCGGCGCAGCAGCATCCGGAGTTCTTCCACCCGGAACGGCTTCTGAATGTAATCATAGGCGCCGGATTTCATCGCTTCCACGGCCGATTCGATGGACCCATGCCCCGTCATAATGACAACTTCGGTACTGGGGAGCCGGGATTTGATCTGCCGCAGCAATTCCGCGCCGGAAAGATTCGGCAATCGAAGGTCCGCGATAACAATGTCAGGCATCGTCGCCGGGATCTGCGCCAGCACGGCTTCGGCGCTCTCCGCCTCCGAGCAGAGATAACCAAGACCGCCGCCCACCGTCATGCAAAGGCGACGAATAGTTTGCTCATCATCCACAACGAGAAGTCGGATTCGTGCGTCTTCCTTTGTCATCTGCGAACTCCCAAGAAAAACTCGCTTCTAACCGCCGACAGATCTCACACCTCAAGTCAGTCCGGGCTTACGTCATGAATCAATTTCCGCCGAATTGGCTTGCTTCCGGAGAGACGCGGCCGGCAACCGGATCAAGAAGGTGCACCCTTCGCCGCCGGCGTTGTTCTGGCAAAGAATCTCGCCCATATGCGCGTTGACAATTCCGTAGCAGATACTGAGCCCCAGCCCAGTTCCCTTTCCCACAGGCTTGGTTGTGAAAAAGGGCTCGAAAATGCGGTCAGGATTTGAAATCCCGGGACCATTGTCGCGAAAATAAATTTCCACGTACTCAGACTGCGCTCGCGTCTCGACTTCAATTCTGCCGGGCCGCGAAATCGTTTCGATGGCGTCAAAAGAATTGTTGAGCAGGTTCAGAAACACTTGTTGAAGCTGGTGCGGGTCGGCAACGACGACCGGAAGATTTTCCGCGAGGCGTTCCACAATTTCTACATCGCGATTCGCTAATCCATACGACCGCAGCGTCAGGGTTTGCCTGATAATCAGGTTCACTTCCACAGGCTCGCGCTGCGGAGGCACTTCCCTTGCAAACCGCAACATATTTTGAACAATCACCCTGGTACGCTCGGCCTCCTGAAGTATTAAGTCCAGTTCCTCGCGGGCAGATTCCGGAAGCTCCGGACTCTCCAGAAGCAGATCGGTGAAGCCGATGATTGCCGATAACGGATTATTTACTTCATGCGCCACGCCCGACACCAGTTGCCCAAGTGCGGCCATTTTCTCGGTATGCGCGAGCTTGGCTTGAAGGATCGCCGCCTCAGTCACATCCGTCATCACGACCACAACGCTGTTGGCATCTCCACGCTCTTCGCGCATCGAGCTGAGGTGCACGACGAATCGCGCCACGCTCCCGTTGCGCCGCAAAAAAGGCAATTCGAGCCTGCGAACCGCGCCTGTATCCAGAACGCTTTTTAAGGCTTCCTGAAAAACAGGGCGATGCGAAGTGTGAATTAATCTTTTGAGCGGAAGACCCAGTAGCGCGTCCGCTGAATATCCAATTTCCGTTGCCCGGTGGTTTATATAGCTGATCTGTCCGGACGCATCCAATACAAGAATAATATTTTGCGTATGATTCAAGATGCTCTGGTTAAAGTCATGTTCTCGCCGCAACGCCGCTCGCGACGCTTTCTGGTCGGTGACGTCGAGAATCAGCCCGCGATACTGAACCAGCGATCCCCTGGGTTCGCGAACCGCAGCGACGTGAAGAAGCGCTTCGAGAAAATTTCCATCCTTCTTTCGCAACGTCGCCTCATGATTACGAAGAGAATCCACTTTCGACAACTCTTCGAGCAACAGCCCGCGTTGCGTTGCCTGTGGAACGATGTCCTCAAACAAGTTCGTTTGCAAAAGTTCCTGCTGACTTCCATATCCAAGCATTCGCGCCAGTGCCGGATTCGCTCCAATCATTTTTCCGCCAGGGCTGCAGAAAAATGCACCTTCTTGAATACTGTCAAACAGGTCGCGGTAGCGCCTCTCGGCCTCGAGGCGCTCACGAATGTTAACGAGCACGTGAATGGTCTGCGCGTCCGCATCCACCTCCTGTGTCAACCGAGTCGTGGAAACCAGATAGCTGCAGTCTGCAAAAATTTCGATGGGCCCTTCGAAGACCTCCTGCTGATCCGAGCAGAGGGGGCAAATTCCGGCGTTCTTGCGAGGGTTGATTCCTAGGACTTCCCCAATCGGGCGCCCAACGAGCCTGGACGGATGATCTCCAACTCGCATTGCAAGTGCCTGGTTTATGCGCACGATATTGCCCATCGCATCGTGAGCGACGATCGCGTCAGGTATGGCGTCGATTACCCGGACCCACTGCTGCCTCGAGCGGTAAACCTGGTCAAAGAGATGGGCGTTGTCGAGCAAACCCGCAAAAAAGGTACCCAATAGAGTCAACTGTTCGAGCCGCTGCTCATCCGCCCGAAGATTAGGGTCTCTCCAAAACAGTAAAGCAGCGCCTCGCGACTCACCATGACACACGAATGGAATCGCGACTGCAGAATGGGCGCTATCATGCTGTAAGCAAACAACTTCAGTCACATTTGAGTGGCGGGAAGTCGCTTTCCCAGTCGACTGCGCCAACTCTAACCACTCGACTAGCGTCGTGGGAGGAGGCTCCCCAGGCTTTCCCCATGGCTGCCATCCCATGGTCTCCACGACGATCCATCCGGTTTGACGGGAAAATAGAGAGCAACAGACCCCGCTTGCGCCGAAATGGTCTCCGGCAGCCTGGCAGAAGAGTTTGAACAAACCACCCTGGCTCAGTCCATGCGACTCGATCGCCAACTGGACGAGCAGAGTCTCAAACGTTGGGGTTGCCGATTCGACAGTTCCGGTAGCGAGGTGTGTGGCACACATGCGTGTTCGGATGTGCGGAGCAACAGTCTCAATTCTTATCTTGATACTGTTTCAAATTAGGACTTAGGGGTGCCGCTGTCAATGAACCGAGAGACCTACGATGGTGAATCAATCACCTCTATCTCATCGCAGGATCGCAATCTGAGACGAAATCCGGGTTCCGCTCTTAGTCTTGAGACTACTAATTACCTTTCAAGTAACTTGCGATAGGAACTTGCCTTGACATAAGGCATTTATCCTCATGGAGATACAGCCAAAAAGGCTCAGGAGCGTAACGTTCATAACCGAGGCCGTGATGCTGGTACGAATCGTGCATTAAAGGTATGAGGATGTGGTGTGAACTCATATCGAGGAGACTTATGTTTCGCACAAATGGGGTTAAGTTCGGGGTTAAGTTCTTTGTTGCGACAATGGTTTTGTCGTCCGCAGGGCTTCTGTATACCGCCGTCCCGGGTCGCGCGCAGGATAACGCTTCCGGAGAGGTTAAGGACCACGGCGGTCGAAAGATTAAAACTTCGGTCAAACCGGACTATCCACAGATAGCCCGCCAAATGCGCGTCACGGGAACCGTCCGGCTGGAAGCTACAGTGGCAGCCGACGGCAAAGTGCGCGACACCAAGGTTATCGGCGGTAGCCCCCTGCTAGCTCAGGAGGCGGTTACTGCCGTGAAAAAATGGAAGTACGAAGAGGCTTCAAAAGAGAGTGTGGAAAACGTCGAAGTTGTCTTCCAGTGATTTTCTGGGCCAACTGTGCTCGCGTTCGGGCGTTTGAAGAATTGAGAGGCGACTGGATATGACCATCAGCAGGAAGCTTTATATCGGATTTGGTTCCATTCTGGGAATCCTGGTGCTGCTGTCATTGGTCAGCTTTGCCACGAGCCAGCGCGAGCACAGTGCCAGAAATACGGGGGCATCCTCGCTTCAGACCATTCAAATCATCGAAAAGATACGCTACCAGGTAATGGAGAACGGCCTTGACCTGCGCAATTACCTGCTGAGCGGCGATCCTCGCGAAGAAGCGACCGAAGCAAATGGCGTAAGGGCGCTCGGTAATCTACTCCGCGAAGCCCAGAACAAGTCCAGCGATGATCGGTTAAGGGAAACCTATTCCGCCATCGAATCGAATCAACAGAGTTGGGAAGAGGATTTTTCCAAGCCCCTGATTGCCAAGCGGCACCAGGTGGATGCCGGTCAAACCACCGTTTCGGATCTTCAAATCGTCTACCTGCAACGTTCCGCGAACAATTGGGTGGAGAAGAGCGTAAAGGAAATGGACGACGCCGAGCGCGGCATTCAAAAAGCGCTGGAAGATTCGAACGCGTCCGCGAATAGTTCCGCAACTTACAGCACGATGGCTCTCACGCTGGGCACAATCATCGGCGTTTTCCTCGGCATGATCGTTGCCTATCGAACCTCGCTTTCCATTACTCAACCGCTTGCGGCGTTGATTGGCATCACGCGTGAAAT
>Ga0209131_1001037_pt1:15000-19232 | contig 19232 bp, 8 predicted proteins | sample GraSoi_2013_40cm_FD_185826 | JGI IMG/M metagenome (GOLD analysis project Ga0209131, IMG submission 185826) | Grasslands soil microbial communities from the Angelo Coastal Reserve, California, USA - Sample 9_17_2013_40cm (SPAdes) (version 2) | ecosystem: Environmental > Terrestrial >... | reverse complement strand
GGACTGCCACGCCACGTTGGCGATCGCGTGGTTGCCGAACACCCGGGGAGCCGGGTCGTGCATGCGAGCCCCGGCCGCAGCGGTGCGGGCCGACGCAGTGGCGAAACGACTGCCTGGGACCCGCGCTGTAGCGAGACCGGTACGCGATGTGAGTGCGCGGCCCGCGAGGCGGCCACCTGCGAAGGGACGCGCTGCGATGCGCGCGCTGCCGACATGCGCCGCACCCACATGCGCCGCACGGATATGCGTCGCTCCGATATGCGCGGCCCCGATATGCCCGGCTCCGATATGCGCGCCACTGAAGGAACGGAAACCGCCTCCCCGGGCCGCTAAACCGATGCCGCCGGCATGCCCGGCAAAGCCACCATGGCCGCCAAATCCGCCGCCGTGGCCTCCGCCGCCATGACCGCCGCCCCCTCCGCCACCACCGCCACGCGCGTCGGCCTCGAGCGTCAACAGAGGAACGACGAGGAGCAGCGCGGCGGCCACGCAAGCGCCGGCCGTCAGCAGCGCCGTTGGCGTACGGGGCAATCTTCGTGCCGCGGCCGCGGGGGAAGCCTCAGCCTTTGTCCACAAACGAGGAGCTTGCAACGGCATGTTCCCTCCCTCGCCCGCCTGACAACCTATGCATTTAATCATCATTGTCCCGTGATGAAAGATCGATTCTGGCATTGCGGTCAGTGTGCCGCGCGCACGCCGTGTCGCGCGAGGCGCGGAAGGACCTCATCGCAGAAAAACGGCAGCTCGTCGAGATAATTGACGAAGGAGAGGGCAATCCCGCGCATGCCCGCCTTGCTGATGGTTGCGAGCTCGTCCGCCACGCGGTCGGGCGTTCCGACAAAGGGATAGCCGCCGATCGCATTGGCGGCAAAATACTGGCGCTTCTTTTCGTATTCCTCGGGCGCAATCGTCTGCGGCGTGATGTTCCTGTTGGCGAGCATACCGTCGATCGCACCCCAATCGGCGTTCTCGATGATGGCGTGGCGATAGTAATCGTCGGCTTCCTTCTGGCTCGCCCGGCAGATTACTTGGCCGACCGTGTAGACCTCGATGTCACGACCAAAGCTTCGTGCAGCGCGTTTGATCTCGGCGACTTTCTTCGCGTTCCCCTCGAGTGACGTGCGCGAACCCGAGGTCGCCACGAAGAACGCGTCGCAGTTGCGCAAGGCGAAAGCCTGGCCGACCTCCGAGGAGCCGGCATTCATCAGGATCGGTCGCGTCTCGCCGTAGGGCTTGGGAAAAGCGCGTATGCCCTTGAGCTGCAGGAACTGTCCGTCGAAATCGAAATCGCCTCCTTCGGACCAGGCTCGTTTGACCACATCGAGCCATTCCTGGGCGAAAGCGTAGCGCGCGTCATGCTCACGCTGCGTCACCCCGAACATCTCGAACTCGCCCTCGTTCCAGCCGACCACCAGGTTCACACCGAAACGTCCTTCGCCGACGTGGTCGGCAGTCACGAATTCCTTGGCCGCGATCAGGGGGTGGAATAACGGCGCGTGGACCGTGCCGAACACGGTCATGCGCGCGGTCACGGACAGGAGGCCGACCGCCCAAGTGACGGTCTCGAGCGTGCTGCCGTGAAAATCGGTGACACCGCCGTAGCCCTTCCAGCGACCGATTGGCAGCATGAAATCAATGCCGGCGGCGTCCGCCATGCGGGCCAGGCGCCGGCAGTCGGGCCAACTTGCGGACCACCGTTCCGGCACTGTGGTGGCGCAGCGGCCCGAGGAGCAGTTGGCGCCGAAGATCCCGATCTTGAGCGCGTTGGGGTTGTACATGGCGATGCGATCGCGCATCGATGCCGAGCGGGCGAGCACTGCGGTCTCCATCCCGGTCAAGCCTATAGCGCATCCCTGGCCGCGCCTACTCCACGCTTGCGTCCTCGCCTGCCGGATAAGCCCAGCACAGCGCAGACGGGAGAATCACGTCCACGTCACTGCCGATCGCGTGCCGCGCATAGGTGCCGAGCTCGAGCGCCTCGATGCGCCCGCCGAGCGCGGCGAGCTCATAGATTGTCTGCGTGCCCTGATAGCGGCGCGCCGCGACGCGGGCGGTGAAGCGATTGTCGGTGCCCGCCACGCCGTCCTCGCCGAGCCTTAAGTTCTCCGGCCGCACTGCGATCCTGACCGCCGCGCCCGTATCCAGCCTCGCAGGCATCAGCGCCGTGAGGCGCTGGCCGCCTGCTTCGACCGTGGCGAATTCGCCGTTGCGCGCAAGCACGCGGCCGGCGAGCAGATTCGATGCGCCGGTGAACCTGGCGACAAAAAGGTCGCTCGGACGATTGTAGATTTCGTCGGCCGAGGCCATCTGCAAGAGCTTGCCGTCGCGCATCACCCCGATGCGGTCGCCCAGCACCACAGCCTCGGCCTGGTCGTGGGTCACGTAGACTGCGGTGACTCCGGTCTGCTTGATGATGCGCCGCAAATCGTCGCGCAGGCGCAAACGCAGCTGCGCGTCAAGATTGCTGAGCGGCTCGTCGAGCAGAAGGAGCTGAGGCTGATAGACGAGGCTGCGCGCAAGCGCCACACGCTGCATCTGCCCGCCGGAGAGCGACACCACCGAGCGATCGGCGAACTCTTCTAGCCCGACCAACTTCAACACGTCGCCGGTCTTGCGCTCGATCTCGGCGCGCGACACGCGGCGATGCCGCAGCGGATAGGCGACGTTCTGCTTGACCGTCATATGCGGCCAGACCGCGTATGACTGGAACACCATGCCGATGTTGCGTGAACGCGGCGGCACCTGGACGCCGTCTGCGGGCGCCGACACCAGCCGCCCGCCGATGCTGATGCGCCCGGCAGTGGAATGTTCGAGGCCCGCGATGCAGCGCAGCGTCGTGGTTTTGCCGCAGCCGGAAGGGCCGAGCAACACCACGATCTCGCCCGCGGGCACGTGAAAGCTCACCCCGTCCACGGCGGGCCGGCCGATGGCGAATTGCTTGCGCAAATCACGGACGTCGAGGGGAGCCGACATGCGCCTTCCGGCCTTTATTGCGGCTGCACAGAGCGCACGCGGGCTACTGCCGGTAGCCGTAGATCTTGTTCCACTCCTCGACCCAGGACGCGTGCAGCTTCACGTACTGATCGAAGTTCGGCAGCCAGACTTTGACCACCTTGGGATCGAAACCTTCGGGGTAGACCGGCGGCTGCCGCAGCGAGGTGAGGTTGCCAAGCTCCTTGATCATGAAGGTCTGACCTTCCTCGGACAGGCACCAGTTGAGGAACAGCTTCGCCGCATTCGGATTCTTGGCCGTCGACGGCACGCCGTCGGCGTACGGATTGACCGGCGCGCCCTCGGGCGCAAAGAAAACCTCGAGCGGGGCGCCATCCCGCTTCTTCGGATAGACGATGTTGTAGAGCAGCGGCCCCATCGTGATCTCGCCGCGCACGAGCGCATCCGACATCGGCGCGCCGGAGGGATAGAGCAAGGGGTTGGTCGCCGCCTGCTTCTTCCAATAGTCCTCGCCCAGCACCTGCCGCTCGAACATGACGCGCGTCCAGGTCGTGCCGCCCGAAGGCGCGATAACCTCGCCGATCTGCTTGTTGCCGTATTCAGGCTTGGTGAGGTCGATCCAGCTCTTCGGCGGCTTCTTCACTAGCGCCGAATTGTACGCGATCGACCACACTAGCGTGATGCGCGGCCACAGCTTCGGCGAAATCATCGCTTCGGGAAGATAGTCCTTGCCGTTCGGCGGCGCGTAGTCCTGGAACAGACCAACCAGGTCGGTCATAAGCGCGCGGTCGGAATGATCGATCACGTCGGCCGAGAGCTTGCCGGCGGCGGCTTCCGTCTTCACGCGGGTGATGAGCTGTCCACCCGGGGCGCGCACCATCTCCACCTTGATCTCGGGGAAGCGCTTGTTGAACGCCTTGATGACCTCTTGCTCGACCTCGGCGAAGTTTGCGGTGTAGTAGACGAGCCTGCCTTCCTTCTTCGCGGCGGCGATCAGCTCAGGCGGCCCAAAATCTTGCGCAGCCGCCGGCAGCGCCATCAGGGCCGCAAGGCCGAGCGCGGTCAGGATCGATCTCATGGCGAGGTTCCTCCTGTTGTCATGGTCATCAGCCCGCGCGGCCCACGCTCGCCTCCGTGCTGCCTCCGCGGGACAACCAGCCGGCGACGCCAATTACCACTGCGAGCAGTACCGTCTGCACCAGGCTAAAGGCGGCCGCCTTTCCGGTATTCCCGCCTTCGTAGTAATCGAGCAGAAGCACCGCCATGACCATCGTGTCGCT
>Ga0209131_1001037_pt1:0-10000 | contig 19232 bp, 8 predicted proteins | sample GraSoi_2013_40cm_FD_185826 | JGI IMG/M metagenome (GOLD analysis project Ga0209131, IMG submission 185826) | Grasslands soil microbial communities from the Angelo Coastal Reserve, California, USA - Sample 9_17_2013_40cm (SPAdes) (version 2) | ecosystem: Environmental > Terrestrial > Soil... | reverse complement strand
TCAGGCGAACGAATCGATCGTCGGACATTGAATAGAAAGACCAGCTTGCTTCGGATCGTTCCGACGGCGTGCGGTCAAGCAGAGCCGGCAAAGCATCGTCGACGAGACCTCCTCGTGCCGGCGAGTTGCCGGCAAGGCGATCATGTTGCCGATGCTCGGAGATTGCGCATCGATCGCGACTTGTGTGTCGCGATCGAATCTCGGAGCGATCCTTCCTCTTCACGATGTCAAATATCGCGCTTTCCACAGCAAGCGATGCGCTTGCTGCGGCTGCGCAAGACGTTCTCTGCGAACGAAGCTTTAGCTGGTGGAGCCAGACGGAATCGAACCGACGACCTCCTGCTTGCAAAGCAGGCGCTCTCCCAACTGAGCTATGGCCCCTCCAGATATCAGGGATCGGAAGCCAGCATTCGGGAGCATGCACGCCGATGCCGATACCTGATCCCTGAAAGTGGTGGGCCTGGGAAGATTTGAACTTCCGACCTCACGCTTATCAAGCGCGCGCTCTAACCAACTGAGCTACAAGCCCTTGGCTCAGGCGTCATCAGTCGTCGGAAGTCAGCGCCAAGACGCATTGCCGCTTCTTGCCGGTCACTGACTTCTGATCCCTGATTGGGCTCGTTCGCGAAGAAAGAGAAATGAAGACGGCGGCGTCCCGCTCTTAGGGCTGGCTAGCAGCCCTTCGTTGTTTCTAAGGCCAAGATAGAGCTGAAGACTCGATTACCGACTTCAGACCTCTGATCCTGGCATCCTTAGAAAGGAGGTGATCCAGCCGCAGGTTCCCCTACGGCTACCTTGTTACGACTTCACCCCAGTCGCTGACCCTACCGTGGTCGGCTGCCTCCCTTGCGGGTTAGCGCACCGCCTTCAGGTAAAGCCAACTCCCATGGTGTGACGGGCGGTGTGTACAAGGCCCGGGAACGTATTCACCGCAGCGTGCTGATCTGCGATTACTAGCGATTCCAACTTCATGTGCTCGAGTTGCAGAGCACAATCCGAACTGAGACGGCTTTTTGAGATTTGCGAAGGATTGCTCCTTTGCGTCCCTCTGTCACCGCCATTGTAGCACGTGTGTAGCCCAGCCCGTAAGGGCCATGAGGACTTGACGTCATCCCCACCTTCCTCCGGCTTATCACCGGCAGTCCCCTTAGAGTGCCCAACTAAATGATGGCAACTAAGGGCGAGGGTTGCGCTCGTTGCGGGACTTAACCCAACATCTCACGACACGAGCTGACGACAGCCATGCAGCACCTGTCTCCGGTCCAGCCGAACTGAAGAGCTCCATCTCTGGTGCTCGCGACCGGGATGTCAAAGGCTGGTAAGGTTCTTCGCGTTGCTTCGAATTGAACCACATGCTCCACCGCTTGTGCGGGCCCCCGTCAATTCCTTTGAGTTTTAATCTTGCGACCGTACTCCCCAGGCGGGATGCTTAATGCGTTAGCTGCGCCACTGAAGGGTAAACCCACCAACGGCTAGCATCCATCGTTTACGGCGTGGACTACCAGGGTATCTAATCCTGTTTGCTCCCCACGCTTTCGCACCTCAGCGTCAGTACCGGGCCAGTGAGCCGCCTTCGCCACTGGTGTTCTTGCGAATATCTACGAATTTCACCTCTACACTCGCAGTTCCACTCACCTCTCCCGGACTCGAGATTGCCAGTATCAAAGGCAGTTCTGGAGTTGAGCTCCAGGATTTCACCCCTGACTTAACAATCCGCCTACGTGCGCTTTACGCCCAGTGATTCCGAGCAACGCTAGCCCCCTTCGTATTACCGCGGCTGCTGGCACGAAGTTAGCCGGGGCTTCTTCTGCGGGTACCGTCATTATCTTCCCCGCCGAAAGGGCTTTACAACCCTAGGGCCTTCATCACCCACGCGGCATGGCTGGATCAGGCTTGCGCCCATTGTCCAATATTCCCCACTGCTGCCTCCCGTAGGAGTCTGGGCCGTGTCTCAGTCCCAGTGAGGCTGATCATCCTCTCAGACCAGCTACTGATCGTCGCCTTGGTGGGCCGTTACCCCACCAACTAGCTAATCAGACGCGGGCCGATCCTTCGGCGATAAATCTTTCCCCGTAAGGGCTTATCCGGTATTAGCCCAAGTTTCCCTGGGTTGTTCCGAACCAAAGGGTACGTTCCCACGTGTTACTCTCCCGTCTGCCGCTCCGTATTGCTACGGCGCTCGACTTGCATGTGTTAGGCCTGCCGCCAGCGTTCGCTCTGAGCCAGGATCAAACTCTCAAGTTGGATGAGAACTTTTCCCGGCTGATCACAACGTTTGACGAGGTCCCACTCCCGTCGAGGCGGCCTGACCAGCGCGCGCGATTTGCATCGCACACGCCGGCGCCCGCTCGCGACAGGGTGTTGACCTGAAACGTCGACCGCCGAAGTCTCGTCCGGCCGCTCCCCTCGAAGGCACAAGTCCTCGTTCGGGGAGGCGGCGCGCAGGGACTCCGCCGTCCACGTTTCTCTTTCTTCCGATTCACCTGTCAAACAGCCCGGGACCAGGGCGGTCCCTGCTCCCCGGGGAGCCGGAGAGCCGTCGAAGCTTATGGCCTCCGATCGAAATCGGATGCCTGGTCACCAATATCATTGATGAGCTTCGAAGACGCACCGTCGCACCGAGGCGGCGGCGTGCCGTTAGGAAGTTATATAGGCGTGCGGACTGCCTTATGTCAACGCCAGACAGGGTGAAAATCCACCCCTCCCGGTGCAATCCGGCAACAGCCATCTTCTTAAATGATATAGGGCGGTTAGCATGGGTTGAAAGGGTTCCCTGCGCCGCACTGCGGCCATATTCCTCCGTCCCTCTTGTCGGCGCAGTGGGAGGTGTCGCTTCGGGGGGAATTGCGCCGACCTCACGTCGTCCGTGACGCGCGGCGTTGCCCATCGATTAGGCCAGAAGAACGAGGACACGGTCGTTGACAGACCGTGAAGGCGGCGGCGTGCGCCGGTCCTTCAAGTCAACGCCCGTCGTCCCGGTCGCGTTTGACACCGCGCTGTTGCGGTAAATCGCCCGCGGGCGTGGGCGCAGGGGATGTCGGGCTTGGAGCAGGGCAAACGACACGCGGCGCTGCGTTCGAACTTCGAGGCCGAGCACATCGATCTCGGCAGCGAAGCACCCTTGTCGGTCGACGGCGAGGGCAGCGGCTTGGTGGACCGCCGGCGCGTGTCGGTCCAATGGCTCAGCGGCGTCATTCTCACCGGTCTTTGCGGCGCGGCACTCATGAGCGGCGCCGTTTTTGCAGCTCTCGACGGAGAAACCAACTTCGCGACCGTGCCGGAACGCGTGGAAGGCGCCTTGCGCGGCGCCGCGGGTGCCATCGCCGAACGCGTCGCCAACGCCACGCGCAAGGCCGATCGGCTGCCGCCGCCCGGGGAGGCCAATGCCGCGCGCCAAGTCATTCGGGTGTCGACAACCACTCGCGGCAGCGGCAATCGCGAGATCGTGCGCGTGCGTCCCTTCATCCGTGTGGCGGGCAATCTATCGCTGTCGGTATCCGAGCTCTCCGCCAACATTCCTCCCTTCAACGCACAGAAGATGGCGGCCCAGTCAGAGGGGATTCCGGTCAGCGCGCAAGATGCCGCCGGTGCCCAGCCCGACGCCGAGGTCTCATTCGTCACGCGCGACCTCAACACCGTGTTGCCGCGAGCGAAGATCGCCGCGGTCGCATCGGTCGATGAGGTACTCGCGCGCGTGCGCGAGGCAGCGAACTGGGATGGGAAACTCGGTCAAAAGCTACCTCTGCTTGCGAGCGCCGTTCCCCCCACGCTCACCGCGTACGCCCCGGAGCGGCAGGCCGACCCCTATGCCGGTTTCGAACCGCGCATCGTGCCGGAAAACGTCAGTCTTCTGCCGAAGACCACGGCGCAGGTGACGGGCGGCAACGCCTGGAACGAGCGCACGATCGTCCTCAAGAAGGGCGATTCCGTCTCCGCGTTCCTGCGCGAGATCGGTGCGACGGCGGACGAGATCAAAGCGATCACGGCGGCGTTTGGCGGACGCGGAAAGGACAGCAGCCCGCGCGACGGCTACAAGCTGCGCGTGTTGCTCGCACCCGCAAGCGACGGAATACGGCTGCGGCCGGTGCGCGTCGTCATTGCCACCGACACCGCGGTCGAGGCCATGGTGGCGTGGTCGGAGCTCGGCAAATACGTCGCCGTCGATGTGCGCCACGCCAACAGCGTCGCAACCTCCAGCAGCGACGAGGATGACGACGGCAAGGGAGTTCGGCTCTATCAGAGCATCTATGAGACGGGGCTGCGCAATCACATACCGCGCCCCGTGATCGACGACTTCGTGCGCATCTACTCCTACGATATCGACTTCCAGCGCAAGGTCCAACCGGGCGATTCCTTCGAGGTCCTATTCGCCGGCGAGGACGAGAATCCCAGCGAGAACAGGAAGGCGGAGGTGTTGTTCGCTTTGCTGACAACCGGTGGGGAGACCCGAAAATTCTATCGCTATCAAACCGGCGACGACAATCTCGTCGACTACTACGATGAGAGCGGCAAGAGCGCGAAGAAGTTCTTGGTCCGCAAGCCTGTCGCGGACGGCAACATGACGTCCGGCTTCGGCGGGCGTAACCATCCCCTGCTCGGTTACGACAAGATGCATACCGGCGTCGACTGGGCCTCATCGACGGGAACCCCGGTGTTTGCTGCGGGCAACGGCGTCATCGATAAGATCGGCTGGGAAGGCGGCTACGGCAAATATATCCGCATCCGGCACGCCAACGGCTACGAGACGGCCTATGGTCACTTGTCGGCTTTCGCGCGCGCCGTGGAAGCCGGCAAAAAGGTGCGCCAGGGGCAGGTGATCGGTTACGTCGGCTCGACCGGATTGTCGACTGGCGCGCACCTCCATTACGAGATTCTGATCAACGGTCGCTTCGTCGATCCGATGAAGATCAAGCTGCCGCGCGGCCGCGTGTTGGAAGGCGCGCTGCTCGCAGGCTTCGATCAAGAACGCACTCGGCTCGAAGCGATGATGACCCGCGCCACGCCCTCGCGCTACGCGCAGACCCGCTGAGCGCGGACAGACGACGGTTGCTCTCGTAACGCCCGTCTTCCGATCAGGCCGCGGCTGCGAGCTTGCCGTTGAAGGTGAGCCCCTGCTTGTCTGCCGAGACGACGACCTTCTCGCCGTCCTTGATACCCCCCGACAAGATCAGTTCGGCGAGCGGATCCTGCACCGATTTCTGGATCACGCGTTTGAGCGGACGCGCGCCATAGACGGGGTCGTAGCCTTTGTCGGCGAGCCACTCGCGTGCCGAGGGTTCGAGCACGATGGTGATCTTGCGGTCCTCGAGCAACTTGCGCAGCCGCGCCATCTGGATCTCGACGATCTTGCTCATCTCGCTGCGCTTGAGCCGGTGGAACAGGATGATCTCATCGATCCGGTTTAGAAATTCAGGACGGAAATTCGCGCGCACCACCGCCATGACCTGATCGCGCACCGCGTCGGTGTCCTGGCCCTCCGGCTGGTTGGCTAGATATTCGGAGCCGAGATTCGATGTCATCACGATGAGAGTGTTGCGGAAGTCGACGGTGTGACCCTGTCCGTCGGTGAGACGGCCATCGTCGAGCACCTGCAGGAGCACGTTGAACACGTCCGGATGCGCTTTCTCGATCTCGTCGAACAGCACAACTTGGTACGGCCGCCGTCGCACCGCCTCGGTCAGCGAGCCGCCTTCCTCGTAACCGACATAGCCCGGGGGCGCGCCGATCAGGCGGGCGACCGAATGCTTCTCCATGTATTCCGACATGTCGATACGGATCATCGCCGTCTCGTCATCGAACAGGTATTCGGCCAGCGCCTTGGTCAATTCGGTTTTGCCGACGCCGGTCGGGCCCAGGAACATGAAGGACCCGATCGGCCGTTGCGGATCCTGCAAGCCGGCGCGCGCGCGGCGCACCGCGGTCGACACCGCCCTGACCGCTTCCGCCTGGCCGATGACGCGTTTGGTGAGCTGCTCTTCCATGCGCAGCAGCTTTTCTTTCTCGCCTTCGAGCATCTTCTCGACCGGCACGCCGGTCCAGCGTGAGACGACTTGAGCCACGTGATCGGCGGTGACCGCCTCCTCGACCATGGCACCTTTGCCCTCCGCTGCCTCAATACTCTTGAGCTTCTTCTCGATTTCCGGAATGCGACCGTAGGCGAGTTCGCCGGCGCGCTGGTACTCTCCCTTGCGCTGCGCGTTCGCGAGCTCGACCCGCAAATGATCGAGCTCGGTCTTGAGCTTTTGGGCGTCCGAGAGCTTCTCTTTCTCGGCCTTCCACCGCGCCGTGAGATCGGCGGAGCGCTTTTCGAGCGCGCCCAATTCCTTCTCGAGCCGTTTGAGCCGCTCCTTCGAGCCAGGATCGTTTTCTTTCTTGAGCGCCTCCTGCTCGATTTTGAGCCGCACGACCTCGCGATCGATCGAATCGAGCTCCTCCGGTTTCGAATCGACCTGCATCTTGAGCCGCGCCGCCGCCTCATCGATCAGATCGATCGCCTTATCCGGAAGAAAACGGTCGGTGATATAGCGGTGGGACAGCGTGGCCGCCGCCACAAGCGCCGAATCGGTGATGCGAACGCCGTGGTGCTGCTCGTATCTGTCCTTCAAGCCACGCAGGATGGAGATCGTATCCTCGACGCTCGGCTCGTCGACGTAGACCGGCTGGAAACGTCGGGCGAGGGCGGCATCCTTCTCCACGTTCTTCTTATACTCGTCGAGCGTGGTCGCCCCGACGCAATGCAGCTCGCCGCGCGCGAGCGCCGGCTTGAGCAGGTTGGAGGCGTCCATAGCGCCCTCCGCCTTGCCGGCGCCGACGAGCGTATGCATCTCGTCGATGAACAGGATGATGCCGCCATCCGACGACGTCACTTCTTGAAGCACCGCTTTGAGCCGCTCCTCGAACTCGCCGCGATATTTCGCCCCGGCAATCAGCGCGCCCATGTCGAGCGCGAGCAGTTTCTTGTCCTGCAAGCTCTCCGGCACGTCACCATCGACGATGCGCTGCGCCAGACCCTCGACGATCGCGGTCTTGCCGACACCCGGCTCGCCGATCAGCACCGGATTGTTCTTGGTGCGCCGTGAGAGCACCTGGATGGTGCGCCGAATCTCCTCATCGCGCCCGATCACGGGGTCGATCTTGCCGTCACGGGCCGCCTGGGTGAGATCACGCGCGTATTTTTTCAACGCGTCGTAGGCATTCTCGGCCGAGCTCGTATCGGCCGTGCGGCCCTTGCGCAGCACATTGATCGCCTCGTTGAGATTTTGCGGGGTGACGCCGGCCTGCGCCAGAATCCTTCCGGCCTCGCTGTCCTTCTCGAGCGCGAGCGCGAGCAGCAGCCGCTCGACCGTGACGTAACTGTCGCCGGCTTTTTCTGCGACTTTCTGGGCTTGATCAAATATCCGCGCCAGCGCCGGCGCCAGATAGATCTGACCGGCGCCACTGCCGGACACCTTGGGAAGCTTGGCGAGCGTCGCCTCGACCGCCGTCAGCGCCTCGCGCGAGCGGCCGCCCGTGCGCTCGATCAAGCCGCTGGCCAAACCCTCGGGATCGTCGAGCAGAACCTTGAGCAGGTGCTCGGGCGCAAACTGCTGGTGGCCCTCGCGGAGCGCGAGCGACTGGGCAGATTGAACAAACCCACGGGCGCGGTCGGTGTATTTTTCGAAATCCATATCAGCTCCCTCGGCCTGCCGCTCGCGCCTGCGGCGCGAGGGGTCTCCGCCATCGTTGACCTAAGCCAAATACCTGCGGGCGATCAATCGGCCTGAGCCCCGATTAGCGACGTTTCCAGGCTATGTGGGAGCGTGCCGATTGACGCGGTAGAGGTGACTGGCGATTTTCGATTGCCGCCTAGCCAGGCGACGGTCGAGCGGCTAACAAGCACGCCATGGGCGATGCAAGTCCAAAGATTCACGCCATTTACCGCTACCCGGTCAAAGGACTTTCGCCAGAGCCCCTCGCGCGCGCAACCCTTGCCGTCGCGGAGACCTTGCCGGGGGATCGTCTCTACGCCATCGAGAACGGCCCGTCCGGGTTCGATCCTGCCGCGCCACGCCATCAGCCCAAGCAGCGCTATCTGATGTTGATGCGCAACGAACGCCTGGCCCGACTGCGCACCCGGTTCGACGACGCGAGCCACACGCTTGCCATCGAGACAGAGGGGCGCGAAGCCGCGCGCGGCGACCTACGCACCGCGGAAGGCCGCGCTGCCATCGAGCGATTCTTCGCGCGCTTCTGCGCCGACGAGTTGCGGGGCCCGCCCAAGGTGCTGCACGCACCGAGCTTTAGTTTCTCCGACGTCGCGCGAAAAGTGGTCTCGATCATCAACCTGTCCTCGGTGGCGGCCATCGAGGACGTGATCGGGAGAGCGGTCCATCCGTTGCGCTTTCGCGGCAACGTCTACGTGACCGGCTGGCCGGCGTGGCGTGAGTTCGATCTCGTCGGGCGGGAGATCGCGCTGGGAAAACGGGCGCGGCTCGGGATCATCAAGCGCATCGTGCGCTGTGCGGCGACCAACGTCGATCCCGACACCGGCATTCGGGATCTCGCGATCCCCGACACACTGATGCGACGCTTCGAACATGCCGACTGCGGCATCTATGGCGAGGTCGTGGAGGGTGGGGAAATCGCCGTGGGTGACGAGCTGAGCAACTGAGCCGAGCGCAGGCAAGGCCGCGCGGTTACCGGCCCACCGCTTTAGCGGCTCCCCTTACGAGGTGCAGCGCCGCTCCGCCGGCTGAGCAGAAACACGCCCTGCTCGCCGAGCAAGTTCCAGGTCCACCACGGCGTGTTGAACCGCAGCGCCCGTCCCCAGGCGTCCAGCGCCACCGATTTTTCCATCCTGGCGCCCACCACATGGCAGAGCTCGCGGAAATCCTTGATGGTGCAGAAATGGATGTTGGGCGAATCCCACCACGCATACGGCAGGTTGTCGGTGCGGGGCATGTGCCCGCCGAACAGGATCTGCAGGCGGATTCTCCAGTGCCCGAAATTGGGAAACGACACGATACCATGGCGGCCGATGCGCAACATGTGCTCGAGCACGACGCGCGGATGGCGGGTCGCCTGCAGTGTCTGCGAGAGCACCACATAGTCGAAGGCGTCATCGGGATAGTCGGCAAGGTCGGTATCGGCGTCGCCTTGCACCACGGCGAGCCCTTTTGCCACGCATTCGTTAACGCCCTCGCGAGAGAGCTCGATGCCGCGGCCGTCAACGCCGCGCGTCTCTCCAAGCAGCCGCAGCAATTCGCCGTCACCGCAGCCGACATCGAGGACTTTGGCGCCGGGCGCGACCATGTCGGCAACCGCCAGCAGGTCGACGCGTGCACCCCCGGGCATTCGCGCCGCCTCCGCCATCGTCAAATCGTGCTTGACGCGCATCAGCATGGTCATCCCCGCGCGGGTCGAAGGCCGCGCGCCTTGGCTGCGCCTTCGAGAAACCCGCGCACGATCGCGAACAACTCCGGCTCCTCGAGCAGGAAGGCATCATGGCCCTTATCCGTCACGATCTCGGCGAACGAGACACGTGCGCCCCCGGCGTTGAGTGCGTGCACGATGGCCCGCGAGTCCGAGGTCGGAAAGAGCCAGTCCGACGTAAAGGAAATCACGCAGAACCGCGTCGGCGTGTCTTTGAAGGCGTTGGCGAGCACGCCGTCGTAATCCGCCGCGAGATCGAAATAGTCCATGGCGCGGGTCAGGTAGAGATAGGAATTCGCATCGAACCTTTCGACAAAGCTGATGCCCTGGTGACGCAAATAGCTCTCCACCTGAAAATCGGCGTCAAACGAGAACGTCGGATTGTTCCGGTCCTGGAATCGGCGGCCAAACTTGCGGTGCAAGGCTGCGTCGGAGAGGGATGTAATGTGGTTGCCCATTCGCGCGACCGCGAGTCCGCGCCGCGGATTGGCGCCCTCTGCGAAATAGCGACCATGCCGCCATTCCGGATCCGCCATCACCGCCTGCCTGCCAACCTCGTGAAAGGCGATATTCTGCGCCGAATGGCGGG
>Ga0209131_1001033_pt1 | contig 19254 bp, 17 predicted proteins | sample GraSoi_2013_40cm_FD_185826 | JGI IMG/M metagenome (GOLD analysis project Ga0209131, IMG submission 185826) | Grasslands soil microbial communities from the Angelo Coastal Reserve, California, USA - Sample 9_17_2013_40cm (SPAdes) (version 2) | ecosystem: Environmental > Terrestrial > Soil >... | reverse complement strand
TTCGTGCGGCCCGCGGGAATCACCGACCTCGACATGCCGGTGACACCGGACCGCCTGTGGCGCGCGCTGCGCGAAGCACGAAACAAAGCAGCGTAGTCGATGTCATTCCCGCGAAAGCGGGAAGAAAGACAAACGCCCCGGATCACTCCGAGGCGTCTGTCTGGTTTGGCGCCGCACGGTCTTTGCTCAGTCCGCGCGGCCGCCCTTTCGCATCAACGTCGCGTTCCTACTAGAATCGGTAAAGGACGCCGACGCTCACCACATCGACGTCGGTTTTGACCACGTTGTTGCCTCCCATGTCGTGATACCGTTGCCATTCGCCGCGCACGCCGATGTGCTTCGTGAAATCGTACCGCACACCTGCGCCGTAGGTAACATCGTTGGTGGTCTCATCTCCGGTCGGCCCTTCGAGCTTGCCGTTGTAGCCGCCGAGCTTTCCGTAGACCGAGAACTCGTTCGTGAACGGATACGAGGCGATACCGACGGCTTCCCACGCCTTGGCCTTGGTCTCGCCCAATGGAGCGGAGGCTTTGCCGAGGTCGTTGTATGCGAGCTCGACGGCGAAATAGCGATTGAACTGGTAGCCGCCGAGGATTCGCCACGCCGCGTCGGTCTTGTCGCAGCCGTCCACGCCCGAGCAGGCGTCCTTCAGGTTGGCCTGGCCGACCGTGCCACCGACATAAAACGAGCTGTCGCTCTGCGCGGCGGCGGGGCCGGCGAAGGCGAGCGCGGCCGAAAAACCGGCGAGCGCCAATACTGCTTTGATGCTTTTCATAAATGCACTCCTTGTTCAAGTGGAAGGGAAGCTCAGAATAGGGACGACCGGTAACTGCCTCGTGTCGGAATTCGAGCGCGGGATGACAGTTGTGACGTGCCGACCTCGCCGCACGCGGCGCGCGGCACGCGGCACGCGGCACGCACAAGGCAGCGCGTCCGCGGCTGCGGGGTTGGGTTCAGGCCGTGCGGTGCAGGACGCGGGCTAGCAGGGTCGCGATCTCGCGCGACTGGAGCGGCTTCGTGAGCAATTCACTGACGCCGGCGGCCAGCGCCTGCTGCGTCAGGAGCGGCCCGCTGTAGCCGCTCACCAGCACGATGGGCAGGTCGGGGCGACGGCGGCGCACCACGCTCGCGAGCCCTGTTCCGGTGAGACCGGGCATGACTTCATCGGTGACGACGAGGTCAAACCTGCCGGGGGCCGCCTCGAACGCGGCGAGTGCGGCGCGGCTGTCCGAGAATGCCACCGGTTCGTACCCGAGCTGCGAGAGCACCTCCGCGGTCCCCGCGAGCAGCGGCGCCTCGTCCTCCACGAGCAGCACACGCTCGCCGTTGCCTCGTGGCGGCGGGCCTGCAATATCATTCGAGGAAGCGAGCGCGACGTCCGCCAGCGTCAGGTAGATCGTAAACGTGCTGCCCTGATCGGGCGCGGTCTTCACGTCGATCGCACCACCCGAGTCGGTGACGATCGCGTAGACCAGCGACAGGCCGAGACCGGTGCCCCGGCCGATATCCTTGGTCGTGAAGAACGGCTCGAAGATGTGGGAGAGCGTCGCCTCGTCCATGCCGGATCCGCTGTCCTCGACGCTCAGGCGCACGTAGCGGCCGGGCCGCAACGTGCCGTGCGAGAGCCCCCGCTCGGCGGTGACATCCGCGGCCTCGAGCGCCACGCGCATCGCGCCGCCTGCGCTCATGGCCTGGATCGCGTTGCTGCACAGGTTCATCACCACCTGGTGCAGTTGGGTGGCATCGCCGATCACGACGAGTGCCAGCTCGGGGGCGCTCGCCTCGAGACGGATGCCCGCGGGGAGCGAGCCGCGAACCAGCTCGAGCGTCTCGGCCACGACATTGCCGACGTCGACCGGGGCGCGCTTGCCGCGCTGGCTGCGGCTGTAGGCGAGGATCTGCTCGACCAGCTCGCGCCCACGGGTCGCGGCGGCAAGAATGTTCTGCGCATAGCGCTTGAGCGGCGATTTCTCAGGCGCCTTCTCGAAGAGCATTTCGCCGTAGGCGAAAATGCCCCCCAGGACATTGTTGAAATCGTGCGCGATGCCGCCGGCGAGCCGTCCGACCGCCTCCATCTTCTCGGCCTGGCGCAGCCGCAGCCCGAGCCGCTCGCGCTCGGCCTGCGCGAGCTTGCGCTCGGTGATATCGCGAAAATTCACGACCACAGCCTGCACACCCGGTTCATGCAGCAGGTTCCTCGTCGTCGACTCGATCCAGCGCCACGACCCATCCTTGTGCCGTGCCATCATCTCGGAGGTCGACACGTGGTCCGGCTCCTGCAGCAACTGCGTCCAGCTATCGATCGAATGCAGCGCATGGTCCGGATGGGCGAGGTCCGCCAGCGAGCGCTCGGCGAGCTCCTGCGGTGTGTAACCGAGCACCCGTTCCACCGACGGGCTGGCGTAGATGAAGCTCTTGTCGGGGCGCATCAACAGAATGCCCTCGGCGCTCTTCTCGACCATCGCCCGAAAGGTGTTCTGACTCCTTTGCAGCACTTCCGCGGCCTGCTTGCGTTCGGTGACGTCCAGGATCGTAGTGAAATACTCGGCGACCTCACCGGAGCTGTCGAAGACGGGATAGGCAACGCTGTGGCAGTGCCTTATCGATCCGTTGGGAAGAACAATTCGAAAGTCCGCCTCGTAATCGCGTTTTTCGCTCCTGGCCTTGTTGACGATCCCGACAACGCCGAGAATGTCATCGGGATGGATGCGGTCTCGAAACATCTCGAATGTCGGTTTCTCCTTGTCGGGATCGAAGCCGAAGATCCGCTGGAACTCCGGCGAGGCGATGAAATCTCCCGAGGACGCGTTTCTCACCGAGCTGCCCATATGAGCGAGCCTCTGCGCCTCATGCAAGTACGCCTCGCTGCACTTCAGCCTCTGTTCCGTCTCCTTTGCCGCGGTGACGTCCATCGCCGCACCAACGAACTCGAGGTTGCCCGATTCATCGCTCATGCCGTGAGCCGCGACGTGCAAATGCTTGACGGAGCCATCGGGCATCAGCAATCGATGCTCGAAATCGAAATCGCCCCCATCCCGCGATGCGCGCTCCACGATCCCTTTCACGCGGGCCGCGTCCTCCGGATGAACGCGCCGGAGAACGCGTTCCACGGTCGGTTTCGTCGTTGGGTCGTATTCGAAGATTCGAAAGGTTTCCTCCGACCAGAGGATCTCGCCGCTCGGAACGCTCCAGGAGAAGCCCCCCGTGCGACTGAGGCGCTGGGCTTCCGCCAGGCAGGCTTCGCTGCGCCGCAGCGCTTGCGCCTGCTTGCGCGCATTTCCGGCCAGACCGATACCGCCGAGTAGATATTGCACGGCTTGGGCTGGACGCCAGAATCTCGAGGTCCGGGACCTTGTCATCTCCGCCACTCTACCCGGTTCGGCACGACACGCAGACATCGCCTGCTACCCGGCGCGCGATCCGAGAAGGTCGCTCACCGCCCGTAGCAGGTCGCCACACTTGAATGGCTTGGCCAGCGCACGCGCCGCCCCGAGCGCGATCGCGGCATCCGCGTCCAGCCCGTGCCGGCAGCCGAAGAGACCCGAGATCGCGATGACCGGAACCCCGGGGTATTGCTCCTTCAAGGTTGCGATGACCGTTGCGCCGCTCGTTTCGGGCATATGGATGTCGGTAATCACCAATGCGGGCGCGGTCAACCTCACTGCCGCGAGTCCGGCACTCCCGTTCGCGGCCTTGCGTACGCTGTAGCCCTCCATCTCCAGGATTTCGGCCAGGGCTTCGCGCATGATCGGGTCGTCATCAATGATGAGGATATCGGTCATTTCGAGTATGTTAGAGGGGCGCCGTGGACAAGGTCACATTTGTGACAAGCACAAATTGCCTTGGCTACACTCGCGCCCATGGCCCTTGAATCAGACATGAACATGCAAGTTCACGCGCCCCGGACCGGAACCGCGCTGGCTCACGTCCTCGCCATCGACGACGATCCGGTTCTCCGCGAGGCCGTCGCCGACTACCTTGGCCAGTACGAGTTCCGCGTCACAGCCGTGGCCGACGGGCGCGCAATGCAGGCGGTGCTGGCGGCCGAAGTGGTCGACCTCGTCGTTCTGGACCTCAAGCTGCAGGCGGAAGACGGGATGGCACTCGCGCGCCGGCTGCGCGAAGAGTCCACGATCCCGATCATCATGCTCACCGGCCGCAGCGAAGAGGCCGACCGCGTGATGGGGTTGGAACTGGGCGCCGACGATTACCTGACCAAGCCGTTCAGTCCGCGCGAGCTGCTCGCACGCATACGCACCGTGCTGCGCCGCCGCCGCGCCGAGGTTCACCAGGGCCGGCCGGAGGGCATCCGCGCCTATCGCTTCGACGGCTGGGAGCTGAACCTCAACACGCGCCGCCTGACGGCTCGCGACGGGCGGGCGGTGCGGCTCAGCAACGGCGAGTTCAGCCTCCTCGTCGTTCTCCTGGGTTCGCCTCATCGCATCCTTTCGCGCGACCAGCTCCTCGACATGTCCCGCCTGCATGGCGACGACGTCTACAACCGTTCGGTCAACACGCAGGTCATGCGGTTGAGACACAAGCTCGAGACGGATTCGGCGACCCCGCGCTACATCCTAACCGAGCGCGGCGCCGGATACATGTTTGGCGTGGCGGTTGAAATTATCTATTGACCGGCGTCCCGGTCCCGGGATGAAGGAAAAGGGACCTCGGGCTCGCTCTGGTCTCACATCGTCGAGCCCGGCAGCGCCTGGGCAGACTTGCGGTCCGGCGTGCGTGCCCGACCGCTGACTATCGATATGGCAATTTCGCGGGCAAGCCCTTCGGCGCGGGCCCGCTGGTTCGGATCGAGTCGGGCGGCAGCCATGCCGAGTACGTAGACGGCGGCGTCGCGTTGCTCCTCCGACACACCGGACAACAACGCCGCGCCGAGCCAGGCATAGGCCAGACGATTGTCATGCTTCACGCCTTGTCCAACGGCATACAGGGTGCCAAGATTTATCATTGCCGAAGAGCACCCGAGGTAGGCAGATTGTGTAAACAGCTCGATTGCCTTGGGGCGGTTCCGTGTGACGCCCGAGCCCTGCACATACATCAGGCCGAGTGCGTTCATCGCGTCCGCATCGCCTTTGACCGCAGCCAAATGAAACCATTTGGCCGCGTCCGGGTAACTTTGCCGAACCCCCAGCCCCCTATAGTACGCGGTGGCGATATTGCCCAAGGCGGCGATCGAGCCGCCGTCAACCGCCTTGATCCACCACTTCATCGCTTCGGAGAGATCTTGCGGTACGCCACGACCCAACGCATACATGAGTCCCAAACCATTCATAGCGTCCGGTTGACCGGCCTCCGCCGCAAGTGCGTACCGCCTGAAGGCTTCCTCGTGGTCTCGAGGCACGCTCTCGCCGCGATCGAACATCAATCCAGTCAAGTACATCACATCGGGATCGCGCGCTTCCTTCGCCGCGCGGTAGACCGGTTGCGGCGATTCCCTGGCCGCACCAGGCAGCGTCTCGTCGCGTGCGCCAGTCTCTGCAATCACCGGATAGGCGACCAGCAGCATGAGGGCAAACAAAACTCTCTGGATCTTCGTCATTGCTCCACTCCGAATATGGGCATCTGCGTACGCCGCGCCGCTCGACGCCGAGATAGCCATAGCGATCAGGTGCCTACTAATTTTCGTCTGCTTATCTCAGGTTCCAACGGGCAAATAAGAACGCAATGTTCCCGCTGTCGTGAGCAATGCCGGGAACCGCTGCCGCCATCAATTCGAAGTTTCCGTAACGCATCGACGCCATCGGGGCCGCGAGAGGCAGGGGGAAATAGTTCGCAATGTCCGAACGGGCAAACAGAAACACCGTGTAACCCAGGCCGAAGTCCAATTTCTCCGCCGCCGGCCAATAGGTCATCCAGGCGTAACCTGCCGTGTATTGCGGCTTGTAGTGCGAATCTCGAAAGATCATCCCGTAGAGCGAGTGCGTGTTGCCGTTCGCATCGACAACGGAGCGCCCCAACCCGCCGCCCAAAGCGGCGTCGTTCAACTCGTCGCGTTTTTCCTTGCTGTAGGCATAAGGCGCATGCCACGCGTAGCCGGTCAGATATACGTCCCATCGGCCATCGTAGAGCGCAGATCTTGAGCGCTCAACCTTGTATGCAAAAATATCGCCGAAGCTATCTGCGCTCGCGATCGGTGATCGGCTCGCAAACACAGTGAAAATAAAAAGCATCACAGAGAGACGGTTGTACACTTTGACGTACCGCGATTCAACCGGCCGCCGCCTTCCTTGAAGTCACTGCAGGCGCCAAGCGCCATGGCGAGCAACATTGTCTTCGGCAGGCCACAGCCCGGATATGCGCGTTGGGAATCCATCTTTCGAGTCCTCGTGCTGTAGGTGGAGGCATGGTCTCGAACGCTGGTTGCTCCCGGGTCACACAATCGCACGCAACGCGTCGCATTTGTGACCGGCCCACAGGCGCTCGTCGCTCAACTACCCCAGGTCAGAAATCTCGGGCGTTCCGCGACCGCGGCCCCGGACCCGAGCAAGAACAAGAGCGCCGTCACGCGGATCACGCGTAACGGCAAGTCATCCGGGCTTAGAAAACAGCGAGACGCTCAACTCCGGAAAAACCACACCATCCAAGGTTAGAAGTCTGGGAGGAGTCTAACGTCGGTAAAAGCACACTACCCGGGGTGAGAAGGTAGCGGCGCCTAACCTCGGATAACCGCCGTTGTCCGAGCTTAGAAGTGCAGTACCGAGGACCACACTATCGAAGTTTAGGAAAAGTGGGAGGAGTCAGCCGTGGGACTATTTCGAGTTCAATTTGCGGTAAGCCTCCACAATGCCTTTGTGACGCTCGTACTTTTCTGCCATTTTGCGCAGCACTAGTCGGAACCACCAAAATTGCTCATCTGGAACTGAAAAAACGATCTCCATAAGGGCGGGATCACACCCTTCTTGGAAGGATCGCAGCCCCGCGCGGCCATCAGCGGTCTCAAGCGCCTCCGCGAAACGCTCGGGCGCAATACGGTTGAGGCAGTGAACAGCTTCAAGATAGCGATCTGCCATGACATTTGTCGAGCAAGAACTATGCCCTCCTCTTGTGGCCGTGTAGACCGGGGCCAAACTTGGCAGTGTTAAACCTTGACCCAAAACAAAAGGCCGCCCGAAAAAGGGTGGTGAACTCGAAGAGACCACACAATCCTGGTTAGGAGTCTAACCTCGGAAAAACCAAATTATCCGAGGTTAGAAACAGCAGGCGTTCGAGCCCTAGTCGGGGAGCCAGCGCTCAACGTCTGCTTTCGACCCTGAGCCGCCGGTCGCCTTTCTCCATACCGGACATTCACGGATAGGATAATCAATTCTCCGGCGCGCCGCAGTCCAGTGCTTGAAGCTGTCCCGAACGGCGCACATCGGTCTTATGTCAATTTCGCTCGCCTCCGCACCCTCCGGAGGGGCGCGATCGGGGCGGGTTAGTGGTAAATAGATCTCCTTTGCAGGGCGGCCGCGCCGCTCCAGGGCCAGGTGAGCGGCCCGAACCACGAGCCGCCCGCGATCGCGAAAGCATTGATCAGTCCGAATGCGACCAGCGCAAGGCTTTGCGCCAGGAACACGTGCGAGAGGTTGCCGCTCCAGCGCAGCGCCAGCCAGCCGACGAGCGCCGCGATCACGAGGCGCGTGAGGTTGCCGATCAGCGGCCACAGCAATCGGCCCGCGCCCTGGGACGCGAAGTAGAGCGAGAGCGCGAGGCCGATCATCCCGTAGAACGGGCCGACGGTGCGCAGGTAGCGCGCGCCGGCGTCGAGCATCTCCGGGTTGGTGTCGAAGAGCGAGAGCCACGCAGCGGGGAACGCCGCGGCCGCCAGGCCAATCGCCTCGGTGAGCACCACCGCCATGGCGGCGCCGATCCACGCGGTGCGCAGCGCGCGCGCGCGCTGGCCCGCGCCGATGCTGGTGCCGACCATCGCGACCAGCGGACCGCCGAGGCCGAAGACGAGCGGCACCAGCAGGTACTCGAGGCGCGCGCCGGTGCCGTATCCGGCGATCGCCGCCGGCCCGAACTCGCCGACGAGCGCGGTGCCGATCATGATCGTGAGATTGGTGGCGACCGTCACCAGCGCGGCCACCGCGCCGACGCGCAGGACGTCGCGGAAGAGCGGCCAGCGGAAGCGCACGGTGCGAAGCGAAGGGCGCACAACGCTGCGCCCGGACCACAGATAGGCGGCGAGCGCGAGGCAGCCGAGCGCGTAATAGAAAACGAGCGCCACCGCGCCGCCCGCGATGCCGAGCGCCGGGAACGGTCCCCAGCCGAAAATCAGCGCGGGCGAGAGCGGAACCAGGATCACCACGCCCACGCAGGTCACGACGGCGGGCAGCGCCATGTTGCCGGTGCCGCGGATCACCGACGCGAGCGAGTTGAAGAGCCAGACGAGCACCGCGCCGGCGAACACCCAGTTGGAATAGATCAACGCCGCGTCGAGCGAAGCGCCGCTGCCGCCCATCGCCTGGTAGAGCCAGCGTCCGCCGCCGAGCACCGCGATCATGAATGCGCCGCCGAAGCCGAGCGCGATCACCAGGGCGTGCAGCGCGAGCGCGTCGGCGTCCGCGCGGCGCCCGCCACCCAGGGCGCGCGCGATCGAGGAGGAGATGCCGCCGCCCATCGCGCCCGCCGACATCATCTGCATCAGCATCACCACCGGGAACACCAGCGCCACGCCGGCCAGCGCGTCGGTGCCGAGCTTTCCGATGAAGTAGGTCTCGATCAGCCCCGCCGCCGCCTGCGCCACCAGCACCAGCATGTTCGGCACCGCCAGGCGCAGGAGCGTCGGCGCGATCGGCGCCTCGAGCAGCGCGCGGGTGCGCGGGTCCATGGTCATACCTGCGCGAAGCCGCCGTCGACGAACAGCTCGGCGCCGGTGACGTAGCTCGCGTCGTCGGAGGCAAGGAACACCACCGCCTTCGCGATCTCGTCTGGCGTGCCGAACCGGCCGAGCGGAACGGCGCTGTTGATCGCCTTTCGCCGTTGCTCGCCCGCTTCCGACGAGGCAAGCAGGCCATTCAAGCCGGGCGTATCGATCGAGCCGGGGCTCACCGCATTCACGCGAATGCGGCGGGCCTTCAGATCCGTGGTCCACGTGCGCGCGAACGAGCGCACCGCGGCCTTGGTGGCGGCATAGACGCTGTTCGCCGGCAGGCCTTTGCTGCCTACGATGGAGGCGTTCAGGATGATCGAGGCGCCATCCCGCATGAGCGGCAGCGCCTTCTGCACGGTGAAGAGCAGGCCCTTCACGTTGATGTCGAAAATCGAGTCGTAGAACTCCTCGGTGATCGTGCCGAGCGGCGCGTACTTCGCCACGCCGGCATTGGCGAAGAGCACATCGAGCCTGCCTTTCTCGCGCTTGATTTGTGCGAACAGGCGATCAAGATCGGCGGGCCTGGATACGTCGCCCGGTACCGCGGTGACGTTTCTTTCGATCTGCGCCGCCGCGGCGGCGAGCTCCGCGTCGCGCCGCCCGGTGATGAACACATAGGCGCCTTCGCTTACGAAGCGCTTCGCGGTGGCGAGGCCGATGCCGCTGTTGGCCCCGGTAACCAGGGCAATCTTTCCTTCGAGCTTTCGCATTTACGTCTCCTGAGGGTTCACGCTTGCCGCACCAGCATCACCGGCGCCGGCGCGTTGCGCACGATCTGCTCGGCGTCGCTGCCCATCACCAGCCGCTTCAGGCCGCGCCGGCCGTGCGTGCCGATGACGATGAGATCGGCGTGCCACTTGCGCGCCTGCCGCACGATCGGCTCGGCTGCGGGGCCGGTAAGGCTCTCGAGCAGCACCGTCTCGCATCGAAGACCGCTCTGGCGCACGCGCGCCGCGGCTTTTTCGAGCAGGCTCCGGCCGCGCTCATTGAGCGCCGCGGCGAGATCCCTCACGGTGTCGCCGCTGGACAGTCCCGCCAGCATGGCGTTGTGGAGGTCGATGACGTGGACGAGCTGCAGCCGCGCTTTCTGCGTCTTGGCGAAGCTGATGGATTCGCGCAGGCCGCGACTCGAGGTCGGGCTGCCGTCGATGGGAACGAGGATGCGTTTGTAGGCCATGCGAACTCCTAAGTGGCGAGCGCCGGCTTGAGCTGCGGCGCTTCCTTGATCGGCATGTGAATCAACGCCGCGCCGATCGCCAGCATGATGTCGATGTACCAGAGCCAGTCGTAGCTGCCGGTGCGCTCGAACACCTGGCCGCCGAGCCAGGCACCGAGGAAGCCGCCGACCTGGTGCGACAGCATCACGAGGCCGAAGAGCGTCGCGACGTAGCGCACGCCGTGCAGCTTGCCGACCAGGCCGACCGTCGGCGGCACGGTCGAGAGATAGGTGAATCCGAGCACCACGGCGAAGACCATGAGGGTGCTGGCGGTTTTCGGCGCGAACATGAACGCGAGCACCGCGGCCGCGCGCGCCGCATAGATGAGCGAGAGGACGCTCTTCATGCGCCAGCGGCCGATCGCCCAGCCCGCGGCGAAGCTGCCGGCGATGTTGAAGAGCCCGATGAGCGAGAGCGCCCAGGCGCCGACCGCGGGCGGCAGCCCGCACAGCGCCACCACGCCCGGCAGGTGCGTGGCGATGAACGCGACGTGGAAGCCGCAAACGAAGAATCCCGCGGTCAGCAGCAGGAAGCTCGGATCGTTCCACGCGTCGCGCACCGCGTGCTTCATCGACTTCTCCGGGGCCGCGCCGTGCGCCGCCGCGGGATGCTTGCCGCGCAGCACGAAGGCGAGCGGCACGATCGCGAGCGAGAGAAGGCCGAGCGCCGTAAGCGCGCCGATCCAGCCGAGCATGCCGGTGAGCACGATAGCGAGCGGCGCGACCACGAACTGGCCGAACGAGCCGCCGGCGTTCACCATGCCGCTCGCGATGCCGCGCTTCTCGGGCGGCAGCGCGCGCGCCACCGCCGACATCAGCACGCCCAGCCCCGCCATGCCGCCGCCGCCCGCGGCGACGACGCCGATCAGGAGTACCAGCATCCAGGTGCTCGTCGCGTGCGGCGTCAGCACCGTGCCGAGCATGACGAGCACCGCGCCGATGGCGATCACGCGCCCGGTGCCGTACTTGTCGGCCACCGCCCCGGCGATGGGCTGCGTGATGCCCCACATGAGCTGCGCGCAGGCGAACGCCAGGCTGATCGAGGCGATGCCGAGGCCGGTCGCCGAGTTGAGCGGCCCGATGAAGAGCGCCACCGACTGGCGCACGCCGAAGATCAGCGCGAACACCAGGCCCGCCGCGATGATGATACCGATCTGCTTCCTGCTCATCTACCGCTCCCTGATATGACGAACATCATATTAAAGTGCAACAAAAGCTCAGCCGGCGGCGCCGCGGATCAGCTTGCGCGCCGACTTGCGAATCGCTTTCGAGAGCTGCGGGTCGTCCACGGCGCGCGCGAGCATCAGCGCCCCGACCATGCTCGCGACGACGCCCATTGCCTTCTCGTGCGCGGCGCTTTTGCCCCATTCCGGGAACTGCCGCTCGACGAAGCCGATGAGATCTTTGATGCGCCGGGCTGCGGCGCGGCGCACTTCGGCCTGCTGGCGCGGCACCTCGCTCCCCGCCGCGGCGATGGCGCAGCCCAGCCCGTGCTCGGCCGCGGTGACGTGCCGCTCGTCGAGATAGGTGTCGACCAGCGCCATCAGTTCCTCGCCCGGCTTCGCCGCGGCGACCGCGCGACTCAGGTTCTCGGTCGACTCCGCGCCCGCCTGGTCCACCGCCGCGGCGAGCAGCGTGTCGCGCGAATCGAAGTGCGCGTAGAAGCCGCCGTGCGTGAGGCCCGCTTCCTTCATGACGTCGGCGACGCCGACGCCTTCGTAGCCGTGCTTGCGGATGGCGCGCGCCGCCGCGCGCAGGATGCGCTCGCGGGTCTGCTCCTTCTTGGAGCCGGCGGCGGCCTTGACTGTTTTCATATGACGAGTATCATATTTTTCATCCCCAACGCTGTCAAGCGGAGAATTCCATGACCTCCCCCAGAGTCGCCATCCCACGTCGCCCGCCTTGAGGTGCACCTCGCCCTCGTCGATAAGGGCACCAAGTCCCGCCTCGTTGCGAGTTGGCACAAGAAGCGGTTGATCCCAGCCCGCGGCAGCGGGCCGGTCCACGCCGGCTACGCCAACTCTTCAATTGCTTTTGATGATCGACCGAACGGCAGCTATTGGCCGATTGCAGCCGTTCAAGACGATGCCAGCTCGAGGACGGACGTCCCAAAGACGGTGAACTCGAAGAAACGACACTATCCAGGTTAGAAATCTGGGAGCAGTCTAACCTCGGGAAAAGCACCCTATCCGAGGTTGGAAATAGCGGGTGTTTGAGCCCGACCTTAACGTGACAATACCGGCGCCCGCTTGCCGCCGAGGACTTTTGCCACCCAATCGGCCATGTAGTCGACCGCGAGGGCGTTGTCGTCGGCCGCGCAATGCTCGGCACCGCCTTCGGAAAGCGTGAAGACCTTGAGCTCGCGCAGTTGGCTATTGACCGCTTCCTGATAGGTGCGCTCGGCGTGTTTTAGCGGGATCTGCCGGTCGTTTTCACCATGCACGATGAGGATCGGGCAAGTAATTTTGTCCATGACATCTTTGAGAGTGAGTCTACGCGTAACTTCGCGCACCTCTTCGACGCTTTGTCTGCCGAACACCCATTGAGCGTGGTCGTCGTGTCCCGGCACCGACGGTTCGCTGCGATTCGCGGCGCGGTTCTCCATGATCTCGTCGAAATCGTACAGCGCGCCCCAGCACACGCAGCACTTGAAGCGCTTTTCGAACGCTGCCGCGCGCGGAGCGTAATACCCGCCAAGGCTGACTCCTGCAACGCCGATGCGTTGCGGATCGACATCCGGTCGGGTCTCCAGATAGTCAACGCATGCCGCAGCCGGCACTTCGGTGTCGTGGCTACCCGCCAATCCGCGTAGCCGCAATGCTTCGCCGACACCGGGATGATCGACAATCAGCAATGAAATACCGCGTCGACGGTACTCTTCGGCCGCGGCGCCGTAGATGAGCTCCTTGGTGATGTCGAAGCCGTCAAAGTGCACCACGCACGGCGCGCGACCCGAGCCGGGTGCCTTGGAAAATAATGCCGGCAGGGAAATCCCCTTGAACGGGATATCCACACGCTCGACCGGATCACCGCGCAACCGGTAGCCCTTGTCATAAGCGGCGAGTGCCTTGCGGTAGGCGACGGCCTTTCCCGGGTTCTTGTGGCTTGGCATGCGCTCGGCGAGCAAATAATAGACGCCGGCGCGCACGTACTTGCGTCCGGCGCTGAAAAGATTTCCGGCCTCCTCGTCGCGCCTTGCGAGCGCTTCGGAGCGTTCCGCGATTTTCATGAAGCTCTCGTACCACGCCTGTTGCGCGAGGGCATCGCGGCGTTCCGCGTGGGCTTTCAGCGAGCGACAGGCCTCATCGAGATCTCCCAGCGCTCCGCCACGGTTCATCCCCGACATGAACGCAAGGTTCCAGGTGTAGTTCTGCGGAAAATATTCAAACACCTTATGCTCTCCTTTGGGCGATTGATTTACGCGACTGCGTCCCGCTCAATCGAGACGGATATCGGCCTGCTTGACGTATTTGCCGATCCGCTCATAGTCCTCGTGCACGAACTTACCGAACTCTTCGGGGCTCACGCCTGAAGGGCTGACACCAAGCGCATCGAAGCGCTCACGCATGTCGGGAAGCTTGAGAGCTCGTACGATCTCGGTGTGAAGCCTACGGACAATAACGTCCGGCGTACGTGCCGGCACCCAAATCCCGAACCAACCGGTGATATTGAAGTCCCCGAAGCCCTCCTCCATAAGCGTGGGTACATTCGGCAAACCCGGCTCGCGTGTCGCTCCCGTCTGAGCGAGCACGCGCAGCCTTCCGGAGTTGACGTAGGGCATCACCGACACGGTAGCCGGAAACATCAATTGCACCTGCCCGGACAGCAAATCGTTGAAAGCCGGGCCTGCGCCCTTATAAGGCACATGTACGAGCTTCACCCCCGCGATCGCGCTGAATAGCTCGCCAGCCAGCTGCAAAGCGCTGCCGTTGCCCGATGAGGAAAAGCTGATCTGCCCCGGCTTCTGCTTTGCCAGCGCAATCAGGTCCTTCACCGAGCTGACGCCCAACGACGGATGCGAGACCAGGACGAGCCCCGATGGGGCGGCCACCATCGTCACTGGAGCCAGATCGCGCATCAAGTCGTAGGGCAGCTTGCTGTATACGTGGGCATTGATCGTCGTCGAGCCCGTATTGATGAGCATCATGTAACCGTCAGGCGCGGCTTTGGCGACAAGATCCGTTCCGATGATTCCGTTTGCACCCGATCGGTTGTCCACGATGACCGGAGTGCCCAAAGACTCCGAGAGCTTCTGGGTAATCAGGCGCCCCAAAACGTCCGCGGGCCCGCCCGCCGGGAACGGTACTACGAGCTTGATCGGTCTCGTCGGATACGACTGCGCAAACGCACCAGTGCCCCACAATCCCGAGGTCAGTAATGTGCTGATCGCCAATACGGCGTGCGCGAACTGGTATGCGCCTCCCTTGAGCGACCCCTCGGTGTTCGGCATGCTGCCTCCGCGAGCGATGCTGTATGGCGAGAGTATGCCCCAAGAAAAGGGTGACGGACCCCAGGGCAGGAAGGCGACGCCGCCGTGCTTATCCTAGCGTAGGCCAAGCGTGTATCCGCGATCGGACTTTGGCGCGCACCGCGCACGCAGCTAGAATGCAGCGGTTGGCATTCGCACTGCGTCTATCCACCCTGGAGGAGAACCGTGAACCGTATCGTGCTTGCTGCCGGAGGCCTGTTGAGCCTTATCGTATACGCCGCGTGCGGCGCAGAAGACCTGCCACCAGGCGTCAGCCTAGTCAAACCGGAACAGATGAAATGGGAGAAATCTGCGAGCGGCCGCGAAAACGCCTACCTGCTCGGGCATCCGAACAAGCCGGGACCCTATCTATACCTGGTCAAATGGCCGCCCAACAGCAAGGCGCTCGGGCACAAGCATCCCGACAACCGCTACGGCATGGTCGTCTCGGGGATCCATTACATCGGCTACGGCGATAAGTTCGACGAGAAGAAACTTCACGCCCATCCGGCCGGCACGTTTTTCACCGAGCCCGCGAATACCCCGCACTTCGGGATGACCAAAGGCCAAGGGGCGGTCCTTTACTTCCACGGCATCGGACCCAGCGGCAATACGCCGATCGAGAAGGAAGACTCGGCAAAAAGATAGTCCGACTACAGCCGATCGGCCATCCCTCCCGATCGCCCGGTATCACGCGTTCGCGGTCGGCGCGATCATGACGTTCGGCCAAAACGGGCCCGAAAGGGCCCGTTTTTTGCGCGTATCATGCCGCATGGCCCTCGACATCCTGATCGAGAACGGCATCGTAGTGGATGGAACGGGTGCTCCGGCGAAGCAGGCAAGCATTGGAATCGCGCAGGGAAAAATCGCCGAAGTAGGGAATATCTCGGGAACGGCGAAAAGGACCATCGATGCCGGCGGCCTGGTGGTCGCCCCCGGCTTCATCGACCCGCACACGCACTACGACGCGCAGATCTGCTGGGACGGGGCGATCACGCCCTCGTCGTGGCACGGCGTGACCTCGGTGGTGATGGGCAACTGCGGCGTCGGCATCGCGCCGTGCCGGCCCGAGGCGCGCGAGATCGCGATGCGCGACCTGGTCAACGTCGAGGCGATCCCGTTCGAGGTGCTCGACGCCGGCATCACCTGGGACTGGGAGACCTTCCCGCAGTACATGGACGCCGCGGCGCGCAGGAAGCCGTCGCTGAACCTGGCGTTCCTCGCGCCGCTCACGCCGTTCCGGCATTACGTCATGAATGAAGATTCTCTTGAAAGATCTGCCACTGCGGAAGAGACGGCGAAGATCAAGGCTTTATTGGGAGAAGCGATCGATGCAGGCGCGTTCGGCTTTTCGAGCACGCTGCTCAACCAGCACATGGGCTACGGCGGCCGCCCGCTCGCCTGCCGCAACGCCAGCCGCGAGGAGATCAAGGCCTACTGCAACGCGCTGCGCGAGCGCGGCAAGGGCTCGATCGAGTACGCGATGACGCGCCAGATCGCGGTGATGGAGGAGCCGGAGGTGGAGCTGCTCGGCTTCATGCTGGAGGAGAGCCGCCGCCCGGTCACCTTCATCGCCATGTTCGACCGCGACGACCTGCCCGAGGCGGCGCGCGAGACGCTGCGCAAGGTGCGACCGCTGATCGCGAAGGGCGCGCGGCCGCAAACCTCGCCGCTGCCGCTCACGCGCGAGGTCAACATGCGCAACCCCTTCGGCTTCGCGGGCTTCCCGTCGTGGAAGCGCCTGTTCGTGGACAAGTCAAAAGAGGCCCAAGCCGCCGTATATCGAGATGTTAATTTTAGAAATCAATTCAGGGAAGATCTGAAGCGGCCGGCGTCGTTCGGCAACTGGGCGCGCATCACGCTGCACGAGGTCAAATCCGCGCATTTGAAAAAGTACGAAGGCAAGACCGTGGCCGAGATCGCCGCGGAGCAGGGCAAGGACGGGGTTGATGCTCTTCTGGATATTACTTTAGAAGATGATTTAGAGAATGAATTTACTATCCAGTCGTACAACAACCGCGTCGACCGGATGGCGGAGATCCTCAACGACCGCTCGGTGCTGCTCGGCCTGGGCGACGGCGGCGCGCACCTCGACATGCTGTGCGACTCGGGCTACCCGACCTACGTGCTCGGCATGTGGGTGCGGGAGAGGAAAGTGCTGACGCTCGAGGAAGCCGTGCGGCGCATGACCTCGGACCCCGCGGATTTCTTCGGCATCAAGGATCGCGGCCGTCTGAAGCCTGGCCTCGCCGCTGATGTTGTTATTTTTTCTGAAAAAGAAATTGGTTCCGGTGGTCGTCCGGAAAGGCTCTACGACCTGCCGGGCGGCGCCAAGCGGATGGTGATGCGCTCGCGCGGCGTCGAGATGACGCTGGTCAACGGCGCGGTCACCTGGGAGAAGGGCGCGCTCACCGGCGCCGCCGCCGGGAAAGTGCTGCGCTCCTGAGAGAGATCAATTGTTGAGCGTGACTGACGCCATCCAGCGGCCCCCGTCGGCCGGGCGCACCACCCCACTTATCACGATTATTTGTCGGTCCAGGGCAGTTCCTTCCAGAGCTGCCTGAACTGGGCGTCGCCGGCGCGGATCTCGGCATCGAATTGCGCCGGCGCGAGAAAGCGCAGCGGCGCGAAGACCTTCACCGCCTGCGCCTGGAACTCGGGGTCGGCCGCGGCCTGCGCTACTGCCTTCACGAGCCGCTCGAGGATGTCCGCCGGCATGCCCTTGGGCGCGGCCATCCCGCGCAGCGCGACCATCTCGAAGGGAAAGCCCTGCTCGCGGCCGGTGGGCAGTTCGGGCGCGAGGTTCGAGCGCGCGGGGCCGAACTGGCCGAGGTTGCGCATCGGCGCGCCGCCGCGGATCGACTGCAGCGACTCGCCGACGTTCATCGCCGCGACGTCGATCTGCTTCCCCATAATCGCGGCGCGGACTTCGGAGCTTCCCTTGAACGGCACGTGCGTGAGCTTCACGCCTGCGGCGCGCTCGAACATGAGCATCAGGAGGTGGTCGTCGGAGCCTACGCCCGTCGTCCCGACGGTCAGCTTGCCGGGGTTCGCGCGCGCCCAGGCGGCGAGCTGCTGCAGGTTCTTCACTGGCGTGTCGGCGTGCACGGCGAAGTTGCACGGGTCGTCGATGATGTTGCCCAGCAGCTCGAAGCGCTGCGGGCTGCCGAAGATCGCCTGGCGCTCGATCGGGATCGTCATCAGCGGCGGCGTGTTGATGAAGCCGATGGTGTAGCCGTCGGCCGGCGCGTTGGCGAGCGCGCCCATCCCCACCTCGCCGCCGGCGCCCGAGCGGTTCACGACCAGCAGCTTGGCGCCGCCGCCGAGGTACTTCTCGATGTACGGCGCGATCGCGCGCCCGACCACGTCGGTGCCGCCGCCGGGCGGGTAGGCGATGATCATGGTGATCGGCTTTTCGGGATACGCCGCGGCGGCGCAGGCAGGGAGCAGCGCGAGCAGGACCCAGCACAGGAAACGTTTCATCGGCACCTCCTCGGCGCGTATCATCTCACGCATGAAAACAATCAAGGTATTCGCATTTATTCTTCTTGACGGATACGGATAGGATAATCAATTCTCCAGCGCGCCGCAGTCCAGTGCTTGAAGCTGTCCTGAACGGCGCACTCGGGCGCCTGCACCGCCCCTTGCGGCACAGTCTTGGGTGTCCGCTCGCGAACGGCAGCTATTGGCCGGTTGGCGACGGTCGGCAAGCGACCCGAAGCGGTCATTCCCTCTAGCTGTTAATCCAGAGCCTTGGTTCGAACCCTAGCCGGACAGATGTAGGACCCGCACCCTAGAGGCAGTGCCCTACGGCCGGTTTTGCACCCCCGCCACACCGTTATAGAGCGGAGCTAAAGCCGGCGCTTACGATCATCGCGGTGGTCCCTAGGCCTGGGCCCGCGGCTTACTTCGGAACGATCGCCAGAAATTCGATCGGTGCGTTCCCGAGGTTTTCGCCCGCGTGCCGCTGCGCGGACACCCATTCGGCCGCTCCCGGCAGACGGTGCAACACGGTGCTCCGGCCGTCCGCAGAAGTGTCCCTGAGCTGCGCTGGCGTCAGCCAGACCACCACCCTCGGGGTGACGTCGTGCAAGGGCGTGCGCTCGTGCACCTCCATGCGAACGCGCAGCACGACCACCTTGTCGTTCTCGAATTCCACCTTGACGTTGGCCGGGCCAGACTGCGCCGGGGTGTGAGCGCTTGCGGCGCCCTGTTCGCGCGCAGCGCTGCCCGGATGCTGGGGTTGAGCTGCGCCGGCAGCCAGGTAGACAGATGCGATGGCGACGACGGTTATGCTGGAAAAGCGCTTCATTTGCGATACTCCTTTCTGCACGAGTTAAAATCTCGCGCAGAGCTTAGGAGTTGAAGCGCGCTTCAAGTCAAGAGGCAGGTGCCAATGGACAAGCAGATGACCATAGGACAGGTGGCGCGCAGGGCGGGACTGCGCCCTTCCGCGATTCGCTACTACGAGAGACTCGGTCTTATACCCAAGGCGTTGAGGGTGAACGGGCAGCGACGTTATGACAACCGGGTTCTTTATTCGCTCGCGATCGTGCGTTTCGCGCGGCATGTGAACTTCAGCGTCGGCGAGATCAAGCGACTCATCGACGGGCTTCCGGGCCGGCCGCCGCCCGAGCGCTGGCGCAAGCTCGCGGCGGGCAAATTGGAGCAGATCGACGCATTGATCGCCCGGGCGAAGCG
>Ga0209131_1001032_pt1 | contig 19264 bp, 19 predicted proteins | sample GraSoi_2013_40cm_FD_185826 | JGI IMG/M metagenome (GOLD analysis project Ga0209131, IMG submission 185826) | Grasslands soil microbial communities from the Angelo Coastal Reserve, California, USA - Sample 9_17_2013_40cm (SPAdes) (version 2) | ecosystem: Environmental > Terrestrial > Soil >... | reverse complement strand
CCGGCTGCGCAACATTAAAGTAGATCAAACCGTGCTCACCCGCGGTTGGGGAAAGTGAGTAGTAAAGCATGACAACTCAATCCATTAATCCTGCGGTTGAACGCACGGCGCGCCTGACTTATGGTCTTGTACTGCTCGGAGTGGGCCTATTCATTTATCTAGTCTTCGCTCAGCACACAGCCCCGGGGGTACAGACGACGTTTGGCATGAATCTTGCCGGCTCAGAGGCAATCGTGATTCCGGATCTGGCTGTCCCTGCACGATTGACGGTTCAGCTGATGGCATTGATTGCTGTTTTCTTCGGGATTGTTCAATTGATTCGTGGTTTTCGAGGCGCATCCATGCTTGTGACCGTGATCGCAGTAACCTTCATCGTGGCGTTCGTCACATGGGCAGCTCAGGGAAAGTCTTTCAGTTTCACCGGCATGTTGAATAGCTCGCTCGTTGGCGCGACTCCGATCGCACTAGCCGCGCTTTGCGGCGTGATCAGCGAACGTTCGGCCGTCATCAATATCGGCATCGAAGGCATTATGCTGCTCTCAGCACAGACTGCGGTGGTATCGGCATCACTAACCCATAATCTCTATGTGGGATTGTTCGTCGCCATGCTCACGGGCGCCGTGATCGCGGCGATACATGCCTATCTCGTCATTCAGTATAAAGTGGATCAGATCGTCAGTGGTGTTGCGATCAACATCTTCGGCGCCGGTTTTACGTCGTACGTAAGTTCGCGTTTTCTAGAGCATAACGTTGATTTGCTGAACAATTCCGGTATCTTTCCAAGCATCTCGATCCCGCTGCTTTCGAAGATCCCGGTCCTTGGGCCGCTTCTGTTCGAGAATAACATTGTCGTCTATCTAATGCTGATCCTCGTGATTGTGATGCACGTAGTACTGTTCAATACACCGTGGGGACTCCGTACGCGCGCAGTCGGCGAACACCCGAAAGCTGCAGACACACTAGGTGTGAACGTTTACCTAATGCGTTACGTCAATGTGATTATAGGTGGCGTCATCGCTGGTCTCGGCGGCGCGTATTTCACGATTGGCTCTGTGGGGCGTTTCGATCAGATCATGACAGCCGGAAAAGGATTCATTGGGCTTGCAGCGATGATCTTTGGCAAATGGAACCCGATCGGAGCGCTGGCATCGTCGATGATCTTTGGCTTTGCCGATTCGCTGCAGGTGAAATTACAGATCCTGCGCGTGCCGATCCCGTCAGCGTTTCTGATCATGGCTCCATATGTTGTGACGATGATCGTCCTGACCGGTGTCGTAGGCCGCGCTATTCCGCCTGCAGCAGATGGTCAGCCGTATGAGAAGTAATCACATCGTTTTCTGACCTCAAAACTGATCGAAGAAACAGGAGTTGTCACAACTCCTGTTTTGACTCTACTAAGAGATGCGGGGGATATAAGCAAATCAATAATGCGGTAAAATAATTTTACATTCCGAAGGAGAACGAACCATGAGAAACAAATTACGCATGATAAATATTCTGTCCATCCTTATTGTAGTATTTCTCGTATCTTGTAATCTTCCCACTCAGCAAGCTGGCGAGGGGCTCAGCCTCACTGCCGCCGCGCAAACAATAGAGGCTCTGACCAGTGCAACACCAACTTTTACGCCTATTGGTGGCGGACTCCCCACTATTACACCTTCCGCAACTTTGCCGGCTTTTACGAATACTCCTGTGGCAACGGCTACATCAAACTGTAATGTTGCGCAGTTCATCACGGACATAACCATTCCCGATGGCACGATCATGACGCCGGGGCAGGCGTTTACCAAAAAATGGCGACTCAAGAATATTGGTTCGTGCGCCTGGAACGGATTCTCATTGACTTTTGATAGCGGAGACTCAATGGGAGGGCCGGCGTCAAAACCGATCGGCGCTGTCAGCCCCAATCAGGAAGTTGACTTGGAATTAAATCTCACTGCCCCCGTCTCCCTGGGTAACTATCGCGGCTACTGGAGGATCCTTACGAACAGCAGTGTGCTGGTACCGGTCGTCAATGGATACCAGGGCAAATCTTTTTATGTGGATATCAAAGTACAGAATCCTGCAACAGCTACAAATACATCAGCACCTGCCTTTGCCGTAACCAATGTAAGCTTTAGCGTTAGTGGCTCCTGCCCCAATTTCAGTTACACATACAGCATAACCACAAATGGTGCAGGGACTGTCACTTCACACAGAGTCTTTAGCGATGGAGGCACAGACACCCTCCCCAAAACCTTTACTTTCGCTTCAGCCGGAACACAATCGGTCACTGAGTCAGTTTATTTTGGCGTGCCTAGCAGCAGCGCATGGACAGATATCTACATTGACAGTCCCAATCACCAGCAATTCGGACGTGCCACCTTCACATGTCCTTAACTGAAAGATTAGAGATGACTTAAATACTAGTGCCCGGTTTCTCCGGGCACTAGTATTTAACAGTATAATATTTTCCTGTAATATGAAAGGAAAAAGAATGCTCAAATCTGGAAAATTAAGATTCACAGCCATAATAATCGCGCTTGTGCTCTGCTCTTGCAGTGGACAAAGTACACAAGATCCCACGATTGCGACAGCTGTTGCATTAACAGTAGCTGCGCAAAACACAGCACAATCAAATACCGAAACACCTGCTGCGTCTCCAACTCCGATCGTCACACAGACACCTTTGCAATTCTCGCCAACGCTCACAATCCTTCCAACGATAGCTTCCCCCACATTGCCCAGTAATACAGCGAAATCTCAGTGTGCGAAAGCAAGTCTTATCAGTGAAACCATTCCAGATGGTATGATCTTCAGACCTGATGAACAATTCACGAAAACCTGGCAGATCAAAAACGAGAGCACCTGCACGTGGAATACAAGCTACAAGATCGTTTTTTGGGACGGTGATGTGCTAGGCGGTGGATATGTATATAACCTGCCGCAGATTACGCCACCTGGGGGAACGGTACCTATCTCACTCGTACTGATTGCACCTTCCACAGAAGATACGTTCAGGTCTGAATGGATGCTCCAAACACCGGAGGGAATCAATTTCGGTGTAGGTGAATATAGCGCGCCTTTCTTTACCGAGATCGTTGTTACGAATGCCAAGCATCCGGACTATACGATTACAAATGTCGAGTATGAAATTGTTCGTGAACCTGCCACAGGTTGTCCGGCAAACGTACACTGGACGGTTTTTGCAACAGTTACAACAAATGGGCCACTTGAGTTTTCATACTTTTGGACACAAAAAGACGGGAATAACAGTTCCCCAAAGATGGTGGCAATTCCAGCCGCCGGCTCCAAGACCTTCAGCCGTTTATGGATAATTGGTCTTGCTAATACTCCTGGAGAAAAATGGATGGAATTTAACGTCTCTTTACCATTTGAAAAGTCATATGGCAAAGCTGTGTGGGACAGCACCTGCGGCCAACCTTAAGCTTGATATGTAATTTCAAAAGAGGCCGGTTCAGGCTGGCCTCTTTTGATTTGGAACTTTTTGCATAATTTATTCGTCTATATACTCTTATGATTTCTCTTGGAGAACCTTATGCAAAACAAAAAAGTCTCGCTTTTCATATTCGCCGCACTTTTATTAATTGTTCAACTTGCATGTAATGTGCCGGCAAATTCTGCCACGCCAGATACGTTTGCCACTCTTAATGGGCTTTATACCGCATCTGCTTTAACTGTAGAAGCTGTAGGTACGCAAACAGGTTTTACCGTCACGCCAGGCCTGCCACAACCTACCCTCCTAATAAACACAGTCGTTTTCACCGCTCCGGCTCCAGTGTCCAAATGCGATGCAGCTGCTTTCCTGGCGGATGTCACTTATCCTGATGGTAGTCTCGTGATACGCAATGATACTTTCGTCAAGATATGGCGAATCAAAAATGTGGGCACCTGCTCATGGACTCCATCCTACGCGTTGGTCTTTGCCGGTGGAGATTCCATGAGCAGCCCATCTGCCGTTGCGTTATCCAAAAATATAAATCCCGGAGAATATATTGAACTCCCCGTAACTCTTACAGCTCCCAATAAAGATGGTCATTATCGCGGCTACTGGAAATTACGCAATCCATCCGGCTCACTCTTCGGAATCGGGGCACAGGCGGATACCGCTTTCTGGGCGGACATAAAAGTAACAGGCCCATCTTTTGTAGCATATAATTTTGTTACCAATTATTGCAATGCAAATTGGGCAAATAACAGCAACCCGCTTCCCTGCCCTGGCTCGGATGGTGATATAAATGGTTACGTTATAAAATTAAATGCACCCGAGATGGAAGATGGCACCATCGAAGACGAACCCGGATTGTTGACAGTGCCGAAAGACACCACCGATGGCACTATCACCGGTCAATACCCTGCATTCAAAGTACAAACAGGAGACCGTTTTCGTGCATTGGTTAATTGTCAGCACAATTCAAAGAAATGTGACGTGATCTTCAAGTTCCAATATAAAAATAACGGTCAGGTGAAGACTCTTGCCAGTTGGCATGAAATTTATGAGGGCCAATTCTACCCAGTTGATCTGGATCTCAGCAGCCTTGCCGGTGAAACGGTCAAATTTATTCTTGCCGTAAGTGCAAATGGAGCTCAAAATAGCGATAACGCCATCTGGCTCAACCCATATATCATCCGTCAAGGGACGGCCCCAACTTCCACTCCATCATTTACCCCGACGTCTACCTTTACTGCAACTGCTACCAGCACATTTACACCCACTGCTACTCCTACTTCAACGTTCACACCAACAAGTACGCCGACTCCTTAGGTGCGTTATAATTACAATAATGTTAACCGTTTCTGGAGGTTTACCGACATGACCTTTCGCAAAGTATATTGGCTGGCAATTGTTTTCACGCTGGTCATTATCCTAAGTGCCTGTAATTTAGGAGCTACTCCCGCACCTGCACAAGACCCTGGTGTGATCCAAACTCAGGCATTTAATTTGGTGTTAACCCAATCAGCTATGCAGATAACTCAAACTGCTCAGTCGATTCCACCTTCCCCCATGCCAACAGCTACGCTTGCCGCGCTTCCAACTTTTGCACCTATCAATGGAGTTGGGACAGTAACGCCCTTTGGCTTTGGGCCGCTACCCGGTTTTACGCCAATTACCTCTCCACTTCCTACCTTAGGCGCTGTATCGACTACCACCACGAAAAATGGTTGTAATGATGGAACTTATATTGGAGAAACCGCTCCCTTTGATGGAACTGAGGTTGGTATCGGCGAGCTAATCAGCAAGGGATTTACAATACTAAATTCCGGCACCTGCCCCTGGGATGAAGGATATGCGTTTGCCTTCCAGGTTGACCTTTCAAGCCCCGAAATATTGGGTGAAAGCATTGTGCTTCCAAAAAACAAGCCTGAGGACTATACCGCGCCCGGTCATACTCAGTCGTTTATTGTCAAATTCAAAGCGCCAAAAACGGCAGGAGAATATAAAGGATATTGGAAGTTAAGAGATGACGGTGGCCATTACTTTGGCCCTTTAGTCTATGTTGATATTATCGTCAGGAAGCCATAAGAAAAGAGTTGATATGATGAAAATAAAAACTCTTCTTACCATGCTCACTGGAATTCTTCTGCTCGCTGCTTGCGCGCCAGCCACCCCAATTGAACCCACCCCAGATGTGAATGTGATCCGTACTTCTGCGGCTTATACTGTGGTGGCTGAATTTACGCTTACCGCCGCAGCTTTCACGCCTACAGCACTTGCAGTTACAGATACTCCCACATCCGAGCCGCCAACTGAAACGGCAACTGCAGGTCTTACCACTGATCCTACCTTAGCTGCACTTGGTACTCCCGCAGCCCTATGCGATAATCTCTCCTTCGATGCTACCACTGTGGATGTGACCATTCCTGATGGCACGCCCATGACTCCCGGGCAGGAATTTGTAAAAACATGGAAGATCAAAAATACAGGTAGTTGTGCCTGGGGCGACGGATACAAGTTGATCTATTCTTATGGCGAGAGAATGAGCGGTCAGCCCGCGCCTCTAGGGACGCTTGTTGCCCAGGGCCAGGAAATTGAAGTATCTGTCAGCTTCAAAGCGCCGACCAAAGTTGGCGAATATACCAGCGCCTGGCAAATGATCAACCCCAGAGGTATTACTTTCGGTAAGGCCATCTTTGTAAAAATCGTTGTCCAATAAAATATATTGAACGACCTCAAACAAGCCATCAAGCAAAAAGCGCGCCAGCTGGGTTTTACCCTCGCTGGCGTTAGTTCTTGCGAGCCGCTTTCCCATTACAACATTTTTGAGTCGTGGCTAGATACAAATATGCATGGCACAATGAATTATCTTGCTGAAGTAAAAAGCCGTGCGCGTCGTGCAGACCCAAAACAGATACTACCTGAATGCAAATCCATCCTTGTCCTGGGCATTCCTTATGCACCAACAGCAAATAGTCAAATTGCCTCCTATGCTCTCGGCAATGATTATCACGATGTTCTTCCTCAAAAATTACAAGCCCTGGTTGACTTCATCGAAGAACAGCTTGGTCACTCTTTTCCAAATCGATACTATACTGATACAGGTCCTCTGCTCGAACGTGAGCTTGCCGAACGCGCTGGCCTGGGTTGGATCGGGAAAAACACCTGCCTGATTAATCCAAAGGAAGGCTCCACATTTTTCCTGGCCGAAATCCTGCTTGGCATTGAACTGGAACCTGACGAATCATTTAATACAGATCACTGTGGAACGTGCACACTGTGCATCGAAGCATGCCCAACAAGCTGTATTTTGCCGGACCGCACGCTGGATGCGCGGAAGTGTATTTCGTATCTAACCATTGAACTCAAGGAAGATATCCCCGAAGACCTGCGTCCCTTCATGAAAGATTGGATATTCGGATGCGATATCTGTCAACAAGTTTGCCCATGGAATCGGTTCTCCCAACCGGCCGACTCCGCTTTTAAACAGTTGATTCCGCTTCCAGTTCTGACTTCCGACCTGCTACTCACCCCCCGGGAATTTAATCAACGCTTCAAAAATAGTCCGCTGAAACGCCCAAAGCGACGCGGCTATTTGCGAAACTTGTCCATTGCAATTGGAAACAAAGGTGATAAAAAAGATCTTCCCATGTTACAAAAAGCGTTGGCAGATGAAGAGCCAATGGTAAAAGCACATGCAAAATGGGCCATAGATCAAATCAACGAAAGAGCAAATCATGAATAAGCTGCTCATCGCCACGAACAACAAAGGCAAACTGCAGGAATTCAAAGACCTGTTGAAGGATCTAGATATCGAACTCATCACACCGGCTGATATCAACTTGTCTTTGGAAGTTGAAGAAGACGGCACGACCTATGCAGAAAATGCCATCAAGAAAGCTGTAGCCTTTGCCAACGTCAGCGGGCTTACTTCCCTGGCTGACGACTCCGGCCTCGAAGTGGAGGCGCTTAATGGTGCCCCCGGCTTGTATTCCGCACGTTATTCACCCAAACCTGGCGCGAACGACGCGGATCGCCGTGCGTATTTATTGGAAAATCTAAAAGATAAATCACGGCCCTGGAAGGCACATTTTCACGCGACCATTGCGATCGCAAGAACTTCCGGTGAGGTGGACCTGGCTGAAGGAGATTGTCATGGCGAGGTGATCCCGGAAGAACGCGGTACCGGCGGCTTTGGATACGACGCCATCTTTCTGCTGCCTGAACTCGGAAAAACAACAGCCGAACTCGATATGCAACATAAGAATCGCCTGAGTCATCGCGCACGAGCGATTATTAATGCAATCCCAGCGCTGAGAGAAATGTTTGGGCTGTCCGAGCGCGTCTAACGTCTCGGGCGAAGGGGAAGGATATTAACAAATTGCAGGAGCATCTCGGCCATCTGATCCGGTTTCTCAGACATGACCATATGCCCCGCGTCATTCACGATTTGTAATTGTGATCCGGCAATTGAATCGTGCAACGACTCAGAATATTTCAAAGGGGTCATTTTATCTTCAGCGCCGGAAACGATCAAAGTTGGCGCCTTAATTCCACTGAGTTGGCCGGTCACGTCAAACTGATCACATGCAAGAAAATCACCAAGTAAAACGGACGGCCGCATTTCCATCAGAACTTGTTTTGAAAGCTCCTTCAAGCGGGGTGATGCCTCCGCACTAAAACAATTATTATTGATCATGTCGACTGCGGACTCGAACATAGTTGAACTCTCAAGGGCTTGGAGGATTTTTGGGGTCACTCGCAGTTTCGCTCCACCTCCCAATAAGACCAGCCCCAGGACCTTCTTCGGGTATTTAAGTGCAAGAGAAAGTGCGATCGCGCTTCCCATGGAAATTCCGACAAGGATTGTCGCGCGTAACTTAAGTGATTTTATGAACCCAATGACGTCTTCAACATATTCACCAATGGAATGCCGGCCCACCCCATCAGATTTGCCGTGACCTGGCAGGTCAATCGCATAAATCAGTTGCCCAGGCAAACGGCGAATCTGTGGGGGCCAGGATAAATGATTACCGCCTGCTCCATGGATCAGGATGACAGGCGGGTGTTTTGCCACGCGGCCTTCTGCCTCGTGAGCGAAATAATAGATATTAGCTGTAGTGGGCATTTATTTTCTGGCGCGTGCGTGATGCAGGCGATCTGCACCCTCTTCTGTGAGCGGAATATACACTTGCACCTTGGTGCCCTGCCCCGGCGCAGAATCGATCTGCAACACTCCGTTGACCAGTTCTGCACGTTCCCGCAAATTGACCATGCCGAGGCTGCTGTTGGAGCGGGAATCGTACGATTGTTGCATGCCTTTCACATCGAAGCCCACACCATTATCCGCAATCTCCAGCAATGCGATACCCATATCCATTTGATGCAGGCGTACAGCAATGGTCTCGGCGGCCGCATGTTTACGGGCATTATTCACAGCTTCTTCAATAATGTAAAAGATCACGCCTTGTTTGCCCATTTCCAGCTGGCTAGATACACGTTCGTCAACACTGATAGTCACCTTTTGATTAAAGGTCTCCTGCATTTTGTCTGCCATCGATTGTAATGCAGCACTAAGCCCCTGGGATTCGAGAATGAGGGGCCGCAGAGTGAACAACATATGACGGATCTCTTTTGTGGTACGATGCGCCAACTCTTCCAGCTTGACGATTTCTTCACCAGCGGCATTTACATCCTTTAAAATCATCCGCTTAGTAATATTGAGACGCATCGCCATGGCGGCAACAGATTGTGTAGGTCCGTCATGCAGGTCGCGTGCGAGTTTCTTGCGCGCCTCTTCATGGACCTCGATCATGCGCTCCTTCTCTTCCACCAGATCCTGGTACAAACGCGCATTCTGGATCGCAATCACCGATTGTCTGCCGATGATCTCGAGCAGTGCACAACGGTCGGCATTGAAATACTTGGGATCAGGGTGCGCAAATAGCAAAACGCCATACACGTTAAAACCACTCCGCAACGGGAAACAATAGCCACTGGTACAACCGCGCAAGGCAATTACCCGCCCAAGTTCCGGATCATAGCCTATGTCCTTGAATACAACCGGCTCACCTTCATCCAAAGCCTTTTTAAGCACACCCTCTGCCCCATCAAAGGTCACGCGCATATCTGCGCTGGTGAGTCTGCGCGCAGACCCAACACGCAGTTTTCCGCCGTTGAACAACATCACCGCTCCCACCAGTGGGTCGCTCATCAACTGTTCAGGGTCAGGGTTCAAGGCAGTGGCGCTCATGTCCAAAGCGGACTCGAGCACGCGCTTATAACTCAAAGTGGAGGAAAGTGTGGAAGTTAATTCATAAATGGCGCGCAGCCGTTCACTTTGCATGGCGCCCTTCTTTTCTTCCGAACCTAGAAAGATCTCACGGTTCATTCTCATATATTTGATCAGGCGGCGGCCTAAAAATCCGAAAACCAGTCCGAGAATGGCCATAAACGCCGCGATCGCAGCCGCAAAAGGGATCTGACCTTCAACACGCGTGCCGGTATAGAAGACAAACGCCGCAAACAATACGGCGGCAATAAACGCGCCTCGGATCTCATAATAGATGGAACCTGTTAGGATAGGAAGAAGGCCCACCCAAAACGCAGGCCCGCGAATCCCACCTTGTACCCAGTAAAATGCGCCGGCAAGAAGAAGATCCACGAACAGGCTGATACGACGATGGTAGGTCATACGAGCATTCATACCCGCCAAAGCTGTCATCAAAAGGTTCCACAGGATCATCAAGCCCAAAGGCCACGAAGTGGGAGCGTCAAGTCTGCCCCCCAGACCAAGAGAAACAATTAACCCCACTAACATGACCCATCTTAGCGAAATGGCAAACCAATCTGCCATGTATGGTGCTTCATATCTACGTAGCATAACGGCCCAATGATAACGAAAAATGAAAAACTGGGCAAGCTTGAAAGGCGTTACAAGTAGATTGCACCTTCATTCAAATCCTGTTTAGTCCCCGTAGCCCATGCGCGGCAAATACACTGCCAATTTCTTGCTCAGAAACGATTTTTGCTCTTCATTATAGGAATCTCGGAATCGGCCGATTTTGCCCTTGAAAAAATGGAGGCCTTGCTGGCCGTCCGCTGCGCCGGGACGATATTTCTCGATCACCTCACTGACCTCAGGCTTGCTCCAATCTAATCTGAGATACTCCACCAATTTGGCTGATTCAACGTCATAGTTCGTCAATAAGTCTTCATAACGAGCAACCAAAACAAGTGTCTCATTCATCCATTTTTCCCAGATATGCACATATTCCATCATGAAGTCCACACTTTTCTCGAAGTCGGTCAAATACGAAAAAGCATTTGGGCGTCCTTTTGCAAGTGCACGTTGGCCATAATCAAAGGCCGAAAGCATGGCATCGCGCGGATCCCGGTAAATATAAGTGATGCGAAGGAGGTCTAAAGTCGAGAAGTACCGCGAGGCAAAAGTTGGAGCTGAATGTGCCTTAATCACGAATGTATTTCCCATCAATGCAGGTAGAGACACCATCGCCAGCCTACGCGCAGAAAGCACGCCGATATTGCAATTTACTTCCGTTAATATTTTTTGCAGTCGATATTTCTCGCGTATGTCGCGCGCATCGGCAGAGCCTGTGGTTTTCATTAAATCGTGGATCAGGTTGTAATGCCAGCCTGAACCTGCGCGCGGCATCCCAACGGAAAGAACGATCATTTGGCTTCCTTGTACAATGAAGATGCGGACAACCCAACCAATATCCCTGGGACGATCCACGTTGTTGGCATGGCCAGAGAATCCTGAGTAAAGTTATAGAATATGATCGCGAACCAGGCAAACACTCCGGCGATGGCTGCAAAGCGCGCCCATGATTCGTTACGGCGCAGAAGATCGAGAACATCTCCAAGGACATGAAATTGAAAAGCAAGGAACAAAAAGAAACCGATCAGGCCAGTTTCAGCGAGCAGGCGCACGTAAAGGTTTTTTGGATTCGGATACAAGCGATTATCGGGGCTCAATTGTTTTGCGATTTCCGGCACAGTGGTAAGCGCCCAATCCGGCAGGTTCTGATAAATATAAAAGCCGCTCGCACCAAGACCGCTGCCCGTCCAGGGATATTCGTTGAAGGCGGCCAGCGCGCCAATCGAATAGGCGCCCCGTGCGCCCGCGTTAATATCCACAATATATTGGCTTAGACTTCCCGCGTTAATTTCCCACAGACGACGAAAATAATTCTTTTGGCCGAGAAAAAGTAACGCCCCCGCGAATGCGCCGATAACTACAACGATCATCCCGATACGAAATAAAAGGTCAAAGGCGCGGCCGCGAAACCCGCCAATGAACCAGTTCCAGATCGCGCTTATCACATTACGCCCAAAGAACAAAAATGTGAGCCCAGCTGCAGCAATTGTGATCAATAGCCCGCCACGCGAGTAGGTGGCTAAAAGAACGAGCAAGGATAATGCCAGTAGAACAGGCTCCAGCCATTTCAGACGCGTGAGGCGGAAGTTGGTCAATACCGCAGCAAACAACCAGGGAAGATAGATCGTCCCAAGTTGTGCAGCAAGCCAGGCAGGCTCATACGCAAGGCCGGAGATGCGATTCGTACGAACAAGTTCGCGCATCGAAAAAGCGAGCTGCCAGTGTGTGACCATTTGCTTTGCAAGTAAACCTGTATAGAACGTAATCGCTTGTAGGGCACTCCACGCAAGATCAAGACATAGACCGGCAAGAAGCCAGCGCAGAGAAAATCGGAAATCGTTCTCGCCCTTATTCATCCATACTGCACAAATGAAAAACAGCAGACCAATGAAAAGTGTCGCCAGGGCACGGATGGCACGGCCGAAATAGGTCTGCCCATGCAAAGGAATCGGATCGATCAGAATCCCGAAACTGCTGGAGGTAAAAACAAATAACACAAATACCCCAAGTGCCACGAATGCGCCAGCCCAATATACATCGATCTTTTTTCGTCCCCACTGAACGATCAAAAGCGGCAGCAACAAAACCAATGGATATAGAGCCAGCGGCCGGACCTTTGTGCCTTCGTCAAGAAAGGGAAACCAACGAAAGCTTGTAACCGGCAAAGTCAACAAGGCTGCGCCCCAAAGAAGTCGGGGAAGATTCTCCAGGGAAAATATCGATTTCTTCATTTATTTTTTGGCTTGATGAATAGAATGACAACAACTGCAAGTGCAAGAAAGCCGATTGAGCCGATCAGAAGATATGCGCTCAGTGGCACGTGACGTGCGATTGGCAGATTTTTAGATTGCGTTGCTTCAAGCCTTACAAACTGATTGATATTTCCGGAAGCTACCTCGGCTTGCACTTTGGAGACGAAGGCTCCAGCCCATGCAGAAGCGAGGGATACGGCTACTTTTGGATCCTGATCATCCGCATAGAAATGCCAGCCCGCCTCTGCCGGCTGACTGAGCTGCAATTTACTCCCACGCAAGTCTCCGACAGAAACTGCAAATTGCGAGGACAACTTCTTCATGATCTCATCCGACCATGCGAGCTCTTCGATTTTTCGGGATTCGCGTTCGAGATAGTAAAACTGCTGACGGTCTGTATCCTGCGGCCAGGCCTGTTCAAGGTTGAAGTCCACGTTAACTGTTGCCTTCGCGCGATATGGCGGCGGGACAACATAATAAACTGTCGCGGCGATCAGTGCACCAACGAGTGCGCCCAAAACCCAGAATCGCCATGCCCTTAGCAGACGAATCATGTCTTCAAGTGATGGAACTGCAAAAAGAAAATTCATGTTCATGCCTTCGGTGTTTTGATGCGCCACTTCCAGAGTGGCCCAATCATTTTTCTTAGATAATATTTTGCAACAATTACAGAAAAGAATTGGCCGCCATCACGATAATGAACGCGGATCATTTCCGGCCAACAAAGGTCATCATGGCTGATTGTTTTACCAGAGTCATGCAAACGAAAATTCGCCCATGTTTGATCTGGAATATATTTGAAAGACGCCTGCGCGGCGATCCGCGTCCAGAGGTCATAATCCATTGCAAAGTGAAAGGATGGATCAAGTGGCCCCAATTCCTTCCAGTATTTCGCGCGGAAGAACATCGTCTGCTGAGGGATATGAACGTATCCCTGGCGTAAGCGGCGATAATCCGTTTGGGCAGCGGGGAATTTCCCGATTATACGACCTTCCTCATCAATGTAATTACAGTTGCTATAAACCAGCGCAACTTGAGGATTCTCGACTAGATACTTGACCGCCGCACTGACCGTACCCGGATTATAAGTGTCGTCCGAGTTTATCCAGGCAAGGATCTCGCCTTTGGCGCGCGCAAAGCCTCTGTTGATCGCATCGGTTTGACCTGCATCTTTTTCGCTCACCCACCAGGCAAGTTTTTTTTCATACTTCTTGATAATGTCCGCGCTGCCATCTTTTGAGCCGCCATCCACAATGATGTATTCAACGTTAGGATAATCCTGCTCAAGCACGGATTTAATGGTCGCTTCGAGATAACGAGCTTGATTAAAGGACGGTGTAATGATGGAAACAAGAGGGGTATCTTTGGTCATCGCTACCATTCGTCATCGGAATAAAATAAATGCGAAATTGATTCGGTCATTTTGCGGATGCGCCCGATCTCCTCCGCGTTGAGACGTTTCTTCCAGTTATCGAGGTTGGCACGGCTATCCAGTTTGACAGAATACGTTTTCTTCCTCGAGAGCTCGGCGGGGTTTTCAGAATTACTGGAGTTGAGGATGGTGCCGCGGACTTTATCATCAAAGGATAAACCAAGAGAGTCATAGAGTCTTTTATATTCAGCAACGGGGTCGATAGAAATATCCTCGTGCCGAACAATTTTGAAATCGGGGTTCAGGTCTCGGGTCGAGTGAACGAAGCGGTAGATCATCCGCCAGAGTAATGCAGACTGGCCGATGACATCATCCACTTGAATGGATTCCATTTCTGCGCGGTCCCGCTCCAAATGATCATGCATGAGGGCAGACTGGTCGAGCAGGTCATGAAAGTTAAAGGGCCAGTTCAGGCGTTTAAGACTGCTTGCAAAAGCGGCGGGATGACGCACCGTAATAACGACCTCGCAATTCAATGCCTTCGCAAACCATCGTGATGAGAAAACCGCAAAGGGATCTTTGAGCAATAGACGCCGTCCCTGCATACTGCCAATAAAAAAGGTGTGGAAGTCGCGTCCCATACGGAGGAAATCCTTCGCCGAACGAATGGAAAATATTTCACGCCAGGCATGATATTTAAGATCGAGCAGCTCTCGAAAAGCCGGGAGGTATTCAGATTCGTTCTCGCTGTTGATATAGACATACCAATGCTTAACCGGGGCACGAAAGACTCCGGGACGATGCAATACATTCAAAGGTTCACTGATATAAGCCGTATTCGAATTTGCTGCTAGCATACGCCCCACCCAGGAAGTCCCACTACGATGTGCACCCGTAACGAGAATTGGTTTCCGCTCATTCATTCAAAACGCTCCAGAGATCTTCATCAGGCACGGATATGGCGCGGACGGAATTCACACTATAATACTTTGCGACACAGCGATTGACCCAATGATTTGGGTCATCGTCCCATTCTTTTATTCCATAAATCCCTGGAAAACCCGGCACGTTAATATCTGTCTCACCCGATCCAACACGCCTGAGAAGATAGGCTTCGCGGGCATCCCAAAGCTTGGCACGTTGACTATATTCCTGTACATCTCCCAAAGTTAGCAACGCAGCGCGAAATGGATAGATGGCTGCAACCCCAAGTAAAAGCGCGCAGATCGGCTTGAGCGGCAGTGCCTCGATCATACGCAGCCGCCATTGAGCCAGCAGAATTCCCAACAAAGCGCCTTCGATCATTAACGCCACTACCAGACACAGTTGACCCGAAAAGCGCGCCCGCTCGACCGGGTAAGATTGCCCGTATACACTAGGAGCAAAACTGCCGACGATAAGCAAATAAGAAAGTATCGGGATAATTAAGAGAAGTATGATCACTCTCTTTTTTTCAAATCCAGTCAACGCATTTGCAGGAGAGACATATAGACTATAAAAAATAATGAACGGGGTAAAGACCGTGAAAAAAGCCGGCAGTGGCAGAGTTCTGAAAGAATTCAATGCGAATTGATAGCCATACAAAAAGGAGCGTGAGATCAGAATCGGCAATGTCGGCGGAGCGCTCCCTAAACGAAGCGCATTGGCCGGAGCCAGGGCCATGACTATAAGGGCTAATGTCGCTCCGGCTAATGACCAGGTTAAGAATCTCAAAGCCGCGCCACGCACAGGAGGCGCACCCCACCGCCAAGCGATCAGGATGCCACAGCCGAGCAACGCCATCATGATCACAACCGTTGGCTCAGAGAAGCCTCCCAAGATAAAGGCTATGAAAAAACTAACAGGATATAACCAGCGAGAGGAAGAAGTATTCGCTGTCAAAGATATGGAACGCAAAAGAAAAGCTGCAAAATAAGTCATGAAGACCAGCGGAGCAAAATGGGTTGCCATGGCGGAACGCCAATATAAGGTTTGATACAAATTGGGGGCCTGACGGAGCACAAAGAACACGAGCAGAAGGCTTAGAGCAAACGTCAGGGATTTCCGCCAGCGTTTCCCGGAAAAAGCACTGGCTTCCTGCAACAGCCATGCGATCCCAAAGACCCACAAGACCACCATTAAAGCGGGCAATATGGCAACACTACGCGGCCAGATAGATTCACTCAACGCAATCAACATAAAGTTGGAGAAACGATCTGAAATGGTCAAATAGTTTTCCCATAAGGCCGCAAAAAAATTGGAGCGTGTGAAGCCGGTAATGCAATAATCGTCGGCAAGATGACGCGAGAATATTCCGAGATATGCGTAGACTGCTACTGCAAATCCGGCAAATATAGTGGTCAGCCAGGTTGAAAAAGAGAGTAAGTTAAAGTTCGGTTTTGAAGTTTTATCAGCCATATTGATCAATGCGAGACCGTAGACTGTAGATCGTAAATCACATATCCATTACCTTGTGAGAAAACAGAATAACCCGCCAGTTTTTCCTGAAGCAATGGCTGCAGATCCAGTTCCTTGAAATCGGTCACTAAAAATAATTCCTTTTGGAGAGCAAGCTCTTCGAATTGTTTTTCAAAATCACGCTGCGCACCGCGCAGGTCATCGTGATAGTTCAAGTCGCTGGTGGTGGGCCATGCCGCGATGTTCTTCCAACCCCAGTATTCGAGCCGCTCGCCATAATCCTGCGTAAGGCCAGCCACAGAGTGATCGCCGATCTTCTCACTAACATCAAGCCACATCTGTGCTTCGGGGCGATAATCGACAGATTTCATTTGCGCGCGCGTGTTCCACAAAGAGGCGAATAACCCGAATAATAGAACCAAAGTCACCAAGGCTTTTGAGACTTTGGATAATGTGAAATATCCAAAGACATGATCAGCCAGAGGCGCGAGAGATAATGCTACAATGGGAATCAACGGCAATGAGTAATAGTCATGGGTGGAAATGTGATAGTTGAAGTAAACGCCGAAGAGGAAATACCCGGCCCAAAGTCCGAGCATGAAGCGAAGATTTTCCTTCTCAAAGAAAAACAAACCCAGCAGAGCGATCATCATGGTCACGCCGCCGATCACAAGGTTAAGCGTCCCGACCCAGCCCAGATAATAAGAGGGACTTAGAAAGTAGGAAGGGATGAAGCGGCCGCCGAACTGTTGACCGAGATACCCAGCGATCCACGTCCCATAAATGAAATAGGCCGCGCCGGGCAGGATGCCCAACACGCTCATCACATAGACTTGAGGCCTGCGCAGCGTTTCACGAATGGACTCACGCCCAAGTGCCGCGCCCAACCCGCCACCGATCACAAAGAAGGCCGCGACGAATTTGATAAAGATCGCAAAGCCGCCAAAGAGGCCGGCGATGATCGCGAAGGCCCAACCCCTCATCCCAGCCCCTCTCTCGGCTCCCTTCGGGAGTGCTTCGCGAGGAGAGGGATTCAGGGTGAGGGACCATTTCACAACCGCCCACCAAAAGATGATGATCAACACCACCATCAACGGGTCTGGTTGAAAACTGCGGCTGGCAATTACTCCATAGGGAAGAAAAAGATAAAACGCAGTGGATGCAAGCGCGCTGTCCACAGAAGTAAATTCGCGTGCGAGTAGAAAAAGAAAGACCGCGCCGATCACCCAAAACAAGGATGAATAAATGCGCCCAATCCAAAGCTGTTCGCCGGTAAATCGATAAGTGAAAGCAACCACGCGTTCCATAAAAGGCGGTTCAACCGAAGCACGGGTCTTCCATTGTTGGATCGCGAAGGCGCGCTGTTCTGCAGGCGCATCCGTTAGGGTTTGATAATACATGCCGCGCGCTTTGAGCGCAGAGAGCAGCTGCCGCGTGGGATGAAAATCGAGGGGCAGATCGGTGAGGTCATACAGACGAATCGCAAAACCGAGGATCAAAATGACGAGCAGGGCAGTCATCCACGCGGCGCGCGAGGCGAAGAATGAGGGATAATCTTTCATAGGGCGGGGAATATTGTAACGTAAAAAGTGGAGGATTTCTTGTGGCAAGATTAGGGGAGGCTTATAATCGGGCTATAGGTTGTATAAGCCACCCAATATGGTGACTTATACAAAAGTCGTCTGTGGTTAGCCAGCCCCTTTGTTGGCGGAAATGTATATTATGACGTTATCACAACAACACGAAGATATTGTTGATATAGTATGCGCAGCTGTGGGCGATATGGTGAAAAAACATTCAAAAAAAATTGAGCAAGGTTGGGGTGTTTTTATTGAGCATATTATAGCGGCTGTCATTATCCCTGAATTACGCAATTACCCAAAGCATGCGGATGCCTATATTTTCACTGACGATGGATATGGCGTTATCGTGCTTGAAGTCGGCGCTATGCCTGAAAATAAATGGGAAAGCGTTACTAGCAAAGAAACAGGTGCAAAAATCCGAATTTTGCGCGTTGGAAAGGATAAATCCTTTTATTTGCGAAACGCGCAGAACACGAGAGCCGAAGCAGAGTTCTTGGGCTTTCTTAATCAAAGGCTGGCGGGCTAACAAAGTGTCCAACGGACAGCCGCAAGGTGGTGGCTTATGTCAACTAACTATAGAACCTCTTTATTCCCTACACTTTTTTCGCTATTAGATCGTAGATAAAAGATGCCAGAAAAGTACAGTCCGATCATCTGGAACGATATTCGAGTTGAAACCAATTTCTTGGGAGCTCAACGGCATTTCCACTGGTGGCCTTATTATGTTGGAGATAAGGCTAAATTCCGCGTCAAAATCACAAGACTTAATGAAAAATCTCCTTTGCTTTCAGAAGTTGGAATTTGGGAAAACTTACCACAATATATGAACCCAGCCTTTCTATCTGGTATAGAACGATTATCAGGCGATAATACAATAGAGGTTGATTGTTCAAAATTCTGTAAACAAATTGAGGAATCTGGAAATGTCTCTTACTACATCGGTCACTATAACCGTTTTGAAGATGCGCGACAAATAATAAGTGAAGATGCAGAGCACAGAGGTAGAAGAAATCTGAACTTCATCTTGTTCGTGGTTATGCCGCTTGTAGGCGTTTTCTTGACTTTATTGGGTGCTTGGCTGATTCAATATTTTGCAACAAAATGAAAATATGAATAAATCACTTGCACGCGCCATACAATTAATTGGTGGATTGATAGCCAGCCCTGGCTGCGTACTGTTCTTTGCCATCCGAGCCGTTCTTGTAGGCACGGACCAAGTACCTGAAAGGGTTCTCGGCCTCGCAGTGCTTAGTGTGGTTTTATTGTTTGGAGTAATCTTACTCGTAACATATGGCGAGAAGATGGAGAAGAAGTTGTGCTACC
>Ga0209131_1001031_pt1 | contig 19266 bp, 15 predicted proteins | sample GraSoi_2013_40cm_FD_185826 | JGI IMG/M metagenome (GOLD analysis project Ga0209131, IMG submission 185826) | Grasslands soil microbial communities from the Angelo Coastal Reserve, California, USA - Sample 9_17_2013_40cm (SPAdes) (version 2) | ecosystem: Environmental > Terrestrial > Soil >... | reverse complement strand
GCCGATCGGGCTGGCCAGGATCTCCCCGTCACCCCGCCAGGCCTCGGCGCAGGCGATGGCGCAGACCTCAGCCCTGGTCACCGCGGCGGCCAAGGATCCGGCAGAACCGGAATCGCCGGCCACGCGACGGCTTGTCACGACGCTGCCGTCCTTGCCGCCCGCCCCGACGCAACCGCCGCGTGGTACCCGGCCTCGTCCCGGTCCAGGTAACTGGCCCGGAACGCAGCCCATGCCGCGGGGTCCGCGGCCGCATTCGCGTACTCACGCTGGAACAGTTCATCCCTGCCGTAATGAGGATCGCAGGAGGTGAAATGGGCACCATACGGTGCCTCGACCACGCCAGCGACCATCCAGCGCTGGATCCGCAGCGTCTGCACCGGCGCAGACGCGGTCAGTTCGGGCGTCGGGACGACCTCCTCGCACGATAGGTACGCCCGGTCGGCGGCCGTGCAGAACAGGTCGTCGAAGTACGGGTCAGGGCCGAGGAACTGCGCGTTGCCGTGCGGGTCGGCGCGGCTGGCGTGGACCAGCGCGGCGTCCAGCCGCAGCGCCGGGACGGCCAGGAGTTCCTCGCCGTCGTAGGGCGACCTGACGGTGCGCAGGCCGGGGTTGACCCGCAGCACGTCGGAGCCGAGGCCTGCACGGGTGGGCAGGAACGGCAGCCGGCACGCGGCCGCGTACAGACCCCACTGCAGCATGCCCTCGTCATACTCGGTGACCTCGATGGCGCCGGACTGCCTGGCCGCACGGAAGTGCGGCTCCAGCGGGATCGAGTCCAGCGAGACGAAGCCGTAGACGAGCCTGCGCACTTTGCCGGCCGCCAGCAGCAGTCCGACGTCAGGGCCGCCGTAGCTGACGATGGTCAGATCAGCGAGATGAGACCGGCAGATCGCGCGGACCAGTGACATCGGCTTGCGCCGCGAACCCCAGCCGCCAATGCCGATGGTCATCCCTGAGCGCAGTTCCGCCACCACCGCGGCGGCCGTCATCAGCTTGTGCCGCACAGCCGCCTCTTCCGCCGCCTTTTCCGCGCGGGTCCTGCCGTGCGCGTCGCGTAGCAAGCGCTTGTTTGACCCATTCGGCCTCACTATACTCAGCCGCGACGCCAGCGCCATCTGTCCGGCGCAACGCTCGGCGGGGCTGGCCAGAGCACGGTAGAGGACATGAGCCGAGAGCCTGCCGACAGGCATGACCAGATTCTGGCCGTGGCCGCCGGGCTGTTCGCGCGCAAGGGTGTCGCCGCCACCACGGTCCGCGAGATCGCCGACGAGGTCGGCATCTTGTCAGGGAGCCTGTATCACCACTTCGACTCCAAGGAAGCGATGGTCGACGAGATCCTCGCACCGTACCTGGCGGATCTGCGCGCGGTATACAAAGCAGTCCGCAGCAGCGCGGCTGACCCGCGGACCAAGCTGCGCGATCTCGTGGCAGCATCGCTTCAGGTCGTAGAGGCTCACCCGCACGCCACCGAGATCTATCAGTCCGACGTCAACTACCTGTCCCAGTCCGAGCGTTTCGGGTACCTGACCGCGGCGGCCGGTGAGGTCAGGGAAGCCTGGCTGGAGGTGATCGGGGACGGGGTCGCTCGCGGCGTGTTCCGGCCCGACATCGAGCCCAGGATTGCCTACCGGCTGATCCGCGACGCCGTCTGGCTGTCCGTGCGGTGGTTCAGGCCGACGCCGGAGTATCCGCTGAGCCGGTTCGCCGAGGACTGCACGTCGCTATTCCTCGACGGTGTCGCGACCGCTCCGTCCGCGACGACTCTCAGCGAGTCGTGAGCGGCACGAACCGACCACCGGACGTCCGGGGCCCTCCGCGCCAGGCCAGCGAGGACTGAAGCAGGTACTTCAACGGACATAAAGCACCTCGGCCGCCACGCGGTGCGTGTAGTTCACTGTGGAACGCTCTGAAGCTCTCAGGAAGCCGAGCCGTCGAACGTCCACAGGGCGGCCATAGGGAGGGCGGTTAGCCGGTCCCCGAAGGAGAGCTGCTGCTCTCCGGCGTACAGCACGATCCCGGCCCGAAAGCGGTCGCCGAGCCGATTCGCCAGGTGGCGTAGGCCGCGGAAGTCCTCGCCTCGGACAGTCTCGGCGGCCTTGACCTCGATGCCGATCACGGTGCCGGCCGCATGCTCCAGCACCATGTCCACCTCCACCTGATCGCGGTCACGGTAGTGGAAAAGCTGCACGGGCTCATCGGTCCAGGTGAGCTGGCGTGCGACCTCGCTGATCGCGAAGTTCTCCAGCAGCGACCCGACCGGGGCCGTCGGATCTTTAGCTCGTTCCTCCGACATACCGATGAGCCGCCCACCCAATCCGGAGTCGGTGACGATCAGCTTAGGCGTGGATATCGCACGCGTGGTCAGGTTCGATGACCACGCTGGGATGCGCTTGATCACGAAGATCAACTCAAGCAAGTCCAGGTAGCGCGACAGCGTCCGCCGCGGCAGGGAAATGTCCTTCGCCATCGACTGAGCAACCGTCAGGGTTCCCATCCGAGCCGCCACGACGCTGAGCAGGCGGCGCATCTCGGCCGGCCGCTCGATGTCGGATATCTGCTGAACGTCACGGGTGACCAGGTCGGTCATGTAGGAGTCGAAGAATCTCGCCCGGCGGCGCCCTGGGTCACGGCGCACCGCCTGCGGGTATCCGCCGCGCAGCGCGCGCGCCACGTAGTCGCGCTTGGTCAGCGAACACGCCGGCATCCTGACGTTTCCGTCGAATCGGAAGACGGCGTCGACGAACCCGTCCGCAGTACAGTCGATCTCGCCCTGCGACAGCGGCCACAACTCGATGGTCTCGGCGCGTCCCGGCAGCGCGTCAGGCAGATCCCGCAGTCCGAGAAGGCGAGCCGAGCCTGTCAGCAGGAACCGGCCGGGGCGCGGATCGCGATCCACCCCGCGCTTGATGGCAAGCAGCAGTTCCGGCACCCGCTGGATCTCATCGATCATCAGCAAGCCATCATGCCGAACGAAAGCGCTAGGGTCCGCTTCCGCAGCGCCACGCACTGCCTGGTCGTCCAAGTAAAGCTCACGCGCGCCAGCGGACCTGGCGACGATCAGCTCCGCCAGCGTGCTGTTATCGACCTGGCGGGCACCGTTGACCACCACGACACGGGTATCGGCGAGGGCTTCAGTGGCCATCCGCTCGGCATGCCGATGAACAGTCCAGTCTCACCGCTCACGGATCAACGTTACAGCAGCTAGCACCAGACCTGTGACCGATCTGCCGCTATTCGTGCGCGCGATCTGCCGCTCAGTACATGGCCAGTCTGCCGATACTAGCCCGGCCACTTTGCCCGCCAGGCAGTTGCAACGGGCGTGAGCACCGGGTCTCACGGTCACGGCGTTTGTACGAGAAGCGATGCATCTGACCGCAATACCCCTCGTTTTCTCGGCGCAGAGCACTTATTCGAGGTGTGCGGCATTCGTCCGGGTCCAGGTCGCGGACCGGCCGGTTCCGTCGGCCCGCACCTTACCTTCGTTCCTCAGCTGTTCCAGGACGAGCCGGATGGTCTGGTCGCTGACGCCGGGCAGTGCCGTCCTGATGTCGGCGAGGCGGAATGTGGCCGGTGCCCGGCGCAGGATGTGCTCGCGGACGCGCTGCTGCTTGGTGCCGGAGCTCTGGGGCGCCGCCGCGCGGTCGGCGAAGACGGCGTAGGCGCTGGCGATCACGCTGGTGAAGTAGCCGAGCCAGGGCCACGGGTCGGGGGTGCCCTCGTGCCAGCCGTGGGTGGAATCCAGGAGCGCCTGGTAGTAGGCGTCCGCGGATTCGGCGATCGCTTGCTCAAGACTCACGTAGCGGCCGACCGTGTAGCCATGCTCGGTGAGCATGGCGTTGGTGAGCAGGCGGGCGACTCGCCCGTTGCCGTCCTCGAAGGGGTGGATGACGAGGAGGTCGAGGATGAACAGCCCGGACAAGAGCACCGGATGGTGCTCGCTCGTCGCAACAGCGTCCTTGTAGCGCTCGATGAGGTCGTCAATGGCGAACGGGGTGCTCGCGGCGGGCACCGGCTTGAAGCGGACGGTCGTGGAGCCGTCTGGCGAGCGGTCCACGACCAGGTTGTCTTCTGTCTTGAACGCGCCGCCGGGCACCGCGGCGTGAGCGAAGAGCAGCCGGTGCAGGTGCAGGATCAGGCCGGCGTTGATCGGGCGCCAGTCCTGCTGGAACAGGTAGTCCTGGGCGTCTCGGTAGCCTGCCAGTTCCTGTTCGCTGCGGTTGCGCAGCGTCGTCGCCTGCCGGCTGATGATCCGCTGGGCGCGGTCGGCGTCCGCGACGATGACGCCCTCGATCGCGGACGAGGCGGTGATGCTCTGGACGCGGGCCCGGTCGGCGAGCTCGGTGAGCAACCCGGGCATCTGATCATGGTAGAGCGCCTCCGAGCCCCGGCCGAAGTCGATCGCGCTGAGTCGGGTGACGACCTGGGCCGGCACCAGCCCGATGAGAGCGTCAAGGTCAGCGAAGCTGCGCAAGGAACCTCCCAACCAAACCTGCTAAACAACCTAATTCTAGCGTCGATTAGCATGTTTAGAGGGTTTGTTTAGCAGGTTTCGGGCTGTCGATGTCTTCGCGGTCGTCGGCGACGCGCTGGCCGATGTAGGCGGCCCAGTCTCGCTTGGCCCACTGGGACCAGCGCTCGGCGGTGCTGATGCTGATGCTTCTCGGTCAACTTGGCGCGCCGGGCTGTCCAACTTCCGGCTTCCCGGATCGCGCAAGGCACACAGTCCGTCGCTGCCGTCGTCCGCCTACCCCTTCCTCACGCAGCGGCGGACATCGTCAGTGCCCGCGCATGCGAATCGCGTCCTGGCCCGCCGCCAGCGCCATCTGGCCGGTCGGCGGAGCCTTGGTCATTACTGCATCACGTAGCCGCCGCCGGCGCCCTTTCTTCGGCACCGGCTCACTAGCGGCCTCATGGAGCCTGTATCTGCTGAAACGGATTGCCGATCTGAGGGTTCATGTACGCCGCTAAATCAGCGGACATCGGCAGGCCCAGCTTTAGGAATTCTTCCGAGTCCGGAAGCCACCTCGGACCAATCGGCTGGCTCTCGACGAGAGCAGTTGACGTCACGGCATCAATATGGATGCCGGCGTGCACCACACGGTACTCGGGAACTTCGGCACGCACCGGATACCCCTTTGAGGTCCAGGTTGCCCACGCACGCAGCCGTGACGACCCGGTAGGACTGCCCAGCAGCATGCATCTTCTCAGCGCCGCTTCTCAGCGCCGCGCCGAGGGGCTTCTCATCGTCAAGCACATCCTGCTCGATCTGGGCCAAGACACTGCCGCCTTGCGGCTGCATGATGAGCCTCATACCCTCATCCCTCTGTTGCACTTAACGCAACATCGTTGCACTAATCTCAACTGCCGCGTCGCCCGCAGGGATGGAGGTGGAAGCAACTCCCCCACCACCCCGGGAGCTGCGGCCATGCCGCGACGCGACCAAACGGAATGTTGCATCTGATGCAATACCGCTCACTTCTAACTGCAGCCGCTGGTGGAGCCGCAGCCCTCGCAGACGTAGCAGCTGCCCGCCGGGCGCATCTTGGTCCCGCAGGTCAGGCACAGCGGGGCGTCGGCGATCCGGCCCTGATGCGACTCGATCACGTCGGTCGTACTGGGGGCCACGGGCGCCGGGTCAGCGGCACGCGCGGACTCCGCAGCCCTGGCCTCGCCGGGCGCCGCAGCCGGCCTCGGCTCCTCCCGGGGCGCGGACTGCGCCAGTTCCTCGGTGTCGACGACATCCCCGACCGCAGCGGGGTCCTCGCCGTCCAGCACCGCCGAGCGCTCGGCGACCGACAGGATGCCGAGATCAGCCCGCTGCTCGTATGGCAGGTGATCCAGGGCCAGCCGACGGAAGATGTAGTCCATCACCGAGCTGACCATCCGGATGTCCGGATCGTCGGTGACCCCGGCGGGCTCGAACCGCATGTTGGTGAACTTCGCAACCCACGTCTCGAGCGGGATCCCGTACTGAAGCCCGACCGAGATCGCGATAGAGAACGCGTCCATCACGCCGGCCAGCGTGGAACCCTGCTTACCGAGCTTGAGGAACACCTCGCCAAGCCCGTTGTCCGGGTAGGTTGACGCGGTCATGTAACCCTCGGAACCCGCGACCGCGAAGCGCGTCACGGTCGCCGAGCGCTGCTTGGGCAGCCGACGCCGCACCGGACGTGGCGTCGTCGGCGCCGCCAGAGCGACGGCCTGCCCGACCGCCTCGGACGACGCGGCATCTGTCGCGGCCGCAGCCGGCTTGGACTTGACCGCCGACAGCGGCTGGCCCACCTTGCAGTTGTCCCGGTAGATTGCCAGCGCCTTCAGGCCCAGCTTCCAGCCTTCGAAGTACACCTTCTCGATGTCCTCGATTGTAGCACTTTCAGGAACATTCACAGTTTTGGAGATAGATCCAGACAAAGCGGGCTGAATGGCCGCCATCATCCTGACGTGGCCCATCGGACTGATCGCCCTCTCGCCCATCGCGCAGTCAAAGACTTCGTAGTGCTCGGTCCGGAGGCCGGGTGCACCGATCACGTGGCCGTGCTCGGCGATGTACTCGATGATCGCCTCGGCCTGTTCTGGCTGGTAGCCCAGGTTCTTCAGGGCACGCGGCACGGTCTGGTTGACGATCTTCATGGAGCCGCCGCCAACCAGCTTCTTAAACTTGACGAGCGCCAGGTCCGGTTCGACCCCCGTTGTGTCACAATCCATCATAAGTCCGATTGTACCGGTAGGCGCCAATAGACTGGATTGGGCGTTTCTGTACCCGTTCTTCACACCGAGCTCCATGCACTCGTGCCACGTCCGGTTCGCCACAGTCAGGATGGTCTCGTCCTCGCCAGCGGGAACCGCCATAACCTTGCTTGCCTCGGCGTGCTTGGCCATCACCCGCTTGTGCGCGATCGCGTTGCGAGCGTAGCCGTCGTACGGCCCGACAACGGCGGCCAGCTCGGCGGAACGCCGGTACGCCGTGCCCGTCATCAGCGAAGTGATTGCTGCGGCGATCGCCCGGCCGCCCTCTGAGTCGTAGGCGTGCCCGGTCGCCATCAGCAGTGCTCCGAGATTGGCGTAGCCGATGCCTAGCTGGCGGTAGGCCCGGGTTGTGCTCGATATCTTCTCAGTCGGGAAGTCCGCGAAGCAGATCGAGATGTCCATCGCTGTGATGACCAACTCGGTGATCGCCTGGAACTTCTCGACATCGAACGTGTCGTCGTCCCGCAGGAACTTCAGCAGGTTGATACTGGCCAAATTGCAAGACGAGTTATCTAGATGGACATACTCTGAGCAGTTCGCGACGACCACGCCACTGACGATGTAAGAGTGATTACGCGGCTCGGTGAGGTTATACGTCGTCTCGAAGCCGTGGCTTTCGCGGCTGGTCAGCCGCACGGTCTCGTCGGTCTTATAGAAGGAAGTCGACACGCTCAGCTGCACGAGCTTGCGCTCCTTGTCCGGCAGCGAGAAGCCGATTCTCGCCGCGAAGTATCGCATCGACCTCCCACTGATGCGCAGATCGTAGCTGGGGCCGTCAGAGCGGTAAATGACCGCTGAGCCGTCCTTGCGTGTGTAACTGAAGCCATCCTTCTTCGGCCGCATCTTGTAGATGCGCGCCCCGATTCCCAGTGATGCCAGCAGCTCCTGGACATCAAGCAGCAACTCCTCGGACTTGCTGCCGAGGCCCACATACCGGGTGCCGTTCTTTACGGAGACGACGCAACCGTCGGCGTCGAACAGGCCCTGCAGGAACCCGGTCAACGCCTCATGCGGAGCTTCGAATATTGCGTCAGGAACTCGCTTATGCGCTGCTCTTCCTGAGGAGACGCCGAGGGCGCGCACAAAAGCGACGAAGGCATCCCGAGTCACTCGTATCTGCTGGGTGCCGTTTGCCTGGACGCTCGGCTTTGCATTGAACCCTGTGATTCGCGCGAGAAGCTCCTGGTGCCTGGTCATGGCCTCGTCGCGGTCGGACTCGGTGCCGTATACCGTGACCGCGTTCTGGTCCGTGACGCACCCGTCGCCGACTAGCCACCCGAGGTAGTGGGCGAACTCCTCGTCCCACTTCTGCGGAAGCTCGATCGCCTTGCGCGATCGAGCGGCCCGTGCAGCATCCAGCGCCCGCTCTGGAATGCGCCAGTCGGCTGCTGATCGCGGCGCGTCCTGGAGGGAGCGCACGACCCGGTCATCGCGGGTGAGGTCGCTAGCGTGGACCCAGCCGCGGTTAGCCGTCCAGACCCGGTGATTCGGGGTGCACCGCAGCCGGGAACCATCGGAGAAGCGCAGCTCGAGGATCTCGTTGGTCCCGGTGACCATATAGCGAGTCGGTCTTGTCGCGATCACGCGATCGGCGGGATCCGCCGCCGTGACGTCGTTGGTGTAGACGGCGAAGGTCTCCCCTGCCGCCGCACGGGCGACTATGTCGCCTATTCTGACCAGGCCCTTATCGGTCACCACTCGTTGGTCGGCAGGGAAGCACGGGTTACTAGCGGTTATTCGACCCGATTCCGGACAGGTGTGCCAGTCGTTAATGGTGTCGTCGTACTGGATGCCCGGATCGGCGCACTCCCAGGCGGCCTTGGCCATCTGGCGGAACAGGTCCTTCGCCTTGACCGTCTTCACGACCTCGCCGGTCTGCCTGGCGAGCAGGTCGAAGTCCTCGTCAGTCTCGACGGCCCCCATGAACTCGTTGGACACCCGCACCGAGTTGTTGGCGTTCTGGTACTGGACGCTGTTGATGTCCTTGCCGCCCAGGTCCATGTCGAACCCGGCGTCGCGCAGGACCCTGATCTTCTCTTCCTCGCGCGCCTTGGTCTCGATGAATTCCTCGACGTCTGGGTGATCGACATCCAGCACGACCATCTTGGCCGCGCGCCGCGTCGCGCCGCCCGACTTGATGGTCCCGGCCGAGGCGTCTGCGCCACGCATGAAGGAGACCGGGCCACTGGCCGTGCCGCCGGAGGCGAGCAACTCCATGCTCGACCTGATCCTCGACAGGTTGACCCCGGCACCGGAGCCGCCCTTGAAGATCAGGCCCTCCTCGCGGTACCAGTCGAGAATGGACTCCATCGTGTCGTCGACAGAAAGGATAAAGCACGCACTCACCTGTTGCGGGGATGATGTCCCGACATTGAACCATACGGGTGAATTAAAGCTGAAGATCTGATGCAGCAGGGCGTAGATGAGCTCGTGCTCGAAGATCTGCGCGTCCAACTCCGAGCCGAAGTAACCATGCTTGCGGCCGGCCTCGCCGTACGTGCTCACAACCCGGTCGATCAGCTGCTTCAGGCTCCACTCCCGCTGCGGTGTGCCGACCGCGCCGCGGAAGTACTTGGTGGTCACGATGTTGGCGGCGTTCACTGACCAGAAGTCGGGGAACTCCACGCCATGCTGCTCGAAATTGACCGAGCCATCGCGCCAGTTCGTCATGATGATGTCGCGGCGCTCCCAGGTCACCTCGTCATAGGGGTGCGTGCCCTCGCGAGTGTTGACACGACGGATCTGCAGGCCCTTGCGGGTGCGCTTGCCGTTCTGCGCAGCCGATCCGCTCGCCGTCTCGGTCATGTCGTTCCCCCTTCGGAATCACCGCGGATTCCATCACGAGCCCTTCCGGCTCTTGTTCCACCGAACTGTCCCTTGCCGTATCGCTGCAGGTGCTCAGTCACGGGCCTTCCGTTCCAGCCGACTGCCAGGCGGCCGCCTTGCTCGCATTGTTCTCCCGATCAGTTCCCGCCTGATCACGATCAAGCTCGGCAACGGCCGCACGCCACTTCTCGTCGTGCGTGGCCCGGAGCGCGGCGATCTCTGCCTCGAAGTCGTCCAGCGACTCGAACCCCCGGTACACGGAGGCGAACCGGAGATACGCGACTTCGTCGAGGGCACGCAGCGGCCCGAGTATGGCCAGGCCGACTTCATGCGAGGGAACCTCGCCAAGCCCTCGTGACCTGATGGCGTCCTCCGCGCGCTGGGCGAGAATCGCCAGCTGGTCCTCGCTTACCGGCCTGCCCTGACACGCCCGCCGGACCCCGGTGACAATCTTGTCCCGGTTGAACGGCTCGGTAGCCCCGCTCCGCTTGCCGACCATGAGGATGACTGTTTCCTGCGTGGTAAACCGCCGCCCGCATTCCGGGCACGACCTGCGGCGGCGGATCGCGGCACCGTCATCGGCTGTCCTGCTGTCAATCACCCGGCTGTCCGGGTGCCTGCAATACGGGCAGTACACGCGATAACCCCCTGCGGCCCGTGATGTGGCAAACAAGTCTTGATCACAAGTTGTAGAAGAACTACAGTCTTGTAACTACTAGATATTGTGGTCCATGGAGCCCAGAAGCGCAAGTCTCCGCTGGCGTGTCGCCCACCGATGACGGCTCAGGGCGACCCCGATGGCCGGGTGGCCTGCATTTTGCACTGTTCTGCCGACAGTGAACCCCGGCTCGGTCGCCGGCGTGTCGTGCCGGCCCGGCCTTCGCACGGCCATTGCGGCCGGGCGGGCCCTGGCGCCTCGTCAGGCGCGATTACTGCCGAAGGTGAAGAGCGGCTGGTCCCGGTAGCTGGGTGCCGCAGGTGATCGGCGAGCAAGCCGGTGGACGCCGACGCCGGTCAGGGCGTCGGTCTGTAGTGCTTCGAACGCCACCTCGTCGAAACCATTGGCGGCAAACCAGTCGCGTACCTGGACGGTGAGATCGGGCGGACGGCGATGCCGGGTCCAGATGACGGTGGCACCATCGGCGCACAGCGACGCCCCAGCGTCGACGGTGCTCCTAATGTCCGCGGCGCTGACGTTGCCGAAGATGCTGCACAGCAGCAACACGTCAGCGGGGAGCGCGTCCGCGAAGTTGGTGACTATGCCCGCATCGGCCTGCCTGACTCGCACGCTGTCGAGGCCCGCCGTGGCTGCGCCCACCTTGGCCACCTCGGCGTTCAGCGGATCCGCCTCGACGAGCAGCGCCGAGACCTCCCGGCACCGCGAATGGCCGGGCAGCACCCCGAGAACGTCGAGGCCCTGGCCAGCACACAAGCTGACCAGCCGGACCGGGCCGGGTTGCGCCTCGTCCAGGGCTCTGGCCAGATGCCATCTGACCCGCTCAAGCCTGATGCTCAGCGACGATGTCGCGTCGTCGTAGGCACGATGCCATGCCACCCAGTCCTTCACCCGCGCCCCTATGGGCCGAATCCCTCATCCGCACATCCTGCCCGGTCCCGTTCTGGCCTAGCAGGGAACAGTCTCAGCCGACGCTTAGCTTACGGTTAGGCGAGTTCATTGCTGCCGTTGCGAACCTGCCCGAGAGAACCGATGAGCCCAGGATGTGAAGAGAGGTGCAGCTGCTGTGAGGTGGGAAGGCCCTGACGGCTACTGGATCAGTGATGACAGCTCACTCGTCGATGTCGACCTCGTCCACGGCTGGATGAGCGAGCAGAGCTACTGGGCCAACGGCCGTACGCATGAGGTCATGGCCAGGTCGATCGAGCATTCCCTCGTCCTCGGCCTGTACACGGCCGGAGGCGAGCAAGCCGGCTTCGCGCGGCTGGTCACCGACCGCGCGACCTTCGCGTGGCTGTGCGATGTGTTCGTCGCCGCCGAGCACCGCGGCACCGGCACTGGCAGCTTTCTGGTCCAGACGGCGGTCGGCCATCCGGACGTCGCCGGGATCAGGCAGCTTCTGATGGCCACGCCCGGCCGCAGCCTGTACCGGCGGCACGGATTCAACGACTTGCGGAGCCCCGAGCGGTGGATGGAACGTCCCGCCCCCGAGACCGCAGCCGATGCAGCGCCGGCCGAGGCAGCGCCGGCCGAGGCGCGGCTGTCGCGGTCTGCTGCTGCGACCGCGCTCGACTAGGCTCCGCGCGCCAGCGCATCGACCCGGCGCAGGGCGTCTGGAAGCCGGAATGACCCGGCCATCCGGCTGACCAGCTCGGCCGCGGCAGTCCGTGGCATCCCTGCGGCGGTGACGAACAACGGTCTCGTTGATGTCCCGCGCAGGACGGGGATGGCGTGCGTCGCGGGCTGGAACGCGGACTTGGCCACGCCTATGACGGGAACGCCGAACTCGGCGTGGACGTAAGCGCCAAGACCAGGTCGGCCATCTGGGTCCAGGTCAACGTAGCCGTCCACGACGATCAGGCCGGGCTGTCCGTGGTCACCCAACCCGCCGAGCACGGCCCGGATGGGCGGCAGTTCGCGCAGATAGAACTCGCCGGGCCGGTAGGGCGGAACCCCAGAGACGACCAGCGTGCGCTCCTGCAGCACGGCGGCGAACGTCGGGTCGGCCGCGGTTACCACTGCTGCCCGAGCACCGGCATCGATGTAGTGAACATCCACAGCGGCGCAGACCTGCTTCCTGTCGCCGCCGGTGACCTGCACAGGTCAACAATGGACCACGTGCGTAGTCTCGCGAGTCACCCGCTCGTTCGTCGCCAGGTGCTGCACGAGATCGAGTTGGAAGCATCCCCTCATCTCGGGCGGCAGTGACAATATGCCGGCTGAGCGCCGTTCGGCCGACTACCAGCCGGGTCGGCGCATCCTCGGGCAGGCGCGTCCCGGGAGAATGGCCGCATGAGACCCGAAACCATCGCATCGCTGACGACCGCGGCGGGTACCTTGGTCCTCGCAGTAGCAACGTTCAGCGCCACCCGATCAGCCAACAGGGCGTCCAGGATCGCTGAGCGCTCGCTGCTTGCCTCGCTCCGCCCAGTCCTGGTGCACGCGCAGTTCGGCGATCCGCGGCAGAAGATCGGGTTTGCCGACGACCACTGGGTGCACGTCGAAGGTTCCAGCGCGGCGTTTGACGTCACAGAGACCGCGATCTACCTGGCCTTCGGCCTGCGGAACGTCGGCACAGGAATGGCGATCCTGCAATCCTGGTATCCGTTTCCCGAGCGGCTCCTCAGCGGGCAGACGCACAAGCCAGTGGAAGAATTCCGCTCTCAGACCAGAGCACTCTACGTACCATCCGGCGGCCTGGGATTCTGGCAGGGGGCGCTACGCGACCCGGCCGAACAGGTCTTCACCGATTTCAAGGCCGCCGCAGCGGCCCGGCAGCCGGTGACCATCGACCTGCTCTACTCCGACATGAACGGCGGCCAGCGGACCGTCACCCGCCTGGCGGTGCTGCCGGCTCCCGGCGCGCCGGCCGGTCCGGACGATTCCGCCGATCCATACGATCCCTCCAGTAAGAAACCTCGCTGGATCGCCTCGATCGGCACGCACTGGCTGATTGATGACCACGCGAGCCATCGATTCGGCCCGCACAACGCCAGTTAACGGTCGCCGAGGGCCGGTCGGCTGATCTCGCGCGCGTGGCACCATAGAACGGTGACAGAGCCGGATGTCGACGGCGAGCAGCCGGTGACGATCGACGATGTGCGCGCATGGGCGCTATCGCTGCCCCGCACCGAAGAGCACCTGATCCGCGACTACGTCAAGTTTCGGGTGGGCAGGATCGTCTACGCGACCGTCTCGCCGGACGAGACGATCCTCGGCTTCGGTTTCCCGCGGGACGAGCGCCCGGCGCTCATCGCGGCGGAGCCGCACAGGTTCCTGCTCGAGCGTCGCAGCGATTCTCGCTACAACTGGATCGACGCGTGGATGGCGTCCCTCAGCCGGGCGGAGGCCCGCGAGTTCATTAACGAGGCGTGGCGGATGGTCGTGCCGAAACGGGTCGCCGCGGAGTCTCTGATCGGTCAGATACGCGGAACCCAGAGCACCTGACCAGCCAGGATGGCGGTCCCCTTCAGCCCGTTGTCCTCAATGATCTGCTGGATGACGGCGCGCGGATCGGCGGCGGGATCGGCGTGGACCGCAATGCTCCACATTGTGTCGCCCGGGCGGACGACGACCCGCAGCATCGTGTTTTTCGCGGCTCCTTCGGACCCCACCTGGCCGGCGGCCTGCGCGCGGCCGGCAACGGCGAGCCAGACCAGCGCGGCCACGCTGGCGACCGCGATGACCGCGAGCAGGCCGACCACAATCCTCCCGCGCCCCGTCAGCCGCGCCGGGGCGGAGCGGGCCGCGGCGCCCACCCTGGGCGCGACCGCCGCGTCGGCAGACTCACTGACCCGATCGGTCTCGAGGCCCCCGGGCAGCACGGCAAGCGCCGGCCTGTGCCGCCTTGGATAGGAGGTCACCGAGCGCATAACAGTGATATCTGGCCTAATCCTGGCATCGAGCTTCGCCTCTGCGGTGCTCGTGATTCCCATTGCCCGCCTCCTGGTAGCGAACGACCGTTCGATAGTATCTCTGTTCGATCGGATTAGCGTTCGATCGAACGAAGATCCGATCGTGTTTATACCGCAGGGGTACGACACTTTCCACAACGGTCGAACAGATGTTTGATCTAATCGCCGCGAACCACTACCGTCAGCGATGACACCAGCCAGCGAACCGGAGGCCCGGATGAGCAGTGACAGAGAAGGCGACGGGGCACGGGGAAACCGGACAGCGGTCGGCGACGACCCGCCCGATGACGCCGACGCGGCGCGCGGCCCGGGTGGCAGGCCACGCGGCAGACCGGGCAGGAAACCACGCGGCAGCGTTCCCGCCGCCGTTCCTGACCTGCCTGACCAGCCAGATCCCGACCATGTTCTGACCTGGCGGCAGCGCAAGGTACTCCAGGTGATCCGCGAGTCTGTGCAGCGCCGCGGCTACCCGCCGTCCATGCGCGAGATCGGCGAGGCGGTCGGGCTAACGAGCACATCGAGCGTCTCGTACCAGCTGTCGACTTTGCAGAACAAGGGCTACCTGCGCCGGGACGCTGGCCGGCCGCGCACGGTCGAGGTGCGGCTGCCCGGGCACCCAGCCGTGCGACCCGAACCTGGTTTCGATGACGACATCCCGATGGACATCACTTCGCAGGAGGCGGCTTACGTACCAGTGGTCGGCCGGATCGCCGCAGGCGGCCCGATCCTTGCCGAGGAGGCGATCGAGGACATCTTCCCGCTCCCCCGGCAACTCGTCGGCGAGGGCACTCTCTTCCTGCTGAAGGTTGTCGGCGACTCGATGATGAACGCCGGCATCGTCGACGGTGACTGGGTCGTCGTCCGGCAGCAGCCCGTCGCGGAAAACGGCGACATCATCGCCGCCATGATCGAGGGCGAAGCGACCGTCAAGACTTTCAAGCGCTCAGGCAGCCATGTCTGGCTGATGCCGCACAACCCCGCTTACACCCCAATACCAGGCAACGAGGCGGAAATACTCGGCCGGGTCGTGGCGGTGCTGCGGCGGGTCTGACCTGCGCGGGCTGACGGCGGAACAGCCTCGCGTGCTATTCAGCCGGGACGATGTTGACCAGCTTCGGCGCGCGCACGATCACGGTCTTGATCCCGCGCCCAGCCAGCGCCCTGACGATCCCCGGCGCCGTCAGCGCCAGTTCGCGCAGGTCATCCTCGGCAATGTCGGGCGGAACTTCCAGCCTGTCCCTGACCTTGCCGTTGATCTGGACGACGCAGGTGACCGTTTCCTGGACCAGCAGAGCTTGGTCGGCCACCGGCCAGCCTGCCGTCGCTACCGACGGCTCGTGTCCCAGCAGCTCCCAGCACTCCTCGGCGGTGTAGGGCGCGAATAGCGACAGCAGCACGGCTAGCGTCTCAGCTGCTTCCCTGACCGCCGGGTCACCAGGCCCCGGACCGGTGTCGATCGCCCGCCTGGTAGCGCTCGCCAGCTCCATCAGCCTGGCAACGGCCACGTTGAGCCTGGCGGACTCGATCAGCCTGGTGACCTCTTCGATCGTCTTGTGAGTCACCCTGCGCAGATCAGCAGTGCCGTCGGCAACCGCGCCGCCAGCCGGCGCCTCCCCGGCCTCGGCCGCGATCCTGATCACGCGGCCCAGGAACTTCACGGCCGCCTCGGGACGCACATCGGCCCAGTCGATGTCGTCTTCCGGCGGGCTCGCGAACACCATGGTCAGCCGGATCGCGTCAACACCGTGCGCGGCCAGCTGGACGCCCAGGTCGACCCCGTTGCCCAGCGACTTGGACATGGCCTTGCCCTGGTTGATCACCTGGCCCTGGTTCATCAGCCGCAGGAAGGGCTCGGCGAAATCGACCATGCCCATGTCGTACAGAACCTTGGTGAAGAACCTGCTGTACAGCAGGTGCAGGATCGCATGCTCGACGCCGCCCACGTACAGGTCCACCGGGCACCAGCGGCGGACAGACTCGACCTCGAACGGGCCGCCGGTGTAATGCGGCGAGCAGTACCGCAGGAAATACCACGACGAGTCCACGAACGTGTCCATCGTGTCGGTGTCGCGCCTGGCTGGACCTCCGCACTTCGGGCACTGCGTGTTCACCCAGTCGGTGGCGGCTGCCAGCGGCGATGTCCCCTTGGGCGCCAGGTCCTGGCCCCGCAGGTCGGGCAGCGTGACAGGCAGCTGGTCGTCAGGCACGGGGACTTCCCCGCATCCGTCGCAGTAGATGATGGGGATCGGCGCACCCCAGAACCGCTGCCTGGAGACCAGCCAGTCACGCAGCCGGTAGGTGACGGCAGCCCGGCCCAGCCCCTTCCCGGCCAGGATCGCGGTGATGGCCTCGATCGCATCCGGCTTGCTCATGCCGTCCAGCGGTCCCGAGTTGACCAGCGTCCCGTCCCCCGGGGTTGCCTGCCAGCTCTGCCCAGGATCGGGCAGGTCGGTCTGCAGGACGACCCGGACCGGCAGCCCGAAGGCCTTCGCGAAGTCCAGGTCTCGTTGATCGTGCGCCGGCACGGCCATGATCGCACCGGTGCCGTAATCGGGCAGCACGTAGTCGGCGGCCCAGACCGGGATACGCTCGCCGTTCACCGGGTTGATCGCGTACCTGCCCAGGAAGACCCCGGTCTTCGGCCGATCGGTAGACTGACGCTCGATATCGGTCAGCTTGCCTACCTCAGCCAGGTATGCGTCCAGTTCTTTCCGCCGCTCGGGAACACTTAGCTCGGCGGCCAGCGGCGAGTCGGCGGCGACCACAAAGAACGTAGCACCGTACAGCGTGTCGGGCCGCGTCGTGAATACAGTGACCGGCTCATCCCGGCCTTCGATGACGAACTTGACTTCAGCGCCCTCGCTGCGGCCGATCCAGTTGCGCTGCATCAGCAGCACGCGGTCGGGCCAGCTGCCCTCCAGCGGCTCCATGTCTGCCAGCAGCCGGTCAGCATACTCCGTGATCTTGAAGTACCACTGCGTCAGGACCCGCCTGACCACCTCGCAGCCGCAACGCTCGCACCTGCCGTTAATGACCTGCTCGTTGGCCAGAACCGTCTGGTCCCTCGGGCACCAGTTGACGTAGCCGTCGCCACGGTAGGCCAGGCCGCGCTCGTACAGCCGCAGGAACAGCCACTGGGTCCAGCGGTAGTAGTCCGGATCGCAGGTCTGCAGGCGCCTGGTCCAGTCGAAGGACAGGGCGTACCGGCGGAACGAGGCCGCCTGGGTCTCGATGTTCTTGTAGGTCCAGTCGGCGGGATGCGAGTCACCGCGGATCGCCGCGTTCTCCGCGGGCAGGCCGAAGGCGTCCCATCCGATGGGGTGCAGAACGTTCAAGCCGCGCTGGAAGTAGTAGCGCGCTATGGCGTCAGCTACGGCGTACGCCTCTGCGTGCCCCATGTGCAGGTCGCCCGACGGGTAAGGGAACATGTCAAGCACGTAGGTACGCGGCCGGGTATCGGCCGGGTCGTCGCTGGCCACGAACAGGCCCAGCTTGTCCCACCTGGCCAGCCACTTGTCCTGGATAGACCGTGGGTCCCACCTGTCCAGGGACTGGCCGGCTGCCGCCGCCTCCTCGGGGCCTGCGGCTGCCACGTCAGCGTTATCGACGGCTGTCATTGTGTCCTCGCGATTGCTCAGTACGGGTTGCACCCGGCGCTCGACCTGTTCAAACAAAAAGCCCCTCGGTCACGAGGGGCAGCCGCGCCAACGGACCAGATGGTCGGCGCGGCTAGCTAAGGAGCAGCCTGGTGTAACGCACGGCAACAGGATATCTCACCGCGAGGACCCCGCGCCAACAAGTACTGATGTCAGGGTTGACCGGGCGTTCGACACCCTGCAACCATCATCTACTGACAGATCCGTTATCTGGTCTTTCTGAGTCCTGACCTCTTTATCCCGGTAGGCCCTATGCCGTCAGCGTCGCGCCGACCAGCCATCTGCCCCGGCAGTCACCTCCCGGCCGGCCGATCTGCCGTCCAGCTAGCGGTCGCGGTGCTGATGGCCAGCGCCGGCCTCTTCTGGACGGCCGCCCAGACCCCGGCCCGAGCAGCTACAACAGCCCGGCGCGGCGCGGCCTCGTCATGGCACATCGCCGCGACCCCCGTGCTCGCCCCGGACAATGCGCTATCCAGCATCGCGGTGGTAGGCAAGCGGCTGGCCTGGGCGGCCGGCGTCGAGGGCTACTCCGGTGACGGCAAGACAGCCGGCGGTCCGCTGCTGCTGCGCTGGAGCGGCAGCCGCTGGTCGCGAGCTCGCCTGCCCGGGTCGTGGAGCGGCGGCCTGGCAGCCGTGGCCGCATCGTCGGCGTCCAACGCGTGGGCTCTCGGCATGAATGCATCCGCGATGAAGATCGCCCACCTGCTGCACTGGAACGGACGCGGCTGGCGGAGCACCGCGCTGCCGAACATCGGCGGCTCTATCAACGCTGACGTTAACCTCGCGGCCGCGCCGAGCGGCCGGGCCTGGATCAGCGCGGATACTGGCGGAGCTTCCACCGTGCTCTTCAGCTCTAACGGCCTGGCCTGGAAGGCGCAGTCCTACCCGTGTGCGCACTGGGGCTGCGGCATCATCCAGATCACTGCCCGTACCGGGACAGACACCTGGGCCGTTGGCAATTACGTGAACTCCGGCGGGTCAGGCGGACCGCTCGCCCTGCACTGGACCGGCCAGTCCTGGGCGACGACGGCAGTGCCCTTCGTCAAGGATGGTTACCTCACGGGCGTGTTCGCCGCCTCGGCTAGCGACGCCTGGGCAGTCGGCGCAGTCTTCGGCAGCGCAGCGATGCTGCTATACCACTGGGACGGGTCAGCCTGGCACAAGATGCCCACGCCCGCCGGCCTTACTCAGCCATGGGCCGGTGAGAGCGCCAGGATTACCGGCGACGCCGCCGGCCATCTATGGATCTACGGCTTCGGGATGACCGTGAGCAGCCAGGCCAGCTACCTGCACTACGACGGGCAGCACTGGTCAATGACGCACGACGCACCGGTCGCGGCCGAGAACCGGGCAATAGTCCGCGACATCGCCGTCGTCCCCGGCACGCAGGCGGCCTGGTCCGTTGGCGTAGGCATCCTGAGTGCCGCGCCTGACGGCCGGGCCAGGA
>Ga0209131_1001030_pt1 | contig 19271 bp, 23 predicted proteins | sample GraSoi_2013_40cm_FD_185826 | JGI IMG/M metagenome (GOLD analysis project Ga0209131, IMG submission 185826) | Grasslands soil microbial communities from the Angelo Coastal Reserve, California, USA - Sample 9_17_2013_40cm (SPAdes) (version 2) | ecosystem: Environmental > Terrestrial > Soil >... | reverse complement strand
CAGCTTTCGAAGAAGGTCCTCCTCGAGGATCAGCTCGTCCACTCCGCGGTGAATCTGGTCCAGCTGCTCCGACTGAGTCATTGATTTGATTCCATTTTCCGCGGATATTGTCGGGTTTTCTGATATCCTGCGTCAGAGCCGTCCGACACCGGTCCCATGCCCGCCCACAAGGATTTCATCTTATCGCAGCGCACTCGCCGGGCTGGCGCGTTGCCCAACGTCGTCTTCGCTGCCCTCCTGGTGGTGCTGCCGACGATGACGGTGTTGACCGCTTTCGGAATCGCTCCGGGCACGGCGGCCGAAGACGCGTCGCAGTCTCTGGTACGTGACGTCCTGTCGTTGCCGGATCTCGTGCCGGCGTCGCAACCTCGGCAGCGTTTTGTCGCACAAGAGCGCGTCCTGCGAGGCGACACGGTAGCCGCTTTGTTCGAACGCATGGGGGTGCGCGATCCCAAGGCGCTCGATTTCCTGCGTAGCGATGCGACCGGCCGCCTCATCTTTCGGCAACTGGTGCCCGGTCGCACACTGCAAGCGGAAACCGGCGACGAAGGCGAGCTCCTTTCGCTGCGCTATTTCATCAACGCCGCGAGCCTTCTCGAGGTGACGCGGGCGGAATCGGGATTCACGGCGCGCAGCCGCGCGATCAGCGAGGCGCCGCGCATCGTGTACAAGACAGGCGCCATTCGAAGCTCACTTTTCGCTGCGACCGACGCTGCCGGCATTCCGGATGCGATCGCCATGCAGATCGCGCGCGTCTTCGCGACCGACATCGATTTCCACTCCGACCTGCGCAAGGGAGACCGTGTTTCTGTCGCCTACGAGATGGTCTACGAAGCGGGAGAGCTTGTTGCGCCGGGTCGTATCGTCGCCGCCGAATTCGTGAACGATGGCCGCGCCTACCGCGCGGTGCTTTTCCATGACGACCAGGGCAACGATGCGTATTACTCGCTCGACGGGACCAGCCGCGCGAAGGCGTTTCTGCGCTCGCCCGTGGAGTTTTCGCGCGTGAGCTCCGGCTTCGGTGCGAGGTTTCATCCGATCTTCAACAAGTGGCGCGCGCACACCGGCGTTGACTTCGCGGCGCCGACGGGCACGCGCGTGCTCGCGGCAGCGGACGGGTCTGTGCTGAGCGCCGGCCCGCGCGGCGGTTACGGCAATGCCGTCGAGATTCGCCACGGCGGTGGCGTGGTGACGCTCTACGGACACCTGTCGGGGTTCGCCGCGGGCGTTCGCGCGGGAAGCCGCGTGCGCCAGGGCGAGCCGATCGGGTTCGTCGGAGCCACGGGGTGGGCGACGGGGCCGCATCTGCATTACGAATTCAAGATCGCCGGCATGCACCAGAATCCGATGCGCGTGCCTCTTCCCAAGGCCGAGCCGGTGCCGGGGCATCTGCGTGCCCAGTTCGACGCGCTCGCGTCGAGTGCCCGCGCGACGATCGACCTGGTCAGCGCCTCAACCGCGGCTCGCTTCGAATAGCGTGTCGCTTTTCGTAGGGTTGATGTCGGGAACGAGCCTCGACGGGGCCGATGCCGCGCTCGTCGATTTCTCCTCGGACCCTCCGCGCACTCTCGCCTTTGTCACGGTTCCCTTTGCCGCCGAGCTGCGTGAACGCATCCTCACGCTGAGCCAGCCAGGCGAGGACCGGCTCGACCTGGCCGGATCCGTCTCCCTGGAGCTCGCCGAGCTTTACGCGCGCGCCGTGAACGAGGTGCTTTCCGGCGTGAGCGCCGAGCGGGTTGTCGCCATCGGCTGCCACGGCCAGACGGTGCGGCATCGTCCCGAGAAGGGATTCACGATTCAGCTCAATGACCCGGCGCGCCTCGCCGAGCTCACCGGCATCGACGTCATCGCCGATTTTCGCCGGCGCGACATGGCGGCCGGCGGACAAGGTGCTCCGCTCGTTCCCGCGTTCCACGAGGCCTTGTTCCGCCATGCAACGCTCTCGCGCGCGGTAGTGAACATCGGCGGCATCAGCAACATCACGTGGATGCCCACGGCGGGGCGCGCCATCGGTTTCGACTGCGGTCCGGGCAACGTGCTGCTCGATGGATGGACGCGACGCCATCTCGACAAAGCGTTCGACGAAAACGGCGGGTGGGCTGAACGCGGACGCACCGATCCGGAATTGCTCCAGGCTCTTCTCTCGGAGCCCTTTCTCGATGCGCCGCCTCCGAAGAGCACCGGGCGCGAGCTCTTCCGCATGGAGTGGCTCGACGAACGCATCGCTGCGAACCAGCAACCCGCCGACGTGCAGTCGACGCTTACCGATTTCACCGCGCATGCGATCGTCGATGCCCTCGATCGATTCTGCGATCGAACCGACGAGATCTACTTGTCGGGCGGAGGCGCCCGCAACGCCGCCCTTGTCTCGCGCATCGCACGACTGGCCAGGGAACGCCCCGTTGCGCCGACCGACGTGCTGGGCGTTCCGACCGCGCACGTGGAGTCGATGGCTTTCGCCTGGTACGCGATGAAGTTCGTGCGCCGCGAGCCCGTCGACCTCACTGCGGTCACCGGCGCCCGTGAGCCACGCCTGCTGGGCGCGCTTTACCCCGCCTGAAAACAAAAAGGAGCCCGTAGGCTCCTTCTCGTCACCCGCAAGGGTGCTTGCTTATGCGGAAAACGACGACCCGCAACCGCAGGTCGACGTCGCGTTCGGATTCTTGATCACGAACTGCGCGCCTTCCAGCCCCTCGGTGTAATCGATCTCGGCACCGATCAGGTACTGGTAGCTCATCGGATCGATGAGCAGGCTCACGCCGTTCTTCTGCATCACGGTGTCGTCCTCGTTGGCGACCTCGTCGAACGTGAAACCGTATTGAAGGCCCGAGCAGCCGCCGCCCGTCACGAAGACGCGCAGCTTCAGATCGTTGTTGCCCTCTTCCTCGATGAGGGCCTTCACCTTGTTGGCCGCGCTCTCCGAAAAGATGAGCGGATCCGGCATTGCCGTGGCCATGTCATTCATCGCGATTCTCCTGATTCTCGATTCAGTCGGACTTGCCCGACGCGGGCTTGAACTCGACGACTTTGTCGCTTTTCTGCGGGCTTTCGTACACCAGCTGTCCCATCACGATCGCTCCGACGTGAATCTCGATCGACTTGTACGAGACATTTCCTGTGACACGGGCCTTCGGGAGGAGTTCGACATACTCCGAGGCGCGCACCGGGCCGGCGACTGTGCCGTTGATCACTACATGTGCAACATCGATTTCGCCTTCCACCTTCGCCATTTCGGACACCACCAGCGTCCCCGGCTTGTTCGCCGAAGCCTTGACGTGGCCTTTCACGTGGCCGTCGATGCGCAGCCCGCCAGAAAAGCTGATGTTGCCCTCGATCGTCGTGCCGCTGCCGATCAGGCTGTCGATCGGGCTCGGTTTGTTCGATTTTCCGAACATGGCTCCTCCCTACGGGAAATTCAAGGTCCGTGACAGTTTAACCTGTCCTCCCGGCATTGCCAAAACACGCACCTCGACGCTCCTCAGCGCGGCGTCCTCCGGAAGCGCGAATCGGCCCTCGACTTTCCGGTAGAAGCGGAAGTCCACGATCCCCTCGCCCTCCCCCGCGGCGGCATCGGGATAGGTGAAGGTGTTGAGAGCGCCACCCTGCTGCGCGCGCGCCACGACCTGCAGGCGTCCCTTGAAATCCTGCTTGCGCTGGCCGCCCTGGGTAAGAAGCATTCGATAGCGGAACTGGTTGGGTTTGCCGTCCGGCTCGATCTTGAGGTTCGAGACTCCGAGGCCCTCGGGAATGGTGCCGGAGGACATGATGTTTCGCAGGAATCCGAGGTCTTCCTTGAGCGCGGCGTTCTCTTCCTGGAGCTGCGCGACGTTTCGCGCGAGCTCGCCCTGCGAGGCGCGGTCGATCTGCAGCTGGCGGTCGCGCTCGTTGAGCGCGCCGCGAGCGACCTCGAGATCGCGCGTGAGCACGCGGTTCTCGTCGGTGAGCGTGGCCAACCGCTCACGCGCTTCGTCCTGGCTGTAGCCGGTGATGTGATTGCTGTTTTCCACGAGCCACCAGACGACGCCGGCGACTACCACCATCACAAGAATGTTCAGCAGCCAGCGCCAGTACCACGCCATCTGGGCGCGGATCGACATCCGCGCCGAGCGGATGCCGATGTTGCTGCGCAGCCTGCGGGCGAGTCCCCTCACGGAAACACCGCGATCTGGTCGATCGCCTGGGTCTCGGGGAAGCCGAACATGAGATTCATGTTCTGCACGGCCTGCCCAGCGGCGCCCTTCACCAGGTTGTCTTCCACCGCGAGCACGACCAGGGTATCCGCGTCGAGCGGGCGGTGGACGGCAAGGCGGCATTGATTGGTGCCGCGAACCCATCGCGTCTCCGGTTGCGTGCCGGGCGGCAGCACGTCCACGAAGGGCTCGTTGGCGAACCGCTTCTCGTAGAGCGCCTGGAAATCGGTCTCGCGGGTGATGCGCGCGTACACGGTCGCGAGGATGCCGCGCACCATCGGCACAAGGTGCGCCACGAACGTGAGGCCGAGGCTGCGTCCCGACGCGTTCTCGAGGCTCGCGAGGCTCTCCATGATTTCAGGATGGTGCCGATGGCCTTTCACCGCGTAGGCCTTGAAGTTATCGGACGCTTCGGAGAAGAGAATGTCCACGTCCGCTTTGCGTCCGGCGCCGCTCACGCCCGATTTGCCATCGGCGATCAGGTGGCGATGGTCGACGAAGTCGGTTTCGACCAGGGGCAACAGCGCCAGCTGCACGGCGGTCGCATAACAACCCGGGTTGGCGACGAGGCGCGCGCCGCGGATTTTTTCGCGGTTGATTTCGGGAAGACCGTATACCGCTTCGGCAAACAGCTCCGGGGAAGCATGCGGCACCTTGTACCACTTCTCCCAGACCGCGCGATCCTTGAGGCGAAAATCCGCCGAGAAATCGACGATGCGCGCGCCCGCCTCGAGCAGCGGCCGCGCCTGGCTCATCGCCACGCCGTTCGGTGTCGCGAAGAACACGCAATCGCACTCGTTGAGTGGCGCTTTGGCCGGATCGGAAAAAGCGAGGTCGAGATGTCCGCGCAGCGAAGGGAAGAGCTCGGCGACCGGCGTGCCGGCCTCGGCGCGCGAGGTGATCGCCTTGACCTCGACTTGCGGATGCGCCGCGAGAAGCCTGAGCAGCTCGACACCCGTATAGCCGGTTCCTCCGACAACGCCCACCTTGATCATGCACGTTCCTTCCCGCACTCGGAATCGAACCGCATTCCTGGAACGACAAAGCCGCCATGGAGGGGCGGCTTTGCCGGCACGGCAATACCCTACAGTGCTCTTCCGCCTTAGCGTTTCGAGAACTGTTTGCGGCGTCGCGCCTTGTGCAGGCCCACCTTCTTGCGCTCGACTTCCCGCGCATCGCGCGTGACGAGCCCCGCTTTCGAGAGCGCGGGTTTAAGGGTGGGATCGTATTCGATGAGCGCCCGGGTGATCCCGTGGCGAACTGCTCCCGCCTGGCCCGATTCCCCGCCGCCGAAAACGTTGACGTTGATGTCGAACGTCTGTGCGTGGTTGGTGAGCTCGAGCGGCTGGCGAACGATCATGCGGCCGGTCTCGCGCGAGAAGAACACGTCGAGGGGCTTGTCGTTCACCGTGATGGTGCCCTTGCCGGGCTTGATGAAAACGCGCGCCACGGCATTCTTGCGGCGGCCGGTTCCGTAATTGTATTTTCCGATCATGTTCGCTCCTTAGATCTCGAGGGCCTTGGGCTGCTGCGCCGAATGCGGGTGCGTGGAGCCGGCGTAGATCTTGAGCTTCTTGATCATCGCGTAGCCCAGGCGCCCCTTGGGCAGCATGCCCTTCACCGCGAGCTTGAGGATGCGATCGGGATGACGCGCCTGCAGCTTGGTGAAGTTGGTCTCGTAGATTCCGCCGGGATACGTCGAGTGGCGGTAGTACTTCTTGTCTTCGGCCTTCGCGCCCGTGACGCGAAGCTTTTCGACGTTGACCACGACGATGTAATCGCCGGTATCGACGTGCGGAGTGAATTCGGGTTTGTGCTTGCCGCGAAGGCGCCGCGAGACTTCCGCCGCGAGACGGCCCAGGACCTTGTCCGTGGCGTCCACGACGTACCAATCCCGCCGGACCTCTTCCGGCTTTGCCGAGAAGGTCTTCATTGCGTTCCTTTCAAATCCGCAGCCCTGGGTGCCGGGAGTCCCCGATACTTTGGCCGCTTTGTTTTGGGTGACGAATCGGAAATTATAGGGAAATCAGGTCTTTGTGTCAAAATGTTTGGCCATGGAATCAGCCCGGATCGAGCAGTACGCGCGCGTCGCCGGAGCCGCGCTGCTGGTCCTCGGCTGCCTCCTTGTCCTGCGCCCCTTCATTGGCGCGATCCTCTTCGCCGGCGTCCTTTGCTTCTCGACCTGGCCCGCCTTCCTCTGGCTTCGCGATCGCTGGAAAGGGCGCAATTCGCTCGCCGCCCTGGCGCTCGTGGTCGCGATGGTGATCGTCCTCGCGCTTCCGGTCGCGCTCGCCGCCCAGAGCCTCGTCGTGCATTCGGCGGATATCGTCGAATGGGCGCGCCGCATGCTCGACGAGCCGAGCGGCGTAACGGTGCCCTCCTTCGTGAAAGGCATTCCGCTCGTCGGACCCTGGCTCGATGACTATGCCCACCGGCTGCTGCAAAGCCGCGAGGAGTTGGTCGCGCTCGGCCGGCGGCTCTCCGATCCGGCGAAGACATTTCTCATCGCATCGGGCGGCGCCGTCGGCGAGGGCCTCATCCAGGTGCTCATCGCGATCTTCGTCGCGTTCTTTTTCTATCGCGACGGCGAGCGCGTCGAGCAATTGCTGAGCGCCGGCATGACACGGTTGGCCGGCGACGAGCACGGCCCGGCGTTGGTCGCCACGGCCCGCAGCGCGGTCAAGGGCGTGGTCTACGGACTGATCGGCACCGCTTTCGCGCAAGCGGCGGTCGCCTTGATCGGATTTCTCGTCGCGGGCGTGCCCGGCGCTTTCCTTCTCGCCGCTCTCACCTTTGTCCTTTCGCTGGTGCCGATGGGTCCGGTCATCATTTGGGGCGGCGCCGCCGCCTGGCTCTACGCGCAAGATGAGACCGGCTGGGCGATCTTCATGGTGATCTACGGGATCGCCGTCATCAGCTCCGTGGACAATTTCCTGAAGCCCATACTCATGAGTCGCGCAGGCAACCTCTCGATGCTGCTCGTCGTGCTCGGGGTGTTCGGCGGCGCGATCGCGTTCGGATTCATCGGGTTGTTCGTAGGGCCCGCGCTCCTTGCCGTGGGGTGGAGCCTCACCAAGGCGTGGCTGGATTCGCCGCAAGCCGTGGGCGAGTCCCGATGAAGGCGCGGATCAAGCTGAGCGATGGGATGACCTTCGTCGCCGAAAGCGGGACGGGTCACGCCATCGTCGTCGACGCGTCGCCGGACGTCGGGGGACGCGACCTGGGCGCGCGGCCGATGGAGCTCGTGCTGATGGGCACGGGAGCCTGCAGCGCGGTCGACGTCGTGCTCATCCTTCGGCGCTCGCGGCAGGCGATCGTCGATTGCGTCGTCGAGCTCGAGGCGGATCGCGCGGCCGAGGACCCCAAGGTCTTCACGCGCATCCATTTCCACTACGTGGTCACGGGCAAGGCGCTCAGTGCGAGCCACGTCGAGCGCGCGATTCGCCTTTCGAAGGAAAAGTATTGCTCCGCCACCGCCATGCTGGCGAAGACCGCGGAGATCACGACCGATTACGAGATTCGCGAAGGCTGAGAGTCAGACCCAGTACGCGGTGCGCGTCATCACTCTCGAGAACGCGCGCATCGCGGCCTTCACCGGCTGCGGCAGCTCGGCGGCTCCAAGTGCTCGTCCCGTCTGGCCGTGGCGATTCTCGTCGTCGCGCATCTGCTCGAGGATCGCGCGGCTGCGGCGATCATCGGCCGGCAATCGGTCGAGATGACCGTCCAGGTGCTTCTCGACCTGCGCTTCGGTCTCCGCGAGGAACCCCAGGCTCCATCGATCTCCGGCAAGCCCCGAAGTCACGCCCAGCGCGAACGATCCCGCATACCAAAGGGGACCCAGGTAGCTGGGTCGTGAGCTGAGCTCCCTGAGGCGCTCACCGCACCAGGCCAGATGGTCGCGCTCTTCGGACCCAGCCGCCTGGAGCGCTTGGCGCACCTTTGTACCGCGCGCGACGAGGGCCTGGCCGCTATAGAGCGCCTGCGCGCAGATCTCTCCCGCGTGATTGACGCGCATGAGGCGTGCGGAAATGCGCCGCTCGCTCTCCGCCGCGGGATCAGCTTCGCCGCGCCCGGGCGCATCGCGAGCGGCCGTGGCCACGCCGGACAACGCGCGCAGGGCGTCGTCCGCTGCGATCAGCAGCTGATCGAGCGCATACGCGAAGGAACGTGGAGACGGGCTGGCCATTGAAAGAAAAAGGGCGCGGCAATTGCCGCGCCCTTCATTTTGCTCTGTTTCGCGCTGGACGCGATTAGAACACGTGGCTCATGCCGAGCGACACGCCCTTCGGATCCTGGCCGGCGACCATTCCCGGAATCGCGAAAGTGTTGGAGCCGCAGTTCGTCACCGCGTTGTTCTTGATCCTCGCGTACTGCGCGAGCACGAACGTGCGCTTGCTGAAGTCGTACTGCCAACCGACGACATTCACGTCGCATTTCACATCGACGCCAGTAGCCAACCCGCCCTTGAGCGTTTCGTACTGATAGCTGAACTGATTGTTGCCCATCTTGTAGACGACGTTGGCGAGCCAGGGCTTCTGGTCGGTGCGATCCGACTTCTTGATGCGTTCCCCGACGAGGCCGACCTTCACCGGGCCGAACGCGAACGTTCCACCCACCGCGTGGGCGGTTTCCTTCTTGCCAGCCGCCGCCGCCGACGCACCCAGGCCACCGACCTGGTCCTTGTGCTGCTCGTAGGCGTAGAACAGGTAGAGCGGGCCGCCCGTATAGGTGACGCTTCCGCCGTAGTCTTTCGGATCGGCAGTGCCGCTCGCGCCCTTGCTTTCGTTCGCCTGGTATTGCAGGCGAACCGCGACGCCACCCCAATTGGGCGACCAGTACTGCACGACGTTCTGGTCGCGACGATCCATTTGCGATTGGTCGTTCAACGCGCCCTTGATGCCGCCGATGGTCACGTCGCCATAAGGATCGACTGCGGTCGTGGCCAGCTTGAAGGGCGTGTCCCAGCGGCCCAGGAGGATGCTTCCCCATCCGCCTTGAAGGCCGACGGCACTGTTGCGCGCCGCGAACGTTGTGTTGTTGGAGTCCGGGCGGAATGCGGTTTCCAGCTGGAAGAACGCCTTGAGACCGCCGCCAAGATCCTCCGTGCCCCTCACGCCAAGGCGAGAAGCCTGATCTTCCACGCGACTGCGACGCTTCGTCGCGTCGTTCTGCGCCGCGGTTCCACCGCTCGCCTCTACCGACTCGAGAGTCACATAGACCTTGCCGTAGAGCGTGACCGGGTTCGCAGTCTGCGCCATGGCTGCCGGAGCGACACATGCGCCGGCTACCGCCAGAGCGATCAGCTTTTTGTTCATCAAAATTCTCCTTTGTTGAAGTGAGGCCGTCATTGCTTTGAATGCGTTTTGCGGAACCTCGTGGGGATGGTTTTTTGCCCCCGATTTTGGAAACTTCCCCGAATTCTTTGAGAAGCCGCTTGCATCATGCCAAAGCCGGTTCGTTCGCTCAAGGGTTTTTCGCTAAACTCGCAACAAACTGAGGCCCTTGTTGTGGGGTTGCAACACCCCCTCATGCCCCGAAAAACAGGCTTTTGAGGGCGCGTCCGGGCTCCTCGGCCGCCATGAAGGCGCTGCCAACTAAGTAGGCGCTTACTCCAGAGCTTCGCAACCGTTCTACGTCCCCTGGCTTGCCGATGCCGCTTTCGGTGATGAGAAGCCGATCGGAGGGGATCCGCGAGGCCAGATCGAGGGTGGTTTCCAGCCGGGTTTCGAACGTCTTCAGGTCGCGGTTGTTGATGCCGATGAGGGGGGTGTCGATCTCGAGCGCCCGCTCGAGCTGTCCTTCGTCGTGGCACTCGACCAGCACGTCGAGTCCGAGCTTGCGTGCGAGGCGGGCGAGGCTTCGGAGCTCGTCGTCCGGCGCCGCATCGATGATGAGGAGGATGCAGTCGGCGCCCCAGGAACGCGACTCGTGGACCTGATACGGATCGATGATGAAATCCTTGCGCAGAACCGGCAAAGAGCAAACCGCGCGCGCGGCGCGAAGGTCGTCGGCCGACCCGCCGAAGAATTCGCGGTCGGTCAGGACCGAAAGGCACGACGCGCCATTTTCCTCGTAGGAGGCGGCGATGCGGGCCGGATCGAAGTCGGCGCGGATGAGCCCGCGGCTGGGGCTTGCGCGCTTGATCTCGGCGATCACCGCAGGGCGTCCTGAATCCACGGTTCGCTTGAGCGCCGCATGAAAGCCGCGGACCGGTTGAGCCTCGGCCGCCAATCGTTCGACGGTCGAATCCGGAACGCCCCGTCTCGCCTCTTCGATCTCCTTGCGCTTTGCGGCGAGGATTCGCGCGAGGATGTCCGACATCCTCAGGAAGCCTTCGCGAAGGCCTGGGTGAACTCGACCAGGTGATCGAGCTTCGCGCGCGCCTTGCCGCTCGCAAGCGCCGCATCCGCGAGGGCGACACCGTCCCAGAGGCTTGCGGCCATGCCCGAAACATAGAGCGCCGCGGCCGCATTGAGCACCACGATGTCGCGGGAAGGACCCGGCTCGTTCGCCAGCACCGCCTCGACCCGGGCCTTCGATTCCGCGCAGTCCTTCACCTGCATCGCCTCGATCGGCGCCAGATCGAATCCGAACTGCCGCGGCTCGATCGTGTATTCGGTGATGAAGTCGTGCTTGAGCTCCGCGACCAGCGTGGGGCCCGTGAGCGTGATCTCGTCCAGGCCGTCCTGCCCGTGGACGGTGATCACGTGGCGGCTGCCGAGCATTTTCAGGACGCGCGCCTGGATGCCGACGAGGTCTGCATGAAATACCCCCATTACCTGGTTCGGAGCGCCGGCCGGATTGGTGAGCGGCCCGAGAATGTTGAGGATGGTGCGCATGCCGAGATCCTTACGCACCGGCGCCGCGTGCTTCATCGCCGGGTGATGGTTGGGAGCGAACATGAATCCGAGGCCGACCTCGCGTAACGACAAGGCGACCTGTTCGGGCGAAATCGCGACGTTGACACCGAGCGCTTCGAGGACGTCGGCGCTCCCGGACTTCGACGAAACCGACCGGCCGCCGTGCTTCGCCACGCGGGCGCCCGCCGCGGCGGCGACGAACGCCGCCGTGGTCGAGATGTTGAAGGTATGCGACTTGTCTCCGCCCGTGCCGCACGTATCGACCAGATGCTCGAGCCCGCCCGCGTCGACGCGCGTGGAGAATTCGCGCATCACCGAGGCCGCGGCTGCAATTTCCGACACCGACTCGGTTTTCACGTGCAGGCCCATGAGGATCGCGGCAAGCTGCACCTGGGAGACCGTGCCCTCCATGACCTGGCGCATCAGGTCGACCATCTCGTCGTAGAAAATCTCGCGCTTATCGCAAAGCCGGTTGATCGCGTCGTGCGCCGTGAACATCGATGACCCGTCCTTCATGCCGAAAGGAAGTTGCGGAGCAGGGCGTGCCCATGCTCGGTCAGGATCGATTCGGGGTGGAACTGCACCCCCTCGATCGGCAAGCTGCGATGGCGCACCCCCATGATCTCGCCGTCGTCTGTCCACGCGGTGACTTCCAGCTCCGCCGGACAGCTCTCGCGCTCGATCGCGAGCGAGTGGTAGCGCGTGGCCTGGTAAGGCGACGGCAACCCACGGAAAACCCCGGCGCCCGTGTGGTGGATCGAGGAGACCTTGCCGTGCATGAGCGTCTTCGCGTGCACCACCCTGCCGCCGAACGCCTGTCCGATCGCTTGATGACCGAGGCATACGCCGAGCAGCGGGACGCGGCCGGCCATCCGGCGAACGAGCTCGAGGGATACGCCCGCCTCGTTGGGCGTGCACGGACCCGGTGAAAGGACGATGCGCTCCGGCGCGAGCTCCTCGATATCGCCCACGCTCATCTCGTCGTTACGCACGACGCGAACGCGCTCGCCGAGCTCCCCCAGGTACTGCACCAGGTTGTACGTGAAGGAATCGTAGTTGTCGATCATCAATACCATGGAAAAACCGGTCCCCGCTCGGAGAGCCGCTCCGTGCAGCCCCGGTCCGCTGATACCGGCTGCTTCGGATGGGCGGACAAGACGTACACGTGGACAAATCCCTGCGCGTCAACCATCCGGATCTCCGCCGGCGGATCGCCCGCCGCGAGAAGCTGGACGCGAACGCTGCGCCTGCCGTCCCTGCAATTGGATTCCCTCACCTCCGCTACCACGACCCGGTCGGCCACGGCGACCGGTTTCGCTGCACCGGGGCCTTTCTGTCCGAACGTCGAGGAAGGCAGGATCGCCACAGCAACCGCCGCACCCGAAGCCAAGAGAAAACGCAATCCCATAAGTCCTCCGCGTGGGTTGAATGAGAGATGCTAGCGCAAGCGCTCGAGCGGCATGTCGAGACCTTCATGGACCTGCTCGGCCGCGGCGAGAAGCGCGCGCGCCTTGTTCTGCGTTTCGCGCCATTCATTGCCGGCAATCGAGTCCGCGACGATGCCCGCCGCCGCCTGGACGTGGAGCTGCCCGTCCTTCACTACGCCCGTGCGGATCGCGATCGCGAGGTCGACATTTCCGTGAAAACCGAGGTAACCGACGGCGCCGGCATAGACGCTGCGGCGCTCCGGCTCCAGCTCGTCGATGATCTCCATGGCGCGCACCTTCGGGGTTCCCGTCACGGTGCCCGCGGGAAACGTTGCCCGCAAGAGCTCCATCGGCGTGAGCGACGCCTCCACCTCACCCTCGACGTTTGAGACCATGTGCATGACATGCGAATAGCGCTCGACCACCATGGTTTCCGTGACGGTCACGGTGCCGACCTTCGCGATCCGGCCAACGTCGTTGCGCCCCAGGTCGATCAGCATGACGTGCTCCGCGCGCTCCTTGGGATCGTTCACCAGCTCGCGCTCCATCTGCGCGTCCTTCTCCGGGGTGGATCCGCGCTTTCGCGTTCCCGCGATCGGCCGCAGCGTGACCTTGTCACCTTCGCGGCGCACCAGAATCTCCGGCGAAGCACCGACGAGCTGGCAATCGCCGAAATCGAAATAGAACATGTACGGCGAGGGATTGATCGACCGCAGCGCCCGGTAGAGGTTCACGGGCGAAGCGTCGAAGCGCTGGGTGAGCCGCTGGGAAACCTGGACCTGCATGATGTCGCCATCGGTGATGTAGCGCTTGGAGCGCGCGACGGCGTCGAGGAACGCGGCATCGCCGATGTTGGATCGGGGCGGCTCGATCGGGGACTGCGGTGGATGAGTTGGCAGCTCGGCCTTGTCGCGCAGTTTCACGCGCAGCTCGTTCAGGCGATCGTTTGCTTCGCGATACGCGTTCGGGCGCGAAGGATCCGCGTACACGATGAGGTGCAGCTTGCCTGAAAGGTTGTCGACGACCGCGAGCTCCTCCGAGAGCAGCAAACGGATTTCCGGCAGCGCGAGCGGATCGGGCTTCCTCGACCTTCCGAGGCGGGTCTCGATGTAGCGCACGGTGTCGTAGCCGAAATAACCGGCGAGGCCACCCGCGAAGCGCAGCGACGGCGCAATCGGCGCGGTGCGAAACGAGGCGAGGTACTCGTCGACGTAAACGAGTGGATCGTCCATCTCCCGCATATCGCGGACTTCGCCATCGCGAGTAAGCGAGACGCGCGTACCCGCGACCTCCAAGCGCTCGCGGGCCGGCAACCCCACGATCGAGTAGCGCCCGAAGCGCTCGCCCCCGATCACGGACTCGAGCAGGTAACTGCCGGGGCGATTCGCGAGCTTGAGATAAATGGAAAGCGGCGTGTCGAGATCGGCCAGCGTCTCGAGATGCAGCGGGATTCGGTTGAAGCCGGCGCGGCCCAGCGCCAGGAATTCGGATTCAGTCATGAGTCACCACACGGTTCACTTCGGAAAGGGACGGCAACGCGAGCGCTCTAGCGCCAGCTCTGCCATCGCCAACCAAGGTGCAATCCGCGCAGCGACATAAGGCCGAAGGAAAGGAAAGAATGGAGCAAAGAACTATTGTAATGGATACCGGCAAGCGCTTGGTAGTCTCAGGCCGTTGCGAGCGCCGCGCGCAACCGCCGCATCGCTTCGGCGCGGTCCTTCGCGCCGAACACCGCCGAGCCGGCGACGAACGTGTCGGCGCCGGCACGCGCGATGGCGCCGATGTTTTCGGCGTTCACGCCGCCGTCGACCTCGAGCCAGATATCGCGTCCGCTGCGCGCGATGCGTTCGCGCACCGCCCTTACCTTTTCGAGCGCGGAAGGGATGAAGGCCTGCCCGCCGAATCCCGGATTGACCGACATGATCAGGATCAGGTCGACCTTGTCCATCACGTGGTCGAGGTAGTCCAGCGGCGTGGCGGGATTGAAAACCAGGCCGGATCTGCAACCCTGGTCGCGAATCAGCGAGAGCGTGCGATCCACATGCTCGCTCGCTTCCGGATGAAAGCTGATGATGGCTGCGCCTGCCTTCGCGAAATCCGGCACGATGCGGTCAACGGGTTTCACCATGAGGTGCACGTCGATCGGCACGGTGCAGATCGATCGCAAAGCTTCGCAAACGATCGGACCCACGGTGAGATTTGGAACGTAATGATTGTCCATCACGTCGAAGTGGATCAGGTCGGCGCCGGCCGCGATCACGTCGCGCACCTCGTCGCCGAGGCGCGCGAAATCCGCGGCGAGGACGCTCGGGGCGATGCGCAAATCCATTCGGGCCATGGGTCGAGGATTCTACGTGGAAACGGGTGCCGGCGCCCTCGAAATCCGGCCATTTCCTGCTACCATCTCTGCATGGGCGAACTGAAGAAATACAGCGTGGCGGTGACCGCGCATTCGACCTATCTTCCGGACCAGTCGGATGAGGAAGAAGACCGCTACGTGTTCGCTTACACCATCCGCATCACCAACAACGGCAACGTCCCCGCGCAACTCGTGAGCCGCCATTGGATCATCACCGACGCGGACAATCAGGTCCAGGAAGTACGCGGCATGGGCGTGGTCGGCGAGCAGCCTCTCCTCAAGCCGGGGGACACGTTCGAATACTCCAGCGGCTCGTCGATCCCCACGGCGGTGGGAACGATGCGCGGAACCTACCAGCTCGTCGCCGAGGATGGGACGCGCTTCGAAGTCCCCATCCCCGAATTCACGCTCAGCGTTCCTCGCGTACTTCACTGATCCCGAATCAGCGCTTGCCTTCGTCGGGCGGATCCTCGCGCGGATCGCCCTTCGGTTTCTTCGGAAACGTCCACCACACGATCGCCACGGCGATGGCGAGCGCGGCCAGCACTTCCAGGAACACCCAGACCACGCGCGACTCCTCGAGCCCCCAATGGCTCGCGCATTATTCCATGCGGGTCGCGCGTAGCGCGGCGTTCGCGGTCGTCGCCGGCGCGCTTTTTCTCGCGAGCTGCGCGAGCGCCCCCGAGAAGCAAGCGCGCGCGCCCGATCCACCGGCATGCCCTCCGGTCGAGCAGCCCGTTTGTCCGCCCGCGCCCGCACCGACACCCACGCCGCCACCGCCGCAACCCGAAGTCGAGTACCGCGGACGCCTGCAGCTCGCCTCGTGGCTCGAGCTGCCGGATTGGCGGCGTGAACCCGTGCGCCCTTCGCTCGATGCCTTTGTCCGCAGCTGCGCGGTCCTCGAGAAGCAAGACCCCTGGAAGGTCGCTTGCGCAGCGGCGAACGCGCTCGCGCCCAGCGCATCGGAACGCGATGCGGTGACGTTCTACGAGAATCACTTCAACCCGTGGCAGGCCGTCAACGCCGACGAGTCCACGTCGGGCATGGTGACCGGTTATTACGAGCCGTTGCTTCGCGGGAGCCGCGCGCCGTCGAAACGATTCCGCTATCCGATTTACGCGGTGCCTCGAGACCTCCTCGTCATCGACCTGTCGTCGGTCTATCCCGACCTCAAGCACCGGCGCCTGCGCGGACGGGTCGAGGGTAATCGCGTCGTTCCCTATCTCGCGCGCGGCGACATCGATCGCGAGACCGAGCCGCTCAAGGGCAGCGAGCTCGTCTGGGTCGACGACGCGGTCGATCTCTTCTTCCTGCACATCCAGGGGTCCGGACAAATCGAGCTCGAGAGCGGCGAGCGCCTGCGCGTGGGTTACGCCGACCAGAACGGGTATCCGTTCCGTTCGCTCGGCGGCCTCCTCATCCGGCGCGGCGAGATCACGGCCGAGCGTGCGTCCATGCAGGGCATCAAGGATTGGGCGCGGCGCAACCCGCGGAGAGTCCAGGAATTCATGAACGCGAATCCGAGCTACGTGTTCTTCCGCGAGTTGCCGAAGGATCTTCCCGGTCCCATCGGCGCCCTCGGCGTGCCGCTCACCGCGGAGCGCTCGATCGCGGTCGATGCGCGCGTCGTGCCGCTCGGCGCACCGGTCTACCTGGTCACGACCTGGCCCAACACGAGCGATCCGCTCAGCCGGCTGATGGTGGCCCAGGACACGGGAGGTGCGATCGCGGGCGGCGTGCGCGCGGACTTCTTCTGGGGTTTCGGCGATGCCGCCGGCAGCGTCGCGGGAAAGATGCGCCAATCCGGGCGGATGTGGGTGCTGCTCCCGAAGGGCTACACGCCGCCCGAGGCCACGCCGCCGCGGCCCTGAGCGGCGGCTATTTCGAGGCGTCGGCCGTCTTCAGCGACGCGAGCTTTTTCTCGAACTGGGCGATGGACATCGCGCCCGGCACGCGATCGCCATCCTCGAAAATAATCGTCGGCGTCCCGGTGACGCGCTTGCCGCGACCGAAGGCGAGCGACTTGTCGACCGCCGCGGTGTCGCACTTCGTGTCGGCGGTGGGCGTCGTGTTCTTGGTCATCATGTCGAGCCACGCCTGCCCCCGGTCCGGCGAGCACCACACCGCCTTCGATTTCTCGATCGAGTCGGGTGAAAGGATCGGATAAAGGAAGACGTAGACCGTGATGTCGGAAATGCCCAGGAGATCGCGCTCGAAGCGCTTGCAGTAGCCGCAGTTCGGATCCTCGAAGATCGCCACCTTGCGCAGGCCGTTGCCGCGCTTGATCTTGATCGCGGACTCCAGCGGCAGGGCCTCGAACTTGACCGCGTTCAACTGGCGGGTGCGCGCCTCGGTCACGTTTTCCTTGGTCCTGGTATCGACGATGGAGCCGAGGAAGAGGTACGAGGTCTTTTCGTCCGTATAGAAGATCTCCCCGTTCGAGGTGACCTCATAGAGGCTTCCGTACGGCACCTTGCGCACCGTATCCACGGACGCTTCGGGAAACTTCTTGTTCAGCGCCGCCTTGATCTGCTCGGTGTCCTGCGCCTGCGCAACGGTGGCGACGAGCGCCGCGAGGGCCGCCGCGGCGAAAAGCTTGGTGAGTCTCATGGGAGCCTGCCGGGAAAGGATTACCCGCATTATCGCATCGCCCGGGCCGCCAGTGCGCGCTTCGCCCAATCCTGCCGGTCCACCAGGCGCAGCCCCAGGTTTCGCAGCGCGGCGATGCCGGGGGCGCGCGCGGCGAAGAGGTGGTCGAGGCCGTCGGTCACGAATTGCATGGCGGACACGTCCTCGCGGCGCGCGCGCGCATAGCGGCGCAGCACCCGCAAGTCGCCCGGCCTCTCGAGAGGCGAGCGCTCGGCAAGGATCGTGGCGAGGCAACGCGCGTCCTGGAAGCCGAGATTCACCCCCTGGCCGGCGAGCGGATGCACCGCGTGCGCCGCGTCGCCCACGAGAGCCACGCCGGGCTTCACCGGATCGGCGACGCGAATGAGCCGCAGCGGAAACTTGCCGATGGCCGAAATGAGCCCGAGGCGCCCCAGCGTAGCGCCGCCGGCCGCGGCAACGCGCGCTTCGAGCGCTGCAGCGTCCATCGCCGCGAGCTCCTCGGCGATGGCCTGCGGCGCTGACCATACGATCGAGACCCGCCGACCAGGAAGCGGAAGCCACGCGAGCACCCCATCGCGCCGAAACCACTGGCGCGCGATGCCCTCGTGGGCCTTCTCGCAGTCGAAGTGCGCGACGATCGCGCTCTCGTCGTATTTCTGTTCCTCGGCGGCGATGCCGAACGTCGCCCGCACGCGCGAGTCGGGGCCATCGGCGCCGACGAGCAGGTCGCCCTCGAGCGTCGCGCCACCCTCGAGCTCGACGCGCGAGTGGTCCGCCTGGGCACTGAGACTGCGCGCCGCGGCGCCGCGATGCATGCGTATCCAGGGGCGCGACGCGACCGCCGCCTCGAGCCCGGCCAACATGCGATTGCCCTCGACGATCCAGGCGAGCGATTCACCCGCGGGCGGCGCAAACGAGATGCTCGAGCCCTCGTCGCCGAAGACCGCCATGCGGCGTACCGGCGCGATGCGCGCGGCATCGATCGCATCCCACGCGCCGATTTCGCGCAGCAGCGAGCGCGTTCCCGGGCTCAGCGCGAAGACGCGCAAGTCAAGCTCACCGGCGGGGGCCTGCGCCCGCGCTCCCGACGCCTCCACGATGTCGACGTCGAACGCCTCGCAAGCGGCCGCGAGCGCGAGGCCTACGGGACCGCCCCCCGCGACGATCAGGCGCGCGCGGCTCATGGCCCGGGCGCGCCCCGGATCATGCGCTCGGCGAGGAGGCGTCTCGCGGGCGGGAAAAGATCGAGGGCGGCGAGGCCAAGCCCCCGGCCCCACGTGGGCAGCCGGCGCGCGTCGGCGAATGCCGATACGAGGAAATCGGTGAACGCGATGCCGCGCGAAGCGTCGCGGCGGCGTGCACGGCGGTATTCGTCGAGCATCGCAGCATCCCCGATGGCGTTCACCTCGCCGCGAAACAGCACGTCCGCGAGCGCGGCGGCGTCGCGCAATCCGAGGTTGAGCCCCTGGCCCGCGATCGGGTGCAGCGCCTGCGCCGCATTGCCGACGATCGCCGTGCGCAGCGCGATGGGCGAATTCACCGCGCGCAGCCTGAGCGGAAATGAGGTGCGCTTCGCGACCGCGGTGAAGCGTCCCGCGCGATCGCCGAAGTGATCCTGCAACTCGGCGAGAAACTCCCCGTCGGCGAGGGCAAGCAGTTGCGTGACCTCCGCGGGACTCGCGGTCCAGACCAGGGCGAAGTGCTGCTCGACCGGCAGGAGCGCCACGGGTCCGCGAGGCGTGAAGCGCTCGTAGGCGCGCTCACCATGCGGACGGTCGGTCTGCACGGCGGCGACCACGGCGACCTGGGCGTAGTCTTTCTCGCT
>Ga0209131_1001028_pt1 | contig 19276 bp, 20 predicted proteins | sample GraSoi_2013_40cm_FD_185826 | JGI IMG/M metagenome (GOLD analysis project Ga0209131, IMG submission 185826) | Grasslands soil microbial communities from the Angelo Coastal Reserve, California, USA - Sample 9_17_2013_40cm (SPAdes) (version 2) | ecosystem: Environmental > Terrestrial > Soil >... | reverse complement strand
CTGGAGCGTTCATAATTTCCTGCACCACCGTTCCCGCATTTTCGACCCGTTCCTGCTCCTTCTTCTGCGCTGAGGCGGGCTCCGCAAACAGCGAAACCAATCCAACACAAATCCAAACTCTTTTCATAAGTCCTCCTTTGCGGCACATTTTGCGCCTGTGGCCATCGCCGTCAAGCCGCATGGGACATAGAAAGAGATGGTCGAGGCAGAATCCCCGGTGCCGTAATCAACACCTGAGATCGGACACCATGTTCTCTGAGAATTGTACTGTCACAAGTGACAGGTGAACGGCAGAAGCCGATTAACGCTGCGATGATCTTCACGGCGCCACAGGTCAGTGCCTGATTAACGCCGTTACCGGACATCAAGTGGATTGTGGATATATCAATTTCGTTGCTAGGCTCCCTTTATTAGCAGGGGAGAATGTCGTTCCCATGATTGGAACCGAACGACGCCTTGCCGAGCGATTCAACCTCAAAATTCCCCTTCGCGTCCGCATTGCAAAGTCTGTCGCGCTAGACCACAGAGCAGAATCGCTGAACATTTCTAGACAAGGCATATCCTTCACAACGGATTTGCCCCTTTGCAAGGGCACGCCAGTCCATCTCGTTTTCGAGATGCCAGAAGAAGTCACACATAAGCCCGCGTGTGAATGGCGCTGTACCGGTCATGTAGTTCATGTCCACCCGTACAGTTCTCCGCAGGGTGCGATTTGTGCGGGCGTGAGGTTTGATTGCTATGAGGTCTTGCTACCTGCGCCCTCTGTGAAATCCAGTCTCAAATTGGGATGAATCCGTAATCGCTTAATCTGCGTTTGTTTCTGATGCTGTTTGCAGTGCGGCGGTCTTGAAAACCGTTAGGGGGTACTGGCTCCTTAGATTCTAAAGGGACTTAGCAGGAGCGGAAAGACGTTCATCAGGGATTTTTGGGCAGAACTGGCACGAAATGGGCAGCATCGTAGGCACCAGATTTAGTTTTGGGCAGCACTCCCATCCTTTCATAAAGATCGGTAAAAGTGAGTCAGACTCAGGGCACGAAGAGACCTTAAACATAGACCAAGCCTTTTACGTTAAGGAGTTTGTTGCCTTTTACTTATACAATGTAAGCGAGTCGTCTCCCTGGGACCTTGCAGAACGCAGCCAAGTCGGTACGCTAAGAACAAGCCAAATAAGAACCGCGTTATATAAAATCGCCACGATAGGGGGCAACACTGCCTGTGTCATTCCATGGCCAGGACCCGCGAGCCAAGCTCCAATAGCACTAGCGGGCCAGTCTATAACGTCAACAACCTTCTCCCACTTTGGTTGTTGTGGCCTCCGGGGATCGACTAAGGCCAGAACAACGCAGTTAATCAGGACCGAAAAACCCAAGCTAATCAGAACTCGAAGTCCTCTTAGATCGCGTTTCATAATCTAGTGCGGATTGTTCCACTTTACCATGGCTTCCGCGCCACAAGCCGCCGGGTTACCCAATGCACATTGACGTTGCGCATCCGCATGGTCGCAAATGCAGGAAAGAGAAAAGATTCTTTCAGGTGAAGAGAAAAACGAGCCGCAAGGCCCGCCACCTCTTCGTGTCTCTTGACAGAGCCGACAACGTCATAGAGGGTGCCCCATACGCTGATTTTGCGTGTGGGGTCTTTGACTTGCTCCTAGCTGTTTCGCAATAGGCGCTGGAGGGCAGCGGCTGAGTGTTACGAACAATGTACAACCATTCTGCAAGCAAAGATCTCATGATAGGGTCGCGGTCTGGATGGCTTGCAACGAGAATTATGGAAGCAGTCGTGTTTTTGTTTTTAATCATGTTGATTCCACCTGTGTTGCTTCATCCGACTATCTTCCACACTGAACGGCTGGATTTCCCGTTGCTAATTATTTTTGGCGTTCTGATGTTGGGTGGGTTTGGACATGCTCACCAAATCGTGTATGGCTTTGCTGATGATGGGGGGATTCGCCACAAAAGATACTTCAAGTGGAAATCCATCAACTGGGTTGAGATAGAGAGTATAAGTAGGCGTCCGATGGGAAAGATTCGTGTAGATATGGGGCGATACAAGTTTTTCAATCGACGTCTCCTATTCATGCGAGATATCGTCCTGTTTGGCGAGCAACGGAAATTCGCTAGTTTCGACAATCTTCGAGGTTCATGGATTCGAGCACAGCAGCTTCGAGCGGGACCTTCTGACTAGGGGGTGCATCCTGAGGTTTTCAGGGTGCGGATTTTGACTTCTCCGACCTCTTTAGTGCTCGTTGCTGTTCGCTGCTGCTAATAGCCGCTCACCCCCAAATTTCGACCATTTAATGCTTTTATATTTACTTTCCCAGTTATACCCAGCTACCCTTCCCCATGGTCGCCCCGGTCCTCGCACAAACCCCCAAGCTCCATCCTCATCTGCGGACTGCAACGCGCCGTTGTTCACTGCCACTACCCACTGCTCACCGCGTTGTATGGCGTGCAGCGCGCCCGCCGTCCCCGCGTACACCAGCGGAGGGAGGGGACGACAATCCTTCTAAAGCGCTCTCGGGCGGTCCAGTGCGTCAAGGCTATTGCTTCAGCGATATGGGATCGGACTGATTCTTCGGGGACTTCTTATCCAGCAGGGAGACGAGTTCGCGGCCCGAAGCAGGGACGCCAACCCTGCCTTCGCGGACAATCTCCTTAGCACTGAGGCTTCGGCCATAGAGCTTCTTGTTTGCACTGCCGTCAGAGCGGAGCGTCGAACCTTCAAGCGAGATGCCTGCGAATAATCCGCGTGAGCGAGAATAGGTGAGGACCTCTGCTTTCATCACGATGTCGGTATCCGCCGCCGCGGTGCGGCCCTTCGGCCCGGCCGCTGCGGAGGCGTCGGCGCCGAGCTTCACCTTGCTGCTCAAGATGGAGTCCGCGCCTTTGGGATTCATGACCAAGAGTACGAAATCCGTGGCCTGACCGCCCAACTGAAAACCGATGTTTGCGCCTTCGAGGGCGAACAGTGCGGGAGCGCTCCAATGTCCAGTAAAGTGCTGGCCAGTTCGGCAGGTGATCACACCGCGACCAAAGTCGCCTCCGATGCCGATGGCGAATTTCAGAACCGAAGGAATCACAATGACGCATTCGGCTTTATTGAGGAGGTCTTTCGGAATGCCGTCAGGGATGTCCATAATTTCCTTGAACACCTGACCACACGCTTCCAGGCGCTTTTGCTCCCTACTTTGACTCGCGCCGAAAGCCGCACACGACATAAAAATGGCTACTGCAAAAGCACCAGCTTTTCTCATCACGTGACTCCAGAGCGTCTATTCGATTCTTGCGCTGGCGGCTGCGAAACGACAGAGTGGCAGTGTTCGGGCTTGTCCTAAGGACAAACCCGTCCCTGGTGAGGAAAGGGGTCGATAACACGACACATTCCCTTGCTGATAGCTTGTCGTGGGATTGAGTTTCCAACTAGTCTCGAAGTTGGCACATTTTGGATCAGGAGAAACCATGCGAACGACAAAATGGATGGTGGCCTGCGTGGCGGCGTTTTTGCTCACGAGCAGTGTCGCATTAGCCCAGGGCCACGGAAACGGGCACGGAAAGGGACACGGTAAACACGGAGACGATGACAACCAGGGTGAATACTATAAGGATGGCGACCGTGAAGCTGTTCGCGGATGGTATGACGAACACAGGAGCAATCTCCCGCCAGGGCTTGCCAAGAAAGATCAGTTGCCTCCTGGATTGGAAAAACAACTTGTGCGACGCGGCACGCTTCCGCCTGGACTCCAGAAGCGGTTGCAGCCTTGTCCTGAGGACCTCGAGCGGCGGCTACCTCCCCCACCTCCCGATTGCGCGCACGTCCTGATTGGTGGCCACATTGTTCTGCTAAACCGCAGAACTAATCTGGTAGTCGACATCTTTCATTTTTAGATCCGTAGCTTGTAGAGACGGCATCGTTTTTAGGTGGGCAGGACACGAAGGCCGCTAAGAGATAGTGGACCACCACACAGTCGCGACCATTAGCATTACTGGCACCTGCTTTGATGTGCTGGGTAGTCTCTACCTTGCTTATGACTTGCTGGGTGGGCAGCATGGCCCGTTGCGGCTGCTTACGCGGGCGGTGACGTACTCGCTTCTGTTCGGCGTTGGGTACGGCCTTGGCCTTGGTCTGTTTTTTGGCTTGGCTTCCGGCATTGCGACCGGCGTTACTCTATCGATCGAGTTCAATCGGGCGGCGCGTGGGCTGGATCATTACTCCTTGCCGTGGGAAGGACTGTTCTCCGCCATCCGCGGGTTTGCTTTCGGAGCCGGACTGTACAGGATTTTGGGTCTGAGATTCGCGATCGCGTTCGCGATCCTAATCACTCTCGGCCAAGTATTCGCCTATTCTCGTGGCATGCGTCCTGGCATGGACTACTCGGCGTCTCGCCAGCCACGTTTTACGCGTCGCCAGTTTTGGGGAACGGTTATGCGTACCCTCGGTTACATTGCGTCAGCCCTCGTCTGTAGTGCGCTGATTCGCCATGTGGACCATGTGTGGGCCTTTGCGGTCCGAGTAGGTCTAGTGACCGGGATTGTTACCGGCATTGGAGCGACGATCAACCCTTACATTGAATATTACGCTGAGAACCTTCCGGAGAGGCGGCTCGGGGTATTGGGGATCGGACTGATCCTTTGCGGCTTTGCTTTGCAGTCGGTGCAGTATTGGTTGGCGCTGTTTGATGTGCGGCTGAGCTAGACCATGGAAAATCATCCTCCTGAGGAAATCCAAGACTTTGGGAGCGCCAATCAGGAGATTGGCGTTCCCGGGGTACGCGCGACGAGCCTCTGCGCTTTGACGAAGGCCTTTTCGTTTATACCTCAGCTAGATTGCGGGATGCTGCAGCGGGCTTGCTGTTTGATTGGCGCGCTGCGAGGCGGCTTTCCAGGTCCTTGCTTGTGCGATGCAGATTACGTGAAGGATCACAAAGAGGGGCACCAGGAAGGTTGGAATCAGGCTTAATGGCAGCACGGTCATTGGGACCATTGGCGGGCCTTGCGGGTCAATCAAGGCAGCGGTTGTGCCTACGCTTACGGCAATTACCAGGTCCAGAATTCCAAGGAGCTGCCAGAGTACGAAGTAATTGCGATGCGCGGGATCTGCGAGCTTCCACGCCACATAGGACGCTGTTATGCCAATGAACATGTCGCCATAGCCTGCCGGCCACGCGAAGACTGCTGGGAGGATGCGATGAGCTTCCAGCAGGACGAACGTGAATCCGACAATTCTCCAGGACTGCGCGGACGTCAAAGTTCTTGGATTCAAAGATAATGCGAAGTGGCGGAACCTGTCCGACGCGGCGAACCATAGCGAGAACACTACGATTGGGGTTACTGCCGCGATCGCGACGGCGAGTCCGATGCGATTGGCGTTGTTCTGGAACAGATGCAGGGCCGAGGCGGACAAGGCGAATACGAACCAGACGATGACGAGCCCGATGGTGAATTTTGCGTAATTTTTCATTGCGAGTCTCCTTGTGTCGAAACTAAGCCGGCTACTTGCTGCGTGAGTTGCAGAAGATCGTTCCAGGTTTGGTGTCCGAGCTTGCGGCGCAGGCGGGATTGAACTTTGTCCCAGACGGGCTGAGCGCGCCTGAGCTTCGCTTTTCCAGCCCCAGAGAGATCTAGTCGTCGTTCCCGGCGGTCTCTGCCGCGGCGCTCTGCGATCCAGTCTTGCCGGCGCATGATTGCGAGGGTTCGCGTCAGGCTGGTGCTGTCCATGGCTAGCATTTCGCCGAGTTGACCCTGAGATACTTCGCCGGCGCGCGAGAGGACTTGCAGGATGGTGAGCTGGGTGGCGTGCAGCCCGAGAGGACGGAGCGCTGTTTCGTAGAGCTGGGTGAGGGCGCGAGAAGCGCGGCGGAAGTTGCCGCACATGCAGGGGAGCATTGGTAAGAAGGGTTGGCTCATGCTGAGATAGATGCATATACACATAATGTGGTTACGCGGAACTTATCGCGGTCGCACCGCTTCGCCTGTTTGACATCGTGCCGAGATGGGGCGCAGAAGTGCCTGTCTGCGGGCTGCGCCCGTACGCACGGAAGTGACACCACAGTCATGCCATCTGAAGCGAAAAGCCGCAGGGCTACGCGGACTCCGCCCTGCGCTACAGGTGCTGCACGACAACCTGTACGCGCAGGCAGGTAATTAGTGGGCACAATTGGGTGCGGCGATGCGTCGCGGCGAGTTGGCGGGTCTACACTGGCGGAAGACGAGGTCGAGAGTATGAGACGCGTTTTGGTTTCGATGATTGTGCTGATGGTGACGCTGGCTAGTGCGCAGAATTTGGCGGCGCAACACAAGGGGGCTGGGGTGCTTACCGGCGTGGTCCTTGGGCCGGATGATAAACCGGTTTCACATGCCAGCGTGACGTATCAGTCTTCGGCGGGAGTGGCGCCGCACGCGGTGCGCGCGGATTCGTTGGGACGATTTACGATCGCGAAATTGCGTTCGGACAATTACGATTTACGTGCTTCGGGGAGAGGCGTGTTCAGCGAGTGGGAGAAGAATGTTTCGGTGCGGTCGGGGCAGACGAAGTCAATTACGTTGCGCCTGATTTATGCGAAGGAGATTCCGAAGACGTATACGAAGAGCAAGGCGAAGGAATAGCGGCGGTAGTCGATACTGAGCCACCTACGACGTAACTCAAATCGGCAACCAAAGGGCAGCTTCAGACTCCAATTTTGAAATTGCGCCGAGCTGGCGCGCAGCGGTGCTGCGCCCACGGGTGCTATTGCGTTAGCAGGCGGCGGAGCTCGGTTAGGTCTTCGGGAGATACGTCGGCGATGGCGTACTGTTCCATGCCGGATTTGCGCCACTCGATCCAGTGATAGCCGAGTTGGGAGCCGGAGAGCGGCTCGGAATCGGGCTCCGTAGTGGGCCAGACGAAGACATTGATTAGATGCTTGCGGCGCGCGTAGACGAGCACGGCTACGGTGCGACCACGGACTACATCCAAGCGGCCACCCTGCAGCGGGAATCCTTCGTTTACAAAATCGTGGACAGGCGGAGCGAAATCAATCTTGCCGTCGAACCAGGGCTTTACCGTGTGCTGGTCGGTCGACTGAACGTCTTCGAGATGGCCGGGCTGAAGGGAGCGCAAGTGCGCATCCACTATGGCTGAGGCCAGCGCGGTTTCGCCGCGGCTGCCGCGCAAGGCAGGGAATAGTCGCCAGCCGAGAGATACGACTAAGAGGAGCGTGGCGGCTATCGCTAGCCAGCGCCAGGGAGCCGGGTTTCGGATTGACGTGACGGACGCGCGAGTCGGCGTGCCAAGCTCTTTTTGTACTTTTTGGCGCAGAGAGGCTGGGGCTCGCTCGTATAGTCCAGCGCGTTGGATAGACGAGTGGAGGCTTTCCTGGGCCTCGAGGGCCGTGATGCACTCGGCGCAGGAAATTAAGTGGCGCTCGAAATCGGCGGCGCGCACGGCGTCGAGCTCGCCGTCGAGGTAGCCGTGGAGGACGGTTTGGGTGAGCTCACAACTCACGGCGGGCCTCCTGTTTTTGCTGCGCTGGGGGCTGGGTAAGAACGCGCTGCAAGCGCTGGCGCGCGCGGGCCAGCGCGGACATTACCGTGCCGATGGGAACGGAAGTGATGGCGGCGATTTCTTTGTAGGAGCAGCCTTCGAGTTCGCGAAGGATGAGGACTTCGCGGAAACGCACGGGAAGCTCTTCGAGCGCACGGGTGAGGCGCTCGCGATTGTCGCCGGCAATGGCCAGCGTTTCTGGGCTTACGCTCGGCTGCGGATGCAGCTTTTCGTCGAATTCAGTAGTGAGGTCCACGGAACGATTTTTCTCCAGCCACGTGTAGCAGGTGTTGCGCACGATCTGCAAAAGCCAGGCGCGAGCGTCGCCGCCGTGAAAGCCGCGGAAGAAGCGAAACGCGCGCAGCATGGATTCCTGCGCAACGTCCTCGGCATCGGCACGGCCATGCAGCAGCCAACGCGAAAGGTTAAAGGCAGCGTCGAGATGCGGCAGCACCAACTGCTCGAAACGCGCCTGGTCCTGCGGGTCCAACACGTCCAATTTCCCTTCAACACCTGCACTCATGGAGGAGACCGCCCAGGCTTCGAGTTTATTCCCAATGGGATGGAGGTGGGAGAAATTAAAAACGCCCAAATTTTGGAATAAGGGCGGGGCGTTCGCGGTCTTGATGAATGAAACACGTCCCAGAGCGGCGCGGGGAACCCTGAAGTACACGCAACCGCGCCGCTCTGTAAAGCCGCATTTGCGGCGCCAGGGGCGGGTTGGGGAGAGAACATGACGAAGAGAGTGAAGGATGAGATCGTGCACGATCATAACAATGATGGAGTGGATCGGCGCGGCTTTCTGAAGTGCATGGCATGGGCGGGCACGGGCGCGCTGTGCGTTATGCAGGGCGGCGTATTGAAGTCGTATAGCCTGAGCCGGCTTTCTGACCTCGGAGCGTCTGCGCCCGCGGCGGGTGAGCTGAGCTTCGTGCAGATCAGCGATAGCCATATGGGATTCAACAAGCCGGCCAACCCGGACGTGGCGGGAACACTGAAAGCGGCGGTGGACAAGATTAATGCTCTGAGCGCGCCGCCGGAATTCATGCTGCATACCGGCGACATTAGCCACCTTTCGAAGCCGGAAGAGTTCGATACGGTCGATCAGATCCTGAAGAGCGCGAAGCCGAAGGATGTGTTCTACGTGCCGGGCGAGCATGACGTGTTGAACGATGACGGGAAACAGTTTCTGGAGCGCTACGGCAAAGGTGCCAAGGGCGCCGGCTGGTACAGCTTCGATAAGAAGGGCACGCACTTCATCGGGCTGGTGAACGTGATGAATCTGAAGGCCGGCGGGCTGGGGACGCTGGGACCCGAGCAACTGGAGTGGATGGAAGACGATGTCAAGCATTTGAAGTCGAGCACGCCGATTGTGGTGTTCGCGCACATTCCGCTGTGGAGCGTTTATCCGGAGTGGGGCTGGGGCACGGACGACAGTGCGCAGGCACTGGCATATCTGAAGAAGTTCGGCTCGGTGACGGTGTTGAACGGGCACATTCACCAAACGATGCAAAAAGTTGAAGGCAACGTGACATTTCACACGGCGTGTTCAACGGCATTTCCGCAGCCGCAACCGGGCAAGGCCGATTCACCGGGCCCGATGAAGGTACCGGCGGATCAATTGCGGAGCGTGTTGGGAATCACTGACGTGAATTATGTCGCCGGGCAACATGCGCTGGCGGTGGTCGACTCGTCGCTGGCTTAAACGGCTAGTGAACGCAGTACGACGAATTTCAACTAACGAAAAATAGAAAGGATGGGAAGTCATGAGGAGAGGTGTATGCAGTTTTGTTTTGATGGCGATAGGGATTGCCGCTGCGGCCTTTAGGGGCGGCGGTGCGCGGAGCTTGCTTGCGAGCGCGGGACCGCCGCCGGCTTCGAACGTGGAGGTGAAAATCGATAATTTCAGCTTTGGCCCGGCGACAGTGACGGTGGCGGCGGGAACAACGGTAACGTGGACGAATCGCGACGACATACCACACACGGTGGTGAGCGATGACAAAGTATTCAAATCAAAAGTGATGGATACGGACGAGAAGTTTTCGTTCACGTTTGCGAAACCGGGAACGTATAGCTACTTCTGCTCGGTACACCCTAAGATGACCGGCAAGGTGGTAGTGCAGTGACGAGTCTGTCAAAAGTGTTTGATCCGCAGACGGTGCTGCTCGCTAAACACGCGCAGCACGTCGTCTTGGTGCACTTCCCGATCGCGTTGTTCCTTACAGGAGTGGCTTTTGACTGGGCTGGACGGTGGACGAGGCGGAAGGCTCTGGTGGAGACGGCTTACTACAATCTGCTGATTGCCGCAGTTTCGACGCTGCCTGTGCTTGTTACCGGATTGCTGGCGTGGCAATTCCAATTGGAAGGGCAGAAGCTGAAGGGCATCCTGCTGCTGCACTTGGTTTTGGGCTGCGCTTCTAGCGTGTTGATCGGCACCGTGTGGTGGCTGCATTTCCAGGCGCGGCGGCGAGGCGCAGGCGTGTCTGGATATGTCTGGATGGCTGAAGCTGCCGGCGTGGCGGTGGTCGGCTTGACGGGGCACTTGGGAGGTTTTCTCGCGGGTGTGAACGTTGGCTAGGCGAGTTAAGTTACGGTGCATCAGTGAGATAGGCTGTCCTGCCCAACAGGACGAGTAGAGCACTAGTACCACGACCCGCGTACCCCGATTGGTGGCTCGGGTGGCCCATTGGCGGCCACAGAACCGATCCGTAATGTGCGAAGAACGGGTTGGGGGCCGCGCGGGGACAGCGGCTCCGCAAGGGGTCGTGTGCGAGCTACCCAACCCGCCAAGTTCTTCCCTCCCAAGATCACGCCAGCCAAAGGGTTGGCGTGAAGCCCGCCAAGTACGCCTCGAATAACTTGCATCCATGGAAAGATAGGAACGTGAACTGCCGTGCTAAGTAGGCAAGTTGGTGTGGGCGAGCGCCTTTGGCGAGCGTTTTCAATGAGTTACGAGGCGAGACACTGCGGGTAAGTGAGCGATTTGCGAGACAGTTGGCGTGCGCGGCGGGCACCAGCTCGGCTGGAGCGTTTCTGTTTGGCCTTCTGCTGGCGTTCGCGCTGGGGTTATTGGCGCAAGAGGCGTCCGGCGCAGACGCAGTCAAATTGCGGCCGGAGACGGTCACGGCCTTTGACGAATATGTGAAGCTGACGGATGCGCGCAGCAATGAAGAGTTGCAGCGCGGGACGAATTTACTGTGGATCGATGCATTGCCGGAAAGCGACCGAACGCAGGCTTACGAAGCGCTCAGGCGCGGCGAAGTAAAAGTGCAAAGATTGGAAACGCGAGAGAACGGACAGAAGATCCGGTGCCCCGGCGGGATGATCCATCACTGGGCCGGCGTGGTGTTTATTCCAGGGGCGAAGCTGCAGGGCGTTTTGCGAGTGCTGCAGGATTACGACCATCATGCGCAATATTACGCGCCAGACGTGGAACGCTCGAAAATTGAATCGCACGATGATGATCATTTTCTAGTGTTCCTGCGCTTTCGACGGCACAAAGTGATCACGGTGGTGCTGAACACGCAGCATGATGTGCGCTATTTTCGGGACTCGGTGACGCGAGAGCACAGCCGCAGCTCAGCGGTACGCATCGCGGAAGTGGAAAACCCAGGAAAGGCTGACGAGCGCGAGAAAGCGCCCGGCGAGGACGGCGGTTTTTTGTGGCGCATGGAAACATGGTGGCGCCTGGAAGAACGCGATGGGGGAGTCTACGTGCAGAGCGAGGTGGTTTCGCTGACTCGAGATATTCCGAGGGGTTTGGGATGGCTGATCGGGCCGTTTGTCACGAGCATACCGAAGGAGACGCTGACGTTTACGATGGAGGCGACGAGAAAAGCGGTCCAGCGTTTCATTGGTGGACAGTAGAAGGGTTGAGTGCAGAGGCACGCGGGGCTTCGCCAGCGCGGCTAAAAATCACAATATTGCCGAATACAGATGGGCGGCCCATGGTGCTGTATTCGCTCCATTTTTCTGGGTGGTTTGCGCAATCCAGACAGAGGACGGCGCAGGGGGCGGGATGAAGTTGCTGTTTTTGATAGCGGCTTGAGAGGTTGTCGACACCGGCGTACCAAACTGTTCGCGTTCCGCCGTCAGCGTGAATCAGCGCGAGGAGGGGATAGACAAAGAAAGATGTGGGACCGTCTTTGATCTCCGGGTCGGCCACGTAAGTGTCGATTGCAATATTGCGGCAGTCGAGATGGTTCACAAATTGGGCTGCGGCGATGTTTGCCGGAGCTATGGATTCGTGCTCGTTGGTGAAATAAAGTTCGGCTCGCGGGTGGTATACGTCGTCGACGCGGCTCCAGGGAATCAGGGAACGGGAACGATTGGTGAGGGCAAAAAATGTGCCCAAGAGGAGAAGGACGACGGCAATTGTATTTGCGAGTGACCGAGGAAAATATCTCTCCAATGCGAGCCCAATGAGTGCGGAACCGAGGACAAAAAGCGGCAAATGATAGCGGCTCGACCACATTTGCCAACGTAACAGAGCGCAAAAAAACACGAACGATGCGACGATGCCTCCCGCATACAGCAAAGCCCAGCGGCGACGGACGCCTTCCTTCGGCTTCCAGAGAAGAAGGCCGATCGAGACCAACAGCAAAATGAAATGTAGCGGGTTGCCGGCGATAATCTCGTTGGAAGTGAAATGATTCATGTGGAACGGCAAACCGATCCAGATTTGATCGGGATCGTCCGGATTGACGCCAAGCAAGCGAATGGCACGCCGGATGAAATTTTCGGTGTGCGAATCCAGCGCCCTGCTCGGCGTGCACAGATGAAGCGAAATATTCCGCAGCACGCTGGCTGCTGTGCCGCGGACGGTGATATGGGCCATCACCAATTCGGTTCGCGGATATTTGATCGGCAAAGGCACGCCCAATGGCGAGCCGCTGAATTCGTAGGAACGAAGAAACTGCGGCGCGTTGAGGGCAAAAATCAAAAGGAACAGGGCGGCGCTGCGCTTCAGCAAGAGGATTCGCGTTCGAGTGGTGCCCATCAACCAACAAGCCGGCACCAGGAAGGGCAGTAGGATGTATGCGGTGCCCTTTGTAAAGACCGCTAAGCCGGCGGCAAGTCCCACGCAGACCGTGTTGAACCAACTTGATTCGTCGTTCCAATCCATCAGGAAGAAAACGGTGATGGCGATCCAGAAGGAAACGACGTACGTGTTCATGGGGCTGGAGGCTTCCAGAATTCCTTCTGGAATTGTGGCGCATGCTACAGCGGCGAGGACTTGGCCGCGAGCGCCGGCACCGAGTTTTTTTGCGATCAGTGAGACGGCAATCAACGAACCAAGCAGGCTGAGCGATTCGACGATATTGACGAAGCGATCGCTCCCCCAGAGCAGTTCCGTGTGCATCATGGCGTATTCGGACCAAGCGCCATAAATGAGCTGGCAGTAGTCCGGGGTGGGGAAGAATCGGACGTTGTGATTGCTCATCCACATGACGATGCGCGGCAGGTGATACTCCATGGCATCCCAGGTGTCGGGCGCGGCGACGACAGCGGTAATGCCGACCAGCAGGACGACGATGCCTGCGCCGGCCAAAAGGAATTGGCTAGTGCGATCGAGGTGTTCGCGTTGCGTTTCGGGAGATTGCGGAGGCGACGAAATCCTGCGTTGCGCAATTCCGTAATAGACGAGGGCGGCGAGACAGGTCAGTGACCAAAAGATGGCAACGGCAGCGCGGGTTACCAGGTTCGCGGAGCTTGCGATTTCCGTTATCGCGACGACGCACGTGGCGCAAAAAATCGCGGAGGCGAGTGTGGCGCGACGCCAGTCCAAATCTTTGTGGCGCAGAATCAGAAAGAAAATCAGGAAGACGGCGGGAGGGAGGAACAGCAGCATAAGCGCTCACGCAGGAGAGACCTTAGCACGTTTTTATTTGGGAATTGCAATGTGGCAAGCGAATGCTATGTGCGAGACTGAGGCGATAGCGGTGAGAAACTCAATTCCGGTGTAATCCACTTTCGTGCAGGGAATGAAGGCAGGGCGAAGCCTCGTCTACTTGGAAGGGCCTTTCATATTGCAAGCCGTGGATGGGGCACTCAAATTTCCAATACATATTGAGGAGATCGCTGGCATCCAACTCGAGTTTTCGCAGACGCAGCCATTTGGAGCGAAGGCAGACGCGACAGACAAGCAAGACGTAGTAGGTTCCTGGCATGTTGCATTATTTCTTATCATTTGTATGCAGACAATGCATACAGTGAATTGCGCGTGTGAGATTGTCAAGGCAAATCTTTCCGTGACAGACTTGCACGCATGACTCAGGGAAAAACGGTTCATGGGAAGACGGGCAGGAGGGTCAGCTACCCTCTTAGCTTTCGCGTTCCGCTATCGCAAGTGGAGGAAATCGATGAAGCAGTCGTGCGAGAGCAGAGGAAGCGGCGGAGCGATTTGCTGGAGGCGATTTGGGAGGTAGCGTGGGCGAATTACCAACGCAGCGGTTCGCTGCAATCGTATGCGGAAGGCCGGGGAGCGCAGAAACGCACGAAGCGCGTTTCTGAAGAGCTGCAGGACCAACTGTACACGGCGCTGGAAACGATTCTGGAGCGAGCGCCGTCGGCGCTGATCGAAGAAGTGGGGCGGAAGCTGACGCAATGGGCGGGTCGATTCGGCGACGAGAAATAGATTACCCGCGAGGGCAGTGAGCCGCGGGAAATGTCGAACGGTCGGTGCTGGCCACGAGAAAATATAAACTGCAATAGCGGCACGACCCTGCGCGTTGTGGCGACGAGAAATTCCGATCGCAGGTTAGAGTGCGATTACCTCACGACATGAGAGGGCCCCAAAGCGCATCGATGTGGGGAGCTTTGTGTCGAAGTCCTTCGAGCCAGGGTGAAGTGCAGGTCCGACCTCTTCAGCAATACGCACTGAAGGGATCGCGCAAATTCGCGGCACTGACGGAGCCCGCTTCGGAAAGCGGGCGCGACAAAATCCGGGGCGCTAGCAAGAATGGTTGGTTTAACCGGCAGGGGAAAGAGTGGAACTAGAAACAAAAACGGGCGGGACGCTTGCGCGTGCCGCCCGGAATTGTGTGTGAAGTAGTGAGCCCGGCGAACCGGGATCACGCCTACTTAGAGGGGTTGGACGTTCGAGGCCTGCAGGCCCTTGGGACCCTTGGTGACTTCGAATTCAACCGCTTGGCCATCATTCAACGACTTGTAGCCATCAGCCACGATTGCGGAGAAATGGACGAAAACGTCCTCTCCACTTTGGCGCTGGATGAATCCAAAGCCCTTGCTGGCATTGAACCACTTCACTGTACCTTGTTCTTTACTCACTGCTTCTACTCTTTTCTGATGACCGCGATGCGATCATGCTTTGAGTCCGGCCGGGTTGGGACCTGACTCTATAATGAGCTATCTGATGCCTCGACTCCGAACCCCTCAACAGAGTTACGGGCCGTCTTTGGGCGTAAAAAAAGGCCGCAAGTGTGACCTTGCGACCGACCTTACACTACCAAAGGCGATACAAGAGCAACAAACGCAAATACAGCGTAGCACAACCTACAGCGATTTGCCTAGAACTTTTTTGGGACTTTTTTGCGGGCGTGTTAGAAAGGCTTAGCAGAGACTTAGCAGGGATGGAACAGCCTTTGCCCCCTCGCACGTACGTCTGCATGACGATTCCGCTCGGATAGCTTTACGTCAACGGGTAACCTGCTAGTTTTTCGAGGACGGAAACAGGAGCTTGCTCGGGCAGCACCATGGCTTCGCGGGAGATAATGAAGGTCTGCTCGAGCGCGAACTGCCCTTCCAGCACGGCGTGGCTGACCATATCTGTGAAGACGAGCCAGGTGGAGTCCGGGGGAAACTCCCAACGCTGCTTGGGGCACTCGGCCTGAAAGCGGGCGCTTTCCTTGAGGAAATTGTGGAAGCGGTGCATGAAGCGGTCGTAAGCCGAGCGGTTGGCGCCGGGCCAGTCCACCGCGCGAAGAACGCTTGAAAGCACGCCGTTGCGGTGTCGGCGTGGAATTCCTACTTGCCGGGCGAAACGCATCGCCAAAACAGGAAACGGTTCCGAAGTAATCCAAACGCGGTTGCGCGTCGGGTTGAGATTGGTGAAAACGCGGAGAATGCGGCCGCCATTCGTTGGGCGAGTTGGGAAAGCATCGACGTGGGGCAGGTCGTTCCGCGCGCGGGTGCGAGCAGGACGACCGCGCTCTTCCATCCGGCGAAAGCTGGCAAAATCGCGCCGCCAGCGGCCGGCGTAAGGCGGGAGGAGTTGCGTCAAGAATAGGGTCACGTGCTCGGAATAGCTTCTCAGAGTTGCAAGCAAGCGGCCAGTGTCCGGCGCGGTGGCGTCTTTTAAGCCCGTCATGCGGTCCTCTAGAGGACGATAGGCGATGTTCTTGTGATATCGGCCTCGGGACGGCTCTTGATTGAGGAGAAATTCGCGGTCGTCGGATGAAATGCGAAAAGGTGTACGCGGAAAAAACAGAATATTGGCTGACTCAAGCTGGGAACAGAGCCAGAAGGCGCGCTCCTGCGGTGAGGAGAAGGCAGGGCCTAGCGGGGCGCCCAGGGCGTCTTGCACGGGAATGACGGTGGTTCCGAGGGGTGGCGAGGGTGCCCGTTGCATGGCCGGCGTAGCCAAGGCAATTCTCCTAGCAGGCAAGTGCTAACGCCCAAGATAGAGCGTATCGGTTATTCTGACAAGCTGGCGCGAGCGGGGTGCGAAGTAGCGGCTCGTGCTGGCAAGAATCTGATGCTTGCCCTCAGCTTTTGGGTGCGGTCTTGGGGTGCCGTCCTAATTTGGCGGCGCATGCGACCGATGCTCGCTTGGTTCATGTATGGATAACTGCGAGTGGCGGCCACCTAAAGGTGGCCGCCACAGTGAGATGCTCCCGGGCTATTCTGTCAGGGATGTGCCCGGTCCGTACCTCTCGGTGGGCCCCCTCCCCCCCCGGTTTTTTCATAAGTGTTCATTTTAAAGGGGGTTAAAGTCGTTTGTTTTGATACACTTTTGCAAGTGTTGATTCTGAAGGAGTTGGAACAAAGAAAGCGAACAAAGAAAGCGAAGAAAAAGCCGCAGGGCTCTGGAGACTCCGCCCTGCTCTACAGGGCTTTCGCATACTGAGGGACGTGCAGCGTACGGAAACTGTGGAGCTGCGACCGGCCAAAACCCATTCAGGAGAATGGCGTTCCGGGGTGCGAAAGCAAAAACGCCCGCAGGGATGCTGGCGTTACGATGCTAGATGCTGGCGTTACAATGCTGAGACGCAGCTTTATCTAGGATTTATGGTACACGAGGGGTAACCGTTTGTCAACGAAAAAGAATTAGGAGACTACTGGTCTTGGCGTAAAATTGGGCATCGGCGATTTTGCTTAGAGAAGAGCGTGTGCCATGCGGCTGCTGTTTGTTGAGGACGATCCGCGCATTGCCCGATTTGTGGCGAAAGGGCTGCGCGAGCAAGCCTATGCGGTGGACGTGAGTGCGAACGGCGATGACGCGCTATACCAGGCAGCGATTAACTCCTACGACCTGATAATCCTGGATGTGATGATTCCTGGACGCAACGGCTTTGAGGTGTGCCGGGAACTGCGGCGTGCCGGACAGCGCATGCCGATTCTGATGCTGACGGCGCGGGACGCTGTGGAAGACCGCATCACCGGGCTGGATCACGGCGCGGATGATTACCTGACGAAGCCGTTCGAGTTTCGCGAGCTGCTGGCGCGACTGCGCGCGCTGCTGCGGCGCTCCGCGGAGCTGCGGCCGGCGCAAATCAGGGTGGCGGACCTGATGCTGGACACTGGGGCGCAGAGCGTGGCGCGCGGGGGGCGGAATATTCCGGTCACCACGAAGGAGTATGCGTTGATCGAGTTTCTGGCGCGCAATGCGGGGCGCGTGGTGGGGCGTGCGGAAATTGCCGAGCACGTGTGGGACGAAAGCTTCGACCCGTTCTCGAACCTGATTGAAGTTTACGTGAACCGAGTGCGTCGGAAAATTGATTCGGGAGGGGGGAAGCCGCTGTTGCACACGCGGCGCGGGGCGGGTTACTTTTTTGGCGTCGCAGGCGAGCCGCTGACCGGCGAACAGGAGGCGGACGGCACGACGCAGAGCCGAGGGAAAGGGAATTCTTCGACGAGAAAGAGCCATGCTTGATTCTGTGCGGGTCCGGCTGACGCTGTGGTACACGGGCCTACTTGCGCTTTTTCTGGTGCTGCTCTCACTTATCACCTATTTTATTTTTTGGCGCAGCACGTTGCAGCGGACCGACGCCGGTCTGGCGGAGCTCTCGGAAGCCTTTCTCAGCACAGTGCGAGCCGAGATCCTGGACAACTACGGCGCGGACGCTCCGCGTCTGGCGGCGCAAGAGGCGATTGTCGAGCATCACTATCGCGATCACGTTTTCGCGGTGCTCGAGCCAAACGGCGGAATGCTGACCTCTTCGCAGGATCTGCCAAACGAGGCCCCTCCTGCGGGTCTCCTTTCTTCCGCGCCATTTCAAAAACTGCTCGCGGATTCTGCCACCGCGGACCGCCTGTTTAAAAATATAAAAGGAGGCAGGAGCGGATATCGCGCGTTTGTTCGAAAATTTCCGCTGAAGGGCCAGACCTATACGCTGGTCATTCTGCAGTCGCTTTATCCACAACAAGAAATGCTGGAAGAGGTACGCGCGACGTTCGCTTGGGTGATTCCGATTGCGATATTCCTCGCAAGCGTTGGCGGATATTTCTTGGCCAGGAAGAGTCTTGCGCCAGTGGTAGCGATGAGTACTCAGGCAGGACGGATCAGTGCGGAGAATTTGCACGAGCGCTTGCCGATCCAAAACGCGAGGGACGAACTCGGCCGGTTGGCGGCATCGTTCAACGAGCTGCTGGAGCGCGTGGATCAGTCGTTTGAGCGGCAGCGGCGATTCATGTCCGACGCCTCGCACGAGCTGCGCACGCCTGCGGCTATCTTGCGTGGTGAATCGGAAGTGGCGCTTTCGCGTACAGAGCGCCCGGCAGAGGAATACCGCGAGTCGCTGGCTGTGCTGCATGCGGAGGCGCAGCGATTGACACAGATCGTGGAAGATCTCTTCACGCTGACGCGAGCAGACGCGGGGCAGTACCCGTTATCGCCGGGCGATTTCTACCTGGACGAATTGGTTGCGGATTGCACGCACGCGGCGCGCTCGCTCGCGTCGGCAAAGCAGATTACGCTCACTTGCGAAGTCCCAGAGGAATTGCCGATCCGCGCGGACGAGGCGCTGCTGCGGCGCATGATTCTGAATCTGCTGGACAACGCGATCAAGTACACGCCCGCGGGAGGCCGCGTGAAGGTTTCGTGCGAGCGTTCCGGCGCTGAGTACGCCCTCAACGTGACGGATTCCGGCCCTGGCATCCCAAAGGAATTACACCAGCGCGTTTTTGAGCGTTTTTTCCGTGCGGACAAGGCGAGGACACGAACGGAGAATGATGGCGGCGGGGCGGGACTGGGACTGTCGATCGCGCGATGGATTGCCGAGGCGCATCACGGTCGCTTGATCCTGGCACACTCCGATTCGGGCGGCAGCATATTCAGCGCTCTGCTGCCTGCGCAAGTCTCCGTGCCTTTACCCGCTGCGCCGCTCCTCCGTTAATCGCCAGTTTATGTTAGCCACGCTAGTGTTAGTCATTCGCGGACCCGTCTGCGAAGGTCGGAGAATCGGCGGCCCGCAACCCATTTTGATTGCAGTCCTTACGGCGGCCGAAGGAATCTCATTTTGCGCGTGTGGGCGAAGATGGTCGGCAGTTTCAGGAGCAACGGCTTATGAAAGG
>Ga0209131_1001027_pt1 | contig 19282 bp, 15 predicted proteins | sample GraSoi_2013_40cm_FD_185826 | JGI IMG/M metagenome (GOLD analysis project Ga0209131, IMG submission 185826) | Grasslands soil microbial communities from the Angelo Coastal Reserve, California, USA - Sample 9_17_2013_40cm (SPAdes) (version 2) | ecosystem: Environmental > Terrestrial > Soil >... | reverse complement strand
AATCGCCGCGGAACGCCATCGCGACCAGCTTCGCAGTTCGGGTGACCCCTACCTCACGCATCTTTTGGAAGTCGCGCACATCCTCGCGGATATGCGTCTTGATGCCATCACGCTGACCGCCGCGCTGCTCCACGATGCTATCGAGGACACGGAGTACCCGGTTTCCCGCATTGAGGAGCGCTTCGGTGTCGAAGTCGCGCGATTGGTGGAAGGCGTCACCAAAATTGGCCGGCTCAACATGATGGCTCCCGAGGCGCGCCAGGAGGAAAACGTTCGCAAAATGCTTTTGGCCATGGTCAATGATGTTCGCGTTGTGCTGGTCAAGCTTGCCGACCGCCTTCACAATATGCGCACGCTGGAATATCTAGAGCCCGCCAAGCAGCAGCGCATCTCTCGCGAAACTCTGGACATCTATGCGCCCATTGCTCATCGGCTGGGCATGGGAATCGTCCGCGGCGAGCTAGAAGACCTTTCCTTCCGCTATCTCGAACCAGAATCGTTCCTGGCGCTGCAAAAGGAAGTCAGCGAGAAAGCGCCGGTTCACCAAAAATTCCTCGAGGAAGTGCAGGGCACGATCCGTTCCAAACTCGTTGAGAATGGCATTCCCGCGGAGCTCGAAGCGCGTGTGAAGGGCTTGTATTCCTTGCAGCGCAAAATCGTGCGACAGGAGCGCGGCCTCGAGCAGGTTTACGATCTCCTTGCCGTTCGCGTCATCACCGATACCGAGCGGAATTGCTACGCGGCCCTCGGTGTCATGCATCACATCTGGCGGCCTGTCCCCGGACGATTTAAGGATTACATCGCCATGGCCCGGCCCAATCTGTATCAATCCTTGCACACCACGGTACTTCATAGCGGTCAGGCCTTTGAAGTGCAGATCCGTACGCAGGAAATGCACCGCATCGCGGAAGAAGGCGTCGCCGCGCACTGGAAATACAAGGATGGCAAGCCCGCGCAGGAAGACGACCAGCGCATCACCTGGATGCGGCAACTGATCGAGTGGTCGCAAGAATTGGAAGAGCCTGGCGAGTTTCTGTCGACGCTAAAAGTCGATCTGGCCCCCGTCGAAGTTTACGCGTTCACGCCCAAGGGGCGCGTCCTTGAATTGCCGCGCGGCGCCACTCCCGTCGATTTTGCGTATTCGGTGCACACGGAGGTTGGCCATCAATGCGTGGGCGCAAAGGTTAATGGCCAGATGGTTTCGCTGCGCCACGAGATCGTGAGCGGCGATGTCGTCGAGATCCTTACGCAGAAAGGCCACACACCCAGCCGCGATTGGCTCAGCTTCGCCAAGTCCTCACACGCGCGCAGCAAAATCCGCCATTGGATCAATCTGCAGGAGCGTGAAGAAGCCATGGAGATGGGCCAGCGGCTGCTGGAGAAGGAAGCACGCCACTTCGGCCGCAGCCTGAAGAAAATTCCGGAAGAGGATCTGCTGCGGGTCGCCTCCGATTCCGGCCTGTCTAAGATTGAGGACCTTTACGCGGCGGTAGGCTTCGGAAAATACTCCGCGCGCCATGTTCTGACTCGCGTTCTCGGCGATGCCGCGAAGGCCGACGAGGCGCCCGCGGAAGATGCCAAGCCGACGCTGGTCAAGACCGTAAAGCGCATGCTGGGCTTTGGCGAGGCCCCACTCATCGTCAAAGGCTATGACGATCTCCTGGTCTATCGCGCGAAGTGCTGCAATCCCATTCCCGGCGACGACATCATCGGCTACATCACGCGGGGTCGCGGGGTCGCCGTTCACACCCGGACATGCCCGAACGTCCAGAATCTGCTGTATCAAACCGAACGGCGCATCGCCGTCGAGTGGGGCGGCGCAGGAGCGGCGACGTTCCAGGTAGAGCTGATGATCCGTGCACGCGACCGCGCCGGCCTATTGGCTGAAATTACAGCCGTAATCAGCGGCGCCGGCTCCAACATCCACAGCCTGGAAAGCCGCCCCGACCGTTCGAATGCGCGCATCGACGCCAGCCTGGAAATCGCCGATCGCCGCCAGCTCGAGACCATCCTCGCGAATATCCGCAAAGTCTCTGGCGTGTACGGTGTGGAGCGCGTCTACCAGGTCTGAGTTCCTTGTTTTCGGCTCTGGTTGCCATTTTTCCGGCTCGGGACGCACCTGTCCTTCCGCACAAGTATCCCCGACGGCACACGGCAACCTGTCCGCCTTGCTGCCCCGCTAGAATGGAAACATGAAGTCTCGCGCGCTGCTTCTCGGTGTATGTGTCCTTTTCGCGGGCGGCTGCCACCAGCATCTGCTGACGGATTACCGCCCGCTCGACCAATCCGGCATGTGGTCCAGCGGCCTCGAGCAGCTAAAAAAGTTGAATACCTCGGATTTTGAGGTCGCGCAGCTGGTGAAGGTCAAGCAAGCGCGTGTAAGCGATGACACTTGCGTAGCTCTAGTCGCCGCCGCTCACGAAAGAAAGCATCCCTTTGCCAGCGGCGACTCGACCGCCAATCTTGCCAACGCGGGCTATTCCGAAGCGCAAATTCTTGAAATTGCCCGAACCGACCAGCTCGATGCCATTAGCGGGGATGCCGTCGCTCTCCGGCTCATCGGTTTATCCGACGGCTTTGTGCAGTTTGTCCTGCATCGCCGACTTCAGGGGCAGGCGACGCTCGGCACTCCGCAAATCGCCCGCCTGAAAAATACCGGTCTTACCGAAAAGCAGATTCTGGACAAAATCAAGGCGGGCATGACTGACGCACAGGCCGACCATGAAGTTGCCAACCGTGAAGCAGCTCGCAACCACGCCGGCACCGGCTTCGTCCGTGTGCACGGCCGCAGGCCTCGCTGACCAGCACTCTACGCGACGCAATTGCCTCCTTTTTTGCGTGAATCCATTTCCCTCGCTACAATCGTAGCGCTTTGAAACCGAGCCGCCGACTTCGTCTGCAACTTGTTTTGCTCGCCGGCGTCGCTTATTGGGCTGCCGGCTGTGCGGCCGCACTGGGCCCCGGCTATACCATCGTCAAACAGCAGATTACCGTCCAGTTCGTTCCCGCCCCGCAGCCCGTCATTCGAATCGAAGGCGTCTATCAACTTAAAAATACCGGCGACCAGCCCCTCACTTCTCTCGAGTTGCGCCTTCCCGGCCGCCGGCGTTTTCATTTTTCCGAACCCAGTGCCCAGTGGGACAAGACTGCGCTTACTTTCTCTGCCTCGACGGACAATCCCCGCAATGTTCTTCTCACCTTCCCGCAACCCTGGACGGTTTCATCACGGCACACTTTGCGCCTCGCGGTGGAATACCAGCGCCCCGACTCCAATGAAACCGCCCTCAGTTTCACTCCCGACGCTTTCTTTCTTCCGGCGCAAGGTTGGAGCCCCGAACTTCTTCCGCAGCGCGGTATTTTCGCTACCGGAGGCGTACCGCCGAAATCGTGGGATCTCATCGTGCGCCTCCCCGGCGATTTCCTCGCCCACACCAGCGGCCCGCCGAACAAAAAATCGGTGAAGAACTCCCGCCACGGGGCGGAACAAATACTTCGCGTTACGCAGACGCACAAAAACGGCTATCCCTTTGTCATCGCCGGGCGATACAGCGTTGCAACGCTCGCGGCCGGCCAGGAGAAAGTGAATCTCTGGACGCGCTTGCCGCAAAATTCCGATGTGCTGCGCCAGCCCAGCGAGGCGCTGGTGCGCGCCATTCAAGCATATGACTCAACTTTTGGAGCACGTCCCGAGGATTCTCACCAGCTTTGGATTGTCGAATGCCCGGACTTGCAGGGCTGCTTCACGCGCACGACGTCGAATTTCTCCCGGCTTACGTCGGAAGAAAACGAGAAAATTTCCGGGGAAATGGCTTCACAGGACACTGCCATGATCGACCTTAGCGGCGGGGCACCGGAAATTGCCTCCGCTGCTCCGTCGCTGGCCTCGAGTTGGCTGGGTTACGGCCAAAATCCCGGCTTCTTCGAGCAAACTCCGCCGCTCAACGCCCTACCGGCATTTGCCGCTTCGCGCGGCCGCGAAGCAGTCGAAGGTCCGGAGGTGCGCGCGCAAATTATCCATCGATTGCTCCGCGCTATCCCAGCGAATCCTGGCCTGCATCAGCTGGAAGCCGATGATGCGCTTCGCGCGAAAAGCATTTTGTTTTTCTACGGCCTTCAGGATCGGTACGGCCCACAAGTATTCAACGCCGCGCTCAGCCACATGCTTGGCGCCCGCCGCGGCGGCGGCTTCGATCTGGACGATCTCATCGCCTCATTCGAACAGGAGACGCGCCAAAACGTTGCAGAATTTGTCCGTCTTTGGATGAAGCACCCTGGTGTCCCTGAAGACTTTCGCGCACGCTACGAGAGTCCCGCCGCGTCCGCTCTCACCTTAAAGGAGACGATGCCATGAAAAATGTCGTGACCACCGATCGCGGTCCGAAACCGATCGGGCCGTATTCGCAGGCCATCAAAACGAACGGTTTCGTCTATTTATCGGGCCAAGTCGCGCTCGATCCAAAAACCGGCGAAATAGTGGGCACCGAAATCCGTCAGCAGACCGAGCGCGTGCTCGAAAATATCAAAGGCATTCTCGAAGCCGCGGGCGCAAACCTCCAACATGTCATCAAGACCACCGTGTTCCTTAAAGACATGAACGATTTTCCCGCGATGAATGAAGTCTATGCCCACTATTTCACTGCCGCGCCCCCAGCGCGTTCCACCGTGCAAGTCTCGCGACTCCCTAAGGACGCCCTGCTGGAAATTGAAGTAATCGCGGCAGCTTAGTCTGAAGAACAGCCTCGAAAGATTGCTCGCCCAGGAGCTACAGTGAGAAAACGGCGGGAGTAGCGAAAGCAAATTCGGGGCTGACGTCAATTCCGGCTCGCCGGAGAGACGAGTTCCGAAGAACTAAAAACTAAAAACCAATAACTTATAACTCTTTACGGCCGGTCGGGACTCTCCATGGCCTCCGACAACGCAAACCAAGTGACAAGTGCCGTGAATGCGATGGCATACCAAATGAACTTGCTCTTGCCCGCCTTAATGGGCTGGTTCTGGCCCCACGATGCGGGTACCGCTGGCGCGGGGACTTCACCCGAACGCCCCGCCGCTTCCGGATCCAGAACGACATGATACGCAGTGCCTTCCGGTATCATGCGCACATCATCTTCCACCGCGATCAGGACTGCTCCACGCGAACAGCGCACCACCAATTCCTTCGCGTTGAGCAAAGTCACGTTCGCTACGGTCGGCTCATCGCCGCGGGGCTTAAAGGCCGCGGTTCCGGCGTGCAGTACAAACGCCTTGGCCCCGGCCGTCGAAAATGCCGCGGTGCCGCCGGTCAACGTCGCGCTGGCTGACCCGCCTTCGGCTCCCCACACTAAATGGCTCGAACTCGTCAGCACCAACCGAGCCGCCCCTGCGCGAATCTGCAGGCTGCCCACCTGCTCAGTGTCGAGCTTGTCGCCGGGAAATACCGTTGCCCCTGCCGAGGCCGCCGCAGTTCCGACATGCGCGCGTTCCGCCGACACTACGGTCCCCGAACCTAGGCCCGAGTTCCCCAAAATTGGCGTGGCTAGTAAACTCACTGATAATACTATAGATAGGGTAACCGAAAGGCTCCCGCGAACCGCCGACATTTTCGTCTCCAAGAGGGCGACACCAGAATAACGACGAGCCCAAAGGGCGTCAATCTGTAAACACCGACTCAGTACACAAAGTCGCATGCGTACAGGATTTACTGTACGCATGGCTGGGCTGGTGGCATTGTTCGGTCGCTGTTACAATGCCCTTACTGTATGGCCGACTGGAAACAGATTACCGCTCGTATCCGACGCGCGCGCACTGGAAAAGACCCTGCTGCGCAGCTTTCCAACCTCTATCAAAAAACCCGCGACGCTATGGTCGCCTTTGAACTTGCAAAATTTTTTGAGACTGCCGGGCAGAGTGGTGAAGCAGCCAAATGGTATTCCACGGCTGCAGAGCGCTTTCGCCGCGCCGATTGGAAGACCAAAGCTCAGGAAGCTGCAGCGCGTCTTGGCGGACAGACTCCTACAGATCCGCTCCCGCTATCCGACGATTTGCAGCTGGCCGCACCTGTTATTGCCGCTCCCGAGCCCGGCTCGCCTTTTGAGCAAACCACGGCTGTGCTTGAAGCGATTGTCGCTCCTGCCGCTGAGCTTCCGGGCGGCGACATCACCGAAGCGCCGCGACGCGGTGTGCGCCGCCGTGGCCGCCGCGGCGGCCGTAATCGTCGAAAAACCCGCACCAGTGCCGACGCTCCTCCGGTGCTTTCTGCTGCGCAGGCGGCGAGAACTCCGGTCCACCACCAGCCTCCTCCGCCAGTGGACGAAGGTTCCGAGCCTCGCTTTGGCAGGGTCAGTGAATCCATCTCCCCGCCCCGATTATCTTCTGAGCCGATGGTCTCGGACACACCGTCCTCCTTGCGCGGTCGTTACGGCGATCCTGGTCTGTCTTCGCGGCTTTCTCTATTGGAAATGCAATTCCGCCGCCTGCTGACTTGCCCCCCCTTGAAGCTCAACGAAGCCGATCTCGCTCCGGTCGGTCCCGGCGTGCTCCTTCTCAGCGATTCCGATCTTTCCACCAACTATTATGTCGAACCCTGCCAGACGTTGCGCATCGCCATCGGCAGTTTTCTGCGCGGTGCCGGCAGCCGCCGCGGTGCGGAGTCCATCAAACCACGCCTGGCGGATCATCTAGGCATCGCCGAAAGCCGCGTAACAAAATATCTCGCCGACCACTGTGTCGCGCGCTACCTTCAACTCGACGAAGGTGCTTCGCACTTCGCCCATTTTGTAACAGCAGTTCTCCGGCCTGCGCTTAACGACTGACTCGCTCAATGCCTGCAATGCCTGGAATGCGCTGCGTCGGCCGATGCGGCAACCCACAAATCAGCTCCCTTTTCCCGTCGCACACCTATAGGTAACCCCTGCCCAAATTCCCATTCGACCCCCGTTTTTCCCCGTTCGACCCCTGTTTTTCGCCGTTCAATGCAAGGCGCTGGCTTCCTCCCCGGTAACCGTTAAACTATACAGGTCCAAAGACTTATTGGGCGTTTCTACCCGGCGTGGTACGGTATCGGGAAGCTCGGGGGCAACCGCTGCGGTTTTCGTGGCGCTTGAGCGGGCTTCTTATAACGCATCAAGAAATTCTAATTCACCTGGCGAAAGTGGAGGGTAGAGGTTTATGCCGAATCGAGTAGGCACTCAAGTGATGCGAACGGTCGACGCGGCGGTCTGCAAAGCAGCCAGCGTCACCTTCAATGCGATTCAATTTTTCAACAAGCGCAATCCGAATCCATCGTTCACCCCAAAGTGGTCGGATAAGCCGCTTCTAAAGTCGTGGGAGAAGACCAAGCCGACCCTGGGCTGGCCGCGGCAGACCGACTCGCTCTGTCCGGATTGCGTCAAAGAAGCCCGCGAAGCCATTATTCACGGCAAAAAAGATTGGCGCGACCTGATGAACGAGAAGGTCGGCGAGATCAAAGCGCAAATCATCGAGCGCGACGGCGAAGTTTGGATGGTCAAGGACTGCCCCATCCACGGCCACTACGAAGACATGATGGCCATCGACGCCAAATTCCTCGACCACATCGAAAAGCAGTTCCCTGGCCGCGACATTCCCGCGCACAACGACGAAGATCTACACAAGCATGGCTCCAGCACGGTTCGCTACGGACGCGGCTCCGTGCTCACCGTCGACCTCACCAACCGCTGCAACATGATGTGCGACCCCTGCTTCATGGACGCCAACCAGGTTGGCTACGTTCACGAGCTTGGCTGGGACGAAATTCAGGAAATCCTCGACAACGCTCTGCGCATCAAACCGCGCCGCCAGATGTCCGTGCAGTTTTCCGGCGGTGAGCCGACTATGAGCCCGTACTTCCTGGACGCCGTCGCTTACGCCCGCAAGATCGGCTATAACAGCGTGCAGGCCGCCACCAACGGCATTGAATTCGCCAAGAGCAAGGAATTCTGCAAGAAAGCCTTTGAAGCGGGCATGCGCTACGCGTACCTGCAGTTCGATGGCATCGGCAACGATGCCAACGGACATCGCCAGGTCGGCAACCTCTTCGACGTCAAGCTGCGCGCCATCGAAAACATGCACGAAGCCGGCATCGAAATCGTGCTAGTCGTTACCATCGTTAATAACGTAAACAACGATCAGGTCGGCGCCATCGTGAAATTTGCGATGGAAAACCCCAAGAAAATCGCCTTCGTCAGCTTCCAGCCGGTTTCCTTCACCGGCCGCGACGAAGACATCACTCCGGAACGGCGCCTGCGCCAGCGCTACACGCTGTCGCACCTGGCGCAAGACGTCAGCCGTCAAGTTGGCAAGGTAGAGCCGACCCGCGACTGGTTCCCCATCTCTTTTATCGCTACTTTTGCCGGATTCTCTGACCTGGTCCACGGCCCCGATTCGCAGTGGGGATCGCTCTCTTGCGGCTGCCATCCCAATTGCGGCGTCGGCACCGCGATCATGATCAACAAAGAAACCAAGGAATGGGCGCCGGTTCCGCGCTTCCTCGACGCGCAGCAGCTCGTCCGCGACGTTACCGCCATCACCGATGCGGCGCGCGGCAAAGGCTTCTCCAACTTTATGATGGCTCTGGCGCTCCTGAAGAATTACAAAGCGTTCCAGGCGCCGAAGGGCTTGACGCTCTATGATCTCTTCAAGAAGTTCGACAAAACGTGGGCGCTGACCAAGGACTCCGAGAAGAAATACGGCCGCACTTCTCCGGATCGTAAGTTTGACGACGCCATGAAGCGCCGCCAGGATCCGTGGAACTTCCTATTTATCGCCGGCATGTGGTTCCAGGATCTCTTCAACTACGATTTCCGCCGCACGGAGATGTGCATCATCCCGTACGCCACGCAGCAGGGCGAAATTTCCTTCTGCGCATACAACACCGGTGTCGGCTGGCGCAAAATCATCGAGAACATGCACAAGAACGCGACCGTCGCCGAGTGGTACAAGACGCACGGCAAGCATGAGATCTACGCCAAGGGCAAGAAGGTCGATCTCAACACCTACGAACACTCCTTGAAAATCGACGCCGAAGACGCCGCGCGGGTCCGCCACCTCGAACACGATATTCCGCTGACCGCCGCGGAAGAAGATCGCGCCCGCCGCAAGAAGGCCTACGAGGAGCAAGCCAAGGTGCGCGCCATCTACGAAGAGCTTGTGCTGAAGAAGGCTCAACCCACGGTAGTCCAGATCGGCTCAGTAAGCGACATCGCCAAGTCCGTCCCAGCCAACTTCGCCAACGCCGGAAAGCCGTTAAGCATCGCCCCAGCCAGCGGCGACGGCCACAGCAACGGTAATGGTCACAGCAATGGCAATGGTAATGGCCATTCCAACGGCAATGGCCACGGCAACGCCACCAAGAAGGAAGAAGCCGCCGAAGCCGTAGCCGGCGACTAGTCTCCGCACGAACAAATTAGCTTCAAGGCCCTCCAGGTGGAGGGCCTTTTGTTTGGCCCACGGTCCCGCTTGTAACCCCTTTGTCAGCAACACTTTCGAAGTCTACGTCTGTAACCCGTTTAGAATCCGCAGTCTACAAAACGGGGGGATGGGCGCTGCCTCCGAACACCGCGACGCCTGCTATAATCGGACACGACACCTGAAGCGCCTGAATAGAACAGAGGAAACAGCCGCGATGCCCATCTACGAATACCTTTGTGACGAGTGCGAAACTCGCTTTGAAAAGATTGTAATCAATAAGCAACAGGAAATCGCCTGCCCCAAGTGCGCCGGCAGAAAAGCTACCATCCAGCTTTCTGTCTTCGCCACTGCAAACGGCGCTAGCAATGGAGCTTCCGCCAAATCCTCCACTTCCTCCGGAGGCGGCGGAAGCTGCTGCGGAGGCGGCTGCGGCTGCCACTAAATGAACCTGTGAGTTAAAGATGAGTTTTGACTCCATCATGTTCCTTCTCTTTATGTTCCTCGTGATCGGAGTGACCGTTTTCAAACTGCGTTCCGAAAAATCCGAGAGGGGTTCCGGCTCGTTAGATATTGGTGCTGATTTTTCGCTCTCTGGCGATTCCTCCGGCCCGTCCTTGTACCACGATTCATCGCACCATGTTGGGTGCGATGGTGGAACTGCCCACGACGGAGGATTTGGCGATTGCGGCCACGGCGGGTTTGATGGAGGCGGCGGGCATCACTGAGGACCGTTTGCAGACGTAGGGATCACGGCTCACAAAGATTGTCCATCGCCTGATTCGATCTTAGCCGCCGATGGATCGGACTACGCAGGGTGAATCACAAACACAACACGTTTGTTGCGTGAGAAGAACGAAAAGAAATCCAGCAACTGCTTCCACGGAATGTATTTCTTGTTCAGCAGCTTCATGCCATGCTCCGCTTCCGCGCCGGTGATGATCTCCGCACGCGCTTCGACCCATTCGCCGAGCAGCTTTCCGCGCACATCGCAGGGCGCCACGCGCACGCGGCTGTTGTTGCGGATGCGTTTCGCTTTGCCGGAATCCGCGGTGCTGTAAACATACAGCTTCTCCGGCGCGCCCTGCTCCGGCTCTCCGGCAAACCACACCGGTGTACGCACGCCTTGCCCATTCTTGCGAAAAGTTTCCAGGTTGACGTACTTGTGTCCTTGCAATGAGGCGAATCGCGCGTCGGCCATTGTGCCCTCTAAGCCGCCATTCTAGCGCGGGCACAAAAAAATGGGACGGGCAAATTTTGCCCGTCCCAAGCCACTACAGGAAATGTAGTGCAGTCCGGAACTGTTACTTCCGGATGTAAATCACGTCTTCACTGAACGCATCCTTCTGATCTTTCTGAAACGTCCAAGTCGTTTGGAAATGGTCGTTATCAATGAACTTGTAGACCGCATGATGCATGTGCCCGTCATTCGCGCTTTTCAAATTCGTGGCGTTTTCGAAATCAAACGTGAGCGTCTTGGTCTCCGGCGCATACGTTCCGCGCATTGTCGGTTGGTTGCCGGCCATGCAGTAATGCGTGAGTTTAATCTGGCCGCCATCGACGTAGTACATGGTGATCATCTCCACGGGCTTGCCCTGCTCCACCATGCGGAATTTTTCGAGCAGCGTCGTGCCTCCCGAGGTCAACTCAATGTCCAGCGTGGCCTTGTGCTCGCTGGCTTTTTGCTCCTCCCAATGTCCCACCAGCGTTTTCAATTGAGCGAAAGCTTCCGCACTGCCGCCCGCCGCTGCAACCTGGCGCGAGCCTGCCAGCCCGGCCAGCAATGCCACTGCAATCAGAATTCGTGCTGCATTTTTCATCGCTTCTCTCCTTTAAGACAAATTCGCAGGGCGAGAGCCCTTGCGTTGCTGGAAATCTACTTTGCACTCGGGTCAGACTGCATTACTCCGAACAGATTGCCTTCGGTGTCTTGGCAATAGGCGAAATAGCCGACCGTGGGAATTGGCGTCTTCGGCATGATCAGCTTGCCACCTGCGTTGGTGACTGCCTTGATGGCGTTGTCCACCGATTCCACTCCGACGGTGTTGGTCGTCGTTGAGACATTCCCTTTCTTCATCAGCCCGCCATTGATGCCGGGCGCGCCGTCCGGGCCGGTATTCACCATCCAATACTCCATCGGCCCAGGCCATTTTTCGATCTTCCAACCGAATGCTTGCTTGTAGAACGCTGCGGCACGCTCGGGATTATCCGCCGGTATTTCAAAATGTACGACACGAGACATGGGTCTTCTCCTGTTTTCATGATTCACTGCTTTAAGAACTTGTTGTGCTTATCGCGGAGTCGCGGGTACAGCCGGTGCTTGGCCGTAACGTTGCGTCGCGTAGCCCACGATAATGCCCACGATGCTTCCGGGCAGAATAATCTCGAAATAATAGCCGTGCTGCATTTGCGCCACGATGAACGCAAGGATAAAGCCAACCGCCAGACCAAAAAGAATGCCAAGCAGCAGCGAGTGTACTTTGCGTGCGAAAAATCCGATGGCCACGCCGGCAATGAGTCCCTTAATGGTGGATCCAACAACGATCCCAACGATTTGTGCGCGCACCGCGGGCGTGAACCAAGCGGACAGACCGTCGATGGCTCCGAGAACCGTTCCAAGCAACAGACCCAGCAAGATCTTGTTCATTTGTGGGCTCCTCCGAGCCGGGATTCTGTACCCGTTTGCTGTTCTTTACAACGGGCCATGGAATTCCTTTAAATTTAGCGGTGAAAGAAGAGCAGAATCAGGGTTCGTACGAGTAAGTAGGCTGCAATCAATAAGATAGGGACAGTGTGACGTCGATAGAAGCGGAGAGCTTTATCGAAGATCGTTTCTTTGCGCGCCGAAACAGGCAAGCCGTCCAGATAACGCGAAACATCCGCGGACAAATCTGGCACCCCGGCGTAGCGTTTGGCTGGATCATTTTCCGTGGCCTTTTCGCAGATGGCCTCCAGCGCTTTGTCCCGCCGCCACGCGCGGTTTTGGTTAGCCGCCGCAGGTGGGGGCGCACAAAGGAAGCGCAGCACCGCGCCGAGCGAAAAGATATCGCTGCGCTCGTCCACGTGCGCCACATCGCCCCTGGCCTGTTCCGGAGACATAAAGCCGGGTGTGCCCAGCACCGTTCCTTGTCCCGTGACCTGTGTGGCTTGCGTAGCATCCGCAGGACCGTCGCTAGCAATGGGCGCATGAAGGATTGTCGCTTCCGGATTTTCCTCAGGCGCTTCGGCGAGTTGCTCGCGCAAAATTTTTGCCAGGCCCCAGTCCATCACCAGGACTTCACCGAACGCGCCGACCATTACGTTCGCGGGCTTTAGATCGCGATGCAAAACTCCACGCGCGTGCGCAAATGCCACCGCGTCGCAAATGCGCAGAAACAAACGAAGCCGGTCGGGAAGGGAAGTCACGGCCTCGATGTGTTTGTCCAGTCGCTGGCCCTCCACAAATTTCATGGTATAGAACACCCGGCCGTCGGCCAGCGTCCCTACGTCGTGCACGGGAACGATTCCGGGATGCTCCAGTCGGGCGAGCACGCGAGCTTCGCGATTCAAGCGGCGAGCGAGGTCGCCGTTCGCAGCGGGAACGTCGAGAACCTTTAGAGCAACGCGACGGTCCAGCGTTTCATCTAGCGCCGCGTAGACCACGCCCATCCCGCCGCGCGCCACGTGCTCCAGCAGTTGGTAGCGCGTACCGGAGAGGTCCGGAACATTGGCATTTTGCCGCAAGCGATCCACCGCTTTGTCGGAGAGAAACCTCATGTTACGTCCGAGCCGAAGACGGCGCGTGCTTCGCGACGAAACTCCTCGTCGCTGCCGCAGATTTCGCGCAGCCGCTCGAGCGCGATCCGGCGAAATTCGCGGCGCGCCCAGGCAAGCGCGTTGGTCACGTCCGTGACCGGAATCGCGTACTCCGCAGCCAGTTTTCCGTAGGAAATCTCCGGATCACCCGACAAGTCGTAATCTTCGAAGAGTCGGAAAGTGCGTTCCCCTTCGCGCTCCGAGCAGAGCTTGCGCAGGTCTTCCACCGCGAGCGCAAATAAACTGCGCACCCATTCCTTTTCAAAGAATTCCTCCAGCGATTCTGGAGACGGGATGGACGCGGCGTCGATGGTGGCTCCCACCAATTCTCCTTCTGCCGCTTGAAAATCGAGCGCGACATGCGCCGTGTCACCGCCGCGCTTCTGCCGCCGCGCCGCTTTTTCCTGATTTATCACAAAGCTGTCCACGCACAAGCGCAGATAAGTGCGCAGCTTGCTTCTTGCCGGATCGTATTTGGCCAGCAGCTCGCGTTCCAGCACTTCCGCGAAAAATCCTTGCGTCAAATCCTGCGCATCTTCCGCCGGCCGGTTCCACCGCAAGCGTACATACTTGTAGACCGGCTTCCAGTACGCAGCGAACAAAGTGTCCAGCGCCCGCGCATGCTCCTCGGGATCTTGGCTCTTGACCGCGTCGATCACCGACCAACGCGTCACGGGAAATTGTTCACCAGCCATGTGTGTCTATCTTTGAGGAGTCTACGCAGCGATACCCGACATGACAATGAAGATCTGGCGGATACAAAAAAAAGCGGCCTCTTTCGAGGCCGCCTTCGTGGTTGGGTCTAGCTTAGAATTGGGCCTTGACCATGAGTTGCACGATGCGTCCGGAAGCTGCCGCGCTCTGGAAGTTTCCATACGGACTGCTTGGCGCCGACACCGTAGCGGTGATCTGGCCGAACGTACCAGACGCCAGGTCTCCATTGGGATTGGCAAAATTCGGATGATTTAGAACGTTGTAGGCATTGGCCCCAAGGGTGAACGTTAGACGCTCCTTGACCTTGAAAGCTTTGTACAGCGAAAGATCAGTATTGAAGTACATCGGACCACGGAACGAGTTACGCGGGATGTTGCCGAACCCGTTTATGGTGAATTGACTGGATAACAGGCAGGCCTGGTTAGGGCTATTGCAACTCGGTTGACTCCCGCCCAGGAACGTGCCCAGAACTACAGCGGAGGAGCCATTACCGAGTACATTACCGGCTATATTGCTGTTCACCACGCTGTAGGGCTGGCCGCTGCGGGCATGGAAGGTCTGCGCGATCGTCCAGCCTCCGAGCGCCGCATTCAAGAAGCGGTTCGATGCCTTAACCGGCAATTCCCAAATGTAGCTGGCGCTGAAGTTGTGCCGAAAGTCGTAATCGGAGGCACCATAGTTCAGCCGCCTCAAATTGGCCGGATCGATCTGGAACAAGAGGCTATCGCTAGCATTGTTGAGTGAATACGCCTCGAGGCCGCCGTTAGACACGTCGTCCAGCGAATGACTCCAGGTGTAGTTTATTTGCCCGCTCAGACCCTTGGTAAAGCGGCGAACGAGAGTAGCGGTTAAGCCGTTATAGTTGGAGATTCCCTGGTTCGTTAGCTGCGTTACGCTGTTGAAGCGTTGATCGGCCGCAGCGGCAGGAAGAACGCCGATAAAGCCGTTAGCCGCGCACAGATGTATTAGCCCGGTCGCCGCATCAACCTTAGCCGGATCGCAAAACGTGTTGTAACCCGGATTTACAACGAATAGATCGTAACCATGGTTACCCACGTAGTTGAGCGTCATCGTCGTTTTGCTTCCGAACGAGTGCTCGATTTGGAAGTTCCATTGAAGATACTTTGGGTTCGCCACGCTGTTGTTAGCTGACGCAATGGTTGGAGGACTGAAGGTGGTTCCGGCAGCGGCGGCGGCGGCCTGAATGCTAGCCAGGGTTCCACCCGACTGGAAACCTTGCAACAACGCTTGGTTGGAATTAGCGGCTGCCGTGAATGCGCTATTGGGGACTCCTGGTGCGATATTGAGACCGTCGATGTTGAAACTGGTCACGAACGGTGGATTGCTTACGAAGCGTTCCATGATCTGCCCCGGATACAGGTCGGAGAACACTCCGAAGCCTCCCCGGAGGACCGTATCGTGCCGTACGCTATAAGCAAAGCCGACCCGAGGCTCCCATACGATAGCTTCCATTTTGGGGAACCCTTGTTGGAGTCCGGTTTGGATCGCCGCATTGTAAGGTGAGTTGGGATCGTGATTCAGGTTGAGGAAGCTGCCGGCAAAACGAGAGAAGCAGCCCTGGGTGCAGGACTCGTTAGAATTCCTGTCGGCACGCAACGAAAGGGTCAACTTCAACTTTGCCGTCGCGCGCCACACGTCTTGGGCATACAGACCCAAACTGTAGTAGCTAAGGCCCGCCTCATTGGTCGTCTCGAAGCGCTGGTTCAAGCGATCGGCAACTCCGTTGAAGAAGGATGTCATGCTAAAGACTTCCAGCCGTCCGGTCGTATTCCTAAACGGCGTAAGATCGGTTAGCCGATTGCCCCTCAGATTTACTCCAAATTTCAGATCATGGTTGCCCTTCGTCCAAGAGACGTCGTCTACCAACTGGGCTTGTGAAACCCTTCGTCCTTGGGGATAAGAATACAAAGTTCCACCCATATTGGTGAACGGCGCTCCGTCAAAGAACTGCACCGGAGCTTGAAAGGGAGAGGCTGCCACCGATGTCGGGAAGTTAGCGGCGTTGAACACCGCGCTGTAGTAAGAGCCGCCGGCAATCAGTTGGTTAATCATATGGGAATTTATGACCTTGGTGTAGGTCAACTGGCCCGCATCCTGCGGCTGACTACTTTGGGTGTTGAAAATCGGGTTGATGGGATCGGTATAACTTGGTTGCATGCCGCGGTCTTGCCAATACCGGAAGGACAGTTTGTCATTGTCGGTGGCGACGTAATCCACTCGCACGGACATCAAGCGTTCTTTGTTCAGGTTATTGTTACCGCCCTGAAAGGTTAGAGCGCACGGCGTATTCACGCCAAAGATACCGCCGCCTGCGAGTCCTGTGGGTGTTCCCTTGGGATTGGGATTTCCCTTTCCGGGGCCGAGATCGCCGCATCCGAGCGCTGGATCTGAAGCTGCGGTGACGGGCACGGCCCGCGAAACGCCATTCGCGCTGTTATATAGCTTGAAGGCATTCTGGTAGAAGGGCACTTCGGCGCCTTGGCCCGTTGCGTTAAGATTTGCGATCGTGGCTGCCTGAAATTGTGGTGAAGGGACAAAAACCTTAACCGAATTCGGCAGCACATAGCGCAGACCTTCGTTGTCATAAAAGAAAAACAATTTATCCTTCTTGATGGGGCCGCCGATAGCACCTGCCCACTGGTTGCTATTGGCAAACGAACGCGGTGCTCCGCTAGCGTTGCTGAAGTAGTCGTTGGCATTCAGAGCGCGGCCATTCCACAACCACATCGCATCCCCGTGGAATTGATTGGATCCGCTCTTCGTGGTGATATTCATGTTGGCGCCCGCGGCGCGACCGTACTCACCGGTGTAACCGTTGGTAACCACGGTGAGTTCCTGAACTTCGTTGACTCCCAACATGTTGTTGCTGGAGCCGGAGTTGTTCAGGTTATTGAATGGATCATTCATGTCGCCGCCGTTGATGGTGTAGAGGTTCGAGGTTCCCGGCAGCCCGTTGGCGGTAAAGTTGCCGAAGCCGGAGCCCGTACTCAGGGCGACTCCTGGCGCGGAAAGCGCATAGTTGGTCAGATCCTGACCCGGTGACGGCAGCAGTGCGATTTCCTTTGCGCTGTAGTTAGCGGTGATGTTGCCGTTCTCCGTATCCAGCAGGGGTTGGGCAGCGGTTACTTCCACCGTCAGGGTGGCCTGTCCTACGGTCAAAACAACGGGAACATTGGTGACCTGTCCGAGGGAAACCGTCACGCTAGAGATCGTAACGTGCTCAAAACCTTCTACAGCAACGGACACTGAATACTGGCCGGGCCTCAGCAGCGCGAAACGGTAATTGCCGGACTCTCCTGTCGTAGTCGTCACTGTGTTCCCGGAATCGGCGCTCTTGAGCGTTACGGTGACGTTCGGCACAAAAGCGCCGCTTGGGTCCGCAACGGTGCCGGTAACTTCTCCAGAGATGGTGGTCTGCGTCCAAGCTGCGGGCGCACAAAGTAATAAGGCGACGAAACCGAACAAGGCAAGGACAGCTAAATGTGTTTGCTTCACGATCCCCGTAGTAATGGTCACCAAAGTTCTCCTAAATTTTCGAAAAGTCACACCCCAAGCCACGCGCAAAACTGCATCCCTCCATTTGACATAGAGGATGGGAACGTCTTTACATTTAAGGTGTTTACGGGGACAAGCAACAAAAAGGCTGGGCCCGAGGGAGCACCTAAGTTACTGGCATATGTAATTCATATGAATTCAGAACGTTTTGAATGCGACTTTGTAGCTTAGGTTGCCTAGCTCTGGTCGCGTATGCCTGCTTCGTCGACATCGGCCGCCAACGGCGCCCGCAATCCAGCAATGAAGATCTATTCGTAGCGAGGGCTATGGGGTCAGTTGGTTGCGCAATTGCTTGGCGAGTTTCTCGATACGCTTGAGTTTGTCGGCCAGGTCCCTTGGGGAGTTGCCCGCGAGCTACCCGGGCGAGATCGGAAGGGACCCCGGCGGAGAGTTGCGCCAATTCGTCAGCTTCTTGCTTGAGCTTTGCGGGATCTGGCGCACTGGGCATTGCGGCCATCGCGGGATCCAACGGCTTGTTCGATTGCTTTTCTGCTTCTCGAATTCCTGGAGGAATCGGACGCCCTTGTTGTCCGCTGACCATCGGAACCAGGAAAAAAGCTGACAAGAATGAAAATACAATTAACATGCGCACGAAAACCTCCATGCGACCGATTTTCGGTGTCTGAAGAAGTGTACAGCCGGGAGACCGGGCGGAATCTGTGATTTCAAAAGAAAAGGCGGAGAGATTGGTTCCCTCCCCGCCGTTCCTTCGCCGGTAGTCGGTTAGAAGTTGACTTTGAAGCCGAACTCGAGCGACCGGGGTGTGCCCAGGCCGAATACGCCAGATCCGAGTCCAATGAGGTTGCCGCTTCGAGTGGTTCGGGTAGTGTTATTGATGGAGCCCGTACTGCCGTCGAGCGTCGCGTGCAACAGGTTGTCCGGCCCATTGTAGTTCTGCCGGTTGAATAGGTTGAAGAAGGCGACTTGTGGCTCGAAGGTCAAACGCTCGAATTTGTGCCGCAGAGGCTTAATGCTCCAACCCAGGCGGAGGTCGAACGTAAAGAAGGCGTCATTGCCTACCTGTCTGGTGGGTGCGAGGTCAAACTTCGGTCCGCAGCCCGCAGTGCCGGTGAGGGAAGGCGTCACAGCGCAGAGAGACACAAGCTGAGCCTGAGTGAAGAGCCCCGCGTCAACTAGGGTCTGTCCGGCCGGCGTAAGCTTGTTGCCGAACTGGCTACTCAGCGTTTGCAGGAATTTATTCAGGTCGCCTGCCTTGATATCCCGGCCGAACGAACCGACGTTGCTTCCCGGAACTGGCTGGTTCACCGTGGCCTGCCCGTCGCCAAGGTAGTCAAACTGGAAAACGTCCTCGGGATTCCCGAGAGAGTTGTAGTAGATATCCTGCGGCAGCGCCGAATACCAGTGGGTAATCATATTCACCCGAGCGCCGAAGGGCATATCCATTGTCACGCCGGCAGAGAGTTGATGAGTTCGATCGAGACCGTTCGCCCCAGAGAATTGCCCTGGGTTGCGCTGGTCTGGAGCCGTGTTGATGAAGTCTCCGTCCACGGCGGGAGCCTTGTAGCGCGACAGCGAGTAGGAAACCGTAGCATTCAGGTTTCGGATGAACCGCGTCGGGCTGTGTACGTTGGACTTCAACGAAGTCTGGAAAGCGTTGTACACCGACCGGCCAACCGGTTCAAGAAGGAGGATTTGACCGAAGTTCGCGTTCTTGCCGGGGAAAGCGACGCTGCCCGGCCCGGCCGGAAAATTGCCAGCCAGCAGTCCGCCCGTGCTGAGCCCGTTTCCGGCGAAGTCGCCGATGATTAGCGGTCGCCCGGTAATAGCAGTCTTT
>Ga0209131_1001026_pt1 | contig 19285 bp, 14 predicted proteins | sample GraSoi_2013_40cm_FD_185826 | JGI IMG/M metagenome (GOLD analysis project Ga0209131, IMG submission 185826) | Grasslands soil microbial communities from the Angelo Coastal Reserve, California, USA - Sample 9_17_2013_40cm (SPAdes) (version 2) | ecosystem: Environmental > Terrestrial > Soil >... | reverse complement strand
CAAATGGCGAAAGCAGCGCATGGGGTCTTTCCGTTCGAAGATATTTTATAAGCCTTATAAACATTACAAACGGATTTTCGGTATTGAAATCAATAATCCGCACGCCCGCGGGTACCTCAGAAATAAGCGAACCTTCAGCTCGCGCCAGAACCAAATCTACAGGGTGCCCAATCCTTGTGAAACCTTGTGCCAATTGAAGCATTACCCGTTCTGCTCCGCCAATGCCAAGGTCATGGAAAAATATGGATATCCGATAAGGTTTAAAATTGTTCTCCATAACTTAATGCATACCATTGTTCTTAATATAGCTCAACCAATCCTGAAACATCAATATATACCATAATGGGTAATGCCAGTCCTTTTGCTTTTGTAGATGTTCAGTCCATCTTTTTCGAATCGGCAGCGGATTTAGATAACCTTCTTGGCAAATACGATTCTCATCCAAAAGATTTTCGGCCCAATCCCGCAATGGACCACGCAACCACGAATCAACCGGCACGCCAAAGCCCATTTTCGGACGATCGATCATTTTCTCAGGCACATATTGATACAGAACCTGCCGTAGAATCCATTTGCCTTTTCCTGAGCGAATCTTCATATGCAGTGGAAGCTGCCAGACGAATTCAACCACACGATGGTCATCCAAAAATGGAACCCGACCCTCCAAGCTCGTCGCCATACTAGCTCGATCCAATTTGACTAAAATATCATCGGGTAAATAAGTGTTGAAATCCAAATACATCATTCGTTCAGCAAATTCGGGCAGCAAACGAGAGTTCTCAGGCGCCATATGGAAAGGAGCTGGTTCATGCCCATCGATCACCACATCTCCTGGTTGTTCCCAGTTTGAACTGAATTTCCAATACAGTTCATCCGGACTTCTGGTTTTGGAAATCTTAGCCAAGTGATAAAACTTGGTCGAAAGCCTTCCTTTCAATGTGAGTTTATTCCATGGGAGTTTGGAGGCTCGATCAAAAACGGCACCAGCCGTCTGGCGGACAGGCATGGGAATGCGCCCCACAAGCCCCCAAACATTTAATGAATTCAAATAACGGGAATACCCGCCAAATAATTCGTCACCACCATCGCCTGAAAGCGAAACCGTTACAGATTGCCGCGCAAGTTTTGAAACCAGATAGGTGGGTATCTGGGAAGAATCGCCGAATGGTTCATCAAACATCGCCGGGAGTTGTGGGATCACATCCAATGCATCGCGTGAAGATACATACAATTCGGTATGATCGGTCTTGAGATGTGCAGATACTTCCCTAGCGTATTCCGCTTCGTTATATTCAGCTTCTTGAAACCCAATGGTAAATGTTCTTACCGGGCGTGTGCTTTGTGCCTGCATCAACGCAACGACCATTGAAGAATCGATCCCGCCAGAGAGAAACGCACCCAAAGGGACATCTGCGATCATGCGGTCTTTTACAGAATTTCTCAGCAGACTATCCAATGCCGCGATGGCATCCTGATCATTGCCTTGAAATGGATTCTGCAAACCCCGCTCAACCGCTTCACGCGCCGACCAATACCTGATCCTGTTTCCATTGGCATTGCCTCCACCTTCAGCAAATGTCAAAATGGTTCCAGGTTCCAGCTTCTTCACGCCCTGATAAATGGAATACGGAGCAGGGATATACCCATAGCGTAGATAAAGCGTCAGGGCTTCCCGATCAATTTCCGGGTTGAATGACCGATGCGCAGTCAACGATTTTAATTCAGAGCCAAAGATCAAGGTATTTCCAAACCAACCATAATAGAGTGGTTTGACTCCAACGCGGTCGCGAATCAAATGCAGCCTTTTTTCCTGACGATCCCAAAGTGCGATGGCGAACATTCCATTAAAACGCACAATAGCTTTTTCCAAGCCCCATTCCAAAATTCCAGCCAGCATTACTTCTGTATCCGATGTACCGCGAAAGGCATAGCCCGCCGAAGCCAATTCAGTTCTTAATTCTACATAATTATAGACTTCACCATTAAACACCATCACATAACGTTCATTGACAGAGAACATGGGTTGATGCCCGGTGGGAGATAGATCAACGATTGCGAGGCGGCGAAACCCGAGGGCGACTCCGGAGTCCTGGTCTACCCAACTGCCGTTATCATCAGGACCGCGATGACGAATCACATCCGTCATTCGAGTAACGACAGAAGTTAGCTCATCATGCAATATTGATTTTGTAAAATCACAAAAACCAGCAATTCCACACATTAATGATTATCCTTCTGAAAAACAAATTCATTACACCCGTATCCACCTCCAACGGTTTTCAGTCGCCGCAGTTCCAAATCCTTTGAAATATAGAACTCGATAATATCATCTGGCTTCGCCACTTCAAAAGGATAGCCGCCGACCCAATCGACGAGATCACGCCAGGGGGACATACCGCGTGACTTACTATAATTTTTAAAAAAGTTCAATGGTTTGCCACGCAGGAATATATCACCCGCGATTTTCGCACCATAGATTAGAAAAAACGAGGGGAAGAGCACCAGAAATTTCAATTTGGAAGGCAGGGCATTGTAGGCGCGCTTGATCACCGTCCAAAACCGGCTCATACGCCCTTGATCGTTATAGATTGAAATAAACAGCGTACTACCTGAGGCCAGTGGAATAAGGGTATTTTGCAAAGCCTGCCACATACTCCCGGTATGATGAAGAACGCCCCACGAATAAACAACATCGAATTTTCCGAGCGAATTCAGGTAGGCTTCATCAAGAGCACTGCCCTGCTCAATCTGCCACGCAGTCGAGTTGGGAAAGAAACGACGCTTTAACTCCCTGGCGCAGTTCACACTTTGAATATCATAGTCAAATGAGCGCACGTAACTGGCGCCCAGTCGCAGGGCTGCCAGAGAAAACAGACCACTGCCATTGCCAATATCGAGAAATCTTTTCCCAGTCAACGACTCTGCTCTTAACATAAACTTCAAGGAGTTCTCAGCCTCAACAATTTGAGTCTCTGTGAGGTTGTCGATAAAGCGTCCCCAGTTTTCGCCAAACTCGAAACGCAATTCTTTCATTTCAGTATTGTTCATCAAATAACTCCTGGCTTTACGTTCTATAAAAAGCTCGTCGAACATTTTTACACATCATCAGGTCTTCGGCTGGTCTTCGATGATTCCTTTATAGTTACAACTTTTGCAGAAAACACCTCATTCAATACATCGACTGTCCTGGAAACCAACTTTGACATATTGAATTGTTCATTAATCCTACGTGCCACTTCTTCACGCAAGTTGGTTCCGTCCAACTCAAGTCGGTTGAATAACGCTAAAATAGCGTTTCTCAACGCTTCAGGATCCTGCGGAGGCACAATCTCGCCCAAAGAGCCTATCAATTGTCTGGCATCACCTACATCAGTCGCAACACAAGGCACACCACAAGCCATCGCCTCGCCAAGTGCATTAGAAAAACCTTCTCCAAAAGCGGAAGATAGAACAAATATATCCAGAGCATTTAATATACCTAACATATCATGCCGGACCCCTGTCCATATCAAGACCTGTTCCAAACCGAGGGAACAGGCCAGTTCCTTATATTCTTGAATATATTTATCCGGACCGCCTCCTACACATACGAATCGGATATCATCACGCTCCTGAATGATCAATGACGCAGCCTGCAAAAAATTAGGATAATCTTTCATGGGATCCAAACGTCCCACCATGCCGATTAATTTTTGATCTGGTTTTATATTCCATTGAGTCCTAGTCTTTAAACCCAATTCGGGATTTGAAAAGAAATGGGTAGTATCTGTCCCATTGGGAACAACAGACATTTTTTCCTCAGGATACCCATTCATAATTGTATAATGCTTACCAGCCTGTGAATTGCATATAATCCAGTCTGGGATTTTGGCGAACAGGGCTTCTACTCGGTCCGTTAGCTGCCACTGCCAACCGTACTGTTTCATATCCATGTTGGAAGCACGAATCCCCCAAACTACATTCGTATGAGGCAAAACCAGCTTTACAAGTGCTGCCCAGATATTCGGCACTTGTAAATAGGAATGTAGAATATCGGGTCTCTCTCTTTTGACCAAAGCAATCAATCTGAAGAAAAAAGAGAATAAATCCCAACGCCCCTTTCTATTTAAATCTACAACCTGAACACCCAATGCACTTGCTTCTTCTTCGAGCGGTCCGCCTCCATAAAACACGGCAATCTTAACGGAATATCCACTCTGCTGAAGGCCGGATGCCAAAAGAATTAATTGACGTTCAGCACCTCCAACACCAAAAGAACGAAGTAGGAACAGGACGCTATTCATGCACTCTTTTGGGCAATACAATTAATATAAGGAGAGAACAACTTGTTTGGCTCCCAGCGACCGAAAACGCTTTCATACAACCAAACAAGTTTAGATAAATGAAATAATACTTTAAGGAAGATGTTCTTAATTTTCCAATTCAACGATTTGCGGTCAAGTCCATTTAGATTAAGCACGCCAAAATGTGTAGACAGAAAATAACCGCATTGTAGTACTTTCAAGTTTGGGAGTCTATGCATACCAGCAAGGCCCCCTGAATCAAGTGGAACATGTATATCGTAAACGGGACGATTTATCATTTTTTCAAGCGTCCCTATTGATCCGGTCATATTAGGAATGATAGTAATAAGCAATCCGCCGGGTTTAAGAAATCTTGACAAGGCCCCAATGCACGATTGAGTATCTAGAAAATGCTCAACCACTCCAAATGTAATAACAACATCAAATGCTCCCAACAATGAAGTCGGCGGGGAAAAAAAGTCAGCACAAACAACTTCACCCTGTACGCCTGCATTTAAAAGGATTTTTCGAGATTCTTCGCATCCGATTTCCGAATAATCCAAACCGGATACTTTAAAGCCAAATTGTTGAGAAAAATAAGGTAGCCAGAATGAGTTTGCACATCCAACTTCCAACAAAAGTCTTTCGCGTGGATTAATCTTCTCAAAAGTTTTGGAGAAAAATTCATGAAAACGCACATTCACATAATTATCCAAATTTGTTTGCCTCGGATCAACTGGCAACGGAAGTGCATCACCAGTCCAGATTTCATCCCAATATGCTTTGCCCGCTTTATCATTGTTCATTTAGCCTCCTGTTCGAATAATGCAACATAAATAATAAAAACAAAAAAGATGAAATATAAACAAAGCTGGTTGAAAACGAGATACCTGCCACTCCAAATATTTTCATAAGCACATAGTCGGTTGAAAGATTAACAATTACATTTAGTACCGCCCCCCACATTAATATATGATTTGCCTTCATGGCCGATAGCATTCTTACTACAAGAATACCTCCCAAATAAAATGGGATTTGCAATGATCCAAGAGCCTGTACAGTCGCTACGATCTTTGTATCGTGTTCTGTGAAGGCGCCACGTTGCAACAATAGGCGTACCAACGGCTCGGAGAAAATGACCAGCAAAAGGGTGGCCGGAAGCGCAGTCAAAAAGATCAATTTTAAATAATGGGTGAGGGTGTGGCGCGCAGCGGTCCAATTGTTCTTCGCCAGCATTGATGAGAAATAAGGTAACACTGAGGTGCCAATTGCTGTTGCAGCAATTTGTAAAGGAAAGGAAATAACCTTATTGCCATAGCCAAGCACAGCTACATTCCCGGCTGGTAAAGATGCCGCAAATGCCTGGTCCACCAATTGGGTACTTCCCATCAGGAATGCACCAGCAACCATAGGTAAAAACTGTTGAAGGACCTGGCGCAAGTTTGTGTCAATGCCATACCAGCCCAACAAGTTTTTGACGCCGCGACGTTTGAGTGCAAGACCCAGAAAAAAAGATTCGAGCACCTGTCCAATAACCAACCCCAATGCCAGCGAGTAAATATTCAAGACGGCTCCCCCAAACAAAATGAATGCAACCGTTATTGTAGGTGTCACAATTGGAATCAAAGCAGGAAGCGCAAATTTCTCACCCGCATTCAATACTGCCGCTCTTATCGTAGTCATGCCGCTCAAAACAATTACAGGCGACATAATGTAAAGGAGATTAAGGGTTAGCTTTAATTTATTCGGATCAAAGCCGCTTGCCAAAACCTGCAAGTAAAAAGGTGCTGATAGGATAATAAGACCTGTGCAACATAACAAGAACAGAATCCCCAGCGTCATCACAGAGGCATATAACTTATTTGCAGATGAATGTCCTTCATGTTCACGAGCTTGAATATAGGCAGGGATCAAAGCAGAGCTTACAGAACCTGCTATCAGGTTAATGGCAAACGAAGGCACAACATAAGCTATCAGAAATGCATCCAGCATATCCAGTGTGCCAAACTGCCAGGCAACTACAAGTTCTTTCGCAAAGAAGACAACTTTTGCAACACCTGTAAAAAACGCAACAATAACTGTTGCGCCCAATATCTTTCGATTGACGGATGAGCCCTTCCAATTCGAATAGGCGTTTAGAAACGAACGAAAACTTTCTCGTATGGTCAACATCTTAGCAATTCTTTTTACCGTTTAATGAGTTGGTAATCCTGACTTGTGGATCTCAAGGTCACACCATTGGGTGCATCAACTACATGGATGCCAGATTCGATACAGGTCAACCGCAGGATATCCATGATTTCATCATTTCCCTGCAAATAAACATCGACAATACCCTGTTGTTTAAGTTCAGATACAAGTAACCTTGCTTTATCGCGAAAGGAAACATAGACTTTTAGCGAATCGCGCATATAAAGCAGGGCACGCTGAGAAAAAACTCGCATACCTTTCGGGGTCAGATCATATTGCAGGCGTGTGCGATCGAGGCGTGAGACTTTTACCCAGCCGCGATGGATGAGTCGCTTGATATACCAGTTCACGCTGCCAACAGCAATTCCCAGGCGATCTGACAAACTCGCCTGAGTCACTAGGGAATCATTGGCAATCTCGTTTAGAAGGGTGTATTCGTGCTGTTTAATATCTTTCATGGTTGAGCATTCAGTTTCTGAATTCTCACACGAAAAACAACCTGAGTCAAGGGGTATATTTCAAAAAACCATTCCCCCGGCAAACATGCTCAATGTCAATCTAAAAATAATGGCTAAACTGAAAATTCCCTCAGTACTTGTATCACTTGCATTTGCTCATCCTCAGTCATACTCGTATAAAAAGGCAGACGTAATAACTGGTCGCTGACATGTTCGGTGACTTCACAATCGCCCGGCTTGCCGCCATATTTTTCGCCCATTGGAGAGAGATGTAAAGGCAGGTAATGGAATACCGCTTGAATGCCTTGCGCCTTTAAATGAGCAATCGCTTCCTGGCGTTTTTCCAAATTCGGGAGGAGGATGTAGAACATATGATAGGTCTGTTCACAATGTGCAGGGACGAAAGGCATTTGCACATGATTCTCTTCTGCCCAGGCGCTCAGTTCCTTGTAATAGGTTTCCCATATTTTTTGGCGACGTGACTGGATTTGCTCGCGTTCTTCTAATTGTGCCAATAAGAACGCGGCAAGCATATCTGAGGGCAGGTAACTTGAGCCCACATTTACCCAAGTGTATTTATCTACCTGCCCGCGGAAGAAGCGACTCCGGTTGGTGCCCTTCTCGCGCAGGATCTCTGCATCTTCAATATATTTCGGGTCATTGATCAGTAACGCGCCGCCCTCACCGGATGTGAAATTTTTCGTTTCATGAAAACTCTGGGTTGCCATCACACCGAACGTACCCAGATATTTACCCTTATATTTTCCAAACAAACCATGTGCATTATCTTCGATAACTGGAATGTTATGACGATTTGCGATCTCCATAATCGTGTCCATTTCGCAAGCCACACCCGCATAGTGGACAACCACAATGGCACGCGTCTTGGGTGTGATCAAAGCTTCCAGCCTGGTTTCATCTACGTTGAGGGTATCAGGCCGAACGTCAGCAAAGACCGGTTTGGCACCACGTAGGACAAAGGCATTGATGGATGAAACGAACGTAAACGAAGGGACGATTACTTCGTCCCCATCTTTTAAATCCAAAAGCAGCGCGGACATTTCAAGTGCATGCGTACAGGAAGTGGTTAGCAAAACCTTTGGCACACTCAACGCCTGTTCAAGCAGGGAGTGAGTTTTTTTCGTGAACGGTCCATCGCCTGAGATATGATCGTTTTGCAGCGCCTGCTGCATGTATTCAGATTCTTTTCCAACAAAAGTTGGTCTATTGAATGAAATAGACATTAAGTTTTTTCCCCTTTAGTGTTTTTATTATCCATTCCTGGCAATTTCCAAAATATATTTCCCGTAGGTATTGCCGGCAAACACTTTGCCAAGTATTTCCAATTGCTCTTTGGAAATAAATCCTGCATGATAAGCAATCTCCTCCAGGCAGGCGATCATCAACCCCTGCCTTTGTTGTATCGCCTCAATAAACATTGCTCCCTGCAATAGAGACTCGTGAGTACCCAAATCCAGCCAGGCAACGCCACGCCCAAAAAGTTTCACTTTTAATTTCCCGTTTTCCAAATATGTTTTGTTCAAGTCGGTAATCTCAATTTCACCACGTGCAGATGGCTTCAACGATTCCGCATATTTCACAACCTGATTGTCGTAAAAATAAATTCCCGGAATAGCAAAATTCGATTTTGGCTTGGATGGTTTTTCCGCCAGGCTCAAGACATTTTCCTGTTCGTCAAACTCCACAATACCATAACGCTCCGGGTCATTCACGCGATAACCAAAAATGATCGCACCCTCCGTCAGCGAAGCACATTCTTTCAGCAAGGAACTCAACCCACCGCCATAAAAAATGTTATCGCCCAGAATCAAACAAACTGGACTATTACCAATAAAATCACGCCCCACCAAAAAAGCATCTGCTAAACCACGCGGTTCAGCCTGTTCAGCATATTCAAACTGCATACCCCACTGCGAACCATCCTTCAACAACTCGCGAAATCCGGGCAAAGCTTCAGGCGTGCTAATGATCAACACTTCGCGAATCCCCGCCAGCATCAACATCGAAAGCGGATAATAGATCATCGGCTTGTCGTACACCGGCAACATCTGCTTGCTAGTGGAAATTGTCAACGGATAAAGGCGCGTGCCTTTGCCGCCTGCTAAAATGATGCCCTTCATTTCGACTCCTTCTCCGCACGCCACGCATAATTCTTTTTGATCCATTCACCGTATGAGCCACTACTGACCTGATCCACCCAATCGGGATTCGACAAATACCAATCCACTGTGCGACGTAAACCCGCTTCAAACTCCACCTCAGCCTGCCAGCCCAACTCACGCCTGATCTTGGCTGAATCGATCGCGTAACGCTGATCATGTCCCGGGCGATCCGTCACAAAACGGATCAAGTCTTTATAACTCTTCAAGCCCTGCTCGCGCAATTGCGGAATTTCGACTGGTGGCGCAATATCATCGAGAATGCTGCAAATCTGATTCACAAGGTTAAGATTTTTCTGTTCATTATTTCCGCCAACCACATATACTTCACCTGGAGTGCCCTTCTCAAACGCCAGCTTGATCGCCTTACAGTGATCTTCCACATACAACCAATCACGCACATTCGAACCATCACCATATACCGGCAATGGTTTACCTGCGAGTGCATTCATAATCATCAACGGGATCAACTTCTCGGGGAATTGATATGGTCCATAATTGTTGGAACAATTGGTAATGACCGTTGGCAATCCATAGGTATGGTGAAAGGCCCGCACAAAATGATCGCTGGAGGCTTTCGATGCAGAATATGGTGAATTCGGCGCATAAGACGTCTCTTCTGTGAAATAGCCTTCAGTGCCAAGCGAACCAAATACTTCATCCGTTGAAACATGCAAAAAGCGGAATGTCTTCTTTTTATCTTCAGGCAGCGCACTCCAATACGCTCGCGCCGCTTCAAGCATCGTAAAGGTGCCGATCACATTCGTTTGTACAAAATCTTCCGCGTTGGTGATTGAGCGATCGACATGTGACTCAGCTGCAAGATGAAAAACGCCCATAGGCTGATATTTCGCAAATAAAGACGAAACCAATTCGCGGTCTGTGATGTTGCCCTTCACGAATTCATAATCAGAATGTCCATTTAGATCTGCCAAAGAAAGTGAGTTCGCGGCGTACGTCAAGGCGTCCAAGTTCACTACATGATATGTACCGCTACCCACCATTAAACGCACAAAATTTGTGCCAATAAAGCCGCAGCCACCTGTCGCAAGAACTGTTTGTTTTTGATTCATTATTACCCTTTCTTCCATAAAGCCAACATCGTTAAGGCATAAATGCGTTTGCCATGATCTATCCGCCTAGCACGATGTTCTTCCAGTATTGAACTCATCTCTTTCCGGTCAAACCATTCATTCAACATGCTATCTTTTGATACTAATAATTCCCTCACCCAATCATGTAGAGGACCGCGAAACCACGCACCAACTGGAATACCAAAGCCCTGCTTGCGGTGTCCCTTAACAGACTCGGGCAACTCTTTCGCGAACGCTTTTTTCAGCAAATATTTCCCGCTTCTTCCGCGGACTTTGAATTGGTCCGGCAACCGGGCAGACCATTCCACCAATTTATGATCCAGAAAAGGTGAGCGCGCTTCGATAGATGCAGCCATCGCCATTCTATCCGCTTTGACGAGCAAATCGCCGGGGAGATAGGTATGTAGATCAGTATAAAGTGTTTTATCGAGGAAAGAACCTTCGATAGTGTCAAATCTCTCGGCAAGCAGGGCCTGGGCATTATTTGTTTTGAATTTGAATTCAGGTTTCCATAATTGGGCGCGTTGACGTGGTGAGAAATAAGAACTCCAGCGCAGAATGCTGGCACGCGAATCGATTTCAGGTAGTTGGTGCAGACGCTTGAGTCCATTTGCTATGTTTTGTCCGACGGGGCGGTCAGATGAATCGGGGAGAAAATTTGTAATTGACGGAATCAGGTGACGGGTTAGAAAATGAGGCGCGCGCAGATAGGCGTTTGCAAGCGGGTCCAGCCAATATCTCTGATAGCCTGCGAAGTCTTCGTCACCGCCATCACCATTAAGAACTACGGTAACATGTTCGCGAGTCATTTTTGAAATGTGATACAGAGGAATGGCAGATGAATCCGCAAACGGTTCGCCAAAGTGTTGAGTGATCTTTTCAAGCGTGGACGGGATATCACCATATTTGAGAATGAACTCGTGATGATCAGTGGAATATTTTTCAGCAACAGCGCGCGCATATTCAAGTTCCGAAAACTTTTCTTCTTCAAAGCCAACCGAAAACGTTTTAACAGGTGCGTCGCTCAGATCAGCCATAAGCGCAACAATGACGCTTGAATCTATTCCGCCGCTCAAATGCGCGCCCAACGGCACTTCACTGATGAGACGCATCTTCACAGATTCTTTTAAGAGCGCGCACAATTCATCGATAAGCTCTGCTTCACTCGCTGTATGTTTGGGCTGGTAGGAATAATCCCAATAACGATTTAATTTTGCTTCACCATTCTGCCAAACCAATGTATGTGCCGGAGGCAGTTTGTAAACTCCCTGATAAGACGTGAGCGGGTCAGGGACATATTGCAAACTCAAATAAAGATCGATGGCTTCCAGATTGATCTCAGGTTGATGAGGCAGCACAAGCAGCAAGGCGCTTAGCTCAGATGCGAAATAAAGAGTTCCGTTTTGAACGGTGTAATATAGCGGCTTCTTGCCCAAGCGATCACGCGCTAAAAGCAATTTTCTTTTTTTTCTATCCCACAATGCAAAGGCAGCCTGACCGCGCAAGTGCTGGACACAGTCATCGCCATATTCTTCATAGAGATACAAAATGCATTCGGTGTCGGAACGAGTACGGAATTCGTGACCATGCTTCACAAGCTCAGCATACAAATCAGGAAAGTTATGCGACTCACCATTAAAGATGATCCATAGTGACTCGTCTTCATTGGAGATAGGCTGGTCGCCGCCTTTGACATCGACAATGGCAAGGCGCCTCATGCCCAAGCCGACACCTGCTTCTACATGGAAGCCGTCACTGTCCGGTCCTCTATGGATAATAGCTTTGGTCATCTTCTCGAGCATAGTCTTTTCAGGTATGCGATTGTCTGAATACGAGATACCACAAATACCACACATGCAGGCTATTTTACCTTTTCCAATAAAATCGCGTATTGCTTCGCGGTGCTTTCCCAACTATAGTTTTCTTCTACGCGGCGGCGGGATGCCAATCCCATTTGCTGGCGCAGAACACCATCAGTTAGTAATTTGCGAATTGCTACGCCAAGGGCATCCACATCTTCAGATGGGACTAGGATACCTGTTTCGCCATCCGCTACCAGTTCTTCATTGCCCGCGATACAAGTCGCAATAACAGGCAGTCCGCTTGCCATAGCTTCCAACAGCGCATTGGGCATGCCTTCGTGCCGGGATGGGAATAAAAACAAGCTGGCTTTTTTATATTGCTCAATTAAATCTGCACGTGATTGCCAGCCTAAAAAGGTAACGCGCTTAGCAATTCCAAGTGCTTTTGCGAGGGCTTGCAATGCTTCCATTTGAGGACCATCACCAGCGATGTGCCATGTCCATTCGATATCTTTTATGCCTGCCAACGCTCGCATAGCAAGGTCAAAGCCTTTTTGATAAACAACCCGTCCAACCGATAACAGAAGTGGCGATGTTTCATCTCGAATTTTCGATTTATAAAGTTCCAAATCCACGCCATTGGGGATGATCGGAATTTCGAAACGGGCATCAAAAGCACTCGCGAGGTCACGGAGTCCATTGCTATTGGCAACGACAAAAGAAGCGTGCTTCCATACAATATGCAACAATGGAGTCAATAACATATGAAATATGCGAAAATCATACGGACGAAAACCAGGTACATCACCACCGCGTAGTGAAACAACATATGGAATCCGATAAAGAATCTTGAGCAAATAAGCGACCGCACCAGAAGGTACGCCAAAAAAAGCCAGAGTGGCATTCGGCTTGAAACGCCGAACCAGACTCAAGGCTGAGAATGAAGCGGATATCATAAAGATGACTTGTTCAAACGCGCCGGAGCGGTCCTGCATTTGTCGCAATGCCGGGATGCGGTAAATTGTCAGTCGACCATATTGTTCTTGATGCGGCAGGTTCTGAAAACGTGAAGTGATAACAACAATTTCGTGCCCCATGTCTGCAAGTACGCGCGCAATATGAGCGTTCGCATTTCCTGCGCCGCCACCCAATGGAGGATACTCACTGTTAAAAATGATGATATGCATGATATTAGTCAGACAAATTTGTTTCTATTATGGACAAGCCCTACCTACCTGAGCAGGTACAAGGATCAATGTATTCGACGATTCCAAAGTGAGGCTACGTTTGTAATAACATAATAACGGACGAGATATGGAATCAATCCAGACATTATTCTCCTCAGCAAATGGCTCATTTGCTTTCTTCACCACCCTTTGCGTATTTGTGATTATCAAGGCAAAGCGATGCCTCGCAAGATCTTTATGGAATTGATCAAGATAAGCCTGGTTGCCAGACATCGCCATTTCCATTAAGGTAACAATTTCGTACTCAGGTATCAGCTTAACATCACCGACCATATGGAACATGATCAATTGTCGCTCACTAATGAAAAGTATTTCGCCACCCTGGTTTTTCGCGTCTTTAATAACCTTCTGCAGTGCGCTCAAATCCTTCTGTGCCTGTGTATGATCATAAGAAAAACGAGGTTGCACATTTTGCAATGAGAAAGTGATCGGTATGAATAAAGCAAGTAAGATCACCCAAACAGGGATATTTCCCCATATATGGTCGGTTTTTTCAGGTGCGACTCGATCAGCAAAAAAGCTGCATGCCACAATTGCAAGCAAAGTCATAAAAGCGTCCATATTGTGGATATCAGCACCGCCACCGATCTTGGTACTGACAATTAGTCCGCCGAGAAAAAGCATGACCAGCATGGCAAGCAAGCCCAGCGGGCGAATGAAGTGCCAGTTTATGCGATGCCTATTGATGGCGTAAAACAATAAAATGAGTAGCGGCGCGGAAACGATCCAAATCCCTAGAATCACACCTAACGGATAAGTAACATTAGGAAGCAGGCGGCTCCAAATCAGGTCAGAAGTGAAAGACGAGCCGAAGTCACTGGCGTTGCTGGAATTTCCAGACCAGAAAACGTATAGCATCTGACTCAAAAAAGCAGTAAATAAACCTGTCACCGCCCATATTCCTGGGCGTCTTAAATACTGCCATATATTTTTTGAGGCTGATACCGATTCATCCAATAGATACAATGCAATTGCTAGCATTGCAGGGACCGGAAACCAATTTACGCGGCTGATCCCAGCCCACAACGATGAAAGAATAACGGCCAGCAAAGTTCTTGCAGGATGTTTTTTAGAATAGCCCAGCAATATAATAATGATACAGACTTGCAAGTGATAATAAACAGCACCCTGAAGGAAATAAACAAAACCCCAAACTGCAACCATGACCGTTAAATACCTGGAAGAAAATTTCATGTGGTGTGACAAAAGCCACGCAGAAGTTCCGGTCAGTACAATCCATAAAACAGCCTGCCAAAGGCGGTGTGCCCAAAGTGGCAGACCTGGAATGATAAAAGGTATGGCTTGCAACAAGTAACGGCTTGGGTGTAGTATCGAGAGAGGCAAATCTATACCATACATAGATCGGCTAAAAAATAGTGAACCATAATAGAAACGGCTGGTCTCAGAATAATCGATGGTAAACGGGAAGTCAGTCACAACGTTGAGAATGCCCCAAACACGGAACAAGGCTCCTTGAACAAGAAGGATAGCCACAAAAGATGGCAATAAAGATATTTTTGTAGATACTTTTAGGGCAATGGCAGCAACTATGCTTAGCCAAAGAAAAATCCACAAGGACGGGAAGAATTGAGGAAGGATTGTGCCAAAAACTTTGAAGTGGATTAACAAAAACGATATAAGGGCTGCTGGAACGGCTATTAAAGCGGCTACGCGTGCAATTCCTGAGAGAGAAGCGATTTCGATTCTCCGTATTATGTTATCAAAGAAGTCCAGAGATAATCCCCAGACCAAAGCTCCACCTAGAAAGATATTGAGCATAAGAACAACGAGGTAGATAGTCCACTTTGAGCGCCAGGGATTTATCCCTTCTGAAATGAACTGGGGTACAGACTGAAAAAACGCCAATACACCAATAAAGATGCTCATTGAAAGAATGGTTATCCAAAAAACATGGGGAGGACTTTGTATTCTTGGCATTAGGATCTATTCAGAAAGTGTACCTGAAGATGCCGCTGATTGCTTTGTTTGAGTTGCTATTGAAGAAAGAATAGACGGCAAAAATGCTGCACCAGGCAAACTAGAGAGCAGGAAATATGCGCGCAGAAGCACTGCTACAGTCAGGCTGACTGCTGGGGTAAGCCCGGCTATATGTGACATAAGAAAAGTAAAGGAGAGTTCTTGTAAACCATAACCGTTAATCGAGATTGGAATGAGGGTAATAAAGTAAGTAAGACTCCACAAACCTGCAATCATCCAAAAGGAAACATGACTTCCAAGTCCAGTTATAAAAATATAGATGGAGCTAAAAACGCAAAGCATATGAATTCCGGAAAACGCCAAAGACACCAGCACAGATATTGGTTTTTTGATCCAAATAGAAAATATGGAAAGTGTGCGCTTAATAAAGTCTATTGATTTCTGTGTAAACGTCAGGATAGATAGAGCTGCTGTTCCAGTCTTTAAAATTCCCCAGGCCTGCACCAATCCAATTGGAGTTGTCATTGCCATTCCTAACATACCAATCAACCTATCTGCGGCAATGGACGCAAGACATACCGCACGATCAAAACCCATCTGCATGGCCCCCGCCAGGCGTACAACATCACCGCCAATGGTAGTGGGCAGGAAATTGGTTGCAAATAACCCCATAAAGGTTAAAGCGGCGCTATCCTTAAAACGCATATCGATTCCACCTGACCTCAATAAAGCATGCCAGCGCCAAACAATGGCGATCCGCGAAATAGAAAATAACACTGCCACCCAAAACAAATCTATGAGTTTGATCTTCTGCATTGCAGCTGAAATTTCATCCCAGCCATCTTCCTTAAGCAAAAAAATCAATAGCGCAATTGCTAATACGGTTCCTATTAATTGGAAGATGAGTTGACGGTTTTTTAACCACAATGTAGACATCATGACTTCCTCTTCCCCAATATTGTACGAATAGTGTAGGTCGTTTTGCTTTGCGACTCATGATATGTTCGTGCCAGTAATTCAGCAATCAAACCCATCAAAATGGATTGGAAACCCAAAATAAAAAACATCACGCCCAATTGAAACAGCGGCGAACCCAATACGGCCACTCCCTCAAAAAAACGGCGGAAGAATAGATAGGAAAGTAAAACTCCACTACCGAGGATCAGCAGCATTCCCGCACCGCCAAATAAACGCATTGGCTTGTGGGAATAATCCAACAGGAATTTCACAGTGACGAGATCAAGCACGACCTTTACGGTTCTGTCCAAGCCGTATTTTGCCACACCAAATTTACGTGGGTGGTGGCTGACAGGGATTTCTATAATACGTGCGCCAACCGAATGGGCAAACACCGGGATGAAACGATGCATCTCTCCATATAAACGGAACCCCTCGAGAGCATCGCGACGATAAGCCTTGAGCGTGCAGCCATAATCATGTAAGTACACTCCAGTCACCCACGAGATCAGGCTGTTGGCAAGGTTAGATGGAATAGTACGTGTGAGGCGGTTATCCTGGCGATCCTTGCGCCAGCCACTCACCAAATCATAACCTTCATCCAGCTTCGCCAGCAATAACGGAATATCGGCCGGATCATTCTGCAAATCTGCGTCAAGCAAGATGATCGTACTCCCCAAAGCATAATCAACTCCAGCCGTTATTGCAGCCGTCTGTCCAAAATTGCGGCGAAACACCACCACGCGCACATGTTCAGGATCCTGCTTTACTAGTCTCTCCATAACTGCGAGGCTTTTATCACGACTCCCATCATCTACGAAGATCACCTCCCAAGCTTTGTCCATGCCATTCATCACCTGCTGAATGGCATCATGCAAAAAAGGAAGGTTTTCTTCTTCGTTATATACAGGGACAACTAGTGAAAGTTTCATTATTATATAGTCCTATTTATTCTTCCAATGCCATAAATATTCATCACCAAACAAGCCGATATATTTAATGGCATTATTTTTCGGAAAATTTTCGAGCGGCAAAAAAGCAAATTGGTTGATCCAAACCTTATCCAACACGATCCAGCCCGAAGCATGCTGGGTAACAAGAGAAAAAACATCCTCGATTTTTGTGTCAACACCCACAATATACTTTTCTGAAAACCGAGGTTCACCCACCCAGTCCACATACCATGAATAGATATCGGTGGAAATTAATACATCTTCCTTTTGGGAATTTGCCAATAAATACTGATGCAGTTGCCCTAACTCAGAGTGATAATGTCCGGTGATCGGCATGTAAGGTCCATGCGCGGTAATAGGCAATACGACTTGCTGACCATTAATAGACAATGCTCCCAGGACCAATGCTGTTAAATATTTATTTAAATCCTTATCAAAGAAACGGAAGGTCCGCAAAAAGGTCCAACAGACATGTATGCCTAAAGCAATCAGAATAATATACCAGAGATGTGCCGCACTAAGGTGACGAGGTTCAGTGTGATCAACTGAAAAAAAAGTAAAAAAAATAACAAAACAAACATACAAAGCCGTCAAAAACATGGGCACGAAATTTTTGCGCCATATTAAAATACTCCCGGCTATTCCTCCCAGCAGCACGCTGGCCGGAATGAAAACCAGCCTATCAAAATACCATTGCTGCGGTGGATTGGGAAAGAAATAATTAATTGGGGATAGATTAAGGCCCGGCGCCCATGCATAACGCCCCAACCAATAATACCCACCTCCAAGGATGACGCCAAGTATGATAAATATCCCAAATGTATTTTTCCAATTCGTTAGACTCATCATGAAAGGTGTAGCAATACAAAGCACCACATAGGCTATCAGAATTACTTTAAATGTTGAGAATGTATCTACATAGAGTGCATAAACTGGAAAAATAAGCAGGCTAAAACCCAATGCTATTTGAGGAGGTCCAAACAGAAGCTTCCAGTCGCTATGATCGCGAAATCTTTCCCGAATCCTTTCTAAAATCACGATCATTCCATAAACAATCCAATAAAAATAAAAAGGATAATAAGCATATTCACGGACAACTCGTGATAAGGCAACGATCAAGGGGCTAGTTGCATAAAGCAGAATGGAAAGAATGGCGACAGGGCGGTTAATCTTTCTGCTGATCAAATACAAGGGAATCATCGCCAAAGCATTGAAGACTACCCCTACCAATCTCGCCGCCCAGAGTTTATAGCCGAACAATCGCAGGGCAAGCGAAGCCGGAAATGTAACCAACAATAAACCTCTTTGATACAAATTATGCCATGGAACACCCGCCACGATTTGTTTTGCAGCATTCAACTGTTGATACTCGTCAACGACCGGAAATAAATTATCCAAATTCGGAACTCGCAGCAATAGTGCGAGAATAATCACCAATAAAAGAATTGCCCAATCATTCACCGCAAGCCTACCAGGATGCATAGAGAATGCATGGTCAAGGGATTGAAGAATTTGCGACCGCCTTTCCCATATAAAAAGATTCAAGGGAAATGATAAGATTGCAAAATTGAGCATTCCAAGCAGCAGTATCCACGTTTTGGATGCATAAAATGGAATATGGAACGAGCGTTGAATGTTATATTCCCTCTGCAAAAGCAGCTGGGTCTCTTTATTTCCATCCCATGAAATACTCACATCCCCATTACTGGAAGTAGATCGAAAAACGACCTGCGTATCTTCGCCTGTTTTTCCCGTCCAGCGCAGCTGATTATTGGAAAAATCGGTGAGGATAAAGTGATCTTTTTCCCACTTCCAACCTGTGTAATCAAAATCATTAAAAGATACATCGCCGAAAGCTGTATTGACCCACAGCAGGAATATCTTCCCATCCGGCTGTAGCGAAGAAACTGAAATTTGAAGCGTATGCTCGGGTAAAAACAGGGTGACATACCGCATCGATTTTTGCCAGTTAGCTGTAGTCGTAAAAAACAAAAACGATCCAATGAATATACTTGCCCCAAATAACATCACGAGTTGTTGTCTGGAGATGTCAGCCAGGCACTTTTTCAACCATCGGAAAAGCAGTAAATATCCTATTACCCCAAAAAGGCATAAAAGGACTGTTGAATAAATTAATCGCTTGCTATCAACAGGAAAAAAATCAATTAGCCAATAGCCACTAA
>Ga0209131_1001025_pt1 | contig 19306 bp, 13 predicted proteins | sample GraSoi_2013_40cm_FD_185826 | JGI IMG/M metagenome (GOLD analysis project Ga0209131, IMG submission 185826) | Grasslands soil microbial communities from the Angelo Coastal Reserve, California, USA - Sample 9_17_2013_40cm (SPAdes) (version 2) | ecosystem: Environmental > Terrestrial > Soil >... | reverse complement strand
ATCGCGACCCGGTGCGGCTCGTCGGACGGCTTCGCGGCGATCTCGACCTCCTCGAAGTAGCCGAGCCGCTGCACGCGCGCCTTGCTGCGCGCGACCGCGGCTGCGGAGTACATGTCGCCTTCGGAGATCGAGAGCTCGCGACGCACGACGGTGTCGGCCGTGCGCGTGTTGCCGTGCAGGTCGATGCCGTCGACGAAGTAGAGCTCGCCTTTCTTGACCTCGAAGTTGCACGCGACCGTGAGCTTCTCGGGATCGACCTGCGTGATCGGATTCACGGAGGCGTCGTAGAAGCCGCGGTCGCCGTAGAAGGCGCGCAGCCGGTCGACGTCGCCGGTGAGCTTCGAGCGGCTGAACACCTCGCCCGTCTTCTGCTGGATCAGCTCGAGCAGCTTGTCGCGGTCCATCGTCTCGTCGCCGAGCACGTCGATCGTGCCGACGCGGTACTGCGCGCCCTCGTTGATGTCGACCGCGACCTTGATCCCCTCGTCGGTGACCGAGACCTGCGGCTCGCCGATCTGCACGCGGATGTAGCCCTTGTCCATGTACATGCGCTGGATCTTGTCGAGGTCCTGGTAGAACAGCGGCTCGGCGTAGAGGCCCGAGTTGTCCCACATCTGTGTCACCCAGGACGTGATCGTCCAGACCTTGGTCTGCATCGCGCCGCGCAGCTCGCGCGCGCTGAACGCCTGATTGCCGTGGAAGTCCACCTCGCGGAGCTTCAGCTTCTTGCCCTCGACGACGTCGAAGTTCACGCCGACCGAGCCCTCGCCCTGCGGCTCGAGCACGTAAGTCACCTTGGCCTGGTAGTAACCTTTCGCCTGGTACTGCGCCTCGATGCGCGCCTTGTTCTCGAGCAGCAGCGGATAGTCGACCGTGGAGCCCACGGTGATCGTCAGCTTCTCCTTGATGTCGTCGGACGCGATCTCCTCGTTGCCCGAGATACTGACCTGGCGAATCACCGGGTTTTCCTGCACCTCGAACACGACGATCGCGCCGCCGCTCGGCCCGCGCTCGAGCTCGACGCGCACGTCGTGGAAGAAGCCGAGCGCGTAGATGCGCTTCACGTCCTCCGAGAGGCGTTTCTCCGAGACCTTCTCGCCGACCTTGGTGCCGACCACCGCCTTCACCGCGTCCGCCTCGATGCGCCGGTTGCCCGAGACACGCACCTCGGAGACCACTGCGCCCACGCCGGACATTTCCGGCTGCGGCGCGGGCGCCGCTTCCGCGGGGGTCGCGCCGAGATCGATCGGGCCGGGGTCCTGCGCGAGCGCCCTGCCGGCGAGCGCGAGGGCGCACGCGGCGAGCGCGGCGACACGAAGCCGTGTCACTAGCGCATCCCGGGAGGACGCGTGCGGAGCTTTGGGCGGAGTTGGAACATCTTTAGCTGCGGCGCCCACTTCGGAGCGGCGCCGCAGTGTACCCGAGGGGGACCCGGGGAGGACATCCGCTAGGACTCGAGCCTGCCCTCGACCAGATAGCGCTTCTTGGCCAGGCGGTTCGCGAGCTTTTCGTTGTGCGTGACGAGCACCAGGGCGGTCTGCGCCTGCGCGTTCAGGCGCAGGAACAAATCCACGACGTCGTCCGCGGTGTGCGGGTCGAGGTTGCCGGTCGGCTCGTCCGCGAGTACGACCGCCGGACCCTGCACCAGCGCGCGCGCGATCGCGACCCGCTGGCGCTCGCCGCCCGAGAGCTTGCCCGGCCCGTGGTGCAGGCGGTGCGCCAGGCCGACTTGATCGAGGATCGCGCGCGCGCGCTCGCGCGCCTCGCGCTTGGGCATGCCGCCGAGCAGGCAGGGCATCATCACGTTCTCGAGCGCGTCGAACTCCGGCAGCAGGTGGTGCGACTGGAACACGAAGCCGAGCGAGCGATTGCGGAACGCCGCCACCTCGTCCTGCGGGAGCGTGTACAAGTCGCGCCCCCCGAAGCGCACCTCGCCCGCCGTCGGCCGCTCGAGTCCGCCGAGGATGTGCAGGAGCGTCGACTTGCCGGCACCCGAGACGCCGAGCACCGCGAGTGACTCGCCGGGCCGGAGCTTGAGATTCACGCCGGCGAGCACCTCGATCGTCTCGTCGCCGAGCACGAAGCGCTTCACGACGCCCGTGGCCTCGAGCTCACTCATAGCGGAGCGCCTCCGCGGGATCGAGGCGCGACGCCTGCCACGACGGCAGGAGCGTCGCGCCGATCGAGAGCACCATCGCGATCACGGAGATGAGCGCGAGCTGTATCGGCTCGACGGCGTGCGGCAGGCGCTGCAGCTGGTAGACGTTCGCCGGCAGGACGTCGAAGCCGAACGTGCGCTCCACACCGCTCTGGATCACGTCGAGATTCCAGGTGATCACCAGCCCCATGCCGATGCCGAGCGCGAGCCCGACGATCCCGATCAGGAAGCCCTCGATCGCGAACACGCGCAGGATCCCGTCGTCGGCGCAGCCCATGGTCTTCAGGATCGCGATGTCTTGTGACTTCTCCATGATCATCATGATCAAGGTCGCGACGATGATGAAGCCGGCGACCACCATGATGAAGCTGAGCAGCACGAACATCATCACGCGCTCGGTCTTCAGCGCCTGGAAGAAGCCGGGGAAGTAGTCCTTCCAGTCACGCGTGTAGTAGATGCCGTTCGCATCGAGCGCGCTCTCGACCTCGCCCGCGATCGCGCGCGAGCGGTACGCGTCGACGGTGCGCACCTCGATGCCCTGCGCGACGTCTCCGAGCTTCATGAACTTCTGCGCGCCCGCGAGGCTCGCGTACACGAAGGTCTCGTCGAACTGGAAGAAGTCGGAGCGGAAGACGCCGGCGACGCGGAAGCGCTCGAGCCGCGGCGCGGGCCCGAGCGGCGTCGGCTGGCCGCCCATCGGCGAGATCAGCACCAGCGGATCGCCGACGCGCAACAGGAACCGGTTCGCGATCTCCGCGCCCACGATCAGCCCGGGCAGGCGGCCGATCTCGTCGCCCTTCGGATCCGGGTCGAGGTCGGCGAGTGACCCGGCGCGGATCGTCTGCACGAGCTGCGTCGCTTCGCCGACGGAGTCGGCTTCGACGCCCTTGAGCACGATCGCCTGCAGGCCTCCCTCGTGGCCGCGCAGGATCGCGTCGGTGGCGAGGAACGGCGTCGCGCCCAGGACGCCCGGCATCTCGCGCACCTGCTCGGTGAGCTCGTGGTAGTTGGCGATGTCGCCGGCGCGCGACAGCACCGAGAAGTGCGCGCGCGCGCCGATCACCTTCTCTTCCCACATCGACGAGAAGCCGTTCATCACCGACAGCACGACGGTGATCACCGCGACGCCCAGCGCGACGCCGACGACGCAGATCACCGAGATCACCGAGATGAACGTCTGGCGGCGGCGCGCGACGAGATAGCGCAGCCCCACGAACCACTCGACCGGCTTCACACGCCGGTGCTCCACGAGCCCCGCGAGCACGAGCGGCCAGAGGCCCAGCGCGCCGATCGTGACGACGAGGGCGGCCACCAGCGCCCCGCCCTGACCGACGCCATTCATGGCCGGGGCAGCGAGTGAGACGACGAACAGCAGCCCGCAGAGCAGGAGCACCCCGCCCACGCCCAGCGCGAGCGCGCGGCGCAGCGCGGGCAGCTGATTCACGACGACCACGACCGCCCAGGCGACGAGCGCTGACACGAGCTGCGCGGCCGCCGGCCACCACCAGACCGGCGCGTGCAGCGCGAGCGCCAGCGCGCCGACCGCCGCGCTCGACAGCACGATCGCCGGCAAGCCCGTCCGCGGGGAAGTCACGAAGCGCAGGAAGTGACCGAGGATCAGCGCCGCGGAGCCGGAGAAGAACAGGAACATCGCCCCGAAGCCGAGCGCGATCAGCGCCACCAGGCTCGCGGAGACGAAGCCGAGACCGCGCCCGAGGATCTCAAGCATCGCGCGGCCGCAGGTGGGGGAAGAGCTTCACCTCGCGCAAGTGACTCGCGCCGGTGAGGATCATCGCCAGTCGGCCGACCCCGAGCCCCATGCCACCGGTCGGCGGCATGCCGTGCTCGAGCGCGCGCAGGAAGTCCTCGTCGAGCGGCTGCGCCTCGAGATCGCCGCGCCGGCTGGCCTCGGCCTGCTCCTGGAAGCGCACGCGCTGGTCGTCGGGGTCGTTCAGCTCGCTGAACGCGTTGCAGATCTCCATCCCGCCCATGAAGCCCTCGAAGCGCTCGACCATGTGCGGGCGAGCCGGGTCGCGCTTGGCGAGCGGCGAGAGCGCCGCCGGGTAGTCGACGACGAACGTCGGCGACACGAGCGCCGGCTCGACCGTTTCGGAGAAGACCGCGTCCACCAGACCCGCCCAGGTGTTGACCGTTTGGGGATCGACGTTCGCGACCCGCGCCTGCTTCACCGCGGCGCGCAGTGAGTCCAGGTCCGCCGCGCGCTCGATGTCGATCCCGGAGGCCTCGCGGATCAGCTCCGTCATGCTGCGCCGGGGCCAGGGCTGGGAGAGATCGATCTTCACCCCGTCCCGCTCGACCGTCGGCCGGCCCAGCGCGCGCTCCGCCGCCAGCGCGACCAGGCCCTCCACCAGCTCCATCATGTCGTGGTAGTCGGCGTAAGCCTGGTAGACCTCGAGCATGGTGAACTCGGGGTTGTGCTTGCGGTCGACGCCCTCGTTGCGGAAGTCGCGGCCGATCTCGTAGACCCGGTCGAAGCCGCCCACGACCAGGCGCTTCAGGTAGAGCTCGAAGGAGATGCGCAGGAACAGCTGCTGGTCGTAGGTGTTGTGCAGGGTGGTGAAGGGGCGCGCGTTCGCGCCGCCGTAGATCGGCTGCAGGATCGGCGTCTCGACCTCGAGGAAGCCGCGGGTGTCGAGATACTCGCGCAGTGCGCTGATCATGCGCGAGCGGATCACGAACGCGCGGCGCGACTCGGGGTTGGTGAGGACGTCGAGATAGCGCTGGCGGTAGCGCGCCTCGACGTCCTGCAGGCCGTGCCACTTCTCGGGCAGCGGCCGGTAGGCCTTGGCGAGAAAGCCGAGCTCGCGCGCCTCGAGCGACAGCTCGCCCTTCTTGGTGCGCACCAGCTTGCCGCGCGCGAACACGAAGTCACCGACCTCGTAGCTCTGGAACTGCTCCCACTGCGGCGGGGCGAGCAGGTCCTGGCGCAGCCAGAGCTGCAGGCGCTCGCCGTCGCCCTGCAAGGTCGCGAAGGCCATCTTGCCGAACGCGCGCAGCGCGACGATTCGGCCCGCGACGCTGAAGGTGTCCTCGATCCGCTCGAGCGCCGCCGCGTCCGCGGTGCCGAAGCGCGCCTGGATCTCCGCGATCGGCGTGCGGTCCCGCGGCACGCGCGCCGGGAACAAGTCGACGCCGCGCTCGCGCAGCTGCGCCGCGCTCGTGCGCCGCGCCGCGAGTATCTCCGCTTCCGTCGCCAAGTCTACTTCTCGCCCGAGAGCAGGAACGCGCGGATGAACGGATCGAGCTCGCCCTCCAGGACGCCGCTCGCATTGTGCACCTCGACGCCGGTGCGGTGGTCCTTCACCCGCTGCGACGGATGCAGCGTGTAGGAGCGGATCTGACTGCCGAAGTCGATCTTCTTCCGCTCCCCGCCGAGCCGCTCGATCTCGGCCTCGTGCTCGAGCCGCGCCTTCTCGTACAGCTTCGCGCGCAGGATCTTCAGCGCCTGCGCCTTGTTCTTGTGCTGACTGCGCTCGTTCTGACACTGCACCACGATGCCCGAGGGCAGGTGGGTGAGTCGCACCGCCGAATCGGTCTTGTTCACGTGCTGGCCGCCGGCGCCGCCGGCGCGATAGGTGTCGATGCGCAGGTCCTTCTCGTCGAGATCGACCTCGATGTCGTCGCCGATGTCCGGAGTCATCGAGAGCGAGGCGAAGCTGGTGTGTCTGCGCTTCTGCGCGTCGAACGGCGAGATGCGCACCAAGCGGTGGATGCCGATCTCGCTGCGCAGCCGGCCGTACGCGTACTGGCCCTTCACCGTGAAGGTGACTCCCTTGATGCCGGCCTCTTCGCCGGGCTGGATGTCGACCACCTCGACCGCATAGCCGTGGCGCTCGCACCAGCGCAGATACATGCGCATCAGCATCTCGGCCCAGTCCTGTGACTCGGTGCCGCCGGCGCCCGCGGTGATCGAGACGATCGCGTCCAGGGCGTCGTGCTCGCCGGAAAGCATGCGCGACAGCTCGGCTTCCTCGAGCGAAGCCCGCAGCACGGCCTGCTGGCGCTCGAGGTCCGCGAGCACCGCAGCGGCCTCTCCCTGCGTCGACATCGCGACCAGCTCGTGGGTGTCTTCGAGGTCGCGCAGCTGCTGCTCCGTCTCGGTGTAGAACGCCACGCTGCGCTCTAGCTCGCGCTGCTCGCGCAGGGTGCGTTCCGCGCGCTCGCGATCGGCCCACAGCTCCGGATCTGCGGCGCGCTGCTGGAGCTCCTCGAGCTTCGCCTGCTTCGCGGCGACGTCAAAGAACCCTCCGCAGCTCCGCGAATCGCTCGCGAAGCTGGGGCAACTCGTCGCGCAGCTCGCGCAGCCTAGCGCCGGCGTCGTCCGACAAAGGCCTTCCCTCCCATGGCGACGAGCAGCGCGGCCGACGCGTACAGCGGCCAGTCACCGACGCGCGTGTAGAGCGTGGCGCTGGCGCGAGCGGGGGGCACGTCGACCACGAGCAGCCGCCGCTCGAAGATCGGCGTCTCCTCCAGCACCGCTCCGCTCGCATCGATCAAGGCGCTCACCCCCGTGTTGGCATCGCGCAGCATCGGCAGCCCGTGTTCCGCCGAGCGCAGCTGGGCGATCGCCAGAAACTGATGAGGCGCGCTCGACCGACCGTACCAGGCGTCGTTGGTCGTGTTGAGCAAGAGGCGCGCGCCGTCGCGCACTGCCCTGCTCACCACGCCGGGATAGACGACTTCATAACAAATGAGCACCGCAGGAGCATGCTCCGTGCCGAGCCGGCCGAGGCCGCGCGGCTGCCGCACCCCTTCGCCGGGAGTGAGATCGCCGACTTCGGCCAGGCCCGAGGCAACCGCCTGCAGCGAGCCGAACAGGAAGCGCAGCGGGACGTACTCGCCGAACGGCACCAGCACCGTCTTGTCGTGGCGGTCGGCGAGGCCTTCCTCGGGTGAGATCACGAAGACGCTGTTGTGCAAGAGCGGCATGCGCTGCCCCGGCACGACCGTGAGGCCGAGCGCGCCGATCATGAGCGACACGTGCTGCTCGCGCGCGAGCGCGAGCAGCGGATCGCGGAACGCGAGCTGCGACTCCGCCAGGAACGGGTATCTCGGCTCCTGCTCGGGAGTCAGGAGAAAGCCTGGGAAGCCGGCCTCGGGCCACATGATCGCGTCGGGACGCTGCGCGAGCGCCTCGCGGGTCAGCTCGAGCTGGACCTGGAAGTTCTGCGCCTCGAACGCCGGATCCCACTTCTTGCTCTGTTCGATGTTCCCCTGGACCAGCGCCACGCGCAGCGGCGGCACGGCCGCTGGCGCGAGCGCGCCCGGCAGCGCGAGCCAGCCGACCGCGTGCGCGCCGGCGACGAGCGCGAGCGCCGCGGCGCCGCGGCGCTCCGCGAGCAGCACGCCGCCGAGCGCGAAGACGAAGGACAGCCCGTATACACCGGAGAGTGACGCGAGCCCGCGCAGCGGCGCGTCGGCGTGCGCGGCGTAGCCGAGGAAGGCCCAGGGGAACGCCGCCACCGACTCGAGCGCGCGCACGCGGTCGGCGAGGATCCAGGCCGCGGGCAGCAGCAGCGGCGCCGCGCGACCAGCATGCGGCGCGAGCGCCGCCGCGAGCGCCGCGCCCGCCGCGGCGCACAGCGCGCAGTAGGCCGCGACCGTGATCGTACCCGCGACGCCGGCGATCGCGGGCGCGCGCCCGTAGACGGTGATCACGATGAACAGCCACCAGAACACGGCTGCATAGCCGAGCCACGCCGCGAGGAACACGCGCCGGAACGCGACCCGCGGGCCCTCTCCGCGAACCAAGAGCCAGAGCGGCGCGAACGCGAGCCAGGCCGCGACCGCCCCGACGTCGCAGCGCAGGTCGCCCGCGCGGAACGCGAACGACAGCGCGAACAGCAGCGCGAAGGCGAGCGACAACGCCGTGCGATTCACTCGAGTCATCGGAGCTGTCACTCGAACCTGGACAGTTCCCAGTCGAGGTGGCGCTCGAGCGCGCGCATGCGCGCGCGGTCGCTGCGCCGCACGTGATCGAGGCCGTGCAGGTGCAGACAGCCGTGGATCAACAGCGTACGCAGCTCGCGCGCGAGCGGAATGCCGCGCCGCGCCGCCTGGCGCTTCGCGGTGTCGAGCGAGATCACGACGTCGCCGAGACAGGCGTCGTCGCCGCGGCCGCGGCCCTCGCGCTGTGAGAACGCCAGCACGTCGGTCGCGCGCGGGCGCCGGCCGTAGGCGCCGGCCAGGCGCGCGATCTCCGCATCGTCGACCAGACTCACCGAGAGCTCGGCGTCAGTCGAGCCCAAGGCGCCTAAGATCGTCCTCGCGCTTCTCGCGAGCGCCGTCCGGTCGACTTCCCGGGCGCGTATCGCCGCGTTCAGAAACACCCTCATCGACCCCTTCCTCGACTCGCCGGCCGAGCGCGTCGGTGGTCTCGGGATAGTCGATGCGCTCGTGCCGAATCGCGGAGAGCGTGTCGATGAAGCTGCGCGCGATCGCGTGGAGATCGCGCAGCGTGAGATTGCACTCGTCGAGCTGGCCGTCGCGAAAGTAGTTGTTGATGATGCGCTGAACAAGCTGCTGCACGCGCGCCGGGCTCGTGTCCGCCAAGGTGCGCGACGCCGCTTCGACCGAGTCCGCGAGCATCAGGATGCCCGCCTCGCGCGTCTGCGGCTTCGGGCCGGGATAGCGGTAGTCGTGCTCCGCGACCAGGTCGCCCTTCTCGGGGTCGGCGTTCTCCTTGGCCTTCTCGTAGAAGAAGCGGATCACGCTGGTGCCGTGGTGCTCCATGATCCCGCGCAGGATCGGCAGCGCGAGACTGTGTTTCTCCGCCAGCTCCACGCCGTCCTTCACGTGCGCCTGGATGATGCGAGCCGACATCGAGGGCGACAGCTTTTCGTGCCGGTTCTCGCCCTGGGTGATCGTGACGTTCTCCACGAAGAACTGCGGGCGGCGCATCTTGCCGATGTCGTGGTAGTAGCCCGCCACCTTCGCCAGCAGCGCGTTCGCGCCGATCGCCTCGGCCGCCTTCTCGGCGAGATGCCCGACCATCATGCTGTGGTGGTAAGTGCCGGGCGCGCGCAGCTCGAGCTCGCGCAGCACCGACTGCTCGCGGTTCGCGAGCTCGAGCAGCTTCACGTCGGTGGTGTACGAGAACACCGACTCGATCACGGGCGCGAGGCCGGAGACGAGGATTCCGCACAGCGCCCCGCAGGCCATCGCGAGTGACAGCGCCAGTCCGCCGGCGAGCAGCGAGAAGTGATTGCCGAGCAGGAGCAGCGCCAGCGCGACGATCCCGTTCGCGATGCCCACGCGCAGCCCGGCGCGCATCAAGGTCCCGCGCTGCATCACGCGCGCGGCGCCGAGCGCGGCGGTGAGTGAGCCGGCGAGCGCGTAGAAGGTGAAGCCGAGATCGCCGCGCACCTGCATGCCGGCAATCAGCGAGACGAGCGCCGCGAACAGCGCCGCCGTCTCCGCGCTCTGCACCATGCGCACGAGCATGGTCGCCGCGGCCACGGGAATCACGAACTGCAGGACGCCCGGCCACTCGTCGACGAGCGGCTGCAGCCGCGGGCTCTCCCCGGCCGCATCGATCAGGAACAGCGCGATCGAAGTGCCCAGCGCCGTTCCGACCAGCACCGTCAGCAGGAACCAGGCGTCGCGGTTGCGGCGCGGGAAACGCTGCAAGCTCGCGACGCCGAAGCGCCAGATCACGCTCATCACGAAGAACAGCAGGAGCGCCACGCCCGCGAACACGGCGAGCCGCGAGAGCGCGCTCTGCTGTGCGCGGATCCCGTTCAGGATCAGCATGTGGCGATCGGTGATCGGATCGCCGTCGCGCACGATGATCTCGCCCTTGCGCAGCGAGATCGTCGCCTCCTTCACGTTGCCTTCGGCGGCCTTGCGCCGCTCGTCGGTGGCGCGCAGGTTGAAGCTCAGGTTCGGGCGAATCAGCGCGCGCGCCAGCGGAACCAGTGCGCTGCGCTGCGCCGCCGAGACTCGCGCGAGCAGGTCTTCCGCGTTTCGCTCGACCAAGGCGCGCGCCGACTCGGTGGTCAGCACGTGCGGACTGGGTTTCAGCGCGCGCTCGTTCGCGGAGCCGAGATCGCGCACCAACACGGAGCGCGCTTCGATCTGGTGCTCGAAGTCGGTGGCGTCGTCGACGATCATCCGCCCCGCCGTGCTCTCCACGAGCTGCAGCACGAGTCGCTCGTCCTCGGCCGAGAAGCCGGTCTTCTCCAGGTGCGCGAGCGACGCCTCGGGAACCTGCACGTCCGGGCCGAGCGCCTCGCGAAACACGCTCGCGGGGGTACGCACCACGGTGTCGGGCGGCGGCGGCGGCGCGCCGCGCTTCGGCGGCGACGCGGCGCGAGCCGTGCGCGCGGCGGAGAACGCGGCCGCGACGCTCTCGCGCAGGAGGGCGGCGCGGCGATCGTCGAAGTCGTAGATCACCGGCGACGAGTCACTCGCGTCGCGGCGCAGCCTGTCGGTGGCGAGCGGATCGATCAGGGTCAGCGCGAACGGCGCCTTCTCGTCGTGGTCGGCGATGTCGCCCGCCTCGGGCATGCCGACCGCGATCCCGCCCACGGGCGCGGGCAGGATCTCGAGCGTGAGCAGCGCGGAGAGCGCGAGACTCGCCGTGAGCGCACCCGCGACCAGGCTCCAGCCGCCCGCGCGTTGCTCCTCCTGAGCGCCGGCCGACTTCGCCGGGCCACGCCAGGCCTTGGCTTCCTGCTTCGGCATGCGCGGCCTCAGCGCTCGGCTTCGTAGCGGTCGTAGGCGCGAATCACTTCCTGAACCAGCGGGTGGCGCACGACGTCCTTCTCGGTGAAGTGCACGAAGGCGATGCCCGGCACGTCCGCGAGCACCTTCTTCGCCTCGATCAGCCCCGACGTCGTGCCGCGCGGCAGATCGATCTGGGTGACGTCGCCGTTGATCACCGCCTTCGAGTCGAAGCCCATGCGCGTCAGGAACATGCGCATCTGCTCCGAGGTCGTGTTCTGCGCCTCGTCCAGGATGATGAACGCGTCGTTCAAGGTGCGGCCGCGCATGAACGCGAGCGGCGCGATCTCGATCACGCCGCGCTCCATGCGCCGAGACACTTCCTCGCCGTGCAGCATGTCGTGCAGCGCGTCGGTGAGCGGCCGCAGATACGGATCGATCTTCTCGAACAGCGAGCCAGGCAGGAAGCCGAGCTTCTCGCCCGCCTCGACGGCCGGGCGAGTCAGAATGATCCGGCCGACCTCGCGGCGCAGCAGCGCCTGCACGGCCATGGCCATCGCGAGATAGGTCTTGCCCGTGCCCGCGGGGCCGATGCCGAAGGTGAGCGCCGACTCGCGGATCGTGTCGAGATACAGGCGCTGATTCTCGCTGCGCGGCAGGATCCGCTTGTGCCGCCCGACCTCGACGGACGTGCCCGAGATCAGCGCGTTCGTCGCCTGCGAGGGCCCCTCGGCCATGTGCACCATCTGGCGAACGTCGGACTCCTCCACGGGCGCGCCCGCGGCGGCCAGGTCGTACAGATCGCGAATCACGCGCTTGGCGAGCTTGGACTCGAGGATCGGACCCGAGACCCGAACGCGGTTGCCCCGCGCGGAGACGCGCACGCCGATCAGCTGTTCGAGCTTCCGCAGGTTGCGGTCGTTGTGTCCGTAGACGACCTGGGCCAGCGTGTTGTCCTCGAGAACCAGCGGATCTTCGTCGGCCAACGATCCTCCCTTTGGGGCTTTCGGGCTCAGGGGCGAATCCGCCATAGACGGTAACCGTCGGGCGAGCGGGCGTAACTGTATCGGTCGACCGGAACGGCCGCCAAGAGCGCCCCCGAATCGCGCAGACCGTCGAGCGAGTCGGGATATTCGCCGCTCGCCCAGCGGTGGGCCTCGAGCGCCGCCTGCAGTCGCTCGGTGGCCGCGCCCTCGCGCAGCTCCGCGACCGGATCGCTGGGCAGCGGACGGCCGGGATGCACCGGCGGCTTCGCGAGGAACAGCGCGACGGCGAGCACGGCCGAGACCACGAGCAGCGCGATCGCCGCGAGCGGCGGCCGGTCGCTCCGGCGCTGGGGCTTGTCCTCGTGCTCGCCCGCGGATTCCTCCTCGGGGCGGAGCGCGCCGTTGCGGATCAGCGCGACCAGGCCGCGCGCGCCCTCGAACGTGCCCAGGCGCGACAGGTCGATCACGCGGCGCGCGGCGAGCCGGCCGTTCGCGATCGTGAAGAGCCGCTCGAGGTCCGCGCCGGAAAGCCCCGAGCTGGCTTCGATCGCGGCGCGCTTCGCCCGGAAGCCCTCGACCTCGAGACAGGCCGCGACGACGACCGAGAGGTCCGGCAGCCAGCCCTGGATCGTGACCCACTCGTCGCGCATGCGCAGCGCGTCGAGCAGCACCATCTCCGCGGGCACCGCCTTGTCGCACGGCCCGGCGACGACGTCCTCGGCGCGGAACGCGAAGCGGCCCTCGTCCCAGAGGAACAGCTCGAAGATCGTCTCGTTGGCCGAGAGCTTAATGACCTGCTCGAGGTCGGCGCGCGATACCAGGTCGAGCTGGAGCAAGGTCGGGACGAGCGGCTCGAGAGTCTCCTCCTGGCGCTTGCGCGCCTGGGCGAGCGCCGCCTCGGAGAGCGCGCCGGCGCGCAGCAGGTAGCCCGCGAGCGAGCCGTCGGGCCGCGTCTCCGACGGACGTGCGGAGAGCACCTGCCCCTCGAGGAAGTAGACCAGGAGCGTGCGCCCCTTGCGCTCGACCTCGAGCACGCCCGTCTTGCGCTGCTGCGCGATCAGCTGGAAGACGTCGGCGACGGGAAAGTCGGCGAGAACGCCCGAGAGACTCATTCGCGTCTCCGGAGCTGGCCGAGCTTCCCGAGCGACTGTCTCGCGCCGAACGCGAACGTCGGGACGAGGAACGAGAGCGCCAGCACGACCGGCAGCGCGTAGCCCAGCGTGCCGAGGTCCCACGGAACCGGCAGGATGCCGGGTGCGTGCAGCGCCGCGATGCCCGCACCGAGCGCGAACAAGAGCAGCGCGCCGCGCGCGAGGCGCCCGTCGACGAGATCGACGACGCCGGGCGCGAACAGCGCCGCAGCGGCATGCGCGAGGACCGTGCGCTGCTGGCGCTTGCGATCGCGGTCGAGCTCGAGCCGGCGGAGCCGCGGGTCGGTGCGCTCGCGCTTCAGGAAGAGGCGCACGCAGCGCATGCACGTGCCCGCGGACATCGCCTCGCGCGAGCAGCGCGCACAGATCGGCTGATCGCAGCGGTTGCAGCGTGCGACGCCGGAGCGGCGCAGCAGCAGCGCGAGCAAGCCGGCGGCGGGCAGGAGCATCCAGAGGCGATCGCGCTGCACCGTGCCGAGCAGGCGCTCGCGCAGCTCCGCCGCGAGCGCGCGCGAGTCCTCGCTCGCGGCGAGCGCGCGCTCGCCGTAGAGGAGCAGCGGCAGCGACGGCTCGATCAGATACAGGTGCATGTTCGCACCCTCGTTCGACATGTAGCGACTCACGAGATCCGCATCGAGCGTGCGCGCCGCCTCGAACGCCGGCTGCTGCTCCGAGAGTCGCAGCGCGCGGCCGTACGCCTGCGACAGATTGAAGGCGGCGGACGCGCTCTCGTGCTCGGCGCGCGCGCGCTCGAACGCGGGGATCGCCTGGCCGAGATCGCCCTGCGCCAGGCGCACGATGCCGCGCAGGTTCTGCTCCGCCGCCTCGAGCACCGGACCGGCTTCGCCGCTCGGGGTGCCCAGCGTCTGCTCGGCGCGCGCCAGCTCGCCGCGGCGCATCCACGCGGTTGCGAGCGCGAGCCGCAGCACGGCGTCGTCCGGCGTGCGCTGACTGGCCGCCCGCACGCGCTCGAGGTCGCCGGGCAGTGACTGACCGCGATCGATCCGGTACGCGGCGAGCAGCGCCGGCTCGCGGCCGACGGAGGCGAGCGCGGGCGAGACGCGATCGAGTCCCGGACCGAGCCCGGCGCCCGCGACGGCGAGCGCGAGCCCGACGAACACGGCCTCGGTGCGGCGCAGGCGCAGCGCGCCGAGCGCGCCGAAGGCGGCGGCGAGCACGATCGGGCCGATCCCGAAGAGCGGCAGTGACCCGAGCGCCGCGAGCAGCAGCAGCACCCCCGGCCAGCTGGGCGGATCCTTCGCCGCGAAGCTGTGTCCGAACGCGTGGCCGTGGAGCCCGAAGCCGCGGATCGCGGCGACGCCGGAGGCGCCGACCGCCAGCGCGAGCACGCCGCCGCCGAGCACGATCGCCGCCAGGGCGAGCGCAAAGAGGGCGCCCGGCAGGCTGGTCGCGAGCGCGCGCAGCGCGAAGAAAAGCTCGAGGGGATCGCCCGAAATGCGAGCCGCTTCGAAGCGAACGCCCGGCGACCCGGGCGCCAGCTCGACCGCCTTCTCGACCAGCTCCGGCCGGCCCTCGGCGCGGGCCGTCTCGAGCAGCGCCCACGCCAGGATCGGCAGCTCCTCGAAGCCGCGCTCGCGCAGAGCCTGCGCCGCCTTCTGCACGCGTTCCACCGGCTGCTGAGTCACCGCCGTCTCGGGCTCGGGCAGCGGGCCGGTGGGCACGTCGAGCGGACCCGTGCGGGCGGGCGTCTCCGCCCCTGCCTGCGCTGGACCGCTGGGCGCAAGCGACAGCAACGCCAGCAGCGCCAGCGCCGTCGAGCGCGTTCGCCAGATCGCGGGCACGCCTCTCCCTTCTAGGCAATCGACCGAGTCACAGCCTTGATTCGGCCGGCCGATCAGGTCGCTGAAGGTCGCAGGCGCAGCGTGCGGCGCAGCAATCCGCGCACGAGCGCGAACTCCGGCGCCCCGAACAGCCAGAGGCCGGCGAGATACACGAGCGACGCGGCCGTGATCAGGAGCGCCAGGCGCAGCGCCGCGCCGGCCGACGCCTGTGACGGAACGAGCTCTGCGCCCGCGACCAGCACGGCGCACAGGAGCCCTGTCGCCCCGACGAGTCGCGCGTAGCCCGCGAAGTCGCGGCTGTGCAGGTGCGCGCCGTGGCGCACGCGCGAGAGCGCGATGACGTAGCCCGCGTTCGCCGCCGCCGCGAGCGAGGTGGCGAGCGCGACGCCCAGGTATCCAAAGTCCGCGATCACCGCGCGGTGCTGCCACTCGAGCACCCAGTCCGGGAGCACACCGGCGGGCAGCGGGCCGACGCAGGTGAGCGCCGCGACGACGTTCACCGCGAGGCTCACCACCGCGGCCTGCGCGCCGGTGCGCGTGTCGTGGTGCGCGATGCACAGGTTCACCCAGATCCGTGCCAGGCCGATCGGCACCAGCCCGAGCGCGTAGTACAAGAGCGCGAGCCCGCAGCCGCGCACGGCCACGGCGCCGAACGTCTCGGGGTTCCAGCCGAACAGCACCGACACGATCGGGTCGCGCAGCAGCACGAGCCCCGCGGTGCACGGCAGCGTGAGCGCCAGGACGAGGCCGAGCGTCGAGGCGAAGGAGCGATCGAGACCGGGGCGATCGTCGCCCGCGACCTGGCGCGCGAACATGGGCAGGCTCGAGGTGGCGAGCCCGAACACGAACACGCCGAGTGGCAGCTCGAGCAGGCGAGTCGCGTAGTACATGTACGAGACCGGCCCGTCGCCGAAGAAGCTCGCGATGGCGCGCGTGGTGATCGTGTTCAGCTGGTACGCAGAGGCGCCCACGACCGACGGCAGCAGCATCGCGAGCAGGCGCTGAATCGCCGGGTCGCGCGGCGCCCACAGGAGCTTGGGCGCGAAGCCCCGTTCGCGCAGCGGCCCGAGCTGCGCGAGCACCTGCAAGAGGCCCGCGATCACCACGCCCCAGGCGAGCGCGACGATCGGCGTCTCGAAGAACCACAGTCCCGCGAACACCGCGGCGATCTGACACAGGTTGAGAAACACGGGCGCGATCGCCGGGCGGAAGAAGTGATTCATCACGTTCAGCGCGCCCATCGCCACCGCGACCAGGGTGAGACTCACGATGTACGGGAAGCAGAGCCGCAGCAGCTCGGCGGTGAGCGCGCGCTTCACCGGGTCGGCGGAGTAGCCGGGTGCGAACAAGACCACCAGCGGGTCGGCGAGCAGGATCCCGGTGAGACAGATCGCGAGGCCCGCGAGCAGCGCGAGCGTCCAGGTGGCGCGAAACACGCGGCGCGCGTCTTCCTCCGAGCGCTGCAGCGCGCCGCTGAAGATCGGCACGAACGCCAGCGTCAGCGAGCCCTCCCCCACCAGCCGCCGGAACAGGTTCGGGATCGTGAACGCGACGAAGAACGCGTCGCTCGCCGCTACGGGAAACGCGTACGCGATCAGGCTGTCGCGCACCAGGCCGAGCACGCGACTCGCCATCGTCGCGGCCGAGACGACGCCCGCGGAGCGCGACAGGCGCTGCACCGCGTCCGTTGACACCGCCGCCGCCCCGGGGTACTTACCGGCTCGCTCGGAGGTCTCCATGGCTACCCACCGCTCGGCCAAGAAGCGCCACGCTCAATCGCTTCGACGCCGCGCGCGCAACAACCAGGTTCAGAAGACCGTGCGCGGCGCTGTGAAGAAGTTGCGCGAAGCGAAGGCCTCGGGCTCGAAGGAGCTCCCGCAGCTGCTCCACGACGCCGAGCGGCTGCTGCGCAAGGCGGCGAGCAAGGGCGTGATGCACAAGCGCACCGTCTCGCGCACCGTCTCGCGGCTGGCAAAGCTCGCAGCGCGCTAGCCACGCGCCCACGCGTGGCGCCGACTGGGAGTGTCACGCGCCCACGCGTGGCGCCGACCGGGAGTGTCACGCGCCCACGCGTGGCGCCGGCTGGTCGGGTCACGCGCAGACGGCCAGCACGAGGCGCTCGAGCGCCATCCGCGGTCCGATCGGTACGCCGCCCTTGAGGGCGAGGTCCGTGCGCCGCACCGCCTCGAGACACGCCTTCAACCGGCGCAGATCGAAGCGCCGCACCTGCTCGACCAGCTTCTGCGCCGCGAACGGGTGCACACCCAGCTTGCGCTGAACTTCGGCCGCCTCGAGCGGCCGCAGCTCGCGCGCGCGCAGCAGCTTCCGGAAATGGTTGGCGAGCGCGCCGATCAGCGCGAGCGGCGGCTGTCCCTGGTCGGAGAGCTCGGCCACCATGCGCAGCGCGTTCGCCAGCCGGCGTTCGCCGATCGCGTCGCACAGCTCGTACACCGCGCGCGGCCGGAGCTGCCCGACGAGCTCGGCGACGTCGTCGGCGGAGAGCTCGCCGCGCTCGCCGACGAAGAGCGACAGCTTCTCGACCTCGAGCGCAAGCCGATCGAGGTTGGGTCCGACGAGCTCGAACAGCGCCGTCGCCACGCCGCCCGACGTGCGCAGGCCCCGCTGCGCCATGCGCGCCTCGATCCAACGGCGCACGTCGCCGGGACGATTGGGTCCCGCGCAGTCGATCACCTGGCCGAGCTTCGCGACCCGCTTCACCCATCGCTGGCGCTTATCGACGCTCTCGGCCTCGAGCACGAGACACGTCGTCTCGAGGGGCGCTTCGAGATACTCGAGCAGCGCGCCGTCGAGGAACTTCTCGGCGCGCTTCTCGCCGGCGCCGCGCACCAGCACGAGGCGCGCGCGCGCCATGACCGGAAGCGTGCGCGCGGCCCCGACGATCGCGAGCGGGTCGAAGCCCGCCGCCCCGAGATCGAAGCGGTCCTCGTTGAAGTCTCGCGGCGCGTCGGCGAGCACGCGCTCGCGCAGCTCGGCGAGCGCGGCGTCGCGCAGGGTCGCCTCCGGCCCCTCGATCAGGACGACCGGCGCGAATGAGTCAGAACTTTTGGAAGAGCTCATCGTGGACTCGCTCTGCGATCTCGTTCGAGACGCGCCGCAGCGCCTGTTCCTTGTTGCTCGCGTAGACCTGCGGGTCCGCGCTCGCCAGGAACACCTCGCGCACCCGGAAGCGCGGGTGCTGCCAGAGGACCTCGGTCGATTCCGCTCGCTTCACGTTGACGTCGAACACGACCTCGACGGACTCCTCGAGCGCGAGCGCGCCCGACGAGTACGAGGTCGAGTGAACGGTCACGCTTTTGATCGCGCCGCGCATGACCAGATCGCCGCTCGGGGTCTGCCCCTCGAGCCGGGGCTCGAGCCAACCGCGGCGCGCGAACTCCTCGTTCATCGCCACGCCGATCAGCTGCTCCATGCCCGGCTCGCGCGACTCGTTCTCGAAGGCGAGCAGCTCGATCGTCTTGACGTCGGGGCCGAAGAAGCCTTTGCCGCCGACGAAGTGGTACCCGCACGCGGAGAGCGCGAGCGTGGCCAGCAGCGCCGCGACGGCGCACGCGTGACTCCCCCCGGCGGCCGGCACCATGTCCCGATTCTACTTCGCCCGGCCGCGACGACCAGGCGCGCGGGGACTAGGCGCCCTTCAGGACGGCGGCGCGGCGCTCGAGCTCTTCGACCAGGAAGTCGCGGTCGGCGCGAACCACGGGGGCGACCCGCGAGTTGAAGTGCTGGCGCGCTTCGCCGAGCTCGCTCGCCATCTCCTTCGCGGCCGTGCCGCGCGCGGCGGCGGCCGCGAACTTCTCCTGGTTGTAGAGAATCACGTCGGAAACGGCGATGCGCGCAAGGCGTTCGGCCGCAGCGATCGCGGGGTCACTCGACGGCACCCTGGGCGCGGCGGCGCGCGGCGCAGGTGGCGGGGCCATGGGCTTGGGCGGTTGGGGTGCCGCCGGGGCTGCGGGCGCGGGCTTGGGCTTGGCAACCGGCGCCACAGCCGCCGGGGCCTGGTGGCTCGGCTTTGCACCGATGCCGAGGCGCCCGAGAATCTCGGCCAGGCCGCCGGGATAGTCGGCCGCTTCGAGCATCTCCTCCGCGTCGAAGCCCGGTGTGCCCGTCTGGTCCGAAGTGGTCGCGATGCGGATCAGCTTCACGGCCGCGAGCTCGGTCGCGCGCTGCGCGAGCTCGGCGACGCGCGCGGCGGAGAGCGACGGCAGGTCGCCGCCCAGGATCGCGAGCAGCGGCGGCGAACGGAACATGCGGACGAGAGCCTCGCCGCCGTCGTCGACCACGTCGGCCTCGATGCGCCACTGCGCGAGCAGCTCGGTCACCGCCTTCGCGTTGTCCGCGTCGAGCTCCGCGACGATCGCGCGCCCGAGCGGCGGAAGCACCCTCGGCGCGGGCGGCGGAGCGGGCGGCGCGACCGCGGGCGCGGGTCGTGGCTCGAGCTTCGGCGCGGGCGCGCGCGCCGGTGCTGGGCCGGCGACCGCCGACGGCGGGGCCTCGGCCTGCGCGGCG